>MDSW01130198.1_pt1 | contig 51734 bp, 26 predicted proteins | sample 811171 | NCBI WGS metagenome assembly MDSW01 (sample SAMN05326641, study PRJNA326480) | marine metagenome | isolation source: seawater | place: Atlantic Ocean: North West | collected 2012
GCGGAGCCTGAGGCGACCCCGGGTGAAGCGCCGGCGGAGCCTGAGGCGACCCTGGCTGAAGCGCCGGCGGAGCCTGAGGCGACCCTGGCTGAAGCGCCGGCGGAGCCTGATTCCGAAGCGCAGCCAGCGCTCGAGCCCGAAGCGCCGACAGAATCTGAATCGGCGGCGGTAGAGCCCGCCGAATCTCGGGAGGCTCCCGCGCCCGATCCCGAGGAAGATGCGCCCGATGATCCGCTCTCAGGTGAACAGGTCGACGACGCGTCGGGAGAGCCCTGAATGAGGAACATGTTGTTCCGTACGCCCATTTGTATAGGATAAATGCTCATGTGTGTTTGTATGACAATGTCACTCGCTTGACGTACACCAGGTTCATCTCCCGCCGCGAGTACGAGATAAGTGAATGGACTACCAGGTAGAGTTTCTGCATTACTACTTTCGCCACTCCGGGGCTGCGCAGCACCGGCACTTCTCCCGGGTCGATGCGTTCGCCTCGCGCGTCGTCCTCCACTGGTCTCTTCGCCGCGGTCGCGTGCGTTCGTGAGGGCGCGCCGCTCGCCGAGGCGGCGCTCGCGGAGGCGAGAGAAGAGGCGAGCAAGCTCGCGGAGTCACTCCGGGAGTCCGACGCGCGGGCGGCGTCGCTCGCGAGCGCGCTCGAGCACGAGGTCGCACGTTCGGACGAGGCGCGCGCTCGTGCGTGGGAGATCGAACGTCACATAACGACCCTGGGTCCGCCGCCGGCACTGGCGGAGGACGCGCTTGCGTTGTTCCCGGCCCCCTTCCCGGTCGAAAGCGCGCGATCGACGAACGTATGGACGCCGGAAGCGTCGGCGGCGATGTCGGCGGACGAGACGCGCTCGGATCGCGCGCGACGCCTCCTGACCCTCGCGCGGAATATCTTGGAGCGCGAGAAGCGACTGGTTGAGAAGCGGGCGAGGGAGAGCGCGGCGAGTGGGGGTGGGCGGGACGCGTGGAAGGTGCATTGGACAGAGGAAGGACCATGACGGGATACTGGACTACTTTCGTAGATTCCACGCGCTCTTCTCCGCGTCGCGTCTTCGTCCCGAAAAGTATCCGTCGTCCTCGCTTTGGTAGCCTTCGTCGTCCCCACTGGACCCGTCCTCGTCGGTATCGGATCCGTTCCACGGGACGTCTTCCGCGGTTTCCTTCGCCCATACCCCGGGTCGCCCGTTCGCCGCCTCCGTGAGCGCAGCCCTTCCCGCCTTCCGAATCCCCGGATTCAGCGCGAGCCCGAGGCGACGAAGCCTCGCGCTCTGACTGACGGCGCTAGCGAGCGCAATTCCCCCGGCGTCACCGATCCCACACGCCTCGAGTTCCAAGCGCACCAAACCATGTTTTCTCGAACGCTTCGTTTTCTTTACGTCGCCGCGAATCCACCTGGCGAGAACCTCGCAACCGTCGTCCCCGAGGTTGCTGTTGTAGCTCAACGCCACCTCAGCGAGCTTTTCCGACGCGAGCACGCCAACCGTCGCTTCGCGGAGGTCCGCCGCCGTCACGCCGCAGTGCACAAGGTATAACCGAACAATCGCGCAAGACGGAGATGCCAGCGTCTCCCCGAGCACTGATGCGATCGATCGGGATGAAGAAGAATCTGGAGGTTCTTCATCGTTCGCGTCATCGCCCTTCTTCGATGGCCGCTTTCTCGCACTCTTCGCCCCACTCTTGCGCATAGGCGTGCCTGAGAGGTCTAAGGTATGCAACAGCGGAAGAGTCGCCGCCGAGCGTATCGCCGACATTACCAACGAACGCGGCGTAGCGCCGACGTCCAAGCTGACCAGTGTTGTTGCGTTGACCTCGAGCACGTCTTTCAATGCGGCAGGATCGAAAATGTTTTCCCCGGCAGGCTTCGAGGGTGCTTCGCCGTTTCCCGAAACAGCGAGAACGCGAAGTCCCAAGCCCCCGGCATCGCGACAAGACAACGCGAGTGATCGAAACACACTTTCGAGACACGATGCATCCATGCGGATTTGGCTGATGTCGAGGCGTTCCAGCGCGTCTCTGTTCTCGAGGAATACGCAAAGTTGCTTCGTCAAGTCCTCGTGCCACGTAGGCGCTGCCGCAGCCTCGGAGCGTCGGGTAAGGCGCCCACCTCCGTCGGGTGGTCGCGAAAGGTCAACCTCGAGCGCATATTCCGCCATATCGAGCGCGCGCCTGAGCATCTTCCTGTCGGCGGGATATTCGAATTTGGCGCAGCGAAGGCGGAATTGATCGCCGCTATGAAGGTGTCCAGGAAACGGGCCGATGGCGCGGTGCATTTTCCATGCCTGACGTAGGACGACGCGATCGACTCGCTCCGCCAGCCGCCAGAACGTCGCGAACGCGTCCCAAGTTTTCATATCTCCTCCGTGCGCGTGAATTTCCGTTAACGTCTCCAGCGCGTGTGTGCACGTCTCGAAGATCGCGAGCGCGGATGTTGCAGAGTGGCGATGGACGCGCGGCCCGGGTGGGAATGACAGCTCGCCGAAATTGACTCGCTGAAGCCCCCTCGGGCCGATCGTCTCCAGCACGTCGACGAGCTTTCTTGCGATGCGCTCGTTATCCTCGCGGATAGCACCGTTGCTTTCATCCTCGGAATCATCTTCCGAACCCGTGAATATCTCTGATTCTGTGGAGCGGAAGAGGAGCGAAGCGGTGAACCCCGCGATGACGACCTTCGCACCGTGGATCTCGAGCGGCGCGGGGGGGGCGTCCGAAAGCAGTGCAGCTTCAACGAGTGTTTTCCGAAGAGCCGCGAGTTCTCGAAATCCAGTGACCTCGACGCTGAGCACCACTCGCGGGGCACCAGTACTATACGCACTCGCCCGCGCTCTCTCGCCGAGGGCGCGGGCGATGGCGACGACATGGTGCGGTCGAAGTCTGAGACGATAATCTGACGCGTTGCCCTCGAACATGCATAAGTTCACGAGGTGGGCATTGTTTTCGCAAGCCCTGATCACCCCCGCGTGGGTGATCTGCCCGCACCCGCTCACGTCGAGAGAACGCAACCGCCCGCGAGCCTTTACGCTCGCGGCATGAAGTGCATCGTCTCGCGCCTCCTCACGGGTCGCGCTCCAACCGTCCGAGGTATTCAAGTATGCGTCGTCGTCGTCGTGCGGCAGCTTCAGACAAGAGCAGAACTCTTCGTGCGCCCTGAGCACCCTCTTCCAACGAACGCACACCTCCTCGCACCGGAGCCTGTCGGGAGCTGGCACACGTGCGAAGATGAGCGCGAGAATCTCGTCGTCGAGCGCATCCGTGTGCGATGTCTCGGACGTTGCCTTCCCCCGCGCCATCGCCTGAGAGAGGTCGAGAGGGCGCGGGGGAGTTCTGTGATCCCGCTACCAGATTTCTCGGTCTCGACGAGCGTTGGCGTGCCAGTAGTCGGTCCGGAGAGTACAAAACTAACAACAACGACACTCGCCGCCTCACAACGTCGCCGCCGAATCGCGCCCCCGTCGCAATGGCGGCGCAGGCGCTGACGCCATTCTCGTTTCCTCTGCGAACTTTCGCGCATCCTCAGTTGTCAAGATGCAAAGGATATGAGCGACACCTTTGGTTGTCCGCTCGACGCGATCGGAGAGTTATTCCATTTCCGAGTCGTGCCGCCGCCCACGACGACGATGGTCGCTCGTCCCCGCCCCCGTCGTCTTACGACGAGCAGCGGAAGAGGCGCATGTCGTGGATGCACTGGCTTCATGACATCCCAAAGCACGCCGCGTGGGCGAACGAATGGCAGTCGGAGCTGCAGGCCGAGCTCTCGCGTTTGGAGACGGTCACGTTCGGCGAAGGGTGCTTCGTCGCCGAAGGGGCTCACATATTTGCGGAGCCTGGCAGGGACGTCGTCATCGAGGATGGCGCTAAAATCGGCGCCGACGTGTTCCTTCACGGTCCCGCGGTCGTCGGCAAGAATGCTTCTATCAACGCGCGGTGTCACATGGACGGCGGCGTCGAGGGTGTCAGGGTGGGCGCGGACGCGAGGATCGGCCCCGGGTGCAACATCTACGCGTTCAACCACGGGTTCGACGATCCCGATGCCCCAGTGCGAGCGCAGCCCGTGACAAGTCGAGGCGTCATCATCGGCGAGGACGCGTGGCTCGGTGCCTGCGTGTGTGTCACGGACGGGGTGACCATTGGGGACCACGCCGTCGTCGGGATGGGGTCTGTCGTGACGAAGGACGTCCCGGCGTGGGCGGTTGTCGCCGGTAACCCAGCGAAGGTCTTGGGAGACAGGCGAAGTTGGAAGAATCACGAGCACGACCTTCGAAAGTAGTCCAGTATGATGTCCCGTCATCGTCCTTCCTGCGTCCAATGCACATATCATACTTTCGAAAGTAATTGCGTAGGTAGGCAGTATACTTGTAACCTTTATCGGAGAAGAACATACTAGTCTACTTGTATCGAGCTGACCTCGCGCATCGCCGAACACCCGCAACTCATCGGCGAGGCGCCGCTCGTCACTCAGCACCCGGGCACCCGACTAGAACAGTGCGTGGGTGCCGCACGCAGAGCCAGCGGAACTTGTTCTTGTGGCCGCCGCGCTTCAGTGAGAAGCCCAGCCCGCGCAGCGAAAGCGCGGCCGTCAGCCTGGCGCACTCGGCGTCGACGAGCGCATCGGCCTTACACTTGGCCCTCGCGAAGCCGATGATGGCCGGTAAGATGAAGAACGAAGGCGCGAGCGACGCCACCAGCCAGAGCATGGCGCGCCCCCCCAGGGCCAGGCAGGCGCCGGCCAGCAGCGCCAGCGGCGCGAACCCCCATGCGGCGGAGCGCATCGCCGCACGACCGTCGGGGTAGGCTCTCATGGCCACATTGAGCGGCCCCGCCACCACAAGGCCCCACTCGCCCTGCTGCATGAAGGGTGCCACCGTGGGCGGCACCGCCGGCGGGCAGCTTGGCGACTCGCTGCTGCAGTCGCCCTGCAGGCCCGGAATGGGAAGCACCGTTAGCGTCGGCGACGACTGCGCCACGCCGTGCACATTGCCCATTCTCCGCGCTGCCTTGGTGCGAGCGAGCGAGAGAGCGAGCGGCGTGCGGCGGGCGTCGGGCGGCGAGGGGCGCGCGGGGCGGAGTGGCGCGCGGGCGCTTTTACACGCGCGCCGCGGCTCGAGCGGCGACGGGCAGCGAGCGGCGCGTCGGGCGGCGCGCGCGGGGCGGAGTGGCGCGCGGGCGCTTTTACACGCCCTGATGAGGGCGCGACTTTCTTCTCGGACGAGCGGAGCCGAAATCGCCCCGGCCCCTTGGACGAGCGAAAAATCGCCAGGACGAGAGGAAAAATCGTAGGGTTTTGGGTTCAGGGTTTTGGGTTTAGGCACTCCCGCCCGCGCCCTCTGTCACTCACGTCCGCCCCTCCAGCCTCGCCGACGGCTTTTTCGTCGGTTTCTTCCCTCTCGGCTGCGCGCACGCCTGGTTCCTCGCTCGCGCGCACAACCATTCGAACCGGGCCTTCACCCCCGCCGCCGTCGCCCCCGCGCACGCCCCCCCCTCGCGCGACAGCGCTCTCCACGTCTTCGTTTTCGCGCCCTTCGTCTGCGCTGTGAAGAGGATCGCGTGGTCTCGCTCTTTGGACCACTCGAACCCGCCCGCCTCCGCCCCGAGGAGGAGGGATCCACCCTGTCCGCCGACGTTTCCGAGGGGCACGCGACCGAACGCCCCGTCGTTGATCGCGGCCGCGACGCCGCGCATCGTCGTCGGCGCCCCCGCCGTCGCCGGCGCGAGCGCCGCCTCGGGGGCGTGCGTGCTGTCCAGCGAACCCATGAAGCCGAAGCCCGACGACGGCGCCGCCGGGGGAACGGAGGCGACGCCTGGCGAAAGCGGCGCGTTCGCGCCCGTCGGCATCGCCCCCGGCATCGCGCCCGCGCCTCGCGCGCCGCCCCGCGCGCCGCCCTCATCGTCTGAATCCTCGAGGTCGGAGCGGTCCGCCCCGCCGCCCTCGGACTCGTCCGAGCTCTCGATCTCCTCGCGCTCGACGCCGCCGCCGTCGGACTCGTCGTCCGAGCTCGAGGGGAGAGCCTCTCGCTCGATCCTCGCCTTCGCCGCCTTCTCCGCCTTCTCCGCGGCGGCGATGGCGGCTTTGCTCGGCCGGCCGCGTCCCCGCCTCCTGTTCCCACCGCGCTCGTCCTCGTCGTCGCTGTCGCTCATCTCCTCCCTCTCGAACTCCACCTCCCGGTTCGCGAATCGCGGGGACTTTTGCCTCGGGGATTCCCGCAGCGCCGCCGGGAGCTTCGAAGGGGAAAACAGCACGCGCGAAAACGCCACGTCCGACGCTCGGAAATCGCCCATCGGCGAGGGCAAGAGCGACGGCTCCCCGCGCGCCGGCGAGGGCATCGGCGACGCCTCCGCGGGCGCGACGGCGCTGTCACCCGCCTGCTCATCTTCCTCGAGCGCCGCCGCCGCGTCCTCGCCGAAGAGTGACGGGTGTAACCTCGCCGGCGCGTTCGCCGCCGACGGCGTAACGCGGGGACGCTGAGGGGCGTGAATGCTCACGTTGTGGTCGTGGAAGCTCGAGTGGATCATCGTGATCCCGGCCACCCCCGGTCGAGCGGAATTGTTCCCGCCCGTTCGCCGGCTCGGATCCGCCGCGCGCCCCGCGAGTTGGGTCTCCTCGGCAACCCCGTCGCCCGCGCCCGGGCCCCGCGCCGCGTCCTCCGCGTCCGCGATGAGGTGGTCGTCCGGCTCGAGCGTGTATTTTTCGTACGCGCGGAGGCCCTCCGGGTGCGCGTCTTTCCAGAGTCGATCGAGGCACGATGCGTGTCGCCACGGGAGTTTCTCCTGACAGATTTTCGGCCAGTCTTCCGACCCCGCCACGGCGCCGTCGCGGACGAGCACGTCCCGGATCATGGCGATTTCGCGCGCGTTGAGCGGCTGGAGGACGCGCTGCTTCGCCTCCCTCACCTCGTTGTCCCCCTTGAACCGCGTCGCGTTGCACAGGTTTTTCTGCCGCTGATTAATCTGCTCCACCGTTTTGGCCGGGAGCAAGTTCTGGCGCACCGCCTCCCACCTCAAGCCGTAGTTCAGGATGCCCGTGGCGAGGAGCGCGTCCTCCGACGGCAGCCAAGACGCCTTCGAGAACGAGATGCGAAGCTCGGGCTCGCGAGGGAGGCACTCCGGGTTCATCCACGGCGCGAGCGCGCGGGACGCGTCGATCACGCCCTTGGGCAGGCGAACCATCTCGGGGACCATCTCGAGCGGGGTCGGGCGACGGCGCACGCGAGCCGCGGCGCTCGCGTCGGACGAGCCCTCGGGTACGGGGGTGGTTCGATCGCCCGTCCCCGTCCCCGTCGAACCCGAGACGCCGCCTTCCGCACCCTTCTCCGGGCGGAAAAGCTCCGACAGCCGCCCGTACATCGCGTCGAGGCGGTCGCGCCTGAGTTCGCGCTCCACCTCGCTCAGCTCCTCCCCGTTCTGGAGCCGCTCGGGGGGAAGGGGGACGCGGGGACCCGGGGGCACGGGCGCGGCGGGGCCGAGGCGCAAGACGTCCGACAGGAAGCGCTGCGCGTGCCGAAGCGGCATCGCGTCCAGGACGGTGTACACCGCCGCCGCCGCGGGCGGACGCGTCGGCCACCAACGCTCCGCCGCGCCGACGGAACCCGGGGTCGCGCCGGGTGCGTCTCCCTCGGGGAGAGACGCGACGTCACCCGCGCGTGTCTCGCGCGGTTTCGGTTTCGGGCGCTCGAAACACGCCGCCGCGTGCGGCGGCTCCCTCGCGCGGATCTTCGCCATCAGCCGACCCTTCGTGACGTTGAGCATGTTATCGATGAGCAGGTGCGTCTGCCGCGCCGCCATCTGAGACGCGGGCGTGGGGTCCCACGCCGACCGAGCCCACGTCTGAAGCAAGAGCTGCACGTGATCGCCGATCATCTTGTGCAGCTCGCCGATCTGCGCGGGCGTGAACTCGCCGCGGTACGGCACCTCGGGCTGCGCCGCCGCCGCCGTCGGAGCGCGCGTCGCGGGGGCCGCCGGCGTCGCCGCCGCCGCGAGCGCGGCGCCGCCGGTCCCCCCGGTATCGTTCGCCGCCGCGGGCGCGCCGTCTCCGGCGCATTCGGCTTGTCGCGCCACCCTCTCTTCCATCGCCTGTCGCATGCGCCGCGTGCGCACCGTGGACCACACCGGCCGCTCCTTGTACTGCGGTCGCTCGATTTTGGGTTTGTACGTCCAACGTGGGTGCCGCCGCCCGGCTTTCCGCGCCTGCGCCTCCGGGAGTTCCGTGCTCCCGCCCGCGACGGTCTGGTGCGCCTCCCGCTCCTTCTCGCGGTACTTCCTCGCGCGCCGCTCCACGCGCGCCGCCTTGGGGTCGACCTCGGCGTAATCGTCGTCGTCGGAGGAATCGTCGTCGGAGGCGAGGGTCGCGACGGCGCGAGTCTTCGTTCCGTCGTTCCCGCCCGCCGCCGCGCCGCCCTCGTCGTCCGCCTGCGCGCCGGCGTCCTCGCCGCCCACCTCGAAGTCGAGGTTGATGGCGGAGAGGAAGTTCGCGTACTCCTCCGCGTCGTCGAAGAACTGGAACCCCTCGTCGCCCTCGTCCGGGAGCGGCATCATGCGCTCGATGAAGTCAAAGTCGATGTCGACGAGCGACAGGTTCGCGCGCGTGCGCTTCGCGATCCCCGCCGTCGAGTCGCCGTCGCTGTCGAGCGTCCCCATCTGGTTCGCGTCCGCGTCCGACCCCGGCGCGTCGGAAGCGATCGGGTCGTCGAACGCCGACGCCCCGGGCGAGCCGAGCGGAGCCCCCCGAGCGTTCGCGCCCCTCCTCCGATTTTCGAGCGCCTCCTCCCTGGCGCGTTTCTTCAGGCTCGGCGAGTACGCGAAGAGCTCGCGCGGGATGACGGAGACGGAGGGGGAGGCCGCCGTCGGCGTCGCCGTCTGTGCGTCGTCGGTGTCGTTGAGTCTCTCCCGCGCCATCCCCGCGGCCGCGGAGGCGGAGGGGGAGTAGTCCGGGCCCGGGATCGCGCCCGTGCCGTGGCTCGCGTCCAGCACGTTGGACTCCTCGGGCACGAGCGAGACGTCCTCGTCCGAGTCCGAGTCCGAGTCGTCGTCCGTGTCGGACATGTCCGAGTCGAAGAGTTCCTCCATCTCCGCGTCCGCGAGGGGAGGGAGGTTGGCGTCGTCGTCTTCGAGCGCTTCTGGACGAGTGGACGGGTCCGTCGGCGGCGGGCGCTCGCCGAAGCTTCGAAGGAACGACGCCTTGGCGGCGCGCGCGGCGGAGTCCGACGAGCCGGAGGCATCCGAGAAGCCGTCCTCGTCGGACCCGTCGTCGTCGTCGGACCCGTCGCCGTCTGACGCGTCATCGTCGTCCTCCTCCTCCAGCGTGATCGCGAGGGGGTCGAAATCCTCATCGTCCGAGTCGCCGTCGGTGTCGAGCGAGCGCGCCGCGCTCAGGGTCGCCGTCGGCTCGGCCTCCATCCTCCCACCAGATCCGATATCGGGCGGGAACAGAAGGCACCCGGACGAGAAGGCGTCGACGACTCCCTCGCAGACAGCTCACGACGACCCTTAGCGTGGGCGAGCGCGCGAGCGCATCTCAGAGGGGTAACGAGCGCACGTGCTGTTCCGCGGGAACGTCCAGGGCACCCGCCTCGACACGCGGCGCCGCGCGTTGTGGCTCTCGGCCCGCGCGCGAGATTTCGAAATTTTATCGCGAGTCGTGGAAATTTGGCGCGCAGTTCCGGGCGCCGGCCCGGGTCTCGCGCCTGAAAAAGGTGATGCGTGATACGCTCTCGGCACTTCCGCAAGGGCGCTAACCACGGCCGAGATGCCGAAACGTGCTCGCACCGGCGATGATTCGCGGACGCCGCAAGCCGTCGTCGCCGTCGTGGACGCTGCGCACCCCGGGGACACCGGACCTCTGGAGGAGTGGTTGGACGCCAACCCGCTTGCGCGAGTTCTCTGCGTTCTCGGCAAGACCGAAGGAAACGGGTGCGTGAACGACTTCACGCGGGGGTACGCCACCTCAGCCGTGAAGGCCGCGCTCGAGCGCGCGGCTCGGAAGCACGGACGCGACCCAGCCACGGTCCATTCACCCGCGATCATCATGAGCGGAGGAACGGAAGGTGCGAACCGCGCGGAGCGAGCGACGCGCGCGAACGTGGTCTTCCGATGCGTCGCGAAATTCGCACGTGTTTGCTTTTTGTTACCTTAGGTACGGCGAGGAGAATACGAGCGCTGACGGAACTGCTGGAACCTCCCTTTCACCCAGGCGTCCTCTGCCCGCACTTCATCGTCTTCGCCGAGTCGGCCGACCCGAAGGATTGCTTGGAAGACGATGAGGTTCCGCCGGGCGACGAGAGGCTCCTTCTGGTGACGACCCGCACGCGCGACTTCCTCCCCGAGGAGATTGGCACGCTGGAGATGATGCGCGAGACGGAAAAGGCAGTATCCAAAGCTTGGCGAAGCATCTTTCCTCCTGAGCAACCCGATCTGATTCCTGACTTCTTCGTGCAAATCAAGTGTCCGCTCTTGACCCCCGCTCGCATCGCTGAGGCGGCGTCTCGGGGGAAAACGTGCGTGACGGACGACTGCTACCGCTCGATGGCGTTGAGCCGAGGGGCGTCGAGCCTCGGCGCAGCGCTCTCCCGGGATGATCTCCTTGAATTCCTAACTGATACGAATGGTATTATACTTTCGACGAAAGTAACAAAGCCTCGTGATATTGAGCAGGAACACATCTGCATGGATACCGAGGATGCTGGAAGCAAGTTTTACAGCAACTTCGTCTCTTCCTCCGCGGGCGTCGAGCTGATGCACTGCGAGATTTTGATCATCGGGAACGGCCCAGATTCTCGGAGTCGTCATAAAGTGTCCTGCGGCTTTATGCGGGACGCGATCGATATCGACGGCGTGAAGGCGTGCGTCGAGAGGCTCGGGGGCGAGAAGATCGTGACCGTCCTCGCGAAGGCTGATCCCGCGGCGTTCGTTCGCGGGCGGCGGACGACGCAGCTCAGTGACAGCGACATCCACCCCACGAGGCACGCCAGAGCCGCCGTGGGCGGCGTCGTCGCCGCGGCGACGGGGGACCCGCGGGTGTACGTCTCGGGGGGGGCCGAGCACCAGGGACCGTCCGGGGGGGGATCCATGTGCGCGATATCTACGATATGATGTGATGTGATCACGTGGACCCTTCTGTCGTCAGACTATCGAATAAATGAGGCGCACTATGTGGACTAGTCGTACTTTCGTACTCATCTCGCGTCGTCGCGATTGTTAGATTCTCACGGCGACGCCCAGATCCACGGAGACGCGTCGCGTCCCCTCGCCCGCCGCTTGCCCCCCCTGTTGTTCTTTCGCGCCCGCCCGTTCGAACGCACCCGGTGGTTCGCCGACCCTCCGTTCGCCCGCGTCCCCCCCCTCGCTCTTCTCCCTCTCCATCTCGCGCTCCTTCGCGCGACTGACGAGGTACACCCCGAAGACGGTCACCACCGAGCCGCACGCGCGGTCCCACCCCACGGCTTCCCCCAGAAACACCCCCGCGAAGAGCACGGTGAAGATGACCTGCACGCCGCTGTACACCGTGGGTAAGATCCCCGCCACCTTGGACACCGCCCAGCTGTTCAGGCCGTGCGCCAGGCACGAGGAGGCGAATCCCGCGTACAGCACCCCCGCGATGGCCTCCGCCGGGAGCGAATCCCACGAGACGTCGCGCCCCAGGCCCTCGGCGCCGACGCCGACGATGATCACCTCCGCGACCAGCGTCGAGTAGAAGAGGTATCGCATTGGACCCGGGGGGGACGAGGGGAGGGAAGGAGCGCGTCCGACTCCGCGACCCGCCGCACCGCCTCCTCCCAGCTTGAGGGTACCCTCCACCTCCGCGGACGCCCCCGCGTCCTCCTCCACCGCCTCCAACTCCGCCCCCGGGATCCCTCGCGCCTCCTCTTCCTTCTCGGCGTCGGCTCGGCCGAGGCGCAACGCCCCCGCGAGGCAGACGACGTACACGGCGTACGCGTTGGCTTGCATCACGAGCAGAACGGCGTCGACGGCGCTGGGCCGCTTCCCGTACGTCTCGGTGAACACACGCAGGGTGATGATCGTGCCCAGGGTGGCGATGAGGAGGCCCAGCGCTTTGCCCGCGCCCACGCGCTCGAGGCCCGCGAGCGCGGAGAGGACGGTGGTGCTGATGGGCATGAGGGGCTGGATCATCGCCGTGAGGATGGGGCCGCTGCGCTTGTTGCACACGAACACGAGCGCGTACGCGGTGCCGATGGCGACGCCCATCGGGATGGGGTGGAGCCACTCCGCGCCGCGGAACGCGCGCCCGCCCTCGCGGCGCGAGAGGTACCACAGGAACGGAAGGGCGATGGCGAGGCGCAACGCGCAAAAGCCAAAGGGAGGGATGTGCTCGAGCGCGGGCGACGCGGTCGTGTGCATGCCCGCGAACAACGCCTGGACCAAGACCAGCGCGGCGTGGCACGTCGCCGGGGAGGGGTCGCGGTACTGCCGAGCCGCGAACCCGGCGAAGCCCCCCGCCTCGGAGGCGGGAGACGCCATGCAGGCGCGCGCGGGAGGAGGTGTCGTCGGGGTGCCTTCTCTCTCAACCTTTTCCCTCGAAGCGCCACGTCGGGCCGCGGAGACTACGGCATCGATCGATGCCGGGCGCGCATCATCAGCCAGGGTGCCCCGGACCTGGTGCCCCGGCTGATGACAAACCGATTATCGGAACGCTCTCGTCAGGGTCTGTCTTCACACTCTGGTTCTCTGCTCGCCTCCCTCCTCCTCTCCTCTCGCCTCCCTCGCCCGGGCGGCCATCTCTCTCCCCAGCTCCAACGTCCACGCCCCTTTCGGCGCCTTTCTCTCGTCGTCGAGGTACCCCAACCTCCCCGCGCTCGGGTCTCGCGCCGCCTCGCGCACCTCCGCGTCGTACGCGTCGCGGCGGCACCCGACGAGGTCCACGAAATCGGCGTCCGTTCGGCTCAGGACGTACGCCGGCGAGAGCGCGGGCGTCTCCCCCGCCTGCGCCATCAGTTTCTGTCGCCGCATGACCCTGACCCTCGGCACGATGCGATTTTTCAGGGAGTAGTTGCACAGGGTCACCGCCTCCCTCGCGTCGCAGCGCGGGAAAAACTCGTGCACGAGGTACGCCACCGTCGGACGGATCTTTTTGTCGAGCGAGTACGCCAGGAGCATCGGCCTCTGCTCCACGACCTTCGCCGCCTGCTCCGTCCCGAGACCGAGCTCGTGCGATAAAAACCGAAACGTCGGCGCGATGTTCCGCTCGAGCGATAACGAGAGAATCGCGGGCGCCTTCTCGGCGACGGCGAACGCGCGGCGGGAGCCCATGCCGCACGTCTCCGCCAAGAAGCGAACCTTCGGCGCGACGGATTTCTCCACGCTCAGCGCGAGAACCGCGGGGTGCTTCGCGATCATCGCGCACGCGCGCGCTCGGCCGGAAGCGAAATCCGACCCGGAAGAGGACGAACCAGAACGCGCCGACGAGCCCGCGTCGTCGTCCTCGAACGCGCGCGAAAAGTACGCCGTCTTCTCGCGCAGGTTCCCTTCGACGCTCATCAGCAAGACGCTCGGCTGCCTCGTCGCCAACGCCTTGAGCGCGGGGGGGGAGACGCCGAGCTCGTCCACCAAAAAGTCCACCGTGGGGGTCAAGTTTCGCTCGGCGTCCGCCCACGCCAGGCTCGGGGCTCTGCACAGGATCGCGCCCGCCTCGCCCGGGGTGACGCCGCACGTTCGCTCGAGCCACGCCGCCGCGGACGAGAGCGAGGCGAGGCTCACGACCAAGATCCGCGGGTCGCGCTTCACCGCCGCGCGAAGCTTCTCCGCGGGGACGCCGAGGGCGTCCGTGAAGAAGCGCGTCTTCGGCGCGACCGCCCTCTCGACGTCGTACCCGGCGAGCTTGGGCTCGCGGCTCAGGACCTTGTCGACGTCCGCGCCGGACATGCCGAGGACGGCGTGGCAGTGCGACGCGAACGACACCTTTTCCGCGGGAACGTCGTCGGATAGCGTCGTCGTCGCATCGTCGGAGGAGGAGGAGGCGAGGGGCTTGACGCGGGCGCCCGCGAGCCGAGGGTGGAGGAGGCGCCGCGAGAGGGGGGCGGATGTGGGGGAGGGGGGCACCCCGCGCGAAGGCGCGCGGGGAACGACGACGCGGACGGCCGTCGACATGGAGGTGTGCGCGCCGAGATGGCGGGGCGCGCGTTTTGAAAGTTTACAACGCGGGGACCTTCTGCTGCGCTGATTCATCAGTGCCGAAGGCTCATCGGAGCCTGATCCGCCGCGCGCGGGGCGGGCGCCCTGCTCCGCCCGGTGTACGATGATGCGCATCGGATCGCTCTCAAAGGCAATTCTTTGGTCCCCTCGGACGCCCCTCCGGGGCGCTTCCCCGCGCACATCTCACCGCGCGCACGTCCGCGAACCTCCGCGGACGGTTTCGTTCGCGCGGCGCTCGCGTTCCTCCCTCGCGCCGGGTCGCCGCCCCCGCCCCCGACCCCGCCCTCGCCGTGCCGTCTCACGCGACGGGGCGAATTTCGTTTTCGTTTGGTTGTTTGCTCGGCCGCTCGTCCGGGGATTCTCGTCCGCGCGCATGGCGGACGACGCCCGCGCGCGTTTCCGCGCCACGCTGGATTCCATGCTCTACTTCGACGCCGGCGACGCGCCTTCTCCCGCGCCTCGCGCGTTGAGCGACGCGTCGGGTTCGGCGCCCCCCCCCGCGCGCCCCGGCGATCGCGGCGATTTCTTGCGCCGTCTCGCCACGTTCCGCCCGTCGAGTTGGTTCGCCAAGCCCGCGGCGGTGAGCGCGGTGGCGTGTTCCCGGCGCGGGTGGTGCGTGGCGGAGCCCGACGTGCTCCGGTGCGAGTGTTGCGGCGCGAAGATCGCGCTCAAGATTTCGCCCGGCGCGAGCCGCGAGGCCACCACCGCGTTGGCGTCGAAGTTCGCGTCCAAGCTCGACGACGCGCACCTGGCGGAGTGCGGGTGGAGGGGCGCCGAGTGCCCCGCGTCCGTCGCGCGATTCCCGTGCGCGTCGGACGACCGCCTCAGGAAAGATTTCGCCGCGAGGAAGGAGGCGGCGCGGTCGGCTCTGGAGGCGCTCCCGGCGAAACCCCTCGTCGACCCCGCGGGGCTGTTCCGCGCGAGCGAGGCGTTCTTCCTCGAAAAGGAGAAAGGAGGGGCGGGGCGGGGAGCGATTTCTCCCGGCGCGCGTTCCGCGGAGACGAACGCCGCGGAGACCCGCGAGCGCGTCGCGGGGCGCATCGCGGAGACGCGGCGGAGGATCCACCGGACGCTTCTCCCCGAACACGAGCGAGATCAACGGCAACGCCACCTTCGTTCCTCGACGCCGTGCGCCGCCGCCGCGCTGGCTCTGTGCGGTTGGACGGCGGACGCGACGCTCGAGAAGGGGGTCGTGTTCCGCTGCGACGGGTGCGGCGCGAGGGCGGCGACGTGGAACTTCGCCGCGGAGGCGTCCAAGCCTTCGTCGAGCCGTCCGGGGAACGACCCCGCTCGGCTCTCCGGCGCGAAGCGCGCGCGCGCGAGCGGCGCCGCGCTCATGGGCGCCCTCGGCGGCGCGTTCGACGCCCGAACCGCCTCCAAAGCGCCCGCCTCCCCCGCCCCCGCGGCTTCTCCTCCCGCGGCGCGCCCCGGCGCGTTCGCGCCCCCGGCGCCGCTCGCGAGCCTCGGGCTATCCATCGCGGGCGGGGCGTCGCCCTCGGGCGCGGCGTTCGGGGCGAACGGGTCCTCCCCGCCGCCGCGCGCGTTCGGAAGCGGCGCGCCGAGGTCGTCGCCGTTCGGCTCGGCGCCCCCCCCCGCGGAGGAGGCGGAGGAGGGCGGACGAGGCGCGGGAGGAGGGGCGTTTTCTTCGGAGGAGGCGGGAGAGGCCTCGGGGGCGGGAGAGGCCTCGGGGGCGGGAGAGGCTCCGGGGGCGCTCGCCACGCCGGCGCGCGGTCGCGGGACCCCGAGTCAGGTGGCGACTCCGGGCTCTTCGGGCGGCGGCGTCGAGGCGTTTCGCGCGGCGAACCGAGCGGCGATGAGACGCGGCGCGCCGGGGTCCGTCTCGGACGCGCCTCCGTCGTCTCCGTTCGCTCCGGTGTCCGACCCGCGCGCGTTCCGCCTGCTCGAGACGCACCGCGCGCACTGCGCGTGGGTGACGGCGTACCGCGACCCGAAGGACGACGCGAAGGGGGCGTTCGAGTTCGACGCGCGGCCGGGGTGGATGCGCGTGCTGGACGCGGCGGCGCCCGCGGGGGAGGCGGAGGCGGAGGCGGAGGCGGAGGCGGAGGCGGGGGAGGGGCGCCGAGGCGGGACGCGCGGCGACGGGGCGGAGGAGGGAGGCGGCGCGGGGGACGCGGGGGCGGCCGCGGGGGCGTCGCCCTCGCCGCCGGGAAAGCTCAGGGACTTCTCGGCGATGAGTGGGAGGGCCGCGGTCGCGTCGTACCTCGAGGGAAGAGGGTGACGGGGTAGGCGCGGGCGGGAGCGAGCCGGGCGCGTCGTTCGTTCGTTCGAATCGCAACAGTACATTTCCAGCCCGGGCATCAGGCCGGCGCCGCGCGCGCGGCGAAGAATTTTCTCCTGGCGACTGGTGCAGGCGGCACACGTGGAACCTCGTGGCGTCCCGCTCGGGAGTGGATATCGATCGTCGTGAGGATAGGACCTCCTTCCTTCGCTCGCTGTCCTCCCCCCACCACTCCCCCTCGCGCCGCGACGACGATGGCGATGCGTTGCACGACGCGTCCGCCCGCTCTCGCGCCTCGCGCGCCCTCGCGCGCGCCCTCGAGGTCGTCCCGCCGCGCCGCTCGCGTCGTCGCGTCTTCGCGATCGCGATCGCGCGGCGATGGCGTCGACGCGCCCGCCACCTCCGCCGACGACCGGTCTCCGCCCGCGCTCGTCGCGGCGTCGCTCGCGGCTCTGGTCGCGCTCGAGCCCGCGTGCGCGTCGCTGTCGCTCGCCGGGTCGGCGCTCGGCGCCTCCGGGTTCGCCTCGCCCCCCCCCGCCTCCGCCGCGCTCTCCAACCCGAACACGCGTCTGCCCCGGAACGGCGTCGCGGCGCTCCGCCGCGCGGTGCCCGCCATCAACCCGGAGGCGGGCCGGGTCCAGAGCAAGCTCGAGGAGGCGGCGTATCTGCTCCGCATCCCTCAGCGCAAGCCCTGGGGCACGATGTCCGGCGACGTCTCCGATTCCCTCGCGATCGTCCGCAACGACCGCGAGAAGCTCCTGGAGCCGGTGCCGTCCTCGGGCGCCGATCGCGACGCCGCGTTGGCGACGCTGGACGAGATCGAGCAGCTCCTCGTCGAGCTCGGCCCCATCGCGCAGGCCCAGGACGTCGAGCGCTTCGACCGCGGCGTCGCGATGTCCCTCGACGCCGTCTCGAGGCTCAGGGTGTTGCAGGCTCCCGGTCTGCCCTTCGACCTCCCGAGGCGGTACGACTCGGAGCCGAGGCTGGCGGGGCGCGCCGTCGTCGATTTCTCCGTCCGGAAAAAATCGGGCGAGACGTTTGGGTTCGTCGGCGGCGACGAGGTCAAGACGGCGACTCTGCGCGTCGTCGTCGACGGATACAACGCCCCGTTGACCGCGGGGAACTTCGTGGATAACGCGCGGCGCGGGTGCTACGACGGCGTGGAGCTCAAGAGCGGCGAGACGGCCATCTTCGCCGGCGGGAACGAGGCCCGCCGAAGGAGAGACGCCCCCGCGGCGCTCCCGCTCGAGGTGAAGCCCATCGACGACTACGAGCCGAGGTACCGCTCGCCGCTCAACGTCATGGGCGCGGAGGAGCTCCCGACGCTCCCGATGTCGGTGAACGGCGCGCTGGCGATGGCGCGGGGGGCGGAGGACGGCACCGCCGACGCGACGCGGTTCTTCGTGTACAAGTTCGACAAGCGGAGCGCCGGGCTGGGGGGGCTCGCGTTCGAGGAGGGGGAGTTCTCGGTGTTCGGGTACGTCGTCAACGCCGAGGAGGAGGGGTTCCTGGCGCAGCTCGCGACGGGGGACGTCATCGTCAAGGCGAAGGTCGTGAGCGGACTCGACAGGCTGCAAAACGGAGGGGAAGAGCCCGCGGCGGAGGAGCCCACCCCCGGGGAAGGGGAGGAGGCCGCGTGAGCGAGAGGGGACTCTCGCGTCCCCGACGAAAGTGGTAGAGTCTTTATGCCGTAGTCTATTTTTTTTGAGTCCCCCCGACGCGAGGGACGCGCGAAAGTCTTAGAGTAGAGCGGTGCGTATTCAATCAATCTCCGGTCATGGATAGCCGCGGTGGCCGCCGCGACGTTTGCCTTCTCCGGACGTCACCACCCGCCTCCCCCCGCCGTCTCAGTCTCGCGAGCGGAACGGTCCGCCGCGCGTTTCCCGACGCCGCAAACGACATTTCAACAAAACGTCTCTACGATACCTACGGACCCTCCTCGGATCCGCCTCCGGTGTTCCGAGTAGTACGACGATACCGCTCGGAGATGCAAAAGAACGACGGTCGAGACGCCCGTCAGGCGAGACGTCTCGATCGAGAGTGCGCGCGTGCTGCCTTTATCTCTTAAGAGCCGTGGACCTTGATGACGTCCTTCTTGGCGATCTTCTCATCGATGAGAAACTGCGCGACGAGTTTACGCTGGTCGCCCTGGAGCTGCACAATCTGGCCGAGCTCGGGGTCCTCGACGATCGTGCCGTTGCAGTTGAACTTCTTCTTGCACTCCTTCAGGATGACCTTCTTGTTGATCTTGGGGTTGATCCCTTGCACGGTCGTGAGGGACTTGCGGCCGTTCCTCTGCTGGGTGCGGATGTGAATGTACCCGCTCTGCACGGAGTCGGCTTGCTTCGACTCCTTCGCGGGCGCTCCGTCGTCGTCGGCGAAATCGAAATTGGGTCCTGAGGTGAGGACGCGCGCGGGAGAAACACAAACGACCGAGGGAGAGAGAAAGGGAGACCGGCGTCAGTCAGAGCGCGAAAGGGCGAGGGGGACGTTTCAGAAGGACCGCGCCGCCGAGACTTTTCCACCCTCGCGACCCTCTCGGACCGCTCGAGTCGAGTCGATCGATCGCCCCCCAGGGGAGAAGAAAAAGCAGGTCAGCACCGAGCGGGCGTCGATCGCGACGCGCCGCCGGGGACGACGCCCTCGCGGCCGCGGCGACCCGCACGGAGGCGCGACAGGGGCACGGTACGATCACGACGCGCACGCGGACGCTCGATCGCGACCCCCCGGGCGTTCGCGTCGACGCGCGGGACCGGGCGCGCCGGGTCCGGAGCGCGGCGCGGCGGACGCGCTTTTCCGGCGCCCCCACGCGGCGCGTTTAGGACGACAATCGACGAGCGCGCGGCGAGGACGGGCGGTGCGGCCGCGTGCGCGTGCGCACCGAGGCTGGAGAGGTCGTCTCCCATAACAATGTGCGTTCGCTCGTGGGCCGGTCGGTCGATGCGTGCAATCCGATGCTCGCGCGCGTCGAAGTGCGTCTCCGCCGACGAGGGAAACAACACGCGCGGAAAGTTGAGTTCGAGCGGGAGACGCGAGGCTTGGACGAACGAGCTCGGCCGCCGTCCGGCCGCTGAATCTCAGCAGTCGGGTCGGCCGGCGGGTGCCGTCGCGCCGTCTCTCAGAAACTTTTCGTCGAATATTCTCATACACCAACTCCTCCGGAACGCGGCTCGGCAGTGGTCTCTCTCTCTCCTCGCTCGCGTCTCTCACCCGTCTCGGTACCGCGTTTAGTACCTCTTCGCGCTGGCGAGGATGGCGTCGTCCATCTCGAACGCCATGTCCTTCCCCCCGCGGCCGCTCTGCTGGTAGAAGGCGAACCGCTCCTTCATGTCGGTTTCGAGGGTGTGCGTCGGCTTCCAGTCGAGGAGCTCGAGCGCGTTCTTCGGGTGCGAGTAGAAGTGAATGGGCCTGAACGGGAACGCCTTCTTCACCGCGACGCCCTCCGGCAGAGTGTCCGGATCGTAGTTCACGATGTTGGGCTCGACGCCCGCGGCGGCGGCGCAGATCTTCACCATTCCGTTGAGCGTGACGGCGCGGTTGGTGACGGCGTTGAAAATCTGCCCGGCGGCGGCGTCGCACCCGACCGCCGCGGCCATCATCGTCGCGACGTCCTCCGCGTGCGCGACGACGGAGAGCTGGTCGCCGCTCCCGGGAATGGGCACCGGGCGCCCGCGGACGAGGCGGTCGAAGAACCACTCCTCGCAGTCCTTGTTGTTGCCGTAGCCGGTGAAATACTGCGGCCTGAAGCTGCTCATCGCGAAGGGCTTCGTCTTGAGCATCGCTTCCACCTTGGCGTGGCCCGCGGACTCCTTCACGGCGTCGCCCTCGAGGTGGGGCGGGGTGTCCGTGGGGACGTACATCCCCGCGCTGGAGACGAAGAGGAACTGCTTCGCGCCCGCGGAGACGGCGAAATCCGCGACGGGGCCGACCGTGTCGAGGTCCTTGCCGTTGTTGTCGACGACGACGTCGAAGCTCTGGCCCGCCGCCTTCGTCGCGAGCTCCTCGGGGTTCGCCCAGCACGTCGTCACGCCCGCGGAGGTGAGCTCCGAGAAGTACGAGAACGGCGGCTTCTGCATCTTCGCGTCGTCCTGGGAGCCGACGACGTTGATCGTCACGGAGTGGCCCTGCGCGGCCAAGGTCTTGGCCAGCCAGAACCCGATGTTCGCGTGGCCACCGCCGTTCGTGTTGACGATGAGCACGCGCTGGGGGGCGACGGCGGCGGTCGTCGTGACCGCGACGGGGCGCTGCGAGGGTCGAGGGTTGAGGGTCAGGAATGGGGAGGACATCGGTCGCGTGACGCATCGAGGGCGGGTGGCTGAGTGAACACGGCGCGCGCGTCGGATCGATCCGCCGTGCTGAGGTGGATCGCGCGCGATCGTCGCCGAGACGGGGGTCGAGACGCACCCTCGCGAGGCGCGCGGCGCGACCGACGGCGCGGCGCATGCGCCGGGCCCCGACGGGCGCGCGGAACTGGTGGCAGACGGTGGAGGCGGACATGGCGTCGTTCGAGCGAGTGTGGCGCCCCGGACGAGAGGGCCACTTGGCGGATATCGAATCGTATCCGCGTGGAGAAAGTCTCCTGGGTTGCCGAGGTCAGCCCTGGTTCCACTGAAAGAAACTCAAACCTCGCTCCCGGGCAGATGGGTCGACGCCGTCACTTTACAAAAAAAATGCGGCGTCCCTCTCGCTGGTCTCTCGTCCGTCCGTCTCGCGTCGGTCTCCGCTCAGGGCGGCAGCCCCTGCGGTTCTTTCGGGGTCTCGGGCACGGCCCAGTCGCACGCATCCTCCACGCCGAGCGCGTTTTCCCCTCGCACGATTCGGAACCACCCCGCCTCGCCCCAGTAGCTTCCCCACGAGTTCCTCCCGATCCAATACTTCACCCCGTCCGACGTCGTCCCGAACCCGGCGATGCTGATCTCGTGGTCCTGGTCCACGCACCCCGTCGCGTCGGAGAAGATCCCGCCTTCGTACGCCTCGAACGCGTCCGTGACGCAGACGCCGCACGCGATCGGCCCGTTGGCGAAAATCTCCCTCAGCATCCCCTCCTCCCCGCGAACGACGCCGTGCGCTTCGATCCCGTACACGCGATTCGTCGGCGGCGTCACCGCGTAGCACCCGCGCGATTCCCCAAACGGGGGATCGCACGTCTGGCACACGTGGAACGCGTCGCACGCTCCGTCCTTGGCGAGGTAGTTCTGGCACGTCTCGTCCGTGAGCCCGTTCTCGGCGATATACGCGTACGCCGCGGTCGGGTCGCCTCCATTGCAGCCCCGGGTGCCGTTCCCGGTGACGCAGTCGACGAGGACCTGAGGGCTGAGGTCAATCTCGGGGAAGCGGCCGTTTCGCGCGAGCGCGATGCGGTCGCTCAGCGCGGAGGAGGTGGCGTGCGCCCAGCACGACCCGCAGTACGTCGGGATGTGCTGGTTGCGCGTGATGGACGCCAGCGTCACGCCGTTCACGTCTCTGACGTCCCAGTACGCGGGGAGGGTGGAGACGTCCACCCTCGAGGCTTCGGCGGAGAGCGCCTCGCCGACGAACTTGGAGGACCCCGAGCGCGGCGAAGACGAATCCGCTCGTCTTCGAAGGCACGGCGCGTCTCTTCGGTGGAAGTCTCCCGGCGAGACTCGGGCGTTCACGGTGAAGGAAGGCTCGAGGAAGGGTGTTCCGGAGGAAGTTCCGGAGGGCTCGACTCGGGCGTCGGGTTCGTCGCGGGGGGTTATTTTTTCTCTCTCGACCTCGATCGGGACGCCGAACGTGCAGTCGTTTTCGATCCCCAGGTTCCTCCCGTGCATCCGGATGCGGAAGAACCCAGCCTCGCCCCAGTACGTCCCCCACGAGTTCCTCCCGATCCAATACTCGCGACCGCTCACGGGGTCGACGTCGTACCCCACGATCGCGAGCTCGTGGTTCATGACGTTGAACAGCCGGAACTCCTCGTAGATCCCGCCGTCGTACGCCTCGAACGCGTCCGTGACGTGCACGCCGCAGCTCACCGGCCCGCGCGTCACGAGCTCCGCCTTGATCTTATCGGCGTTGCTGAGCGGCCACCCGGTGACGTCGCGGTTCAAACCGCCGTGCACCTTGCCGTACTCGCTCACCGTCCAGCTCTGGTAGTCCACGACGGGTTCGCACGTGCCCGGCAGGAGCGGGTCGGGGTCCGCGCCCGGCGAGCACGTCTCGCACACGCCCGCGGGGCGGCACGCGCCGTCCTTGGCTTCGTAGTTTTGACACGTCTCGTCCGGGAGCCCCTTCTGCGCGACGTACTCGTACGCCGCGCCGGGGTCGCCGCCCTCGCAGCTCCCGCCGCCGCGGCAGTTGATCAGGACCTGGGGGCTGAGGACGATCTCGGGGAAGGCGGCGCGGCGCGAGATCTTGATCCGGTCGCTCAGACAGCTCGTCACCCCGAACGCCCAGCACGACCCGCAGTACGTCGGGATGTGCTGGTTCTTCGTCTCCGTGAGGTAATTCACGCCGTCCACGTCGCCCCAGAAGAAACGAACGGGGAGGTCCGCGCGAACGTCCATCACCTCGTGCGGTCGGGGGGAGGTCACGACCTCCTCGCGGTTCGCGAACGCCGCGGTCGAAACCCGACACCCCGATTTACGACGACCGGGGGCGAGACCCTCGCGGGTCCTCCCCGAAGGAATCCCGCGAGATCCCGCCGAGTTGGCCGAGGAGGCGCCGAACCACGCGGAGAAATCCCCGAGGGCTGCGGAGACGAAGTCCGCGGGGCGCATCGCGGAGACGCACGACGCGAGGTGGAACACCACCAGGGCGACGACGGCGAGGCGCGCCATCGCGAGCGGGGCGAGTCGAGCGACCGCGCGCGGAGGAGGTTTGGACGGGGAGGGGGGCGGGGGGAGGAGGGACGCGAATGGTGCGAAGGGGCGCCGGTAGCCACATCGGCGCCGCGGTTTTGGCGCGGGCTGACTTGGACGAATCGCGACGAGTTCTGACTCGCCGCGCGCCGCGGGAAATCCACCGGCTCGCGCCGGTGACTGGACGACAGACGCTAACCTTCGGACTGTTAGGTTATCTGCGCGCAGGTTCCCGTCCCTGCCCCCGGAGACGCGCACGCGCGCACCCCCGCCGGCTCGCACGTTGGCCAGAGGGGTCGGCGCGGCGCGATGTTGGGGTGGGGCGAGGACCGGCGCGCGGTGACCGAAGCGCCGGGCGTTTCGGGCCCGCCCTCGACGGCGCGTCTCGCGTCGCGCGTCTCGATGCCGCGCGCTCGCGGCGGCACCCTGGCGCTTCGGGGCGAGGGCGAACGCCGAGTCCTCGCGGCGACTCGTCCCGCCGCGCGAGGCGCCTCGCTCGTGGCGCACGGCGTCGGGAGCGGGTTCGGGAAGTGGATGCAGACGTCGTACGCGGAGGCGTTCACGGATGCGCACAACCCCTCGTCGCGGCGCGGGGGCGGGGGCGAGAAGCCCAAGTCCGGGCCGTCCGGGGCGTACGACCACGTCTACATCGACGTCAACAACGTCCTGCACGTCGCCGCGCACCACACGAAGAACGAGGACGCGTTCTTCAAGAAACTCTTCGCCCTGCTCGACCTGAACATGCGCAAGACGCGGCCGCAGTACACGGTGACGCTCGCGCTCGACGGCCCCGCGCCGATCGCCAAGACCATCACGCAGAGGCGTCGGCGCATCCGTCTCAGCAGCGGGGAGAAGGTGCCGCTGTCCGAGGACCCGCCGCGGCTCCTGAAGATCGGCCTGACGCCCGGCTCCAAGCTCGCGCTGAAGATCGACCGCGCGTTGGAGTACTACGCCGCGACTCGGCTCCTGAGCCGCAACGCGCTGCCGCGTGGTTTGCTGTTCGAGATCAGCGGCACGCGCGTCGCCGGCGAGGGAGAGGTGAAGATTTTGCGCTCGATGAAGACGCGCATGGCGAACCCGAAGTTCGAGGGCCACTCGCACCTCATCGTCTCCGAGGACAGCGACGCGCTGCTGCTCGCCATGACCGCCGCCCCCGCGAACACGTTCGTCCTGTCCTCCAAGCTCGTCTTCTCCGCGCGCGCGTTCAACGAAGCGTTACGGCGCGAGATGCCGGAGGGGACGGACCTCGAGGGCGCGTTGCGAGATTTCGTCGCGCTCGCGGTGATGATGGGGAACGACTACCTCCCCGGCTCGCGGTTCGGCGTAAAGTACAGCTGGAGGGCGTACAAGCAGCTCCGCTCGGGCGCCGCGCCGACGAACGGGTGGGGCGAGAAGGAGGATGACACGGACGACCGGGTGACGGATGACGAGGCGCGCGACCCTTCGGGAGTCCCTCCGTTTGGGAGTCTTTCCCCCGCGGCGTCTCCTGCGGACGACGTCGCGTGGGGGCGGTATCGCGACTCGGTTCTGTTTCCTTTCCCGGCGGAGGAGGACGCGGACGCGCCTCGGCGCGGGCGTCGATCGTACGGCGGCGACGGGCTCTCCCCCGCGGTTCGCGAGGAGGGCAAGTCGGCGTTCCGCGTGCCTCCGCCGGTGAACTGGCAGATGCTCCGCGATTTCAGCCGCGTGCTGGGCGACCCGGAGTACGTCCGGTGGCAGGTCGGCGACGGCCTCAGGCCGCGCGCGGACGTGCAGCGCGCCATCAACGCCGCCGCGGCGTCGGCGGCGAAGGTGGACGCGCTCTCGACCGAAGCTCTCTTAGCCGAAAAGGGTCAGAGCGACGACGAATCGTCGGACGGCGATTCTTCCGGGGGGGCTTCGAGCGCCGTCGCGTCGGATGGCTCGGGCTCGCCCGTGTTTTCTACGATTCCGGGCGTCGCGGGGGTGGTGCGGGCGCGGCTCGACCCGAAAAAGTCCGCGCGGAGGGCGTACGAGTACGTCCACGGCGTCGGATGGGTGCTCGAGATGTACTACGCCGGCGCGTGCCTCGATTACGGGTACCACTTCCAGTACAGCTCCAACGAACACAACCAGGATATCGCGGCGACGATTCAGGGCGGGAACGGCGACGGCGGATCCATCGCGAGCGCCGCGGATAACGCCGCGAGGGACGCGGCTGCGGCGGCTGCGGCGGCTGCGGCGGCGGCGGCTGCGGCGGCGGCTGCCGCGGCGGCGGAGGCGGCGGCGGAGAGGGGTCTCTCCACCAACGCGGCGTATACTCCCCCTCCGTCGAAGCCGCCGCACGTGGGCGGGCGATCGATGATTCCGCCCCCCGCGGTGGACCTTGCGGATTTCCAATCGCTCCCTCTGTTTTACGACCCGACCGCGGACCCTCTGAGGGACCCGGAGAGGGCCTCTGTGGCGTACCTGAACCGGTATCCGATCACGCCGCTGGCGTATTCGCTCGCGGTCATCCCCCGCGGCGGGCGCGCGATGCTCGCGAACGGGGTGAGGCCGCTCGTGGACCCCGGTTCGAGCGTGCACCACCTGTTCAAGGACGACTACTGCGTCACGTGCATCAAGCACCGCATCGCCGCGGGGCCGCTCGAGCGCGTGATCCAGGAGGAGAACGGGGGTTTCGGCGGGGGCCGCGGCGGGAGGAAGAACGCGCGCGGTGGGCGCGGGGGCGGGCGCGGGGGCGGGCGCGGGGGGCGGCGCGGGGCCCGCGGCGAGGCCTCGAAGAATTCGCGAGCCGTCGGACCTCGCGACCTCTCTCGGAAGTTCGCCGGCGGCGACGAGGCGATTCGCGACGCCGCGCGCGCGGGCGGCTTCGAGGCGCGCGAGGTGCTGCGCAAACTCAACCGGCGGCACCTGGACCACCTCTCGCGCGCGCCGCAACACGCGGCGGACAAACCGCCGCCGCCGCTGAACGACCTCGAGGGCGCGGTGGCGCGCGCCTCCTTGGACGGCGCGCTGAGCGAGGACGAGGAGACGCTCCGGACGCTCGGGCACGAGCCCGTGTTGATTTGGCACCACTCGCGGTGCGACCCGCCGGAGCTCGACCGCCGCGACCTCACCGCCGAGGAGGACATCCCAGACTGGGCGGACGTGGTCGCGCCGCCGGGGTGCCGCCCCGTCGGGAGGCAGATGCGCGAGATCCGACGCTTCGACGGGGACGCCCGTGAGGTCGTCTCGCGGTGGGCCGCGGGGGGGGAGGCGCCGGCGACGGTCAACGGGCCGGGCGGCGGCGGCGGGCGCGGCGGGCGGAAGGGCGCGCGCGGGCGAGGGGGGGCGCGAGGGGGAAACAACGGCGCGGCCGGACGCGGGGGAGCGAACGCGAAAGTGCACGAGGGGGCGCCGAAACGCGTGAATCGCGTCTCGGTCGCGCGGCGACCGCGCCGAAAACCGCCGGGCGACGCCGACGAAAAACAACCCCCCGACGGGAACGGGAACGGGGACGCGAAAGCGGACGCGCGCGAAGCCGAGAAAAACGGCGCCCCCGACCGGCCGCCTCGCCCGCGTATTCGGCGCGGCGGGCGGTCCGCGAGCGCGGTTCCAGCGCCGGGGGGGCAGGGCGGCGGTGGTCCCAGACGAGGAGGGCGCGGCGGCGGCCGAAGCGCCGCGGTCGCGTCCCGGGGGATCGGCGCCTCGTTCGGGTCGGCGGGGAGAAGCAAGGCGCTTCCTCCCCGCGGGTGGGGCGCGGTTGCCGCGACGCTTCGCGCCTTCGCGTAGTATGAATACTCGTAGAGTCTTAAAAAACGTTTCGTTTCAAGGCTGTCCACACGCGTCACGAGTCATCGGAGACTCGGTGGTGTCACGTTTGCTAGTAGATACGGTTAAGGGTGCTCGTCACTTCCTCATGAGGCTCGGATCGTCGAAGACGCCGTCTTCCTGGGTGATGATTTCCGAGAAGGCGCAAATCGTCCCCGGCGCGCCGACGACGTTCGTGTACTTGGCGTTCCCGGTCCTCTTCTTCCCCGCGGGCGTGTACCGCTTCACCCACGCGTCGTACCCTCCCGGCACCTCGATCGCGTTCCGATACGTCCGCCCGCTCGCCGCCAACCTCGCGAGCGCCACCGCCGCGCCGTCCGGGCTCCCCGTCGCGTCGCTCGACCCGACGACGACGATTTCCGCGTCGACGTCCGGGAACGCCTTCGCGAACGCCTCCTCGAACCCGTCGAACGGCTCGCGCTCCCAGTGGAGCGGGCGGCCGGTGACGAGAACCGCGGGGACGTTGACCGAGCCGACGACGGCCTCGCGGTCGTGATCGCGCGCGCCCCGGACGTCCACCACCGGCACGCCGTCGGTTTTGAAGAGATGGAAGCACTCCGAGACGCTCTCGGCGACGCGCCAGGCGCGATCGAACGGCGGCTCGAGATCCTCCGGCTCGGGGTCCGGCTCGAGCGGCTCCGGCGGCGGCGGGTTCGCGCGGAGGTACGCCTCGCGCTCCAGGCGCTGCGCCTCCTGCGACGCGCGCAGCGCCTCGCGCGCGGCGTCCATGGCGGCGTCGTTGGCGGCGCGCATGTCGTCGTCCATCTTGGCGAGGCGCTCGTCCACCGACTTTCGTCTTCTCATCCGCTCCGCCTCCGCCTCTTTCCCGCCCTCCTCCATGACCTCGTCCCACGTCTTCTGGTACCGCATGTACTCGAGGCTGAGTTGCTTGTCGTTCACGAGCTGCTGCTCGCGCTGGAGGTCCGCGGCGTGCGCGAAGATGGCCTCCACGGACATGTCCACCCCGGACTCGCCCTCGCCGTGGTTGATGAAGTCCGGGCGCCAGTAGATGTACTTCCCCGGTTCCTCCTCGTCGTCCGGCCGCTCCCTCCCGCGCCCGTCCATCAGCGCCTGACCCAAGGCGGGGGTGTACAGCGTCTGCCCCGTCTCCGGGTCGGGGGTCGTCGACCGGAACCCCCCCGCCCACTCGCGCACCGCGTCGTCGTACATGCGGCTCCGAATGGCGCCGAAGAAATCGAGCGGTTGGGACTCGTACTCGCGCACCAGCGCCTCCACCGTCGCGCGGTCGACGTTCTCCTCCTTGAACATCGCGTGCACCATGTCCACGATATCCTCGAACGTCGGGGACCAGTAGAACTTCTCCATCCGTCCGTCGCGAAGCAGCGGCGCGTACAGAACGCTGAGATCGTTCCCCGTGACGATGATCGGGACGCGGCGGATGATGTCGTCCTCCCGCCACTCGTGAATCTCGTCGTCGCTCTCGTCGCTCACGCGGTTCGGCTCGTCGCACAGGTTCATCAGCGTGCCCATGACCATCTGCGTGTTCACCGTCGCCTGGGTCTTCTTGAAGCGGCCCGCGCCCGCGTCCAGGTCGTGCACGATCAAACAAGAGGGAGTGCCGCTGTTTTTGATAATCTCCGCGGCTTTGCGATACCGCCGTCGCACCAACCGACCGGGCTCGCCCGCCCACTCCGCCTCGAGCTCGCCCGCGCTCATCACCACCGGGGTCACGCCCATCAGCTTACAGCTCAGCTCCAGGTTGAACGTCTTCCCGCACCCTTTCGCGCCCCAGATGCCCAGGATCAGCGGCACCTTCGTCGTCCCGAGCGCCTTCTGATCGCCCGAGCCGACCCCGGGGTTGGCCTCGTCGCTGAGAAAGTTCTTCGCCAGGTGTAACGCGACGCGATCCGCAAACTGAGGAGGGACGTGGAAGTCACCGACGAGGTTGTTGTACGTCCGCGGCTGGAAATCGTGGAACCCGCGGAGCTTGCCCGAGGCGATGTCCGAGTCCGCGCCGAGGTTGAACTTGGCGTTCGCCGTGCCCGCGAAGACGTCGTCGATGAGCCCTTTCCGCGCGCCCACCGCCGTGTTCATGTTCTCGCTCTGCCGCCCGAGCTCGACGAGGTAATCCACCCCGGACGCCACCTGAGAAGCCTCGCGAGCGCCCCAGCTGCTCTGATACTCCGCGCGCCCGGGGGGGGCGCCGGGTGGATGACCCGTCGCGGCGTCCCGGCCGACGGTCGCGGGGTCCGGGTCGGCACCGCGAGCGGGCGAGCGGGTCTCACCACCCGGCGCCGATCTCGGCGCGTAGTCGGGATCGGGCTCCGCGCCCTCCACGGACCAAGACCGACACTTCGACGCGCGGCGCCGAGCGAACGCGGGGAGGTGCGCGCGTCGCGGGCGAGCCGCGAAGCGGTGGGGTTCCCGCGAACATCCGCCCCGCGCCGTTCCCGGCGCGGCCACCGCCGACGTGCGCATGGGACCGACGCGCGCGACGCTCTGCCGCCGCGCCGGATAACGCGAGGGCGTCCGACGTGGCGCGCGACTTGAGGCGGCGAGACGCCGGGGGTCCGTCCGCGCGCGCGAAATCCGCCCGGGATCGCGTCCGTCCGCCCCGAAAGTGCGTCGCGGCAGACCACGCGCGCCTCGACGTCGGAGATGTCGACGCGCGTGCTCGGCGCGTTCGCGCCCTCGCGCGCGACCGCGCCCCCTCGCGCGCCTCGGCGGAACTCCCCTCGCCGCGGCTCCCTCGCTCCCTCGCGCCCGCGTCGCGGGCGCACCTCCGCCACCGCGTCGTCGTCGCTCGGGAAGAAGGATGGTGGTGATGACGATGACGCCTCCGCGATCGACGCCGATCCCCCGGGTTCGCCGCGCGTTTCCTCGCGTCGCGCGGCGCTCATCGGCGCCTCCACCGCGCTCGCTTCGCTCACCGCGCTCGAAGCCGCCCCGGGCGCCGCCCGCGCGGACCCGGTGCGGCTCTTCCCCTCCGACCTCGACCCCTCGCGGCGGTTCTTCCATTTGTTCCCGCCCGTGTGGGAGCCGTACTTCGGGTGGGGCGAGCGGAGGACCGTCAGGCGCGAGCTCGTCCCGGGCCAGATCTGGAGCCTGGAGCAGGAGCAGGCCCTGGACGTCCTCGCGATGAACATCCGAACGACGGTCGTGCGCTTGGAGCGCACGGGCGGGTTGGTCGTCTTCTCCCCGCAAGCCCCGACGCGGGAGTTCTTCCGGTTGCTCGACGAGTTGGGCGAGGTGGAGCACGTCGTCCTGCCGACGTACGCGTTGGAGCACAAGGTGTACCTCCCGGCGCTCGCGCGGAGGTACCCGGCCGCCAAGACGTGGGTCGTGGACGGCACCTGGTCCGTCCCGATCGACCTCCCCCTGAGATGGCTCGGCATCGACGCGCAGCCTTGGACGCTGAGGGAGAGCTTTTCTTCCGACTTTGCGACCCGCGTCGGCGGCGGAGAGACTTTCTCGGACGAGCCCCCCTCGCCGCCGCCTTGGGCCGACGAACTTCCCTACAAAGTCCTCCGCGTGGACACCGCGGGCGCGAACCCGTACGTCGAGGCGGTGTTCCTCCAAGAAGCCTCGCGGACGTTACTGGTCACCGACCTGGCGCTGAGTATTCCTCGCGAGCCTCCCGAGGTGATCAGCCGCGAGCGGCTGTTGAACTTAGCCCCGGACGATCCGAAGGACGCGCCGGCGGCCGACACCCCCGAGAACCTTCGGACCGGATGGGCGAAGGCGTCGCTCGTGGTGAGCTTCCTCGGGCCGGCGAGGCAGGCGCAGGTGGAGGAGGGCGCGTTCAAGGGGAAGCTCCGGTGGGAGCCCGGGTACGAGAGGAGCTTCCACGCCGTCGCGGACCGGGTCGCGCCGAGCCCCATCCTGCGAACGCTCGTTTTCAGCAAAGGCAGAGCCGCGACGCGAAGGTTCCTGGACGAGCTCGAGCGCGACTGGGGCGGAGGGAGACGAGAAGAGGGCGGCGCGGTCGATGACGCGGCGGACGAGGCGAACGAAGCGCCGAAGTCCCCCGGGTTCGATCGGATCGTTCCCGCGCACTACGACGCGCCGATTGAGGGGAACGCCGCGACGCTCAGGCGCGAGGCGTTCGCGTTCCTGGACGAGCCAGATTTCCTCGCGGGGCTCAGGGTCCGCGGCGCGGAACTCCCGGAGGAGGACATGGGCGTGTTGCTCCAGGTGAACGACGTCCTGGAGAAAATCGGACTCGGGAAGGGGTCGGAGTGACGCGAGCGTCCGACGAAGAAACGGGAGCGTTTCGGGGCGCGTACCCGACGGGGTTCGGGGGCCGGAACGTGTGACTCCGGAGTCGCGTGCATACCAGTATAACACGACTACGCATAGCTAGTATTATACGCGTATATCGTGACGCAGCACGCGTCTAACGCGCGACCGGCTGGAGTCGACGCCCGAGCCGTTCCGCCGCCTCGGCCTATACCTCCTGTACCATCGTCGCCTGCGCCGCCGCTTCGTCGAAAAATCGGTTCGCCGTCGTCGCGTTCGATACCCCGTCGAAGGTGCACCCGTTCCTCAGCGCGTACATCACGCAGTCCACGTGTTTCCCCCTGGCCGCCGCCGCGAGCGTGGACGAGTCCCACTCGCACCCGTTCTCCCGCGCGTACGCGAGGCAGTCGATGTGGCCGCCGCCCGCGGCGCCGCCGGTGGTCCATCGGTTCCACTCGCACCCGTTCTGATGCGCGTACCGGAGGCAGTCCACGTGCCCGTACCGAGCCGCCGCGGCGCACACGTCCGCCCCCCACTCCGCCCGGAGCGTCTCGCGGAGGTACGCGAGCGTCTCGAGGTGGCCTTGGCGCGCCGCCAGCGCGCACGCGTGGTTCTTGAGCATCTGCGCGCCGCGGGGCGCGATCGCGGCGGCCCAACGCAAACGCTCGGGCGAGTCCAAGAAGTGAGTCAGCGAGAGCCGCGAGGTGCGGAGGTAACTCAACAGGTACGCGCCCTTGCTCTCGGCGCGGAGACGTCGCGCTGTGCGCACGGCGTCGCGACACGCGCGCGATGCCTCGCTGAAACACGCGCGGTCCGACTGGAGGGGGAGGTGGTGCAGGACGACGTCCGCCAGGACGTCCGCGGGTAACGTCGCGATGACGTCGTGGGGCGCGGAGGTCGAAGCGACGCCGCTGATGTTGGGGTCGTCCTCGCGCGCGCGCGCGTGCGGCGGAAGAACGTCCCCGCCCTTTATGCAGGCGTCGGCGAACGCGTCCATCGGTTGAAGGACGTTACCCATGGTGAAGCAGCGCCGCGGGAGTACGGGGGCGCGGGGCGGGCGCGTGGAGCAATGGCGTTTTTTTTTTCGTGCCAGGTGGCGAAAACGGACGACGAAGCGGTCGTCTGGAAAAAAAGCCGACGACGTCCTCCACAGCGCCCTCCCCTCGGCCCTCACACCGTCGCGAGCGCGATGATCGCGCTCGCGTCTCGGGTGATGCCCGTGGATGATGAAGGCGACGCTCGCGCGGTTTCGACCCCCGCGTCGACGTCACCCCCTTGCCTCCTCGACGTCCTCCCGCACGACGTCATGCTCAAAGTCGTCCACGCGGTGGACGAATCGACGCGCGCCGTTTTGCTCGAGTGTTCGCGCAGGTACCGCGACCTCGTGCGCGAGGCGAGACGGGCCTCGTCGCGACGGGAGGACTCGTCGCGATGGGCCTCGTCGCGACGGGACTCGCCCCCCGATCGCCCCCCCACGCTCCGCGCGACCGACTTCGTGTCTTCCGAGGCCCTCTTCGCGTGGGCTCGCGGTCGCGGCGCGGTTCTGACGCGCGAGGTGGGCCTGGCCGCCGCGGAGGCGGGCTCGTGCGACGTCGCGGTCGCTCACCTCGACGGCTCGCCCGTGTCGAGCCTCTACGACAGGGTCACCACCGCGTGGAGTAACTCCCTCTCCTCCGGGGTGGCGCGTAAGACTCGGCGCGAGGCGCTGGAGATGGATCTCGCCGTCGCCGCGGCGAGGGGCGGCCGAGTGGACGCGTTGCGTCGCTTCTTTCGCGTCGGTTTCAATTTCGACGGGCGCGACCTGTGCGCGGCGGCGGCGGCGGGCGGGCACGCCGAGTGCCTCGAGTGGCTTCGCCACAACGGCATGGCCTGGGACTCGCGCGTCATCTCGTGCGCCGCGCGGGGCGGCCACGTTCGCGTGATCGAGACGGCGCGGCGAGAGGGGCTCGAGTGGACCGTCGCCGCGTGCGCGGAGGCGGCGGGGGCGGGGCGCTTGGAGACGCTGCGATGGCTCCGGGCGCGGGGCGCGCCGTGGAACTGGTGGACGGTCGAGGATGCAGGCTCGAACGGGCACCTGGAGGTGATGAAGTGGGCGCTCGAGAACGGGTGCGACTTCGCGGGGGAGCCGGGGGTGAAGGCGATTAGAAACGGACACGGGGAGGACGTCGAGCGATACTTGAAGGAAACCCGCCCCGTCGCGTTCATGTATCGAGCGAGTTGACGGAGGAGGAGTACTTGTGGTCCACGTTCAATTTCTCGATCGATTCGTTCCTCGCCTACGCGCCCTCCGCGGCGCTCTTCTTCCTCTCCGCCGCCCTCGCGGCTCTCCGCTCCGCCTTCCACGCCTCGATTCTCCCCCTGAGCTCGTCGTCGGCGACGAGATCCTTCTCCTCCAGGGGCTGCCTGTTGAACGGGTTGCGACTCTCCGTGAGCAGGTGCCGCATGATGCTCGAGCGCTCCATCGCCTCCCCGCTCGGTAACCGCACCGGGTCCTCCATGGGCGTGCACAGGATCGGGTCGAGGAACTCGTCCGGGAAGTCCCCGAGCTCCGCCTCCTCCTCCTCCGCCGCGGCGTGCGCCATCCGCGCGCGCTCCGCCAAATCCTCAAAGGCGCGAATCGACGCGTCGTCGCGCAGTCCGAGCTGCCTCAGGACGTTCGCCGTCTCCACCATCACCTCGTCGCGGTAGCTCCGGCCGTCGCTCGCGACCGCGGCGACGAACGCGCCGTTTTCGTCGGCGTTGAACAGGTGCAGGTACACGTCCACGATCATCCCGAGCATCTCCGGCGGGTCCCAGTTGAGCTCCTTCATCTTGTCGCGATCGGCAAACTTCAACTTTTTGCGCTCCGGCCCAGCGAGGTACAGAAGGAAGTAGTTGAGCATCGCGGCGACGCGCTCGACCATCTCCGGCACGAGGAACGGCGAGGCGATGTCCTTGCTCGTGTACCCCATCATGCCGACGTGCACCTTGGCGAGCATGAGGTCCGACCTCAGAGCGCGCTCGTTCTGGCGGTTGGCCGAATCCCGCTCTTGGCGTTCTCGCTCGGACAGCCCCGCGAACGACGACGCCGCCTCCGCGTAGTACTCGCGGAGCTCCGGGAGCTTCTTCATGCTCTCGTCCAGGAGCCAGATGGCGTCGTTGATGAGCATGTTCAGGAACCGCATGTAGAACGCGGCGTCTTTCTTGGCGAGCCTCGCCCACGTCTTGCGGTGCTCCTCTTCGGTCCACAGGTACTCGCAAATCTCACCAATCTGAAACCGGACGTTGAACTTGTCGTAGAATTGGTTCGCCGCGCCGGTGAACTCGATGTCCACGTACAGGCGCAGAATCGCGGGGACGAGGTACATCCTCGGGAGAGGCTGATCGAACATATCCGCCAGCGACGAATAACTGCCTGTCTCCTTTACGGGTTCGCGGGGAAGCCAGTCGCGCACAATCTCGACAAACTTCGCCCGCAGGTACGGGTTCTTCACGTACGTCGGCGAACCCAGAAGCAAGATGAACACCTCCAACAGGTCCTCCATCACGGCGACGCCCTGATTCTCGAAAAACATAGGATTCGAGCCCCGGATGACGAAGCGGCACGCGTACAGAAGAAACTCCGCGACGTCGTCGAGGATGTACTCGGGCAGGAGCGCCCACGACCGCGGGACGGTCTCCGGAAGAATCGAATCGGACGAGAGCCCCCAGTCCCCTTCGCGATAGTGCCACGCCCTCCCGTTTTCGCCGCCGCAGGCGACCCACTCGAGCCACTTCAAGGTGAGCCTGTAGAAACGCATCTGCTCCTCCAGAACTTTCGGGTCCTGCAGCGTCGCGTCGAACATGGTGTAGTTCTGCTTGCACCGCTCGAGCTCGCCCTTCATCTCCTCCACCCGCCGGTCGAACTGCGCCTGCTGGAACGCGTTCGGCCCGCCCGGGACGCTCGCCGCCCAGCTTTCGCGCATGCCCTCCACGTCGTTCATCTGCGACGAGCGCTCCTGGAGCTCGCGCGCGAGCTGCGTGTGCTCCGCCGCGCACTTGATGAAGCCGAGGTGGTTCAGTCGCGACGCGAGGAAAAAACACTCGCAGATGAACCCGTACGGCTCCGCGCGAGCGTTCACCGCCGACCCCGCGTCCTCCCTATCCCGCCTCGCCTCCTCCAAATCGGCGGCCAGCCGCGTGCACTCGCCGAGGTCGATCCGGCACTTGAGCGACCGCGCGTAGTCCGCGTCGATCTTCTTGAACTTCCCCGAGCTCGGGTCGGAAAACGGCGTCGCTAACCGCAACGCCACCGCCGCCGCGTTCGTCGCCCCGGAGTGGCTCGCGCAACTCAGGGGCTGGATCTGCATCTTGCTCCTCCCCGCGTTCTCGTCGCACGCGCACGCGAGCCAACGCACGACGCCCTCGCGGCTCTCCCCGCCGTGGCGAAGCATCCCGTACAAACACTGGTATAACCCGTCCCGCGCGACGCCCACCGCGGCGCGACTCGTGCTGTACGTCGACTCGATCGCCCCCCGCCGATCCAGGTTCGTGAACAGCGTCTCCCTGACGTTCGGCTGCGCGGGCGCCAGCTCATCCACCGGGTCGGGTAACGCGCCGAGGGCGAAGAACGGGCCCAACAACGACTCGTCCTCGAACGCCCGCCCGTTGTTTCTCGTCGCCGGGCACCATCTCGGGTGCCTCGCGACGCACTCAGCGACGGGCTTGGACGCGACGAGCTGGCACAGGAGCGTCAGGGGTTTGAGGTACTCGCCCAGGATGGAGGTCTTGCGGACGCCGTTCGCGAGCTCGGCGAGGAGCGGTTCGAGCGTCGCCGAGAGCGCGGCGGGGTCGTCGTCGCCGTGGCGCGCGCCGAATTCCTCCAGGAAGCCCGGGGGCGCGCCCTCGGGGACATCGACGAGCTCGTCGTAGAGCTGCAGGGCGCCCCTGAGCTCCGCCTCGGGCGGCTGCGGGAACGTCCCTCGCATCGCGGGGTTGAGCAGGAGGCCGACGTACGAGACGCACAGCTCGCGGCACGTCGCGAGCGCGGCGGCGAGCGCCTCGGCGTACGCCTCGTCGCGGCTGCGCGTCTTCCGCGTCTCCGATCGGGCGCGCGCGTAGCTGCGCATGAGCCACCGCACGGGGGCCGCCTCGGGGTCCGAGGACCACGACCCGAGCTGGTCCGTGGGCGTCGAGAGGCGCGCGAAGAGGGCGCGCTCGAGCTGATCGGGGCTCACCGCGAACGGCGGCTCCGCGCCCTCCATGACGAGCTCCTGCGCGAGCGATTCCAGGTACAGGGGGCGATCGCCGCGCGCGCTCGCCGAGGCCGCGTCGTCCCCGGGAGCCGTCAGAGTCATCCGGAACACGCGCTCGATCACCTCCGCGAGCTTCGCGTCGGTGCTGGACGCCGCCATCGTCGAGCGAAGGGGGGTCGTCCGCGCCGCGTCGCGCCCAGATCTGACGCGATCGGGCGGGGGGAGGCCGCATCAACATCGTGGCAGCGGTGGTGACCCGCAGTTCATCGACCAGATCGTCGTCGTCGTCATCGGACGAGGCTGACGAGAGCAGATCTCTCGAAAAGCCCGAAACGTCGCTTCGTCAGATGCGCATGGCGCGCGCGCGTCTCGCCCCTTCCCCGGGCGCGACGCTCTCGTCGACTCCGCGCTCGTCGGCTTCGCGCTCGTCGTTCGGTCGCGGCGCTCGTCGCGGCTCTTCCGCTTCGCCCCCCCCCCCGACCACGACCCCGGCCTCCGTCGTGTTCGTCACCGGGAACGAGGGCAAGGTGGAGCGCCTGCGCCTCGCCCTGAGCCTGCACTGCCCCTCGACCGCGGACGCGTGCGACGTCGAGGTGAGGGGCCTCGACCTCGAGATCCAGGAGATCCAGGCGGACACCGTGCTCGAGGTGGCGACGGCGAAGGCGGAGGCGGCGTTCGAGCGACTCGGGGTTCCGCTCGTCGTGCACGACTGCGGGTTGGTCGTCCGCGCGCTGAACGATTGGCCGGGGCCGTACACCAAGGACGCCAACTACAAACTCGGCACGGAGGGCCTGATGGCGCTCTTGGCGGGCGTGGAGGACCGCGCCGCGGGGTGGGACGACGTCATCGCGTACGTGGACGACGCGGGCGCGGTGACGACGTTCGCGCCGGACCCGAGCCATCGGTACGCCGGCGAGATCGCGCCCGAACCCCCGCGGCGGTACCGGCGATTCCGAGGGCCGGAGCGCGCGCTCGGGAGAACTTTCGTCCCGACCGCGTTCGGACTCGAGGAGTGCCTCGCGGACGTCTCGGAGGAGGAGTACCAGCGGTACCGGAGGGAAGCGCCGTCCGTGTGGAACGACTTCGCGAGGTGGTGGGCGGAGACGAAGCGGGGGGAGGGCGAGTGAAGTGACGAGGGAACATGATAGAGTTCATAACATAAAGACGCGCCTCCCGCGAGTACCCGCCGCCCCCTCGGTCGTCGTCTCGGGAGGATCGGTCGGTCACTTCCCGCCGCTTTCGCTTTCTCCTTCGCCTTCGCCTTCGCTCGCGCGCTCGTCGGTATCCTCGCTCACGGTGTCGGATCGCCCGTCGCTCCCCGCCGCGTCGAAGAACCCATCGAGCGGGGACCGGGACGACGCGCGCGCGCGGCGAGGGACCTCGGAGAACTCCTCGGAGTCCTTTTCGACGGACGCGGCGCTCTTCTCGAGACCCTCCGCCTTTTGGACTTCGGGACTTCGGGACTTCGCCGTCGCCTCCGACGGAAAGGTCTCCGCGAGCGTGACCACCACCTCGGAGAGATGTTCGCGGTCGCTCTCGCGCACCTCCTCCCGGCTCGACCCTTCGCTCGTGACTCTCGCGTCGTCTTCCCGCGCCGCGCGCGTCTTCTTCTCCTCGTCGTCGTCCGCGTCGTCGTCCCGCGCGAGCGCGGCGACGCTGTCGGCGGCTTCCGCCCATCGTCGCGCTCGGATATCCTCGAGCGGGTACTCGATGAGGCACCCGCACCCGTCGTTCTCGACGTCCGCCGGGCGCCAGTCGAACACGGGCCTCACGACCCTCGCGCCGTTCCCGACGTGGAACAGCAGGCCGCGGTCGTGCGTTCCGCCGTTCCGACGCACGTACTCCGCGTACGTCAGGCGAGGCTCCGAGAGCTGCGTCGCTCGGAAGCCGCGGGTCCGCGTCACCGCGCAGACGCCGCTTACGCCCGGCGCCAACATCGCGACGTCGAGCGCGAACGCGCGGAGCTCGTCGCCGACGGCGCGCCCGAGCTCGGCGCTGAACGTCTGGCACACGTGGATGTCCATGAGCTGCACCCAAAACGAGCCGCTCTCCGAAGACGCGTCGGAACGCGTCGTCGGGGCGGAACCGACTTTCTCGCGCTCAAGTACATCCGCTCCGGGCGGCGGCGGCGCGTCGATCCTCGCGCGTTCTTTGTCTTTCCAGGGGTACGCGTCGGCGTCGTCCCTGCGGCGGATGCGCTGGAAGTACACCCCGCCGAGGCACTCGCCCGTGGCGACCGAACACACGACGAGGTTACACTCCGGGTTGTTCGAGAGGCGGTCCTCGATCGTCGCCCTGGGCGTGCGCATTTGGGTCGCGCCCGGGCCCCAGTTCTTCGCTTCCACGGCGACGAGCGCCGCCGCGTCCGGGACGAGCCCGCGGCGAATCGCGTACCCGACGCGGCGGAGAAACAAAGCCCCGACGCCGAAGGGTGCTGCGGACCCGCTCGCCCCGGGACCCGCGCGCGCGAACGCCCCCGCCGGCGCGAGCACGAGCCCGAGCGAAGCCGCGACGAGGATCGCGTCGTGCAGGGAGACGAAGAGGCGGCGTTCGCAAGGAGGCGCGGCGGCGCTCGAGGAATCGTTCGAACGGACCCGGCGGCGGCAAACTTCGATCGCGAAGGATTCGCCGCCGCCGCGTGCGCCGTCGGCTTGGGGACGAGTCTCGTCGGTTCGGAACGCGCGGAATAGAATCAGAGCCCCCGCGGGGCCGACGCACGCCTCGAGCGACGCGAGCGCGTCGCGGGCGACGGCGAGCGCGTCGTCTTGACCCGAACCGGCCGACGCGTCGCTCGTCGTCGCCGCGGCGGCGTTTTGGGCGTTTTGAGCGCCGCCGAGCGACGTTCCCGGGGAAGCGGCCGGTACCGCTTCCGCGCCGCCTCCGTCCTCCACCGGCACGAGCGCGGCGCACGCGACGACCAGCACGCGGTCCTTGGCGGTTTTCGCGGCGACCGCGCGCGCCGTCGCCGAGACTCCCCCGTCGCCGAAGGTCTCCAGCGGGAAACTCCGCGGCGCCGCGCTCGGCTCGACGAGCGTCGCCAGGTCGCGCAGGGACTCGAGCAGCTCCGCGAGCGGACCTCCGCTCGCGCCGAGAGGGAGGCCGAGGCCGAGGCCGACGGCGCCCGCGCAGGGCTCGTCGCGGCGCACGGAGGGGAGGTACGCGCCCGCGACGGCGGCGGCGGCGTCGGCGAGAAGGACGGCGCGCGGGGTCGACGGCGAACCGTCGTCGACGAACGCGGCGCCGCGGTCGTTCTCAAACGCGAGCGCGCCGAGGACAGCCTCGGCGACGCGGCGGTGCGCGCGGGCGACGAGGCGCGGGCGGTCCGCGTGCGCCGCCGCAACCTCGGCGACGGAAGGAGGAGGGCGGCGTTCGAACTCGGACGAGACCGGACGGGACGACTCCGACGCGGATGCCCCCGACGCGGACGCTTTGTCCTCCGCTTCGTCCTCCGCTTCGTCCTCCTCCTCTCGCGCGAGAACCCTGAACGCGGTCGTCTTCAGAAGCGGCGAGGGTCCGACGCGCCTCTCTCGACGCGAATCATCGCGGACCCTTCCAGCGGAGGACCCTCCATTGTCTTCGTGGCCGTCACAAAGCAGCAGCGCTTCATCCGGGAGGGTGCCGTTCGGCGCGGCGACGAGCATCCCGGCGCCTTCTCCTCCTCTGCGCGCGATTTCCTCGCACCCGCGCAGGAGAAGCGCGCGGCAGAGCTTCGGGAACGCGACCGGGTCGGGGACGGTCGAGAGCCCCGTGGCGAAGAACTTGTCCACGACGTAGACGGGTCCCGCGGGTTCCGTCTTCGACGCCCACGATCGCGCGGCGTCGAGGAGCGAACGGAGGGCGGTCTCGTCTTCGGGCGGGTCGACGACGTTTTTATCGTCGGAGGATTCGCGACGGTCGACGGCATCGGAAGCGCATCGGTCATCCCCCGGGTCGAGGACGCGCGCGACGGCGAGCGTTTGTCGGCTCGCGGGGTGGTCGTACGTGACGTAGACGTGTGCGGTGGACGCGAGGTCGTCCAACGCGTCCGCATCGGTTCGAACGACGCGGGGGGTGCGCTTGGCGCGTCGCAGGACGTTCACCTGCTCGCGGCGCGCGGCGTCGCACTTGTAACGCTCGAGCGGGGAGGTGGCGCGGACGACGACGACGTCGCGCGTCAGGCCGGGGAAGGAGGCGCGCGCGAGGACGTCCTTGCCGATGCTCGCGAGGGCGGACCCGCGCGCCGCAGCGAGGGAGGCGCGCGAGGCGCGCGGGTGCGGCGCGGCGGGCGCGGGTGGTTCGCGCGGGCGCCGTCGCGCTCGCGCCGCGGCGAGCGCGGCGCGGATCTGCCGCTCGAGCGACGCGGACCCATCCAGCGTCACCTCGAACGTCTCCGTCCCGGCCGGGAGCGGGGGGGGACGCGGGGTCGCGGCGCGCATCGCGCCGCCGCGCGAACGCGAACGAGGGCGGCGACGAGGGGAACGCGAGGGAGAGCCTCTTCTCGGAGCTCGCGCGACGCGGGAGGAAGTGTGGGGCGTCGCGCCCCGTCGCGGCGTCCGAGAACGCGCATCGCGCGGGGAGGCGGGGCGCTGGGACGGGCCGAGGCGTTTCGAAAAGCTTGTCACGCGCGTGGGCCCTCGACCGCACAAAATCGCGAAACTACACACACACACACGAGGACCACACCTAACCTACATTGAAGTCGAACCGTCGAAACGCACGCTCGTCGTCAACGCCGAGACGCGCGCGACCTGCTCTCCCCCCCCCCCCGCTCCCCCCCCCCCCCCCGCCCCCCCCGGCGAACCCGCGCGCGAGGTGCCGAACGCGAACGGCGGCGGGACGGTCCGCGCGGGCGGCGAGTCCGCGCGCGCGAACGCGTCGAGGTCGCTGAGGTTGAGGTGCGACGCCACGCGCCCCGAGGGCGGTTCCCAGTCCGAATCCTCCATCGACGGGGGCACCGCCGTCCCCGAACCGTCCCTCGGAGGAGGAGGCGCGCGCGGCCCGCCCCCGCTCCTCGGAACGGCGGCGAACGAAAACGGCGGCGGCGGGGGACGCGGTCGGTCCCCGAAAAACGCCGGCGCGCCGGCGCCGCCCGCGACGCCGCCCGCGCCCGGGTGGAGCCCGAACGGCGGCGCGCCCGCGGGCGGGGGAGGAGGGCTCGGGGGGAGAGGAGGGCCTCCGGGGGAAAATCCTCCTCCGTTTGGGAATCGAGGCCCGGGGAAGGATCCCCCGTTCGGCGGAAATCGAGGCCCGGGGGATCCGACGACGGATCCTCCGTCGACGAGACCCGGCGCAAAGCTCGCCACCGTCGCCGTCGCCGCCGGCATGGACCGCATGGCGAGCTTACGGGGCACCATCGGTCCGGTTCGCGTCGGGAGGGACGCCGACCCCGGGACCGCCGGCGGAGCTCGTCCCTCCCCGGGGAAGAGCGACGACGCCCCTGGGCCCTTGTTTTTCTTCTTCCCCTTCTTCTTCTTCCCCGCCCCGAAGCCGGCGTCCTTTTCCTTCTCGAGCAGACTTTTGGGCACGAACGCCGCCGCGCCGACGTTCGTTCCGGTTTCCTCCTCCTCGCGTTTCTGCTCCGCCGCGACGGGTTCCTTGGCGACGATTTTTTTGTGCTGGAGCATGGACGTGAACCCCGGCTCCGGCGGCGGCGCGCGCCACCGACACGCGTCCTCCTCCGAGATGTCCTCCTCCGCGTCTTCTCCGGCATCATCTCCCCCCTTCGTCGCCTTCCCCGTCCCCGCGCCGCCGCCGTACGTCTCGAGGACGCACATCTTCTTGATCGCCCACCAGTCCGTGCCCGGCTTTCCCGCCATCGTCGCGTCGCACCCGAAGACGACGCACATCTTCCGCGCGCGCGAGACGGCGACGTTGATCCTCCTCGGGTCCGAGACGAACCCTATCGCCCTCGAGGCGTTCGCCCTGACGGTGCTGACGAAGACGTAGTCGAATTCCGAGCCCTGGCACGCGTCCACGGTCAGGACCTCCACCTTCAGGCTCGCGGGCATCGCCTCGAGCAGAGCGACGTACTGGCCCTTGTAGAAGGTGAGCGCGGCGACGGAGCACGCGAACCCTCGCCTCGCCCTCGTCCTCGTCGCCGCGGCGACCACCGCCTCCACCTCCGCGCGGTTCACGAAGCTCTTCCCGTCCTCGGGCACCTCCTCGCGTCCCCCGGGCACGCGCACCCACACCATCGCGTCCCGCTCCCCCCTCGCCTCGGCGTCCTCGATTCTGCTCGCCGCGACGCTCGGGGCGGTGGTTAACGCGCCGTCGTAAAACCGCCCGGAGACCGTCTCGCACACCCTCGGGTGCATGCGATACTGCTCGGTGAGGCGGTGGACGCGCCCGCCGCTGGCCGTCACGCACCGCTCGAGCATGCTCCGATCGTGGCCGGTGTTGCGGAGGGTTTGCGGCGGGACCAGCGAGCACGGCGGGAGCTGCTTGTGGTCGCCGAGGAGCACCATGTTCCGCGGCCTCAGGTTCAGCAACAGCGCGGTGGAGCTCTCGGGCGTGCACCCGCACTCGTCCACGATCACCGTGTGCACCAGCAGGGGCTTGGCGACGAACTCCTCCCACTCCCGAAGTAAGCGGCTCGTGCTCGCGATGGTGCACAGAATCAGCTGGCACTTCTCCATCAGGGGGCCCCTGACGTCTCGCGCGGCGTCCAGCGCGGCTTGACTCTGGAACCCCGCGGGCTCGCGCGACGCCGCCGCGCGAACCCTCGGGTGCGCCTCCGTCTTGGTGTCCAGCAGGTGCCTCCTCGCGGCGGCGCCGATCCGCCCGGGCGCGCCGACGACCAAAATCTCCTGGTCGCACGCCTCGAGTTTCTGCGCGATGCTCTCGATGGCGACGTTGCGGCTGCACGTCACCAGCACCCTGGACCCGGTCGGGACCCTCTGCGTGACGACGTGGTATATCGTGGTCGACTTGCCCGTCCCCGGGGGGCCCTGGATCTTCTCGAGCGCGTGCGTCAAAGCGATCACCGCCGCCTTCTGAGACGCGTTCGCGGGCGGGCGTTTAGGAGGAGGTCGCTTCTTCTTATCCTTATCCGTGGGGGGGTGCTTCTTAGGAGGCGCGCTCGAGGTCTCCAGAGCGACTTCGCGAGCTCCCGCCGAAGCCGAAGCCGAAGCCGAGGCATCCGCCGCCGCTTCCGCCTCTTCCGCGTCTTCTTCCTCCTCCTCCTCCGTCTCCTCCTCCTCCCGACGCGCGGCGGTGACCCCCGTAGTAGAGGAGGTACCACCGCCGCCGCGCAGTTTGTTCTTATTCGCTAATAGTTCGAAGTCCTCCTCCGGGAGCGGCGGCGGGTGCCAGTGCCCCGGGACGTCCACCCTCGGGTCGAGCACGGCGCGGAGCACGGGGCTGTGCGCGGCGCCGGCGCAGTCTCGCGCGGCGAGCTCCTGCAGCGCGGCGAGCTCGGCGACGAACGACCCGACGTACCCGAACGACCGGATCGGACCCTGGAACCCGGTCAGCTTCGGCTTCAGGCTAAGGACGATCGGCGCTCTCTCGCCGGTCGCGGCGTCTCGCAGGTTCCCGCCGCTCTGCGCGACGACGAGGTGCAGCGAATTTCGGTTGATCAGGAGGAGGTGATGCACGAGGCTCTCCCCGCCCTCCGATCCCGCGTCGGGAACGAGCGAGAGCTTGCCCTCGCCGGCGGGCTGCGCCCTGATCGCGGGGCCGCGCGGGCCCTCCTGGACGAGGTGCCAGAACTCCGCGAGGAGGTTGTTCCCGATGAGGTGGCAGAACTGGAGCGCGCTCTCGAACACGAGGGGCACGGGCGCGAGCGCGCGCGGCGTCGGCTGCAGGAACGGCAGGAGCGCCAGATCTTTGTCCGCGCCCGCGCCCGGGTACGGGCCTCGGCCGCCGGGGCCGCGCCCGCCCGAGCGAGCGCCGCGCCCGTGCGGACCGGCCCCGGATCGACCGCGCCCGCGCCCGACGCCGCGAGCGCCGTCGAACCGGCCCATCGCGCGCGCAGGGGGACCCGTGGGTTCCCACCGCCGCCGCGCCACCGAAAAGTGCCGAGGGGAAGGACACGTGGACGGTCGTGCAGACGCCGGCGAGCGCGCGCGGACCTTGTCCGATCTCAGATCATTCGAGCGCTCCGATGAATCTCGTCTCGTCGATCATCCCTCGCTTGGGTGAAAACAGCAGGGGGTTCGGGGGGTCTGATTGATGACTCTCATCTTCGTCGTCGGTTCGCGGGACGGGCGCGCCGCGTCGCTACGGTCGTCGGTGTCGGAACGCCGCTGGGAATAACACTCTACGAAAGAGTCAGACTCGTCTTCCGTCCCCCCCTCAAGCTCAGCCTCGGTTCAGCCTTCGGGCTCCTCGGTTTCGGCGTCTTTGGTTTCGCGTCTTTCGAAAAGTCCGTCGGCGCCTTCGGAGGCTCCGGGGGCGGGTCCGGCCCGTCCCGCCACCCGACCCGTTCGAGCCACCGCGCGGGGAACCCGACCTCCGCCCCGGGCTTCTCGGCGCCTCGGGGCGAGTAGAACCCGTCCGCGTTCTCGCGGACGATCTCATCCGCCAGCGCCCACCACGCGTCGCGCACCGCCGCCGCGTGCGCCGCCATCGCCGACGCGAGGTCGCCCGGAGACGACGCCGATTCAAATTCCGATGCCGACGCCTCCGCGGCGACCGGATCGCCCTCGGGTCGTATATCCCCTCCTTCGCGCGCGTACACCCTCTCGAACTTTTCCACGAGCTCGACGCCTCGCGTCTCCCACGTCTCCTGCTCCGCCTCCACCAGTCGCCGCGCGAAGGACCACCGCGTGCTCGTCGCGACGTTGTGCGCGAACCTGTGCGCCCACCACGAGGACGAGCGGTCCACGACGGAGGCGTTGCCGACGACGAGCGACGCCGCGAGCGGAGAGACGACGTCCTTTTGCGCGCGAAGGGTGGGTTCTCTCGACGACTCCATCTCTCCATCACTCCTCGACGGGTCTTCTTCGAAGTCGTCGGAAGGCATATTATCAGCGCCGCCGCCCTTACCACCGGTGCTGGAAGAAAACACGCCCGCGGGGATGGGGACGAAGCACGTGCCGTGCGCGGCGTGCGGTCCGTACCAGACGACGCCCCCGATGTCGTCCGGGAGCCAGCCCCTCGTCTGCACGACGTGGGTGTACGTCGTCCGGTGCAGCGCGATGGGCCGCTCGAACGCGCCCCACCCGATGTCCGCCTCGCCCTCGTCGTACGCGACGCCCGTCGCCATGCGATCGGGCGAGCCCCACGGCCCCGCGGCGAGCCCCGCGCCGAGATCGTACGGCGTGCGTTCGTACCAGTCGCGGTGCCACGCGAAGAGGTCGCGGGCGGAGACGGGCGCGTCGGGTTTGAGGGAGAAGGGGTAGGGCGCGTCGAGCCTCAGGTCGCCGTACGTCGCGCTCAGGTTCGCGCTCGGGTCGACGAGCCTGAAGGCGCCCCAGACGCGCCTACCGCTGTAGTACTTGTGCGCGTACTCCCCCGCCGAGTACGCGCGCGTGAAGTCAAACGCGCCGTCCGTCTCCGGGTTCCAGAGGCCGTGCTCGAGGGCGACGTCCAGGAGGTTCTCCGACGCGAGGTAGTTTCGGTCGTCGCTCAGATCCACCTCGCGGATCGTGAACATGTTCATCACCACCGTCACGTGGTCGTCGGGAACCCTTCGCGCCACCCACACCGCGGAGTTCGTGCGCGGGTACGGCACGAAGTGCATGACCCAGCCCTCGCCCTCGGCGTCCGCGATCAGGAGCGTCTCGGACCCGCCCTCGAACGACCCCGCCGCGCCGTAGAACCCGTACGTCACGGCGAGGCGGCCCATTAATTTCACCGCGCACCGCGCCGTCGCGCACCGCTCCATCGCGACGCGGCTCAGCTCGTTGACGCAGAATAAGGCGTCGCCGCCCGCGCCGATCGCGCTCGCGACGAACCGACCGCTGCACGTGCTCTCGCCGATGCTGAGCTGGCGCTCGTTCATGATCCCGTAGTTGCCCTCCAGGTACGCGTACGTCGAGGGCACCTGCGGGATGGCGCCGATCGGGGCGGTGGGCGGGGTGTCCGCGGGGACGCTCACCCCGGGCGCATACGTCGCGCCGCGCGCGGTGCCGACGAAGCGGGGGTTATCCTCGAGGTCGGGCCACACCGGGCGCGTCGACCCGGGGGCGTGCGTCCTCGCGGGGACGACCGCGAGGCGCGCGTCGGGGTTGCCCTCGCCGTCGTCCGAGTGCGTGACGAACACCGACCCGTCCGCGCTCGCGTTCCTCCCGACGAGGAACGTGCTGCAACCGAGGGAGGGGGGGGGGAGGCGCGCGAGGAGGACGAAGAAGAACCAAGGCGCGAGCGCGACGAGCGAACGACGCATGGCGGCGAACGACGAGCCGGGGAGCGACGAGCCGGACGAGGCGCGCGTGTCCCCCGGACGTGTCGGGGGGAAGTGAACCGAGACGGAGAGGCTGCGAGAGACCAGAAATCGTGGGCGTCGCGCGGATCGACGACGTTGTCGACGTCGAGCAGTCCGACGCGCCGCTCGCGAGCGTGCCGCGCGCATCAAATTCAGCCACGCCCGGGCTTTTTCTTCGGTCTGTCTTCCCCTGCCCGCCGCCCCCGCCTCCTTCATTCCACCGCGCGCGCCTCGCTGGCTTTTCTCGTCGCGCGCTCGCTCTCGCGATGGCGGAGGAGCAGTGGCACGCGCGCGCGCCCAACCCGGCCAACCCGGTGGTTTTTTTCGACGTCACCATCGGCGGGGTGGAGGCTGGGCGCGTGAAGATGGAGCTCTTCGCGGACGTGTGCCCTCGGACGGCGGAGAACTTTCGGCAGTTCTGCACGGGCGAGCACAAGAAAGGCCTGGAGCCGCAGGGGTACAAGGGCGCGGAGTTCCACCGCGTGATCAAGGACTTCATGATCCAGGGCGGTGACTTCCTCAAGGGCAACGGCACGGGGTGCGTGAGCATCTACGGGAGCAAGTTCGCGGATGAGAATTTCGTCGGCCGGCACACCGGGCCGGGGCTCCTCTCCATGGCGAACAGCGGGCCGAACAGCAACGGGTGCCAGTTCTTCATCACGTGCGCCAAGACGGAGTGGCTCGACGACAAGCACGTCGTATTCGGACGCGTGCTGGGCGACGGTCTCCTCGTCGTGCGCAAGCTCGAGCACGTCGCGTGCGGCGCGAACAACAAGCCCAAGCTCTCGTGCAAAATTGCGCAGTGCGGGGAGATGTAGTAGCGACGCGGCATAGTATACCTACGCGCCGACGTCGAGGCTATCATCGAGGCTCTTCGGTGTGGCGGCTTCTTCGGTGGCTCTTCGGATCACCACTACTCACTTCGAACACGACTCACTTCGGCGCGCTCCCCGACCCCGGCCTGCTCCCCGCGCCGCTCCTCGCGCTCGGCGGCCGTTCCCTTCCCGCCGCCGCCGCTCCACCCCCCGCGCCGCTCGCCGGCCGCCCGCCCCCCGCCGCGCTCCTCCCGCTCGCCGGGCGGCTCCCCCCCGAGGCCGCCGACCCCCCCCGAGAGCCTCCTCCGGTGGACAACGACGACGACGATCCCGTGGACATGGACGCTCGCCCTCGCGACCCCGGCGGCGACGGATCCGCGGCGGGGTCGTCTCCGCGAGAGCCGGTTCGAACCTCCGCCGCCTGTTGTTCCTTCGACCGCGGCGGCGGTTCTCTCGGCTCGCCCGCGGGGCTCCTGACTCTGTTCGCGGGCGCGTACTGCGGCGGCGCGGGCTCCATGCTCGTGAGCCTCGGCGGCGGGGGCATCTCCTGGAGGACCATGTTCGCGACGGACCCGAACCCTCCCATGAGCTGCGCGTCCTTCTCCGCGAGCTTCGCCCTGAGCCCCGCGATTTCCCTCGCGCTCCTCCTCGACACCTCGAGCATCTCGTTGTTGCTCGCGATGGCGTTCGCCTCCGCCTTCTCCGCCCTGAGCGTCAGCGCGATCCTCTCCGCCTGGAGGTCCTTGTGGTCCTGCTCGCGCTCGGAGAAGGCGGCGCGGAGGTCCTTCACCTCGTCCCTGAGCACGCTCAGTTCTTCCCAGTCGGGCCCCGCCTGGAGCACGGCGTTGGCGTCTTGATACCTGGACGCCACCGCCTCCGCCTCCGCCAGCCTCCTCCGGTCCACGACGCTCTGCTCGAGCAACCCCTCCAGGCGCGCGATGATCCCCTCCTGCATCTCGATCGTCGCGCGGCACTTCCCCACGCGGTTCGCCTCGCGCTCGCACTTCTGCAGGTGGCGGCTCATCTCCGCGTGCGCCTCCTGCAGCTCCAGGTGGCGGCCCTTCAGCGCCTCGACGCCCGCCTGCGCCTCGTGCGTCGCCTTGAGTCTGTGCACGAGCTCGGCGTTGCGGCGCCGCTCCTGGCCGTACCGCGCCGCGAGCTGCCCGAGGCGCTCCTTCGCCTCCATCACGTCCGAGACGCCGTCCAGGCCGAGCTGGTGCAGGCCCGCGGCGGGGTCCGCGTTGCGCTCCTCGTGGAGCAGACGCCTCAGCTCGGCGTTGTCGCTCTCAAGCCTCTGCTTCGCCGCCGTCGCCTCGTCGCACTTGTACCGCAGATTCTGCGTCCGCTTCCGCTCGCGCTCGAGCGCGACGATCGCCTCGTCCAAAGCCTGCTGCTTGTCGATCATGTCCGTGGCCATCGCCGAGAGCATCCACGCGCCCTCGCCGCCCGCGCTCAGGCCGCCGCCGCCGTCGAACCCCGCAGCGATCTCCTTCTCGCGCGTCCGCATCAGCGCGTCCCGCGGCCACGCGCGAGCCGTCAGCGAAACCTTCCCAACCTCCTCGCCGCGCCCCGCGCCCGAGCCGCCCCCGCCCGCGCTCACGAGCGGGACGTGGTTCAGCTCCGTCGGCCGACCGTTCGCGCCGAAATCCGACGTCGGAATCACCGCCCGCCCGATCATCCCCTGGCTGTTGTGGAGCTCGAGAACTAAAGCGCCGCCCTGCGCGACGGCGGACTGCGCGACGAACAGCGACGCGCGGTGTCCCGTCGGCCACAGCGGCGGACCCGCGAGCGAGGACCCCTGCAGCGTCGGCACGACGTCCTCACCCTTCATCCCGCTCAGCCTCGACGCCGCGGAAACCACGTCCGACTCGGACGCCGCGTTCACTTTGACGAACGCCTCGATCTTCGAGCCCGGGCCCGCGGCGCGCGCCTGCGCGGCGTCCTGGACGACGGTCCACCGCGCCATCACGGGTCCGCGGTAGCCCCCTCCGGCGTCTCCCGAGACGCCCGTGAGCGACCCCTCCACGCGCACGACGCCCTGGTTTTTCTTCAAAAAATCGAGCTCCTTCGCGGGGCCCTGCGGGATGACGACCGTGACGTTGAGGGTGGCTCCCTTGCCCAGGTCTAGGGCGAAGCCGTAGTGCCTTCCGATCTGCAGCGCCTTGAGCGGCACGGCGGCTTTGGCGAGGAGTTTGTTGCTGTCGTGGTTGACGACGGCGAGCAGCACCTTCTCGCGATCCGCCTCATCCTCCGCCACCTCCACGCTCACCACCTCGTCCCACGTCGGGTCGCGCGTCTTCGGGATCGCCCTCGTCGCCGCGCGGCTCGGCAGCCTCGCCGCGGCCTCGCGCATCGTCTTGGCGGCGACGAACGCCGCGGGCTCGATGCCGGATTCCCCCGAGTCCAACCCCGTCGCGCCGTGCACCAAAACCGACACCCTCAGCGTCCGCCCCGCGCCGGGCGCGTCGCGGCTCGCCACCGCGCCGCCCGCGCCCTGGTCGGTGTCGAGCATCGTGACCTGGAGGCTCAGCTGGCTCGGGGCGCGGCCCTCGGGGTGCTCGAGGCTGACGTTCACGCTGACCGCCTCGCCCCGGCGCAGGCGCTGCACCGTGGCGCCGAAAAACTCGACGTACCCCGTGCCCATCAACACGTCCCGCCCCATGGCGGTGTGCGTCGCGGACCGCGCGCCGTACAGCTGGCACACCAGGGTCGGAGGGCCGTCGCCGAGCGCGGTGCCCTCCGCGGGGCGGCCGTCGCCGGGCCAGTCCTTGCCGTCCAGGAGGTCCTCCACGCCGGTCGGGTGGAGCGCGTCGCCGCCGCGGACGCGAGGGATGGCCATCACGAACGCGCGATTCTGAAACTCGGGCGAAGAGGTCACCTCCGTCGTCTCCGTGCGCGCGAACGTCCCGCGGTCCTCGCGCGAGACGTTCAGGTCGTCGCCGTACGTCACATCGCGGGGCTTCGAGTCGCGAGATTTCAGCGTCTGAGGAACCGGGGGGGAGAGGCGAAGGAGCAGGGGACGGACGCGCGGAGAGGGGACCCGGGGTCAGTGGACGCGTCGCGAAGGAGGCGCCGAAGGCCGCGGTGGCGATGTTTGATTCCATCGTCCGCGCGAGGGCGGAGCGTAGGCGCGCGTCGAGCGCACCTGGAGGGTCAGGAAGTACGGGAGCGCCTGGTTCACGCGCACGCCCGTGATGAGGCAGCGAAGCTGCACGGGCGGCGCCATCGTGCGTGGCGCGCGAGGGAGACCCGCGCGCGAGCTCTGCCGTGGACGAGGCCCGCGAGACGCGTTTTCTCATGACCGTTGCGTTGACTTTTTGTTTTCTCGGACGAAACGGCGCGCGAGACCTCGGAGCCGTCTCCACTGGGGAAGATTCGGGCGACGAGGGGGGGCGTGACGCGGGAAGGCGCGACGGTGTGGACGGCTTATCATCTCATCATCAGTATCTCTCCTTCTCGACGGTCAGGCCCATGGCGTCGAGCTCCGCCTCGTACTTGAGGTTATCCGCCGCCACGAGCTCGCGCATCTTCGCGCGCCTCGTCTCCTGCACCGCCTCCCGCGCCGCGCGGAGCTCCTCCTCCGCCTCGTCCCTCGCGCGCGCCCCCCCGGGGACGCCCCCCGACTTCTGGTACTGGCGTTCGTGCCACTCCGCCACCTGCTCGGTCTTGTGCAGCTCCTTCATCATCGCCTCGTTCCGCGCGATCGTCTCGTTCTCCCGAACCAGCCGCTCCACGTTCGCGCCGGGTCTCTGGTACACCATGATGGGTGGCTGGTTGGTGCGGAGGGCACAGTCAATTCCCGAACAACAAATCACCGAGGGGTCCGCCCGCCGAACGCGCGAGTCGAGACGAGCGCGGAAACAGGCACGAGCGCGAGCGGTCCGTGAGCGTCCGAAACCTCGGTGCGCGTCCGGTCGCGGCGCGAGGTGCGTCGCGAAGTGAAGAGGCGCGCAGGGGGACGACGAGGACTCCCCCCCTTTTGGCACATATCGCACGGCGATAAATCAGTGAGAGTCTCATCCCGCGAGACGACCTTGGGCCAGATTGACATGATGAGATTTATTTCGACGCTCGTCATCATCACCGCCCCGACGCCTCTCTCCTCGTGCGGCTAGAACCCCGCGGGTCTCCCTACTCCCGTGCGATCCTCCCCCGCCTCCTCCCCCCCTCCCCTTCCCCCCCCCCCCCCCC
>MDSW01056806.1_pt1 | contig 51733 bp, 54 predicted proteins | sample 811171 | NCBI WGS metagenome assembly MDSW01 (sample SAMN05326641, study PRJNA326480) | marine metagenome | isolation source: seawater | place: Atlantic Ocean: North West | collected 2012
GATGCCGGCTTCGGCCGCGTAGGCCCATGGCATCCAGCCGACGTAAATCGACCAGGCGATTTTGAAGTCTTTTTTGGGCGCGGCGTTTGCGCCCGCGCTGATGACCATGCACACCGCAATCGCGGCTGCAAAAAGCCCTCTCACCAGACCTTTTCTCATGCTTAAGCCTCCTTCTGTCGCGAGGAGGCCTGCTAATTCAAGAACGATATGTCCACGGCGGTCACAGACCCCACTCGCAGGTGAATCTCCCGGGTTTTTGCCCCGCCGTGGCCCCGGTACATGTCGGTCCCGGGGTGCGTCTCTCGGACCAGTCGCCGTTTCCGGCCGGAACCCTAGACGCCCTGCATGAGATTGAGGCTCGCAAACGCCGTGCCAACGGACGGATGCCCGCTAACACGTTGCGATCATTTGATTCTGTGATGAAGCGCGCGGATGATCGAATCTTTACGCACAATTCATGAACAAAATATAGTCACCATAAATCAACATGACTAATATTTAGCCATTTATTCGAGAGAAATTACTCTCTCGGTCCGGCAAAGAACCAGATAATGACGCCAAGAAGCGGCAGAAGCAGGATCAGAATGATCCAGAAAACCTTCGATCCGGTGGTTGCCGTCGTGCTGCCGAGCGTCTTGATGATGGCATAAACGTCAGCGATCAGAATAAGTAAACCGCCAATGCCAATTCCTTCGATGCCCATGATGCGGGGCTCCTTGTGCAGTGATAATCAAATCGTTCGCCCAATATATAGGGAATGGGTTCGACCCTTGCACGTTTGTACATGGCAAGGGATTTGCTAGGGTGCCGTCATGACCGAGCCGATCCCCCTGGGTGAACACCCTGATGTCATCCCCCCCGAAAAGATGGCGCTGTTTCTGGATGTAGACGGCACCATCCTCGAATTTTCAGAGACACCCGTCGACGTCGACGTGCCGGAAACGCTGCTTTCGGTTCTCGAGAGAATCCATACGCGGCTCTCGGGCGCGATGGCGTTGGTCAGCGGACGGACCCTCGCCGATCTGGACCGGTTGTTTCACCCCCTGCACCTGCCGGCGGCGGGTCTGCACGGCTTCGAGATCCGCGGCTCGGAAACGAGCCAGGACAATCACGACACGCTCAGCGCCGCGATCAATGAGGAGAGGACGTTTCTCCACAAGACATTCAAAGACACACCCGGCGTCCTGATCGAGGACAAGGGTCCGTGTATCGCCGTTCATTTTCGACAGGCACCCGATCTCGGTGCGACCGTCGACGAAACCGTCAGCGACGCGCAGGCGCGGCTCGGTCCGTCCTTTGAGACGCTTAAGGGCCATATGGTGCGTGAATTGCGCCCGGCCGGAATCGATAAAGGCCATGCGGTCCATATGTTGATGGCCAATCCGCCGTTCGCAGGCCGTATCCCCGTCTTCATCGGTGACGATGTTACCGACGAAGACGGCTTCGACGCGGTGAACGCACGCGACGGCATTTCGGTCTGCGTCGGCAACCGTCGCCCGACACGGGCGCGGACAATGCTCGCCGACGTCACATCGGTGCGCGATTGGCTCACGAAATTGGCCAACGCGGGCGATCCGCCCTTGAGCCCCGAGGGCGGCCGGGAAACAATGCGGGCATGAGCGATTTAAATTTGATTATGATCGGCAACGGCACCGTTGCCGCGTTGCTGGACCGCAACGGCCGTTACAAGTGGGCTTGCCTGCCCGATTTTTGCGGCGATCCGGCGTTCTGTGACCTTCTCCGGAAAGACACCGCGGAACTACCCGGTTTCTTCGACGTCATTCTCGAAGGCCACACCCATAGCGAACAATCATATATCCCGAACACCGCGGTCGTCGTGACCACCATGCACGACGGCGACGGCAATGCGGTCGAAATCACGGATTTCGCGCCCCGCTTCAAACAACTCGGCCGTTCTTTCCGACCGAATATGTTCGTCCGCTCCATGCGGCCGGTCTCTGGCCGTCCGCGCATCCGCGTCCGGCTGCGTCCCGCGCGTGACTGGGGCGCCAGCGGCGTCGAGACGACACGGGGGTCGAACCATATCCGTTACTTGACCTCGGGCAGCCCGATGCGCTGCACCACCGACCTGCCGGTATCGCACATTCTCAAAGAAACCGATTTCCTGCTCGATCGGCCGGGCAGCATCGTCTTCGGCCCCGACGAGACGTTGGCCGAAGGTGCAGGTGGTGTCGCCCGCGAATTTTTCGAGAAGACCACCGATTACTGGCGTGAGTGGTGCAGATATCTCTCGCTTCCGTTCGAATGGCAGGACCAGGTGATCCGCGCCGCGATCACGCTCAAGCTCTGCAACTTCGAGGAAACCGGCGCCATCGTCGCCGCGATGACAACGTCGATTCCCGAAGCGCCGGGGACGGAACGGAACTGGGATTACCGTTATTGCTGGCTGAGGGACGGCTACTTCGTCGTCGCGGCGCTCAATCGCCTGGGCGCGACCAGGACAATGGAAGGCTACCTGACCTACATCAACAACATCATCGCCGGCGCGAACAACGGGCACCTGCAACCGGTCTACGGCCTGTCGTTCGACGGCGAACTGATCGAGGAAATCGTCGACACGCTCGACGGCTACCGGGGCATCGGCCCAGTTCGGCGTGGCAACCAGGCGTACGAGCACATCCAGAACGACGTCTATGGCAGCGTCATCCTTTCGGTCACGCAGGTATTCTTCGACAAGCGCCTGAAGCGCCAAGGGGACGAGAGCCTTTTTCATTACCTGGAACCGCTCGGTGAGCAGTGTCTGAAGCTTTACGACAAGCCCGACGCCGGACTCTGGGAACTTCGCGGCAATGCGCATATTCATACCTATTCGAGTGTGCTCTGCTGGGCCGGCATCGACCGCCTCGCGCGGATCGCCGATCACCTGGGTCTGGAGGCGCGCGCCGCCTACTGGCGCGGGGAAGCGGACCGCGTCCGTGACCACACACTCAAGGAATCGTTCAACGAAAACCGCAACAGCTTCGCCGACACTTGGGGCGGCGATGCCGTCGACGCCAGCCTGCTTTTAATGCTGGAACTCGGCTTCGTCGCAGCCGACGACCCACGCTTTGCCGGCACCGTCGCCGCCATCGAACAGGACCTGAAACGCGGCGAGTATGTGTTCAGATACGTGAAGGCGGACGATTTCGGCGAGCCGGAGAAGGCCTTCGCGGTCTGCACATTCTGGTACATCGATGCGCTGGTCAAACTGGGCCGGCGGGACGACGCCCGTGCCGTGTTCGAGAACATGCTCTCGAAGCTTAATCCGGCCGGCCTGATGTCGGAGCACATCGACGTCGACACCGGCGAGCTCTGGGGCAATTTCCCGCAAACCTATTCGCTGGTCGGTCTGATCAACTCGGCGATGGAACTCAGCAAACCGTGGAAGGAAGCGTTCTAGACCCGTGCCAAAAACAAAATCAGCGGCGAAGAAGGGCAAGGGCAGCACGAAGGGCGCGCCATCCCGCCTCGTTGTTGTTTCCAACCGGGTGCCGGACGTCAAGGACGGCCGCGTTCAGGCGGGCGGTCTCGCCGTCGCCCTTGAAGACGCATTGCAGAATGAGGGCGGCCTCTGGTTCGGTTGGAGCGGGAAAACCTCCACCGGCAGGCCCGCCGAACCGAAGGAAATCGACGTCGGCCCCGTCACCTATGTGACGATGGATTTAAGCCGCAAGGACTACAACGAATATTACAACGGCTTCGCCAACAGGACATTGTGGCCGCTGTTCCATTACCGGCTCGACCTGACGTCGTTCCGGCGCACGTATTTCTCACGCTACCAGGCCGTCAACGAGTTGTTCGCGGAAAAGCTCTCTTGGCGGCTCAAGAAAAACGACCGCATATGGGTGCACGACTACCATCTTTTGCCGCTGGGTGAATGCCTGCGCCGCCGCGGCTGCAAACAAACGATGGGCATTTTTCTGCACACGCCGTTCCCGGCGATGGAGGTGATGACCTATATGCCGGCGCACCGGGCCGTCATGAAGGCCCTCGCCGCCTACGATTTGATCGGATTTCAGACCGATAACGACATGCGCGCGTTCACCGACTACATCGAATACGAAGTCGGCGGCAAGGTTTCCAAATCCGGCAAGGTCGAGGTCTTCGATCGAACGTTTCAGGTCGGCGTCTTTCCGATCGGGATCAATCCGGGGGTCTTCGAGCGCCCGATCGCCCCCAAGGAACTCGCCTGGGCCCGCAAGTTACGTGAACAACATGGCGACAAGGCGTGGATGATCGGTGTCGACCGGCTCGACTATTCCAAGGGCATCCCGGAGCGTTTCCATGCGTTCGAACGCATGCTCGAACGCTATCCCGGCTATCGCAGTCAGGTGTCGCTATTCCAGATCACGCCGCCGTCGCGGGGCGAAGTCGCCGAATACAAGGAGATCCGGCACGAGTTGGAAACCAGCGCCGGACATATCAACGGCCGCTTCGCCGATATCGACTGGGTGCCGATCAATTACATCAACAAGAGTTACACCCGCGACCGGCTGACACTGTTCTTCCGGGCCAGCCGCGTCGGGCTCGTGACACCATTGAGAGACGGCATGAATCTGGTCGCCAAGGAATTCGTCGCCGCCCAGAACGCATCGGACCCCGGCGTCCTTGTCCTGTCCCGGTTCGCCGGTGCGGCACGCGAGCTGAAAAGCGCACTGATCGTCAACCCCTACGACACGGATGAGGTTGCGGAGGCGATGGCACGCGGCCTTGAAATGCCCCTCGACGAACGTTTGAACAGGCGCGAAGCCATGATGAAGGTCATCCACGAAAACGACCTCGATAACTGGCGCGACAAGTATCTGGCGGCGCTCGCCGACGCCGGCCGGAAGGCGTGAGCAGCGGCATGACGGCGCCGGCCGGCTTGATCGCGGACATCGGCGGCACAAACGCACGCTTTGCCGTGCTGGACGCTGACGGCCGCCATACCGAACCCGTCGTTCTGCCCTGCAAGAATTTCGAGACTCCGGCCAAGGCTGTGCAGGCCTTTGCAACTCAGGCAGGGCTCGCCGCCTTGCCTGCCGAAGCGGCGATTTCCATTGCCGGGCCGGTACGGGGTGGGCGCGTCGAGATGACCAACCATATCTGGCGGCTAAATGCGGACGAACTCGCACGAGACCTCGGCATCGGCAACGTGCGGATGATCAACGACTTCGAAGCCATCGCGCTCGGCATTCCCGATCTCGGCAGCAGCGACGCCATATCCATCCGAGACGGTGACGGGGATGCGACGGGACCGATTGCCGTCATGGGCCCGGGAACGGGATTGGGGGCGTCGGTCTTGATCCCGGCACCTACCGGCCGCATCGCCGTCGCGACCGAGGGCGGCCACGCCACACTTGCGGCGCGCACGGACCGGGAGCTGGAAGTCGTGCAGGTGCTGGCGAAACGCTTCGGGCACGTATCATGGGAGCGCGTCTTGTCCGGGCCCGGGCTCGAAGCATTGCATCAGGCGCTTGGCGGCGAGGCCGTCGACGCCGGGGGGGTCACCCGGCGCATGCAGACCGGCGACGGCACGGCGCTCGATACCTACGCGCTGTTTTTCACGTTTCTGGGAACGGCAGCGTCCGACCTCGCGCTTACCTGCGGGGCGACCAGCGGGGTCTACCTTGCCGGCGGCATCCTCCCTCGGCTCGGTCAGGAACTTGCGGCGTCGGACTTCAAAGAGCGTTTCGTCGACAAGGGCCGGTTCGGGGATTACCTGTCCCACGTGCCGGTCAAACTGATCACCCACCCCTATCCGGCGTTCGTCGGTCTGAGCTACTTAATAAATAACTCGGCGCCCGGCTAAACCTCCGTAATATTTGTCATTTTTGTCATTCCCGCGAAAGTGGGGATGACAATCATCCCCTCAAGGCCACGCGACGTCGGGCGGCAGGCTCATCAAAATCGCGTCGGTGTTCCCGCCGGTCTTGAGACCAAAGATCGTGCCGCGGTCATAGAGCAGATTGAACTCGACATACCGGCCACGTTTGACGCGCTGTGCCAGACGCTGTTCCGGCGTCCATTTCAGGTTCATCTTGTCGCGCGCGATGTCCGGATAGACCGAAACGAAGGCACGTGCCACATCCTGGGTGAACTTGAAGTCGGTTTCCCAGTCTCCGGTCGCATGGTTGTCATAAAAAATGCCACCCACGCCCCGCGTCTCTTTTCTATGGGGCAGATAAAAATACTCGTCGCACCATTTTGAAAAACGGTCGTAATAGTCGTCTCCATAAGGCGCGCAAGCGTCGCGGAATGCATCGTGAAAGCGCTCGGTTTCTTCCGGGTCCGGATACACCGGCGTCAGATCGCCGCCGCCGCCGAACCAGCCCTCGGTTGTGACGATCATGCGCGTATTCATGTGCGAAATCGGCACCAACGGCGAACGTGGGTGGATAACGACGGACACCCCTGCCGCCCAGAACCGCGGATCGTCGCGCGCGCCCGGAACGCGATCGCGGAATTCATCGGAAAACTCGCCGTGCACCACGGAGATATTGACGCCCGCTTTTTCGAAAACGCGGCCATTTCGAAGCACCGCCATGGTGCCGCCGCCGCCGCCGTCCCTATCCCACGACGTCCGCTCGAACGATTGCGGCTCGAACGCTTCGTTCAGTTCATGCACCTGGACAGACTGCTCCAATTCCTCCAGACGCGCGCACAGCCGCTTCTGCACATCGGCGAACCAGTCGGCGGCGCGTTGTTTGTGCACTTCGCCGTAGGGGGCGTCGTCAGCGATGGCATCGGTCATTCAGGGAACTCCAGGAAACAGTGTTGCGGCTCTATATAGGTTCAGCGCGGGAGAACCTGCAACTGGCGTAGCGCTTCGAAAAGCGCGATCCCTCCACACACAGCGACGTTCATCGAACGCAGACCTGCCTGCATCGCCAGTTGCACTCTTGCATCGACCGCAGCGTGAACGTCATCCGGCACGCCCGCGCTTTCACGCCCAAGTAGCAAGGCATCGCCATGTTCGAACTTGAAGCCGGGCAGCGTCGCATCCCCTTGCGTCGTCAGCAGCACGAGGCGTCCTGGCCGGCGTTCCCGCTGGTAGGCATCCCAGTTCCGGTGCCGCGACAATTGAACATGCGACATGTAATCCATGCCTGCACGGCGCATTTTTGTATCCGATAGCACGAATCCGCAGGGCTCGATCACATGCACCGGCACGCCGAAACAGGCCGCTGTGCGAAACAGGCTACCCGCGTTCTGTGGGATATCGGGCTGGTACAGGGCCAGCGAAACAACGGAATCGGTCACAACATCGGTTCTCGCTCTAAATGGCTGATATTAGCGCTTACAGGCGCATCCCGGCCTATCTAAACCCTTGCAACGTCTCGGTCATCAAGTATAACGAGTGAGCGTTTTCGGGGCTGCCCGAAAGCGCCGTTTTATCGTATTTGCCGGCCGCGCTTGAAACGGGTACCGGCTCGCAATTACGATGATTGAGGCTCCAGCCGTAGGTGAGTGGTGGGGCCGGGGTTAGAGTATTCATGCCGCTGACGCGGTGACGGGTAATAAGGTCATATCGAGGGGATTTTCCATGAGCGAAACCGCGAGCGGCAGCGCTGAAATTGACGAACAGACGCGCCGCGATTTCCTTATCTGGAGTACGGTTGCCGTAGGCGCCGTCGGTACCGCGCTTGCGGTCTGGCCATTCATCGATCAGATGAATCCGGCTGCGGACACGCTCGCTTTGGCGTCGACCGAAGTCGACATTTCGCAAATCGAAGTCGGACAGAGCATCACTGTCATCTGGCGCGGCAAGCCGGTGTTCATCCGCCATCGCACGCCTGAAGAAATCAAAGAAGCCGAAGCCGTCGATCTTGCCGATCTTCCCGATCCGCAGACCGACGATGCACGTGTCCAGAAGCCGGAATGGCTGATCATGGTCGGCGTCTGCACCCATCTGGGCTGCATCCCGCTCGGTCAGAAATCCGGCGATCCGAAGGGCGATTTCGGCGGCTGGTTCTGCCCGTGCCATGGTTCGCACTACGACACATCGGGCCGTATCCGCAAAGGTCCGGCACCGAACAACCTGCCGGTGCCCGGTTATGAATTTACCAGCGACAGCACCGTGCTGATCGGCTGAGGGGGGACAGAATAATGAGTGGTGGAACCTCGAATTTCCAATCCAACAGCCGCGTCGTGAACTGGATCGAGCATCGCCTGCCGATCTTCTCGTTTCTCGATTCGCAGCTTCATCAATATCCGACGCCGAAGAACCTGAACTACTTCTGGAACTTCGGCTCGCTCGCGGGGATCGTGCTCGTGATCATGATCGTCTCCGGCATCACGCTGGCGATGAGCTATACGCCGCACACCGATCTTGCTTTCGACTCGGTCGAGCGGATCATGCGCGACGTCAACTCCGGCTGGCTGATCCGTTACATTCACATGAACGGTGCCAGCATTTTCTTCATCGTCGTCTACATCCACATTTTCCGCGGTCTTTATTACGGGTCTTACAAGGCACCACGCGAAATCCTGTGGATGATCGGTATTTTCATCCTGCTGGCGATGATGGCGACCGCTTTCATGGGTTACGTTCTGCCGTGGGGCCAGATGAGCTTCTGGGGCGCGACCGTGATCACGAACCTGTTCTCGGCCATTCCGCTGGTCGGCGACTGGATCGTGCAGCTTCTGTGGGGCGGCTTCGTCGTCGGCAATCCGACGCTGAACCGGTTCTTCTCGCTGCACTATCTGCTGCCGTTCGTGATCGTCGGGCTTGTGTTCCTGCACCTCTGGGCGCTGCACATGCATCACTCCAACAACCCGACCGGCGTCGAAATCAAAGACGAGAAAAAGGACACCATCCCGTTCCATCCGTACTACACCATCAAGGACATGTACGGCCTCGGGCTGATGTTGATCTTCTTCGCGTTCTTCATTTTCTTCGCGCCGAACTACTTCGGCCACCCGGATAACTACATCATGGCGGATCCGCTGGTGACGCCGCCGCACATCGTGCCGGAATGGTACTTCCTGCCGTTCTACGCGATCCTGCGTGCATTCACGTCCGACTACTGGGTGTATCAGATCATCTCGCTGGGTGGCTGGCTGATGTCGGCCAAGCTCGCCGGTGTCATCGCGATGTTCGCGTCGATCCTGGTCCTGCTTTTGCTGCCCTGGCTCGACCGTTCGCGGGTACGCTCGGCGAAGTACCGTCCGCTCTACCGGTTCTTCTTCTGGGTGTTCGCGATCGACTGCGTCATCCTCGGATGGGTCGGCGGTCTGCCGCCGGAAGGTGTCCTGGTCACCATCGGGCAGTGGTCGACGTTCTGGTACTTCTTCCACATTATCATCATCGTGCCTGTGGTCGGCATCCTGGAGCGCCCCAAGCCGCTTCCGGACAGCATCGCCGCATCGGTTACCAGTGCACCTCAGGCGGCGGAGTAAGACTATGAATATGAAGAAAACCCTTACCGCCATTGCACTCGGCTTCGGCATCCTGGCGGGTGCCGGCAACGCGCAGGCCGCTGGTAGCGGCCCCAAGCCACCGACCGTCGACTGGTCGTTTAACGGCATCTTCGGCACCTATGACCGCGCCGCACTGCAGCGGGGTTTCCAGGTGTTTCGGAATGTCTGCGCCGCCTGCCATTCGCTCGATCTGGTTGCTTTCCGCAACCTCGAGGCCATCGGCTATAGCGAAGATGAGGTCAAGGCGATCGCTTCGAGCTATGAAGTTCAGGACGGCCCCGACGACTCTGGTGAAATGTTCAGCCGCCCGGCAACCCCGGCGGACCACTGGCCGTCGCCGTTCCCGAACGCGAAAGCAGCTGCCGCCGCCAACGGTGGCGCAGCCCCGCCGGATCTGTCGCTCATCACCAAGGCGCGGGGCGCCGGTGGCGATTCCGCGCTGCGTGTTTCGCTGTTCCATCCGGGCGGTTTCCCGCTGGGTGCGGACTACCTCCACGCTTTGCTGACCGGCTACAAGGAAACCCCGCCGGAAGGCTTCGACCTGCCCGCTGGCAAGTACTACAACGAATACTTCCCGGGTCATGCCATTTCGATGGCCCCGCCGCTCGGTGAAGGCATCGTCGAATACGAAGACGGCACTGCAGCGACGCCGGAACAGATGTCGACCGACGTCACCACGTTCCTGGCGTGGGCAGCCGAGCCGGAGCTTGAGCACCGTAAGAACCTCGGGATCAAGGTTATCCTGTTCCTGCTCGTTCTCACCGCGATGCTCTACGCGCTGAAACGGAAAATCTGGTCAGACGTTCACTAACAGTTCGCCGGCCAGCCCAAACGAAAGCCCCGGTCGTAAGACCGGGGCTTTTTTGTTGCGTCACGCCTGGAATTACTCGGACGCGGTCATCCCGCGGGCTAGGTTCAAAAGCTCGGCAGCATAAACGAATTCACCCTGGCTGCAGCGCTTTTCAGCAAGCTCGACAACTTCACTGAAAATCTTTCCGGCCTTCGGGCCGATATCCGGTTCGTTTTCACGGGCTGTCTTGGCGTCAGCCACGGCCTGCGCACACTCTGTCTTGTTTTTGGGAACGTTGGTGTCCTGCGCGTAAACCGCGTAGGAATGAAACATGACGACACCGCTCAGCGCCATTGGCGCGAGGGCAAAGAGCTTCTTGGACATTTCGATTGATCCTGATTGGCGATGCCGAACCTTCGGCACCCGGCCAAAACGCGGGGGCTATCGCGTCTCGGGCGACGGTATATGCCTGTTTTGTCTCGTGCGCAATATGGATTTTACGGTGAACCTTGGTATCCGCCTGTGTCGACAATGATAGGCGTGGCGCCGGCCCAGGATCGGGAACGGTGGTGCGGCCCTGCCGGTCTCTTGCTCATCACCAAGTCGCGCCGCGCCGGCGGTGATTCTGCGCTTCCGATTACGCTGCTCCGTTCGGGCGGTTTCCCGGTCGACCCGGACTACGCTGAAACGGAAAGTCTGATCCAATGTTCACTAACAGTTCGCCGGCCAGCCCAAACGAAAAGCCCCGATCGCGAGACCGGGGCTTTCTTGTATTACGTGATGTCCGTGCGTTACTCGGACGCAATCATCCCGCGGGCGAGTGTCAGGGCCTCACCGGCAGCGGCGAAGTCTTTCTTGGCGCAAAGCTGTTCGGCTTCCTTCACCACTTCATCGAACTTGATCGCCGCTTTCGGGCCGATGTCCGGCTCGGATTCGCGTTGGGCTTTCACATCGGTAATAGCCTGCATGCACGACTGTTCGTTGGCGAGCGCGTTGCTGTCGCGGACGCTCGCATTCACAGAAGCGGACAACAGAAGACCGCCAAGCACCATCGGCGCCAGCGCATAGAATTCTTTGGTCATTTTGGTAGAACCTGGATGGCGATGCCGAACTTTCGGCACCCGGCCAAAACGCGGGGGCTATCGCGTTTCAAGCGATCATATATGCCTTTTTTCGAACCCCCACAAATGAGATTTTGTAACGAATGGTTACAGCGCTCAGTCGACGATGAACAGCCTGGCGCCGACCTCAGTCCGGGACCGGTGCGGCGCATCCCCGAAGTCGGATACCTGATAGCTCATGCCAGGTTTGAGGACGAACGTCCGGCCGTCCTTCAATTCGCTCGTCAGTTCCCCTTCGAGAACATAAAGAACGTGCCCCCGGTCGCACCAGTGATCGGCGAGATACCCGGGCGAGTATTCGACAACGCGAACCCGGATATCACCGATGTTCAGCGTTCGCCACACCGCCTCACCGGATTCGCCCGGATAGGTCACGGGTTCGACGGTATCCCAGTCAGTCAGGGTGAACGGTAGTTCGGGAATCTTCATCACTTTCTCCGGAAGCAGTGGGGGTCAGCGCGTCGGTTCGGCCCAGCCACTGTAGGTCCTGAACTTCTCCAGCACCACGTCCATTTCAGCGTCGCTCAGAAGGTTCGGCTCACCCACAGCCAAGGCTTTCAGATACTGCGCAGCAAGGGTTTCTACTTCGACGGCGCGCTTGAACGCATCCTCGATGTCCCGACCGAGAACCAGCATACCGTGGTTCGCCATCAGGCATGCAAGGCGCCCGTCGAGCGCTTCCAGGACGGCACCCGCCAGTTCTTCGGTCCCGAACGTGGCATAGGGCGCGCAGCGGATATCGCGTCCTCCGGCGACCGCTACCATATAGTGGAAAGACGGAATACCACGCCCAAGACAGGCCAGCGCGGTCGCGTTGATGGAATGGGTGTGCAGAATCGCGCCGGTGCGGGGCCGCGCCTCCATCACCCGGCAGTGAAAATGCCACTCGCTCGACGGGCGCCGGTGGCCGTGAAGCAGCCGACCGCTGATCCCGATCTTGACGATGTCGGCGGGATCCATCGCGTCATAATCCATGCCCGAGGGCGTGATCAGCATGCCCCCCTCAACCCGGACCGAAGCGTTACCGCTGGTCCCCTGATTGAGGCCGATAGCATTCATTTTCCGGCATGCCTCGATGATATCCATGCGCTTTTCGAAATCCGGCACACCGCCGGCCACAGGCGTGCCGATCGGCGGTGCCGGCTCGGCTTCGGCATGAATCGATTGCAGCCGCGCCACCGGGCGGCCGCGGCGGGTAATGACGATGTCCTGCCCCTGCTCACTCTCCGCCAGCAATCGGGAGAACCGCTGATTCGCGGCGGTCGCGTTGACGCTTAGGACGGGGCGACTCTGTTTCATTTTTTATTAGTTACATACCTATTTAGTAATGTCACTAATATTAATTCACGATTCATCGTTTTCATGCATATCCGTATCCCGCGTCCGCCGTTGACGGACCGCCCCCGATGCCGTCCAATCCCATCCATAAAAACAACACCCGATAACAACGCTTGGGGAGATTTCCATGGCTGCCTATGTCATCGACAGCGAACTTTTCCGTGACCAATATTCCACCGCCGATATGCGTGAGATTTTCTCGGACCGGCGCACCGTACAGGCGTGGCTGGACGTGGAAGTCGCGCTTGCCGACGCCGAAGCCGAACTCGGTATCATTCCTGACGCCGCCGCCAAGGCGATCCGGGACGCCGGGGATGCAGACGACTACGATCTTTCTGAAATGAAGCGCGAAATGGACCGGACGGCGCACCCGATCGTGCCGCTGGTTCGCATGATCGGCGCCAAATGCCCGGACGGCCTTGGCGAATACGTCCATTGGGGGGCAACCACGCAGGACATCACCGATACCGGCATGATCCTGCAGATCAGGGACGCCATGGATGTCGTCGAAGGCCGCCTTGAAGCCCTCGCCGCGGCACTCACCGACCAGTCGGTCACGCACGCGCAGACGGCCATGCCGGGCCGCACCCACGGTCAGCACGCACAACCGGTAACCTTCGGCTACAAAACGGCGATCTGGCTCGACGAAGTGCGCCGTCACCAGATCCGGATGGACGAAATGCGGCCGCGCCTTCTGGCCGGACAGTTCGGCGGCGCCGTCGGCACGCTTGCCGCACTCGGCGATCAGGGGTTCGCCGTTCGTGAGAAGCTGATGTTCAATCTCGAATTGGAAGAGCCTGCCATTACCTGGCACACCTCCCGCGACCGGCTGGTCGAGATGGTGTCGAACCTTGCGATGATCGCTGGGACATGCGGCAAGATCGCCAACGAACTGTTCCTGATGACCAAGACCGAGTTACAGGAGATCGAAGAGCCCTACCCCGCCGGGAAAGTCGGCTCGTCGACCATGCCCCACAAACGCAACCCGGCGATCTGCGAGAGTATATGCGGCTTGGCGCGCACCGTGCGCTCGGGCGTCTCTCTGGCTTTCGAGACACTCGTCAACGAGAACGAACGCGACAAGATTGCTCTCAATACCGAGCGTGAGCTGATCGTCCGCGTCGTCTGCCAGACCGATGCGGCACTCGCAAAAACCGTCGTGCTTTGCGAAGGCCTCGACGTTCGTGCCGGCAACATGCGGCGCAATCTGGACATCACCAAAGGTTTGACCCTGTCGGAGGCGGTGATGATGCAACTCGGCGAGAAGCTCGGCCGTCAAACCGCGCACGACATTCTCCACAAAGCCTGCGCCACCGCCTTCAAGGAAGACACCACCATGAAAGCGGCACTGATGCAGATTGACACGGTGACGGATGCGCTCAGCGAAGACGAGATCGATACACTGCTTGATCCCGAAGCCTATACCGGCCTCGCCGCCCGCATGGCCCGCGACGTGGCGGAGGGCTAAGCCTACAGGTAATCCTCGACAAAAGCCTCGATGATCGTCTCGAGATCGCTATCCTGCGGACAGCCGAGCGCGATCGCCTTCGACGCCTCCAGCGCAATCGGCCAACTGCCGACGATGGCACGGATGGTGTCATCCGGCGCATCCTCGATCGCCCCGAGCGAAATCCCGTGACGGTCTGCCACGGCTTCCGTCGCCGCGATCATCTCGTTCACGGACGTCGTGATATTCGGCAGGTTCACTACCCGGTCATCGCCGAAGTCTTCCGCCGGCGCGTCGAGCAGCGCCATAAGGCCATCGGCGCAGGTCCGGTAACCACCGACGCAGAGCTGCATCTCGCGGGCCACCGGTAGTTTGCAGACATCCCCCGTCAGCGGCTCCCGGATCACCCCACTGGCAAAGCTGGACGCCGCCGTATTGGGTTTGCCGGGCCGAACGATGACCGTCGGCAGGCGGCCGACCCGGCCGTCGATGAAGCCCTTGCGGCTCATGTCGTTGATCAGCAGTTCCATCACCGCCTTGGTCATCCCGTAGGTGTTCTGCGGCACCGGGCGGGTCATCCCGTCGACACACGCCGGCATCGCTTTACTGCCGAAAATCGCCAGGCTGGAGGTGAACAGGACCTTGGTATGCGGTCCGTTGACTCGCGCCGCCTCCAGCACCGCGCGACCGCCGTCGATATTGACCCGCATGGCAGCGTCGAAATCGGCCTCGGAGCCGGCGCTGACCATGGAGGCCAGATGCACCACCGCATCAGATTTCTCAATCACGCGGGCAACCATTTCGGTGTCTGCGATATCTCCCGCGATCATCTCGGCCCGGCCTTCGAGGGCCCCGAGCCCGTCCGGCGGGATGGCTATATCGAACAGGGTAACACTGTCACCACGGTCGAGTGCGCGTTCGGCGATCAGGCGGCCGAGAAACCCGGTGCCGCCCGTAATAACGATTTTCATAATGTCATTCCGCCGCCGTCTTTGCCTTGGCCTGATCGACCAGTTCCTGCAGGCAGTCGTCGGCCAAAGCCTTGATGGGCGTGAAATCGCGATGCGCAATCCACGGTTTACGTGTGAATTTGGTGATGTGGTTGGAAACCGCACACAGGCTCAGGTACACGATGACCCGGTCCCAGGGGCTGATGTTGGGCGGGCTCGCATGAACCAGGTTGCCGTGGAACAACAGCACGGACCCCGGCTCCCCCACCGGCGCGACGACACCTCCCTCGTCGGCGAGTTGCTTGACGGTGGCGCGGTCCAGCGTCCAGAGCGGATAGCTGGTGGTCTCAAGATCGTGACCGGCCTCGACCACGCCCTTTTTGTGGCTGCCCGGGATGAACAGCAGCGGACCGTTGGCCGCCGTCACTTCGTCCAGAAACACCGAGATGTTCATAGCGCGCGGTTCCGGCATACCGTCGTCACGGGCCCAAGTGCCGTAGTCCTGGTGCCATTGCCAGATATCGCCGTCGAAGGCGGCCTTCGCATTGATCTTGTACTGATGCATGTAGACCTCTTCCTCGAGGATCTGCATGATCGGCTCGATCAGGCGCGGATGCGCGCCCAATCGTCCGTGCGCGTCATCGTATTCATGCGCCGCGAACGCAATCCGCGGCACGCCCGATTTCTCGCGCCAGACCTCTTCACGGTCGGAAGCATAGATATTTCGCGCCGCATCCTTCAGGACCTGCGCCTCTTCTTTCGAAAAAAGGCCCGGCAGAAACAGATATCCCTTGTCGTGGAACTCGGCGAGTTGCGCATCGGTGAGTTTCATGGCGTTCCTCCCACAGAACGGCGTTTTGGTTGGATTAAGTCTAGCGCCGGCAAGGCTCGACATAAAGGTTCGCCTATGGCGATACACCCGTCATCCAGGTTGAGGCTGGCTAACCTTTCTCCGGAAAAAGTTCCGCAAGCCCTTCTTTTGAGGCGTCGCAGATACCGCGCTCGGTAATCAGCCCGGTCACCAGACGCGCCGGGGTCACATCGAACGCCGGATTGCCGCCCTTGGCGCCTTCGGGGACGATCTCGACCGTCACCACGTCGCCGGTTTCGGTCTTGCCCTGTATTCTGGTGACCTCTTCGGCGGCGCGCTCTTCGATCGGGATGTCGCGGCCGTCTTCTATGGTCCAGTCGATCGTCGGCGACGGCAGCGCCACATAGAACGGTACATTATTGTCGTCGGCGGCGAGCGCCTTCAGGTACGTGCCGATCTTGTTGCAGACGTCGCCTGCCGCCGTGGTGCGGTCGGTACCGGTGATGCACATGTCGACCCTGCCCTCCTGCATCAGATGACCGCCCGCGTTGTCGGCGATGACCGTCAGCGGCACGCCGTGGCGGCCCAGTTCCCACGCTGTCAGGCTTGCACCCTGGTTCCGGGGCCGGGTTTCATCGACCCAGACATGTACGGGGACGCCGGCGTCGAACGCCTTGTAGATCGGCGCCAGCGCCGTCCCCCAGTCCACCGTCGCCAGCCAACCGGCGTTGCAGTGGGTCAGGATGTTGACGGTCTCGCCCGGACCTTTTTTCGCGGACAAGTCCTGAATAACCCTGAGCCCGTGATCGCCGATGGACGAGCAAATATCCACATCCTCGTCGCAGATATCGGCGGCGCGCTTGTAGGCTGCGGTGGAACGTTCGTTCTCCGACAGCGGCTCAAGCAGGCGCATCATCTCGTCCAGCGCCCAGCGCAGGTTCACCGCCGTCGGCCGCGTCGCGAGAAGTTTTTCATAGGCATTGCCGAGGTTTTCGTCGGACGCATCGGCCTGCATCGCCAATGCCATCCCGTAAGCGGCTGTCGCGCCGATCAGCGGTGCGCCGCGCACCAGCATGTCCTTAATGGCAATTGCCGCGTCCTCGACCGTCTCGAGGCGTACTGTTACGAAGTCGAACGGCAACCGTGTCTGGTCGATGATTTCGACCGCCCAGCCGTCATCGGCCAACCAGATGGTACGATAGGGAACGCTGTCGACTTTCATCTCTGCTCCAATGACTTTTCGAAATAGGCGCGATGGAACCCCGCCTCCGTCGCCTCGTGGGTTTTACGATAGCCAAGCGCTGCATAGAAGGGAAAGTTCTCGACCATCGCGATGTTGGTGTAGAGCCGAACAACCTTGCATCCGGCCCGGACGGCAGCGGCTTCGGCATGTGCCATCAGGGCACGACCGATGCCCGTCCCCGCGAAATCCGGATTGACGGCCACGTTTTCGATAAAATAATCGTCTGCGCGGGCAAAGGCGACGATGTAACCGGTTATGCCGTCCGGCAGTTCGGCAACCGTCACCTCGTGCCGCTCGATATGGCCGTCGAAATCCGCAACCATCGGCGCCGGTTCGCGGCCGATCCGCTCGACGTACCGGGCATAGGCCCGTCGCGCGATGTCACTGACACGCGCGGCATCAGACGCAGACGCCGGCCGCATCATCATCTTAATGGGCTTGCAGCACCCGACCGGCGACCGCGTCCAGCATCGCGACCAGACCCGGGTCGCGGGCATCGGGATGCGTGATCACCGCGTTGTCGAGTGCACGGTGGCAACCGTGCGAACACAATCCCGTCCGTTTCGCAAGACGCGGCACCACTTCCTTGACCAGGGACCGGCCGTTGTCGGCGTTGCCCATCAGCACCGCGATGATCGCCTCGACCGTAACGTGATCGTGATCGGGATGCCAGCAGTCGTAGTCGGTCACCATGGCAACCGTCGCGTAGCACATCTCGGCTTCCCGGGCGAGCTTGGCTTCGGGCATGTTGGTCATGCCGATGACGTCACAGCCCCACGAGCGATAGAGGTTGGATTCCGCCAGCGTCGAGAACTGCGGTCCCTCCATTACCAGATAAGTGCCGCCACGCGCATGCGGGATGTCGAGTGCTGCCAGACTCTCTGTCAGGGCATCGCCAAGACGCCCGCAAACCGGATGGCCGAAGCCGACGTGCGCAACAAGGCCTTCGCCGAAGAACGTCTTGGTGCGCGCGAATGTCCGGTCGATGAACTGGTCGACGACGACGAAGGTCCCAGGCGGGTACTCTTCCTTTAGCGACCCGCACGCGGACAGCGACAGGATTTCCGTGCAACCGAGACGTTTCAGGGCGTCGATGTTGGCGCGAAAGTTCAATTCCGACGGCGGCACCCGGTGGCCCCGCCCATGACGTGGCAGGAACGCCATTTCTATCCCGGCCAGCGATCCCCGCAGGATTTCATCCGACGGCTCGCCGAACGGCGACGCGACCGCTTCCCACCGGGCGTCTTCCAGGCCGTCGATTTCGTACAGGCCGCTGCCGCCGATGACACCGATGACCGGGGTGGAAACGTCTTCGTTCATGCACCCTCTCCGCGTCGGAGCACGTCTTCAAAGAGCCGCATGGTGCGCATGCCGGCAATCGCCGCCGCGCGCGGATCGTAGCTGCCACGCATGTCGCAATGGAACCCGTGCCCCGCGTCGTAAATAAAAATATCGACGCTCGGTTGCGCCTTGCGGACGGTATCGACATCGCTCATCGGGATCGATGCATCGCTTTCGCCGAAATGCAAAATCGTCGGGCATTTCGGTTCCTCAGCTGCGATTTCGTGAATACCGCCGCCGTAATAACCGCTGGCCGCATCGATATCGAGCCGGCATGCCGCTGCATAGGTCACAAACCCGCCCCAGCAGAAACCGACGGCGCCGATCCGGCCTGCATCCGATATTGCTTCACGCGCCGCGTCAACGTCGGCCATGACCTGATCCAGGTGTTCGTTGGCGGTCGCCTTGTGGGCACGGCCGCGTTCGATATCGGCGGGCTCGTACCCGGTCTCGAAACCCGGTTCCCAGCGGTCGTAGAGCGCCGGCGCAATAGCCGTGTAGCCGACAGCGGCCCACCGCTCGACCAGATCGCGAATGTGAACGTTGACGCCGAAAACTTCCTGAATGACGACGACGCCGCCGAGCGGCTTGCCGTCGGGATCGGCGCGATAAGCGTCGAACGTGTGGCCGTCCGACGCGGTAAGCTTAATGGTTTCGGACATTTTTTCTTCATCCTCCCTAAGTGGTTCCAAAAAATAGCCGACACCCTTGCATAGGGCAAATAGAGCAAACAGCGAGATCAGAATGACAATTATTGCGAGCAACACCTATTCATATTTCTTGATCGTTGCTTTACAATTTTAGGTAAATCAAACAGACGACAGGGCGAGGCTGAGTTCATGCGGGGAATCCGAGTACACTCAATCAAACAATTTTTCATGTGCATTATTATCGTGACCGCTGTTGCGGCCTGCCAGACGACGGGCGGAGGCAGCCCGACGGGATCTTCTGGTAAATACCGCGTCGCTAAGGACAGTTACACGCTGTTCTTCGATCAAAAGGACCACTTGGAAGAACTTGTCACTGCGGGCGATTTTTCGAATGCCTCAATCCTTTACGAAGAACAGCGAGAGTTCTTCGACAAGCGAATCGCCGAAGATGAAGAATTGAACAAGGCTCTCGAAGCCGTTGTAGACAACGTCAGTCATTCGCGGGAGCCAGAGATCGCCGCGATCTTAATTGATTTGGAAGCCATTCGTTGGCCCAGCCCTCCCGACCAATGGCGCCACATTTCCAGTTCCCTGAAAAAAGCCGAGCAGACGATAGCCTCAATGCCCACGGACGGCGTGTTCGTGAATCCGTCATTCGTTCCCGGAAACCTGCAAAAACTCAAGCGGGCGACGACCGGCCTCCGTAACAAAGTGGACGCGAGCGTCAGAAACGATTTCGATCATTTCGATCATTTCGCCGGAGGATCCTTCTTTGCGCTGCACCCATCGTCGCTATCCGCTAAAGAGTTTTTCAACGAAGACCCGGCGGCGCTCGTGTCGACGATCGACGGCCAAGAAGCGGCAAACGTCCGCCTGTTCGGCACTGCCATTGGAAAAGAAAACCTGAATACCGAACAATGGAGGACCATCAGCCAAGCCTATGTCGACGCCCGCGTCGCCGCATCTACGCGTGGCAAGCGGTCTCTCTCCGACATTCTTTCGATCGTCACGGAGGCTAAGGGCGCCGGATTCGAGGTCGATAGCCTTAACGCCGTGAAAATCGGATTCGTCGAGGTGACCAGCCGGACGCTTCTGAAACAGGGCCAGATTGAATTCCCCGCTTCGGTTGAGGTCGATCTCCCGTTCGATGTCGCCAAATCTGAACTGGAAACGGCATTCGACACCGCGACGGCCGAATCTTCAGACTACCTGATCGTGTTCGATGTCGCATTGGCCAAGACCCGCCGCAAGATCGGCAGAATGCATAAAAAATCATCCCAGATGATTGTCGGATATAAGCAAGAGCAAAACCCGAAATACGCGCAATTGCAGAATCAAATCACAGCGGCGCAAATGCAGGTTCAAAATGAATCGATGAATGTAAGCATGGCTCAGTCTCAATACTGCTACGGGCTCGCATGTCTCGGCAAAGCTGTCGCCGTAGCGGCGGCCGGCGCAAAACGAGATGAAGCCCAGACCAATCTTCAGGGTCTCATGACCAAAATGAACTCGACCCCAATGATGATCGAGGTCCCGATAAAACGCCCTTATAATTATGAAGTGGCGGATATAGATGCATCGAAAACAATGACGGTGCACTACTACGTTATCGACAAGAAGCAGAAGCGATACTTCAAGTCCACGTTCGACATCACCGAGAATGAGCGGTTCGCGGTGGCGTATCGATTGCAATCGTCGGACCCCGACGCCAAGAAGCTCGCAGGCAACCACGATAGCGAGTCTGATGTCGGCGAATGGGAAAAGCAGGCTTCAACAGTCAGGCTCAGTCAATTGATCGACCACTACCTGGCCAACCAATCGCGTAGCCGCCCGCTGCAAAGCATGACGGCGCTTCGCAAGCAAATGCTGGATGACCGAAACACGGCCATCGCCGAGTACAAGGAGAATACTTTCGAGGAAAGCACGGCAAACGATCCTAGGTTCGACAGCGTCGTCGCCATATACATGCCGGGCGGCGGCCTTGGCTCCGGTTTCTTTGTCCGCCCGGACATTGTGATGACGAATTACCATGTCGTGGAGGAATCGGAATTCGTTGAACTCAAAATGCACGATGAACAGGAGACATTCGGGAAGGTCATCGCCCGCGATGCCGTCACCGATCTGGCATTGATCAAAACACAGTCACGCGGGAAACCGGCGCGGTTTTTCGGTAAGAACAAGATCGATTTGGGCAGCACGGTAGAGGTTATCGGACACCCACGAGGCTATGAATTTTCCATCACGCGCGGCGTTGTCAGCGCCATCCGGAAAGACAAGAGCGTCAATCTTTCGGGCGGCAGTAACGTCTTGTTTGTGCAGATCGATGCTGCAACGAGCCCAGGCAATTCCGGCGGGCCGGTCTTTCTCGAAGATTACGTTATTTCGGTCGTATCCTGGGGGCGCGTTGATCGCGGTTCAGAAAACCTGAACTTTACCGTCCATCATTCTCTCGCGGAGGATTTTCTACGCGAGTCGCTTGGCGGCTCCTGAGGAGAAGATAAATGACTTATGTAAAATCACACTTGGCTTCTCGCGGGTCGTTGCTTGCGGCACTTTGCATCGCCGTCGCACTGACGAGCATGTTATCCCTCGGCGGATGTGTCGGCGCCCCAACGACAAGAATGGGGATGGTCAAGAATGAAAGTACTGGCTTGATGATCGGCTCGACCGTCGAGAAAACGATCGTGACCGACTCGTCGTTCCACAAGAACAAAAAGATAAAGGTGCGCATTCGTAACACCTCCGGCGATACCGCCTTCGATATGTACAGTTTTAAGAGCCAGGTCGAGCGGGCCTATGAAGGTATAGGTTTCGAACCGAGCGACGAAGACGATTTCGGGATTCTGGTCGATGTAAACGTCCGCTACAGTGGCCAAATTCAAACCAATATGGCCGACGAGTATGGTTTTCTTGGCGCAGCGGCGGGCGGCCTTGCGGGGGCATCGCGCGGCACGTCGGCGACGGACGTCGGCATCGGCGTTGTCTCAGGCGCGACAATCGGCAGCATCGCGGGAAGCTTCGTCACGGATGATACCTACATAATCGTCACGGACGTGACGGTCGCGACCATCCGTGACAGGACTACGACGAAACCGGCAAAAACGATTACGTTCAGCCGCAGCCCAAAGACCGACGAAGAAAAGGAAGAAGACAGAAACAGCAGCAAACGCGGTCTCAAGCACTCCGTCCGCACCGGCGTCGCGGTCTATGCGGGCGGACGCAACACATCTCAGAACGAGATCGCCGGCATGGTTCGCCAGCGTATTGCGCGGATCGTCGGTAATATTATCTAGGCCCTATTCCGCCGCCGGTTTGACTTCCGGACGCAGGAGAGTGAACACCTCCTGCACGGATGTGTAGTCCATATACCCCAGACGCGCGACGGGCCGGATTTTCTCGACGTCGACGAAACCATCCTTCAGGTAATCGTCCTTGATATGCACGCCGACGACGCGGCCGACACAGATCGCGTTGCCGCCTCCGTTCCGATCCGCCGGAAGCTCCATGGTGTCGAAATACGTGCACTCCAGATGAATTGGCGATGCCTTGACCCGTAACGGTTTGACCAACTCGGACGACTCCATCTCGATCCCGAGATGCGCCGCTTCGTCGATTTGCGGCTCATACCCGGCGCTCGAATCGTTCATAGCGTCCGTCAGTTCATACGACACCATCGAACAGACAAACTCGCCGGTCTTTTCGGCATTGTAGATACTGTCCTTTGGTGCTTCGGCGGATCGCATGCCGGAACCGAACATCACCATCGGTGGGTCGCCGGCAACGCCGTTGAAGAACGAATAAGGGGCAAGGTTATGCACACCTTCGGGACTAATCGTCGAAATCCAGCCGATCGGACGCGGGATCACGCAGCTCTTGAACGGATCGCGCGGCAGGCCATGCGGTTCGTTGGTGTTCCAGAACATGTCTTTCTCCCTCAATGCTCATCGACGGGGGCATCGCCGACATAAGGTATCGTCTCCTCGACGACATCCCAAATGTGACGGGCCGTCGGTTCGGTCTGCTCTTCGCGTATGTGCGCCACCAAACCAGCCGAGCGGCTGATCACGGAAAAGCCACGCATGATCTCGGGCTCGACGCCGATCTCCAACAGCACCGCGGCGACCGCGCCGGTCGCGTTGATCGTCAGATGACGACCGAGTTCTTCGTCGATGATCGCCGAAAGCCTTTTCATGGCGTCGATATAAATGCCGTCGATCCCGTCCTGTGCCAGGGCGATATCGAAGAGACGCGCGGTCCGCGGGTCATCCGGTTTGTGCAGGTGATGGCCGAACCCCGGCAACGGTCGCTTCGCAGCCCGAAGCGCGGCGATCTCGCGGCGGGCGGCGGCTTCGAACCCATCGTTATCTTCCAGGAGTTTCATCAACAACTTGGCCGCGTTTTCCATGGTGCCGACGAACTGTGAGCCGACATTCAGCAGGCCTGCAGCTACGGCTGCCTGCAACGCTTCCGGCGCCGAATGATAGGTTAGGCGGGTTGCGATCGCGCTCGGCGTCAGGCCGTGCTCCATCAGCGTCACAAGAACCGCATCCAGGATCACGATCTCGCCCGGCGTCGCCTTTCGGCCCATGATGTGAATAAACATCATTTCCGTAAACGTGACGTTGCCCATCAACTCGCCGACGAGACCATCGTCACGGTAATAGAGCTCTTCGTTGGTATGTGTTGCGAGTTTCGTCGTCGGGCCTTTCTGAGCGGTCATGCCGCGTCCTCCCCATCCTTCGGTATAAACATGACCTTGGCTTCACGCCGGAGCACCTTGCCCACCGGCGAGCGCGGCAGTTCTTTGACGATATGCACCGTCTTGGGTGTCTTCACGGAATCGAGGCGTTCCTTCACGAACGCCGCGATATCCTCGCCCGTGATGTCAGCGCCGGCGCGGACTTCGACCGCAGCCGTCAGTGCCTCGCCCCACTTTCTGTCCGGCACGCCGAAAACGACGCATTCCGACACCTGCGGATGCTGGCCAAGCACCGCTTCGACATCGCTTGGATACACATTGAAGCCGCCGGTGATTACGACGTCGCGGATTCGGTCCTTGATATAGACGAAACCCCGTTCGTCGATGATCCCCACATCACCCGTATGGAGCCAGCCGTCGATAATCGTTTCGGCTGTCTTGTCCGGCATATCGAGGTACCCCTTCATCACCAGGTCCCCCTTCAACACGATCTCGCCGGTTTCACCGGTTGGCAGGATATTCCCGTCGGTGTCCATGATCTCGACCCGCGTCAACAGCGTGGCGCGGCCGGTGGAGGCCCAGTTCTCCGGCTCGGCCCAGTCCTTCGCGCGCATGCAGATCGCGATCTGCGGCGCTTCGGTCTGCCCGAAACAGGTTTCGAGCGCATTGTTGAAAACCTTCATTGCGCGTGGCACCTCATCCTTGCGGATCGCGGCGCCACCGACGATCAGGTGTTTGAGGGCCGAAAAATCACGGTCCTCCACGCCCGGTTCGTCCATCATCATGTAAATCACGGTCGGTGGCACGAAGACGCTGGTAATGCGTTCGCGCTCCAGAGCCTCGATAATCGTGTCGGGCTTGGCCGGCCCCATGAACACCTGCATGCCGCCCATTGCGAACGTCGGCATGATCAGGGTGTTGGTGCCGTGCGTCATGGGCGCCGCGAGCAAGTTACGGTCATCACCGTCGAATTCGAACTCGTGCAGCATTGAGGTGATGCAGGTGTTCCACACCCGGTACGTCTGCATGCAGCCCTTGGGCTGCCCGCTTGAACCGCCCGTGAACTTGATCGCCTGGAGGTCATCCAGTGACAGGTCGTGGCGCTTCGGCAACTGGCCGTCGAATTTCTCGACCAACGAAGCGATCGACGTTCCATCGGCGCCATCGCCGGGCTGTCCGATCAGGCGTGTTGCGCCACCGGTGTCGACCTTATCCCAGCAGTTGGCGTCGACTACGACGATGCCGGGATGCGTGACCTCGCAGATACGATCCAGTTCCGGTTTGCCGTTGCGCGGGTTCAATGGAATCCAGGTCTTGCCGGCGGCAAACGTCGCCAGCCACGCCAGCAGATGTTCGAATGTGTTGTAGCCGCAGATGCCGACCCGCGTCTGCGGTGCAGGGTCTATATCCTGCAATGCCGCCGCCAGCGCATTGGTTTGGCGCGCCAACTCGGCATAGGTAATCTTTGTATCGCCGTCCTTGACGGCGATGCGGTCGGGGAAGCGTTGCGCCGCCCGCAGAAAGTGATCGATGGGTAACATATCAGACGCCGTCCTCGGTCATTTCGGTCTTAAATCTTTTCCAACGTTCGACGTAGTGAACGGCGATCCGGGTCAGGTCGGCGATCGCGTCTTCCTTCAACTCGCGGATTACCCGTCCGGGTGCACCTACGACCAGGGAATTGTCCGGAATCTCCGTCCCTTCCGTGACCAGCGCCTTGGCGCCGATGATACAGTTCTTGCCGATCTTGGCCCCATTGAGCACCACCGCCCCGATGCCGATCAGGGAATTGTCATCAACCGTGCAACCGTGCAGCATCGCCATGTGCCCGACCGTGACCCCTTTCCCCAGTTTCAGGGTGTAGCCCGGATCAGTATGGAGCACGCTATTCTCTTGGATGTTCGTACCCGCGCCGACGATGATCGGATCGTTGTCGCCGCGCAGCACGGCCCCGAACCAGACGCTGGCATCTTTCTCCAGCGTAACCTTCCCAATTACCGACGCGTTTGGCGCGATCCAATAGTCGTCACCGTGGGTTTGAACCCGGTGCTCGCCGAGTGTGTATTTCATTGATGGCCTCCATTGACTTGGAGGGATTTTGGCATTCGGGAGAAAGGCTTAAAAGGCCCTAAATTTGCCAACTCTTACCGGAGTTAATCAGATCCAGCGCATCCGCTGCCGATTGCGGCTTTGCAAAGAGGTATCCCTGGCCGAAATGACAGCCCAGTTCCTGTAGTTTAGCCTGCTGCGCCTCGTTCTCGATTCCCTCGGCTACAATGTTCATACCAAGTGCATGCGCCAGCCCGACAATGCTGTGAACGATCCTGCGGCTGTTCTCGGTTTCATCCATGCTGTTGACGAAGGCACGGTCGATCTTGAGCGTATCCAGCGGGAACATATGCAGATAGCTGAGGCTCGAGTACCCCGTGCCGAAGTCATCGATGGCCAGCGATATACCGAGCGCCTTCAACTTCTTCAGCGCGTCGGCGGCGTGGTCCGGGTTCTCGACCATCAGGGTTTCGGTGATCTCGAGTTTGACCTGTTCCAGGTCGACGCCGCTGTCGTGGATGATGCCACCGATACGATCGATTTCGTTCAGGTCGGAAAGCTGTAATCCGGAAACGTTGGTGCTCATGAATGGGAGCGCGTCGTCTGGATGCATTTGGGCAAACGCTTCTGAAAACGCTGCCTGGTCACGCAGGCTGGTTTCGAGTGCAAAGCGGCCCAACTCGACGATCAACCCTGTGTGCTCCGCGAGCGGAATGAAATGTCCCGGCGAAACAAAAGAGCCGTCCGATTTCTCCCAGCGCATCAACGCCTCGAAACCGGCAATCTTTCCGGTATCGAGCGAAATGATCGGCTGGTAGTGCATCCGGAATTCCTGCCCTTCGAGGGCGCCCATCAGGTCGCGCTCGTCATGGATGCGCTGGAACGCCATCGCCCGGATCTCCTCAAGCGATGAGTTTTTTTGATCCGCCGCAACATTCAGGCCGGAATACCGGTTTTGCGCGTTGCGGAACCGGGTCAGAACGACACGCAGGATCAGGTTCATCATCGGATCCGCGGACGTCAGCGGCTTGATGACCCGCGAGCGCTGAATCACGATCAATTCGGTTTCTTCAGTCGCGATCACATCGGCGGATCTTGGTGCGTCGTCGATCATCGACATTTCGCCGATGATCTCGCCCGGGCCCAATCTGGCCAGAACGATGTCTTCACCATCCTTCTCGATGATGACGTCGACCGCGCCTTTTTCGATGAAATAGGCGTGTTCCCCGGGCTCGCCTCTACGGAAGATGATATCGCCCGCATTGTACAAGCGTGAATAAATGTTCTCAGGCAAGCGCCGCTCCCCTTTCCGGGTGTTTTCGACCGCTTAGGGTAAGCATGTTGTCAAAATTGAGCAATAGCGCCCGTCACAGCATCCCCCCCGGGACTCCCAGAGCGTGCTTGGTCAATTGAGCGGTGACATAGTCGAATGCTTCATCGATATCGTCGGTCGTCAGGAATAAGTCCAGATCTTCCGGCGTTACCGTCCCCGCATCGACCAAGGTGTCGAGATTCATCGCCTCATCCCAGAACGTTTTACCGAACAAGACCGTCGGTACACGCTTCTTGAGTTTGCCCGTCTGCATCAAGGTCAGGGTTTCGAAAAATTCGTCCATAGTGCCGAAACCGCCGGGGAATACCAGCATCGCCTTGGCCAGATACATGAACCAGAACTTGCGCATGAAGAAGTAGTGGAATTCGAACCCCAACTCTCGTGTAACGTAGGGGTTTTCGTGCTGTTCATGGGGCAGCGAGATATTGAGGCCGATATTGATCCCGGCCGCCTCTGACGCGCCCCGGTTGGCCGCTTCCATGATTCCCGGCCCACCGCCGGTGCAGACGACGAAACGCCGGCGCGATCCTTCCAAAGTTTTCGACCATTTGGTCAATCGGTTGGCGAGCGTCCTGGCCGCCTCGTAATACTGGGACATGCGCAAGATCCGCTCGGCCTCGACCATGTCGCCGCCGTGGCGCTTGGCGGCATCCATGTGCTTCTCGGCGTCTTCACGGCTTTTGATCCGTGCAGAGCCGAAAAACACGATGGTGTCGGCGATATTGTACTCGGCGAAGCGGGCCTCAGGCTCCAGATACTCGGACAGGATACGTACTGTCCGCGCATCCGGGCTTTGCAGGAATTCAAGGTTTTGGTAGGCCCTGACCGGCAGACGACTGTCCGCACCGTCACCGTCGCGTCCATCTTTCCCGGCCACGCGTCAGTTCCCCCGGCTCTTGGCGGCCCAGCGCGCCACGGCGTCGTCGTCGCTGGCACGGGCATCGACCCACTTGGGGCCGTCCGGCGTTTCTTCCAGTTTCCAAAATGGCGCCCGGGTTTTTAAGAAATCAATCAGGTAATGGCAGGCCTCGAACGCAGCCTCGCGGTGAGCGGACGCGGCGGCGACCAGGACGATCTGATCGCCCGGCTCTAATCTTCCATAACGATGGATGATCAACGTCGCTTCCAGCGGCCAGCGCGCTTGCGCCTCGGCTTCGATCTCTTCGAGCGCACGCTCCGTCATTCCGGGGTAATGCTCCAGCGTCATGCCGCCGATCTCGGCGTCTCCCGCCATATCGCGCACCAAACCAACGAATGAGCAAAGGCCGCCGATGCCGGTCCTACCGGCGCTCATCGCCTGCAATTCGCCGCCCAGGTCGAAATCCTCTTGCTGAACGCGGATCATGGCTCTCAGCCCCCCGTCACGGGCGGGAAGAATGCGATCTCGTCGCCGTCTGCGACCGGATGTAGCGGATCGACGTGTTCCTGGTTGACCGCGGCGCGGACCAGCGCGGTGTCAGCGAATGCGGTCGCGTAGCCATCGCCGCGCCCAGCCAGCCAGGCGATCAGGTCGCTGACCGTCTTGACGTCGTCCGGGCGGGAGATTTCTTCCGCCGATGTGCCGACATGCTCCCGGACCCAAGCAAAATAAAGCAGTTTCAAAACGTTACCCCAATATCAATCCGCTGAACGGAATGTACGTCACGCTCGCACCGGCTTCCAGTCTCTCGATATCCTCGCCGATCTCGGCCAGGCCGTCAGCGCCGGACATCGACGTCAGAATACCGGCACCACTGGAATGATGCTTGCTCAGAAGCGGAGTGCCGTTCCCGTCGCTGCCAAGCGTCACCCGCACCCATTCACGCCGCCCTTTCTTTTTCTTATAGGCGAAATCCGTCGCAACCTTGACGCGTGCCGCGCGGTAGCCCGTTTCACCGGCAAGCCGGCGCAGGATAGGCTGCGCGATCATCAGAAATGTGACCATCGCCGCCACCGGATTGCCCGGCAAACCAATGAACGACGCATCACCAAGCTGGCCAAGCGCGATCGGGCGGCCGGGTTTGATCGCCAGGCGCCAGAAGTGGATGCGGCCCAGTTTCTCGACCGCGGCTTTGACGTGATCTTCTTCACCGGCCGATACGCCGCCGGATGTCATCAAAACGTGATGATCGGAAGCGGCTTTCCCGAGTGCCGCCGAAATCGCCGCTTCATCATCCGGCAGGATGCCGAGGTCCGTCACCTCGACACCGAGCCGATGCAACAACGCCATAACCGAAAAACGGTTGGCGTCATAGATGCAGCCTTCGGGTGCGTCGCCCGTTGGGTCGCGGACCTCGTCCCCGGTCGAGAATACCGCGACACGAAGAGGCTGATACACGGTCAACCGGTCGCGACCGATCGATGCGGCAAGGCCGATCTCTTGCGGCCGAAGGCGCGTTCCATCCGTCACGATAACGTCGCCCGTCTTCACATCCTCTCCCGCAAACCGGCGGTTCGAACCCTGCTTCAACCCCTTTGGCAGGACGATCTGGTCGCCATCCCGGGCGACGTCCTCTTCCATAAAGACGGTGTCCATGCCCGACGGCATCGGCGCACCGGTGAATATCTGCACGGCTTCGCCGGGCTGCGCGTCACGCCCAAGCGGATGCCCGGCGGCAACGCGCCCGCTTACAGGAAGGCGCGTCTCGTGATCCGGATCAAGATCACTGAAAAACACCGCATAGCCGTCGACGGCACTGTTGTCGTGCGGCGGCACGTTGCGGTCGGAAACCAGATCTTCGGCAAGCACCAGCCCACCGGCTTCGATCAGGGATACGGCTTCGGTCTCTACCACGGTCTCGAGGCGCGTCGCCAGATCCGACATCGCATCGTCAAATGGCACGAGGGCATCGCCGAATGCGAAACAGTCGTCCTTAAGCTGCGCCATGGCGCCGCTCCGCCGGCAATTCACAGAATTCGATAATGAAATCCGCCACGGCCTCGACATCGTTCAATTCGATCCGCGGTATATCGACGTCGAGGTCGTCGGTGGTCGCAATCGCGACAATGGTCGGGTCGTCCGCACACAACATCGGTTTGCCGACATCCGAGCGAAAAATCTCCATCTTCGGATGAGGGTAAGTCTTGAAGCCCTCAATCAGGACCAGATCGACCTCAGTCATGCGCTCCAGCATTTCCTCTATTGTCGGCTCGCGTTCGCCCCGGTTTTCATGCAGCAGCGCCCAGCGTTGTCCGCCCGCGATAAAAACCTCGTGCGCGCCCGCTTCGCGATGGCGGTACGTATCCTTGCCGGGTTTGTCGATATCGAACTTGTGGTGCGTATGCTTGATGGTCGAGACCTTCAGGCCACGGCTACTCAACGCCGGAATGACATGTGTCACCAGCGTCGTCTTGCCACTCCCGCTCCAGCCTGCGAATCCAAATATCTTCATCTTCGGATGTCCCCGACAGCCTTTGGCCCGTTTTATTGATTATAGAGGAAATATCGTCACCCGACGCGATCGGATCAACCGGTGGCACTCATTTTCCCGGTGTCGGACTTTGCGTCCGGTTTTTTCTGTTCGGCTGGCGGCTCTGACTTGTTATCGACGGCGGCAATCTGCCGAATACCGACAATCAGATAATCGGCACCGGTGACCAATGTCAGGAGGGCTGCGCCCCAGAGGCCAATCACACCGATCTCCGTCGTTGTAAGTGGCCCAAAGTCGGGGCCGGCAGGCCCCACGAGAAGAAAGCCGAGCGCCAGCATCTGGATCGTCGTCTTCCACTTGGCCAATGCCGTCACCGGCATGGAAACCCGAACTTCGGCCAGAAACTCGCGAAGCCCCGACACCAGGATTTCGCGGCACAGGATCACGGCCGCGGGCAGCACCGTCACGCCGTTGATGCGATCGACCCCGACCAGCACCAGCAGGACGGACGCTACCAGTAGCTTGTCGGCAATGGGATCGAGAAAGCGGCCGAATGCCGATTGTTGAGAGAGTGCACGCGCGAGATAGCCATCAAAGAAATCTGTAACACAAGCCAGCGTGTAGAATGTAAATGCGATCCAGTTGGCAAGCGGGGCATCGAGAAAGATCAACGAAACCACCAACAGCGGGATCGCAACGATCCTGCCGATGGTCAACATATTCGGAATCTTTGTCAGCATGGCCCTGCCCCCGGGTGAGTGGCGCGGACATCAAGCCCCCGTTCCCATCTATTTCTATCAGGTTCGGGGCGGCGTTGAAACCTGCTCGACGCCGAAAACTTGCCGCTGGGCGTCGGAACTTTGCAAAATCGGCACAACTTCGAAAGAAACGATATCATCCCAATATGACATCCATTGGTCGAGCAGGCGAGAATCCTCGGTCGACATAATCTGATAACAAGAGCCGAGGTCTTCGCTGACCCAGCTGTCGATATACTCAAGCCCATCCGGCAGCATTCGCCCTTTTTCACGGAACCGCGCATAAACGACGTCCGCGCCTTTGGAAAACCTTTCGATCACCATATAGAGCATGCTCAATCCTCCGGATGGAACCAGTCGTAGATCTTCTTGGCCATGGCGCGGCTGACCCCGTCCACGGCTTCCAGATCCTTGACCCCCGCCGTGGCGACAGACTGCGCGGCGCCGAAATGGTGAAGCAATGCCTTCTTTCGCTTCGCCCCGATGCCCGGCACCTCGTCCAGGATCGACTTGTTGATCTGCTTCCCGCGCTTGGCGCGATGCGTGCCGATGGCGAACCGGTGTGCTTCGTCTCGGATACGCTGCAGGAAATAGAGCACAGGATCCTTGTGACCGAGTTGGATCGGCTCGGTCTTCTGTGGCAGGAATATCTTCTCGCGCCCGGCGTTACGTTCCGGCCCCTTAGCGATGGCGGCAAGGGGCACATCCTCGATCCCGAGTTGCTGGAACACATCCTGGGCGGCAGAAAGCTGTCCCTTACCGCCGTCGACCAGCACAAGATCGGGCCACTGGCCCTTGGTTCGGTCGGGGTCTTCCTTGAGGGCGCGTGAGAACCGCCGCTCAAGGACCTCGCGCATCATATCGTAATCGTCCCCCGCGGACGCGCCGCCCGCACCGGCGCGGCGAATGTTGAATTTCCGATAGGCGTTTTTCATGAACCCTTCCGCGCCGACGACGATCATCGCGCCGATGGCGTTTGTGCCGGAAACGTGGGAGTTATCGTAGACCTCGATCCGCTCGGGCGTGCCCTCGAGCTTGAGCGCGTCTGAGAGCCCCTCCAGTAACTTGCGTTGCGATGCGCTTTCCGACATGCGCCTGGCCAGGGCATCGCGGGCATTGGCGGCCGCGTTGTCGACGACACGTTTTTTCTCGCCTCGGGTTGGTACACGGATCTCGATTTTGCGGTCGGCGCGCACACGAAGTGCTTCCTCGACCAATCCCCTGTTCGGGATCTTGTGGGATGCCAGGATCAGCTTGGGCGGCATGGTCCGCGCGTAAAACTGGCCGATGAATGCTTCCAGAACCTCTTCAGGGCCGTCCTCGCGCGCGTGGCTGGGGAAATACGCCCGGTTCCCATAGCTCCGGGCGCCACGGTAAAAGAACACCTCGACACAGGTCTGTCCCCCGTCCTGGTGGACCGCAAGGACGTCGGCGTCTTCAAGGCCAGCACTGAATGCCTCATGGCGGGATTGGACCCGGGTCAACGCCTGGATACGGTCTCGGTACTGTGCGGCGAGCTCGTACTCCAATGCATCGGACGCGGCCTGCATGTTCGCGGCGAGTTTACGCTGAATTCGCTGGCTGTCGCCGGTCAGAAACTCCCGCGCCTCGTCGACGAGACCATTGTAATCCTCTCTCGAAATGCGTCCGACGCAGGGGCCGGAACAGCGCTTGATCTGATAAAGCAGACACGGGCGCGAGCGGTTGGCGAAGACGTTATCGGAACACGTCCGGAGCAGGAAGGCCCGCTGAAGGAGCCCGAGCGTGTCATTGACCGCCCAAACCGACGCGAACGGACCGAAGTATTCGCCCTTGCGATTGCGGGCCCCACGGTATTTGACGATCTGCGGATAGTCATGATCGCCGGTTACCAGGATCATCGGAAAAGATTTGTCGTCACGGAGCAGGATATTGTAGCGGGGCGCGTAGCGCTTGATCAGATCCGACTCCAGCAGCAATGCTTCGGCCTCGGTCTCGGTCTTGACGATCTCGAGTTCGACGGTCTGCGCGATCATCCGCCGGATACGGATCGTCTGCCGATTGGGGTTGGCGTAGCTGGTGACCCGCTTACGAATATTCTTGGCCTTACCGACATAAAGCACGTCACCGGCCTCGTTAAGCATCCGGTAAACACCGGGCGATGTCGGCAAACCGGGCAGCCGGGCGCGGATTGCGTCCGCGCCCTTGTCCGCGTAGCCGACATCCTCGGTGTTCATCTCTTCCGGTTGATCCTGCATGTCGTTTATTTCAGCAATTTGGGGCAACGCGTCAACCAGACGGCGCGCATTCAAGCGTCAGGTTGGATTAACCATGAACCTATCCACGATTCCTGTGGATAACCATGTTGAAAAAAGCCCCAACGCGGAAAAATCTTTTTGATTCAGTGGGGTTTAATCGATGTGATCAAAAAATAGGCAATATTCTAAGTGATTGAAAACATTTGATTATTTGGTGAAACGGCTGCGCAATCAATATGCTTTTAATATGACTGCCATTTGCGCGTAACACAGACAAAATTGTGCAAAACAGACGCCGGCGATTACCCGCACGTCACATTTAAAGCCAAGTATTCGTCTGATTATTAACTATTTAGACTTCGGCGTTGAACCGCTCGATTTCGACACCGACGCTTTGCGCATTGTCAAAAATATCAAGCTTTTCAACGCGTACGCGTGCCGAGCGAACACGGAAATCAGTCAGACACATCTCGGATATACGTTCAGCAATAGTCTCGACGAGACCGACATGGCCCTGATCAAAGATGTCCTGCACGCCGGCGACGAGCTGTTCGTAGCAAACAACATTCGCCAGATCGTCTTCGAGGCCGCCGTCTCCTTCTCGCACGGCGAGGTCGAGATTGATGCGTACCCTTTGAGGACGGTCCTGTTCGTGGTCGTGGACGCCGATCAGCGCCATCAGAACCAGATCACGGACGAATACGTGACGAATCCGCTGACGCGCATCGGCGATCTTCAGTGGCTCCAGGACCTCTTTCGGTTCAATGCTCACGTTTCGCTCCCGATTGTCATTCCTTTGGCGCCGTTTCCGGCGTTTCGAACGCCCAGTTCATGTGCTGACCGCTATCGACCGCGATGATCTGCCCGCTCACCGATGGAGCGTCAAGCAGAAACGCCGCGGCATCGGCGATCTCGGCGGGGGCGACGGCATGCGCAAGTGGCGTTTGCGACGCCTGACGCTCGAAATCGTCGTCACTCTGACGGCTACTCGGCAATACGGGTCCGGGGCCTATGGCATTTACACGAACCCGCGGTGCCATCGCGCGCGCCAGAACCTGCGTCTGATCCCAGAGCGCCATTTTGGAAAGCGTGTAGCTGAGAAAATGGCGGCTCGGGTTAAGGACCCGCTGATCGACAATATTGACGACGGCGCCCGTCCGGCCCTCTTCAAGCTGCTGCGACAGCTTCTGCGACATTAAATAGGGTGCGCGAACGTGAACCGCCATATGTAGGTCCCAGATTTCTCTGCCTTCGGTATCCAGGTCATCGCGCTGAAATACCGAGGCATTGTTCACTAACGCCGTGAGCCCGCCCAGCCCGGCCCGCACCTCATCCATCATTCTCAGAAGTGCCGCCTCGTCCGACAGGTCCGCGCCGACGGCGATGGCATGCTGTCCCCGCTCGCGTATCTGCTTGGCTAACGTTTCCGCCGCATCCGCCGATCCGTTGTAATGGATGGCGACACGCCAACCGTCACCAGCCAGCCGCTCGACAATCGCCTTGCCGATCCGCTTCGCGCCGCCCGTCACCAGGACTTGCCGCATGAGAATACCTTCAGATGGACGCCAACAGGCGCTCGACGCCGTATGCCTGTACGCCCACGTAGCCGATATAGATCAAAAAGAACAGGAACGCATACTTGCGGTCCAGCTTCATCCAACCGAGCAGCACCGGCAATAACATAACGGTCGCCGCCAACATCACCCAGATATCGAAGTTCAGCACCTGATCGGGAACCGGAATCGGCTTGACGATAGCAACGATTCCACCGACCAGCATCATGTTGAAGATATTGGACCCGACGACGTTGCCGATCGCAACGTCCGGATGCCCGCGGTATGCCGCAACGACGGATGCTGCCAGTTCAGGAAGCGACGTGCCGAACGCGAACAGGGTCAGGCCGATGACTTCTTCGCTCACCCCAAATGACCGGGCGATTTCGGAACCGCCCGCGACCAGCATGTCCGCGCCGAAGGCCAGTCCGACAATACCCAACACCGTCGCCACGGCCGCCAGGGGGACGTTCTTGGGCATTCCTTTTTCGAGTTCTTCCAGTTCCTCGAGGTGCTCTTTCTGGAGTTCCGGGTCGGACTTTTCACGGAAATAGGAAATTGCCAGGAATGTACCGAATACTGCCAATAGTACGACGCCCGCCAACGTCGCAAGCACGCCCTGCAGACAGAACCCGGTGAAAAGCAACGAGCCGCCTAACAGCAGAATGACGTCACGTTTCAGGGCATCCGGCTTTGCGAGGATCGGCGTCACAAGGCAGGACGCGCCGAGGATCAGCCACACATTCGCAATATTGGAACCGACGATATTACCAATGGCGAGTCCGGTGGAGCCGCTCAATGCCGCCTGCAAACTGACCATCAATTCCGGCGCCGACGTGCCGAACGCAACCACGGTCATGCCAATTACCATCGGCGAAACGCCGATTTTTTCGGCAAGGATCACGGCACCACGCACCATGACCTCGGCAGCAACAACTAAGATGACGAAACCGCCGACAACCTGCAGGTACATGACCATTTGGACTACCCCCTCCGTCCTCCCCAACGTGCCGCGACCGGCTTGAAGGCGGTTACAATAGACTCGTAGACATTCCGTTTAAAGGGAACAATCAGCGCCGGAACGCGATTCAGAGGCACCCAGTCCCATTGCTGAAACTCAGGCTCACCGTGGTATGAGAGGTCAATCTCGTCGGCGTTTCCGTTGAACCCATATGCGTACCAACGCTGCGCCTGACCTTTGTACTTCTTAAAGCGCTTGCCGAGAATTTCGGGTGGGAAATCATACACTAGCCAGCCGTCGAGGGACGATAACAGGGTTACGGAACGAATGCCTGTTTCTTCCAGCAATTCGCGCCTGGCCGCCTGTTCCGGGTCTTCACCTTTATCCAGCCCACCCTGCGGCATTTGCCACGCGTGATCGCTTTCAGGATCAAGACCGACCCGGCACCCGACGAAGACATTTCCGTCCTGATTAAAGACGGCCGCCCCGGCGCAGGGCCGATAACCCTCCGGCAAATCGTCATAAACCTTCATGAAGTGCGGACGCCCCTTATCCTTCGCCCGGCTGGACGGCCAAGGCTGACGCCGGAACCAGGACAATGCCCTTATCCTTGATTGTCGCATACCAGTCGAGAATACTTTTGATCGTCACCGGGTACGGTCTTGCCATCGCGAGCACGCCCCCTCGGTCACGCGCCAGGCTTTCAAGATTGTCCAGGTTGGTCCTGATCTGCTGAATGCGGGGCGTATCGTCGATGTACATCTCGCTTTCGGCGTGCACGAGTTTCAGTTCCTTCGCGATCGGCGCCGCATCGTTGCGTGTCTTATTGCCCCCGATCACGAACATCACACCCCGCTCATTGAAGGTCTTGAAGAGTTGCCGCATCTGTGTCTCCGCTTTCATGAAGCGCGACCCCATGAAAGTCACGAGGCCCACATAACCCCCGGCGCTTGCCATGACCTGATCCAGACGCCGATTGTTCTCCGCCAGTTGAATGCGCGTGTCGAGAGCGAGCGGCCCGGCATCTTCAAGCGGGAAATGATCGCTTTCCATCGGCAGGGAAATGAACACCTCGTGGCCCGCCAACCGCGAACGGAACACCCAGTCGTTAAGCTCCCGGCCGTAAGGGCTCAGGATCATGCTTATTTCAGGGGGCAATTTATTGATCGCCCCAAGCGAGGCCTGCCGGCTAAGTCCAATTCCCTCTATCATCAGGGCGATTTTCGGCTCACTGATACCAGGATCCGACGGGCGCGCGTACACCTGCCATGAAACAGCTCCATTGCTGCTGATCTTCGGCAACTCACCGATGCCGTCCTTTTCTTCAAGCATGCCCCGGACCGGTGCCCCGGAAAGCGCCTGACTTTGATCGGCTGCGGTCGGTTGATCGGCGATCTTGGCCATCGCCGAATTGGCAACCGCCGGGACGACGAGGCCCCCGCCAAGGGTGCTGGTGCCGCCAAGGGAATTGAGCGTATTCAACGAATTCAGGCTACCGGCCGGCTCCGCGCCCGTAGTACTCGGCGCAAAAGTCGTTCCACTCGCCTGCTCCGGCGCGCTCTGCTGCTCGGGCGCCGGTTCCGGCGCTGCTGCCGGCATGGCGCCATCTGGGGGCGCAGCGTCGCCCTGTTGTGTAGCGCCGTTCAGGTTGTTCAATCCCACGCCGCCCGCGTTCAGGCTGCCGGGTGCCGCGGGCATCGCCATGGCAACACTGTTGGAAGAGCTTTGCGGGATCGAAGCTTGGGGTTCGGGACCAGAGTCCGCGAAGAACCACCAGCCGACGCCCCCAAGAATACTTATCAGTAAGACACCGAACCCGGCGGCGGCGAAGACCAATGCCTTCTTCTTGTCCGACGCCTCGTCTTCGTATTCGTCGTCGTCATCGAACTCATCGTCATCTTCGTATTCATCGTCTTCGTCATCGAACGGGTTTTCCAACTCGTCGTCGCCGCCGATCATTTCTTCTTCGTCGTCTTCATGATCGTCATCGTCGGCGTGCGCGCCGGCATCGGCGGCTGGCGTTACAGGTTCGGACTCATCGTCTTCTTCCGCTTCTTCGAGCTCGGCAGCTTCGCGCGCACGTGAAGAACCCAAGGCCTCTTCGAGTTCATCGTCGTAGTCTGCTTCGATCTCTTCGATATCGAAGTCGTCTTCGTCGAACTCGTCGTCCTCGTCGTTCTTCTTCTTTCCGAATATTTTCGGGAACTTCACAACGTCCTCCCAAAACGGCTACGGCCAGCGTCATCCGCCGGCCGCGCCAGTATCATTCGGATCATCTCGAACGCCGACGCGTCATTTCGCGGACGCGTTCTGGTTCATGATGGCGAGTCCACGGATCAAATCCAGCGCACGCGCAAGCTGGTAGTCCTGCGCCTTGTCGGACTCACCGGATTTTGATTCGCCTTCTGCCGGCGCCTTGCCGGGATCCGCTTTCTCGTCTTTCTTATCCGCGTCCAGCGCACCCCGAAGATCGGCTTCGCTGCGACGCGGCCGGTCAGCCTTGATTTCTTCGTACTTGGCAGGTTTCACGACGATATCGGGCTCGACGCCTTTGGCCTGAATGGAACGGCCCGACGGCGTATAATAGCGCGCCGTTGTCAGACGCATGGCTCCGCTACCCGAAAGCGGCATGATCGTCTGCACCGACCCCTTACCGAACGACTTGGTTCCAAGCAGCACAGCGCGGCGATGATCCTGCAACGCGCCCGCGACGATTTCCGATGCGGACGCCGAACCGCCGTTGATCAGCACGACCACCGGCAGGCCCTCGGCCAGGTCGCCCTCGCGGGCGTTGAAACGCTGCGTATCTTCCGGTTTGCGCGACCGGGTCGAGACGATCTCACCGCGGTCAAGGAACGCATCGGACACCGCGATTGCCTGATCCAGGAGACCGCCCGGGTTGTTGCGGAGGTCAAGAACATAACCCTGAATATCTTTGCCGATCTCGTCCTTCAGTTTCTTAATGGCACGATCCAGACCCTTGTCGGTCTGCTCGTTGAACGACGTGATACGTACGTAGCCAACCTTGCCTTCGGTGTGCGAGCGCACCGACGTGATCTTGATGACAGAACGCGTGATCGTGACGTCAAACGGTTCACGCCCCTCGCGCACCACAGTGATACGAATATCGCTGCCGACCTTGCCGCGCATCTTGTCGACGGCCTGCGCCAGCGTCAGCCCCTGCACGGATTCACCGTCAAGATGGGTGATGATGTCGCCGGACTCGATACCGGCGCGGAATGCGGGGGTATCGTCGATCGGCGAGATCACTTTGACGAAACCGGCTTCCATGGTCACCTGGATACCCAGCCCGCCGAACTCTCCGCGGGTATTGACCTGCATGTCCTGATAATTCTTGGCGTTCAGATAACTGGAATGTGGATCGAGCGCCGCCAGCATGCCGGTGATCGCGGCTTCAATCATCTCTTCCTCGCTGGGCGGTTCCACATACTCGGCCCTAACTCGCTCGAAGACGTCACCGAAGAGCGACAGAAGTCGATACGTCTCTTCATCGTTCTTCTTGGCATCGACAGCGAGCGCCGGTACCGACCAGGCGATCACGCCAAGCGCGAGCGTCGCCGCACTGAGAGTGGAAAGTATCCGTTTAGTCATCCGTTCACCTCATTCCTGCGTGCCGCCAACCACGGCTGCGGGTTAATCGGTTGGCCGTCACGACGCAATTCAACATATAAGACTGGCTGGCCGCTCTCGCTTGGCTCCATGATGCCGACGGGCTCTCCGGCCAATAACTTCTGTCCCTGCTCGACATCAATCCGGTTCATCCCGGCAAGCAGGCTATGATATCCCTCGCCATGTTCGATGATCAAGAGAAGCCCATAGCCCCGAAACTTTCCGGCATAGACAACGGTCCCATCGTAAGTTGCCGTGACCTGGGCGCCCGGCGGGGTGGTTATGGTCAACCCCTTTCTGGACATCCCACCGTCAGTTTTTTCGCCGTAATGGCCGGAAATCCTGCCGGAAACCGGGAGTGACAGCGAACCACGGGCCTTGCTGATGGGTTTCAGCGGCGGCACCCGATCGTGGCCCGGCGCGATCTTGGCCGTTTTCGTTGTTTCCTTTTTGGCGCGCTCGCGCTCTTTCTCGATACCGGCCAGAAGCTCCCTCAGGGTTTTCGCCTTGCCTGCCAGCTCCTCGATTCGCTGCTCGGCCGCCAGCACCTGCTTGTCGGCCCGGCGCTTCAACACCTTTTTACGCGACATCAACGCACCCAAACGCCGCCGTTCGCGGTCCAGAAGCTCGGTTGTTTCCTCGAGCGTCTGTTTGCGTGACGTGATCTCCGCGCGCGCCTTAACCAGGAAATCGAGTTCATCCCGCAGTTCCCCCGCCTGGCGTTCGATCTCGCCAACGGTGGATCTGAGCAGGATCGCCGTTCGCACCGTATCCGCCGGCTTCACCGGTTGTGCGATAAGCGCCTCGGGTGGGAACTGCGCAATCCGCTGCATGGCGGCGAGAACGCGGCCGAACCGGGCGCGACCGTCGCGAAGGTCCTTTGTCTTGCGCTCCAGCAGCCGTTCCAGCGCTTGAAGTCGCGTTTTCAATGCCTGCACCTGGGTTTCGTGGCGTTGCACGGCGCTTGCCGTCGTCACCAGCTCTTTTTGCAGGTTGTCTATATCGCGCGCCATGATCTCGGCACGGGCACGGGCCTTCTCTGCGGCCGTTTTCTCTTCGCCGATACGCTCTTCGATCTGTTGCAGGTTCTTGGTCGCACTGGCAGCGTTTTCCTGTGCGGAGATCGAGGGCGCGGCAAGACAAAGAAATACAGTACCCAGCACCCACGCCGGGCTGGAAAAGCGGAATGCAGGTTGCCTATTCGGCTGCGGCGCTCTCAGCAGTATTCTCCTCGATAAGGCACCGGCCCGACATTTCCGAAGGCTGCGGCAGTTCCAAAAGCCGAAGCAGCGTCGGCGCAACGTCCGACAGGCGCCCTTCATTGAGCCCGTGCACATAACCGGGCGCATTGACCATGATGAACGGCACGACGTTCAAGGTGTGCTGGGTATGCTCGCCGCCGGTTTCCGGATCGGACATTTGTTCCAGATTGCCGTGATCAGCCGTCACCAACATCACCCCGCCGGCATCGATGATCGCTTTTTCGAGCCGAGCCAAGGATTTATCGACCGCTTCCGCCGCCTTGATCGCGGCAGACAGATCGCCCGTATGTCCGACCATGTCCCCGTTCGCATAATTGACGATGATCAGGTCGAAGGTGCCGCCCATGATCGCATCGACCAGTTTATCGGTGACTTCCGGCGCCGACATTTCAGGTTGCAGATCGTAGGTCGCGACTTTCGGGGATGGCACCAAAATCCGCTCTTCGCCCGGGAACACATCCTCGCGCCCACCGTTCAAAAAGAACGTCACATGGGCGTATTTCTCGGTTTCTGCGATGCGCAACTGGCGCATACCGGCGTCCGCCACGACCTCACCCAAAATCCGCGAGAGCTGCGTCGGCGGGAAAATGGCCCTCATGTAAGCGCTGTGCTTGGTGGAATACTCGACCATGCCCAGCGCAGCGGCGAATTCGATGTCACGCGGACGCGCGAACCCATCGAACGCCGGATCTAACAGGGCCGCCAGGATTTCCCGCGCGCGGTCGGCGCGGAAGTTGGCCATCAGAATACCGTCACCGGACGTCATACCGTGATAATCGCCGACCGGGGAAGGCAATACGAACTCGTCCGTCGTGTCCGCCGCATAGGCCGCATCGACGGCGGCGGTCGCCGTCGGAAAGCGCTCACCTACGGCATCGGTCATCGTCAGATAGGATTTCGACACCCGCTCCCACCGGTTGTCGCGGTCCATTGCGTAATAGCGACCGGAAATCGTCGCAATGACGGTATCGGCAAGACCGGCGATATCCGCTTCGAATTTTTCGATATACCCCTTTGCCGCTTTCGGCGGCGTATCCCGGCCGTCAAGATAGCCATGCACACGCACCGGGATGCCCGCTTCTGAAACCACCTTGGCCAGGGCCACCATGTGATCTTGATGGCTATGCACGCCCCCCGGCGACAGAAGCCCCAACAGATGGCAGACACCGCCACTGTCTTTGAGTTTGGCAACGAAGTCCGCTAGCTCAGCTTCGTCTTTCAAGGTATCTTCGCGGATCGCTTTGTCGATCTTCGGCAGTTCCTGCAACACGACCCGACCGGCACCCAGATTCATGTGCCCGACTTCGGAATTGCCCATCTGGCCTTCCGGCAGGCCGACTTCGAGCGCTGACGCGTTCAATGTCGAACGCGGATTGTCACGGTAAAGCCGGTCCCACGTCGGCGTGTTCGCGTTCGAAACCGCGTTGTCCGGGGCCGCTTCGCGTTCGCCCCACCCGTCCAGAATGCAGAGCATCACGGGCTTCGGGTGTTTGGGGTTTTTATCTGCGCTCATAACCGTTACGAATCCTGATCTCGTCGGCAGTATATCTTAAAGTGTCCGGGACTTATATATAGGTCGGCCCCGCCTCAACCGCCATCGGCGGTCAGCCCGACAGCGGCGATTCCAACCTTTGCTGCGGCTTCGTCGTTGTCTGAATTGTCGCCGGTGATCCCGACGGCGCCGATGATCGAACCTTCACCATCCTTGATCAGCACGCCGCCCGGCACTGGCACCAAAGAGCCGCCTGCCAGTTCGTTCATCGCCTGGATGAAGAACGGTTCCGACTTCGCCCGCTCGAACAGCGCCCGTGAGCCCAAGCCCATGGCAAGCGCCCCATTCGCCTTCCCCACTGCGATATCGGGCCGCATGTTCGATGCGCCGTCCTCGCGTTCCAGCACCTTGATGTTGCCGGCGGCATCCAATACGGCGACGGTCAGGGGCTTCAGGCCCATGTTGCGGCCTTCGGCGCGCGCGGCGGCAACGATGTCACGGGCGGTATCGAGGGTCAGTGCGGTCACGGTCTCTCTCCTGCAAAAAGTCGAAATTCGTTGCGGCGCAAACTAGCACCCGGCTCCCAGGGGTGAAAGCCGAAGATGGCGCTCAGTCACGGTGATAGGGATGCCCTGACAGGATGGACTGCGCGCGGTAGACCTGCTCGGCCAGCATCGCACGGACCAGCATGTGCGGCCAGGTTTGCGGCCCGAAGCCGAGGATCAGATCGGCCCGCGCCCTTAAGCTTTCATCCAACCCATCGGCGCCGCCGATGATAAAAGCGACGTCGCACCCGGTATCGCGCAGATCGCCGAGCTTCACCGCGAAATCCCGGCTGCTCATCGGCTTGCCGCGCTCATCGAGGGCAACCAGGTAAGCGTGTTCGGGGATTTTGTCCGATATCAATTCCGCTTCGCGCGTCATCAATTCCGGCCCGGCGAGCGGACGCTTTTCCTCGACCTCGATCAGGTCGAGTTTCGGCTTCAGCCGTTTTAGATATGAGTTGAAAAGTTCCTGCTCCGGGCTGCGCTTGGCGCGCCCGACCGCGATCAGTGTCAACCGCACGTCGACATCCTTTGTTGCGCGGCGTCGGCCGCCGCGCCCCTGAATTTCCACCCGAATGCTCTACCGGCCATTAGTCTAGACCGGCGGAAACGTCCCTCAGGCCACGGTTCCCGACATCTGCTGGGTACTGGCGCTCGAACCGGCGACCACATCGGGCACCGACCAGAGTTTCTCCAGCCCATAGAAGTCGCGCACCTCGGGCCGGAAAAGGTGAATCAGCACGTCACCCGCATCGATCAAGACCCAGTCACCCTGACCGGCGCCTTCGATTGCGACGTCCTTGACACCCGCTTCCTTGATTTTCTGGCTGAGGTGATCGGCCATGGCGCCGACTTGTCGGCTAGATTGACCGGAGGCAATGACCATGTAATCGGCGATCTGGGTCTTGCCGGCGAGGTCGACGACAACAACGTCCAGCGCCTTGTCATCATCGAGAGATGTTTCCACCAGCGTCCGGAGAGCATCCCCAGACGGGCGAAGCTTGCGATTGCTTGGTATTGGTACGGTCCTTTCCACCAAGTTGCACAAATGCGTTTCAGCCCAAACAGAAACGCACCCATTTTCGGCCGCGGCGGTCAAAAACCGCCCTCGGCCCGGATTCGGGTCGCCGATAATGGATGTTCACGGATTTTCAGAAACACCCAAGCCGGCAAATCCGCATCCGCCAGACGCTTCGCTGCTGCTTGGGGCCATCGGTCCCGAGCGAAACGCCGGGCTGCTACACTAGATGTAGCCCTCAAAGAGTATCCCGGACGACCAAATACTGCAACGGGGACAATACGAAAAATTCGTGACCAGTCCCGCCAGCGATGTATTTGCAACAGGTTGTCAGCGCCCATCAGCCAGACAAACCTGTATTCTCCATGCATATCGGCAAGCCTGGAGAGCGTGTCCGCCGTATAGCGGGTGCCGAGCCGGGCTTCCGCATCCGAGACGTGAATACGGCGGTTGGCGGCGGCGATTTTCTCAGCCGCCTCAAGCCGGCGTTCATAATCCGCCATGCCTTCCGCCGGTTTCAACGGATTCTGCGGCGATACCAGCCACCAGACCTCGTCGAGGCCCAGCATCTTCAGCGCCTGCTCACTTATATATAAGTGACCTGCGTGGGCCGGATTGAACGAGCCCCCCAAGAGACCGACGCGGCGAAAGGATCCCTGCAGGAGACGTTACTCCGCCGCGTTGGCGCGCTGCGCCGGCATCTCGCCCCGGATGATGTAAGCGAGTGCGGCCACAACCTGTTCCGGTTCACGGGCGACACCGTTGGCGGCGCCGTCGACTTCCTTGAGCGCGTGATCGTGCTCGGCCGGGTGCAGCGTGATGTAGGGAATGCCGAGCGCGGCGGCATAACCCGCATCGAACGCGGCGTTCCACTGCTTGTACTTCTCACCGAAGCGGATGATTGCGATATCGGAATTCTTCAAAAGGTTCTGGGTGCGGATCGCGTTCAACTGCGCGCCCTTGCGGTCGTGCCAGAACTTGTCACTTTCGGCACCGAACACGGCCACGCCGCAATCGTCGGAATCCTCGTGCACCGTCACCGGCGACACCAGTTCCACCGGCAGACCGGCGGCCTTCACGCCATCCGTGATGCGCTCGCGCCAGTCGGAATGGATCTCGCCGGAAAGATATACGCTCCAGATTGCGGTCATGGTATCCTCCTTAATGTTCCTTAATCGCCGTCCTTCGAGATGGGCTTCGCCCTCCTCAGGACGAGGTTAAACTCAAAGCCTCATCTTGAGGAGCCGCTCTCGCGGCGCCTCGAAAGATGAGCGCAAATCATGGTCGGGTCTGCCCGGTGCCGCGCACTTTGTATTTCATCGACGTGAGTTGTTCGACGCCGACCGGGCCGCGCGCGTGCAGCTTGCCGGTCGAGATGCCGATTTCGGCGCCCATGCCGAACTCGCCGCCATCCGCGAACTGGGTCGAGGCGTTCCACATGACGATCGCACTGTCGACGGTATTCATGAAGGTCTCGGCGACGTCGGCATCGCCGGTGACGATGGCGTCGGTGTGATCGGATCCGTGCTGGCGGATGAAGTCGACCGCGTCGTCAACACCCGCGACCTGCTTCACCGCGATGATGCTGTCGAGGTATTCGGTTTCCCAATCGTCGTCGGACGCTTCGCCGATGCGGGAATCGAGCTTGCGGCTTTCCGCATCGCCCCGGACCTCGCATCCCTTCTCCACCAGGCCGTCGACGATGGATTGCAGCATCTTCGGCGCGGCATCGCGGTCGATCAAAAGGTTCTCCGTCGCGCCGCAGATCCCCGTTCGGCGCATCTTCGCGTTCACCACGATGTCCTTGGCCATCGCCGGGTCGGCGGCGGCGTGGATATAGGTGTGGCAAATGCCTTCGAGATGCTTGAACAAAGGCACCTTGCTTTCATCCGTCACGCGCTGGATCAGCGACTTGCCGCCGCGCGGCACGATGACATCGATATAATCGGTCATTTGCAGCATCTCGCCGACCGCCGCGCGGTCCGTCGTGGGCACGAGCTGGATCGCGGTCTCAGGCAGCCCGGCGGCCTTCAGCCCCTCGGTCAGGCTCTCCAGAATCGCGCGGCTGGAATGATAGCTCTCCGACCCGCCGCGCAGGATCGCGGCGTTGCCGGCCTTGAGGCACAGGCCACCCGCATCGGCAGTGACGTTGGGACGGCTTTCATAGATCACGCCGATGACCCCCAGCGGCACACGGACGCGTTCGATCTTGAGCCCATTGGGCCGGTCCCACGCACTATCGATGACCCCAACCGGATCGTTCAGTTCAGCGATCGCCTCAAGGCCCTTGGCGACACCCTCGATCCGGTCTTCGTTCAGCAGCAATCGGTCGAGCATGGCGCCCGTCAGGCCCTTTGCTTCGCCGGCTTCGATGTCCTTGGCGTTTTCCGAAAGAATGTGATTGGCGCGGCGGCGCAGGCTCGCGGCCATTTCCTTCAATGCACGGTTCTTGGCGTCGCTCGGCGCGACCGCGAGCTTGGCGGCTGCGGCCTTCGCGTTCTCACCCAGTTCGTGCATCATCGATGCGATGTTCGCCTGTCCGTCCATTTTCTCTCTCCTCTCATCCTTCGAGACGCTTCGCTCCTCAGGATGAGGTTTCGGGACAAGCCTCATCTTGAGGAGCACCGCTCGCGGGGCGTCTCGAAAGACGAGGCACAATCCTCAAATCAAGACGAGATCATCGCGGTGGATCATCTCGTCGCGGCCACGATAGCCCAAAATCTCTTCTATTTCACCGGTCTTGTGCCCGGCGATGCGGGTCGCCTCGTCCTGGTGATAGGCGACGAGCCCGCGCGCAATTTCGCGGCCGTCCGGGTCGATGATGGCAACCGCGTCGCCGCGTTCGAACGCCCCTTCGATCCGGCTGACGCCCGCGGGCAACAAACTCTTCCCGGACTTGAGGGCCTTCAGCGCGCCGGCATCGACATGAAGCTTACCCGCCGGCTTCAACGAGCCCGCGATCCATTCCTTGCGCGCCGTGCGCGGATTGGCGTCGGGGATGAACACCGTGCATCTGCCGCCGTCGCGAATACGCTGAAGCGGGTTGTCCGGCTTTCCAAGCGTGATCATCGCCGTGGCGCCGGCGCCGAGGGCAATCCGGGCGGCCGCGATCTTGGTCACCATGCCGCCGCGCGAGTCCCCGGAAAGCTGCACGCCCGCCATCGCCTCGATATCGGGCGTGATTTGCCCCTTCACTTCGGGGACGAATTCGGCCGACGGGTCGACCTGCGGATTGGCGGTATAGAGCCCGTCGATATCCGACAGCATGATCAACAGATCCGCCGAGATCATCGCCGCGACCCGCGCCGCCAATCGGTCGTTGTCGCCGAAACGGATTTCATCGGTCGCCACCGTGTCGTTCTCGTTGATCAGCGGCACCGCGCCAAGCCGCAGAAGTTCGGTCAGCGTGTTGCGGGCATTGATGTAACGGCGACGGTTCTCGGAATCGTCGAGCGTCAAAAGCACCTGCGCGACCGTCAGGTCGTGTTTACCCAGCACTTCCTGATACGCATGCGTCAGGCGCACCATGCCCGTCGCAGCGGCGGCCTGCTGTTCCGGCAGCATCAGTTTCCCCGAAGGCAGCCCAAGATGCCGCCGCCCGATGGCGATGGCGCCCGACGAAACGATGGTGACGTCTTTACCCTCTGATCTGAGAGCAGCGATATCCTGTGCAAGCGTTTCCAGCCAGCGCCGGTGGACTTGGCCCGTTTCCGGGTCGACCAGCAACTGCGAACCGATCTTGATAACGATGCGATCCGCCTGATCGAGAGCGCTCATGGCTGGTAGCCCTCATCCACCTCGACGCTTTCTTCGGCCATCTCGCGGGCGCGTTCTTCGAGGATAATCCGTTCCAGTTCGAACGTCAGTTCACGAACGCCCATGCCGGCGACGCCGGAAATCACGTGCACGTCCTTGCCGGCGGCTTCCGCGAGTTCGGCGCGCCGTTCGGCGATCGTCTCTTCATCCAAAGCATCGATCTTGTTCAAGGCCACGACTTCGGTCTTATCCAACAGGCCGGCGCCGTATTCCTCAAGCTCATGGCGGATCGTCCGGTAAGCATCACCGACGAATTCCTGGGTGCCGTCGACCAAATGCAACAGCACGCGGCAGCGTTCGACGTGGCCCAGGAAACGCGTACCGAGCCCGGCGCCCTCGCTGGCGCCCTCGATCAGGCCCGGGATGTCGGCAAGCACAAAAGTGCGGTCCTCGACCGCGACGACACCCAGATTCGGATGCAACGTCGTGAACGGATAATCGGCGATTTTCGGGTGCGCGCGCGTGCAGGCGGCAAGAAACGTCGACTTGCCGGCATTGGGCAGGCCGATGAGGCCCGCGTCCGCAATCAGCTTCAACCGCAGCCACACCCAGCGTTCCTGGCCTTCGAGCCCCGGGTTGGCGTGACGCGGTGCCTGATTGGTCGACGATTTAAAGTGCGCGTTGCCGAAACCGCCGTTGCCACCCTTCAGGAAGACGATCCGGTCGCCGGCCTTGGTGATGTCGGCAAGAAGGGTTTCCTTATCCTCGTCCAGGATCTGCGTGCCGGGCGGCACCTTGACGACCAAAGGCTTGCCGGACGGGCCGGAACGATTCTTCCCCATCCCGTCGGTGCCCCGCGGAGCCTTGAAATGCTGCTGGTAACGGAAATCGATGAGCGTATTCAGATCCGGGGCGCACTCAAACACCAGGTCCCCGCCGCGACCGCCGTCACCGCCGTCGGGCCCGCCGAATTCGACGTACTTCTCACGGCGGAAACTGACGCAGCCGTTGCCGCCGTCACCGCTTTTGAGAAAAATCTTGGCTTCGTCGAGGAATTTCATCGGTCCTGTCCGTACATCCGCCCATAAAAAAAACGAGGGAATGGCAGGTCCATTCCCTCGCTTAAACCTTCAACGCTGGCAAGCGAGGCTTAGCTCGCCGGCGGCAGCACCGAAACGACGGTCTTGCCGCCGGTGGTTTTCTTGAACTCGACGTTGCCTTCGGCCGTCGCGAAAATGGTATGGTCACGACCGATGCCGACGCCGTCGCCCGGGTGCACCTTGGTGCCGCGCTGGCGAATGATGATGTTGCCGGGGATCACGGTCTGGCCACCGAACTTTTTGACGCCCAAGCGCCGGCCGGCCGAATCACGTCCGTTGCGGGAGCTACCGCCTGCTTTCTTGTGTGCCATTAGGTCTTACTCCTCGGTTTTCTTCTTTGCCGGAGCTTTCTTCGCTGCGGTCTTCTTGGCAGCGGTTTTCTTCTCGGCAGGTTTCTTCGCGGCGGTCTTCTTGGCAGCCGCCTTCTTGGCCGGTGTCTTCGCCGCTTCAGTGGATTCGCTCTTCGCTTCGGCCGCGTCGTCAGCCTTCGGCTCGGCCTTCTTGGCGGCGGTCTTCGGCTTGGTGCCGGTCGGGCTGACCTCGACGATCTTCAGGAACGTCTGTTCCTGGCGATGGCCTTTCTTACGGCGATGGTTCTGGCGGCGCTGTTTCTTGAAGATAATGACCTTGTCACCCTTGGACTGGTCCAGGATCTCCGCGAATACGGCAGCTTTCTCGACCGTGGGGGTGCCCACCGTCGGCGCCTTGCCTTCCTCGCCGAGCATCAGCACGTCGCCGACCTCGACCACGTCACCGACTTCGCCGGCCAGCTTTTCGACCACCAGCTTGTCGTCTTTGGCAACTTTATACTGTTTGCCACCGCTTTTCACTACTGCGAACATGATCGCCTCTAAAATCTCATATCGAAGGGGCCAGAGGGCACCCTGCCCACGGCCTCGCTCGGGAGGGCGGCAATATACCTGTGGCGGACGCGTTGTCAATGGCGGAAACGCGGCTTTCTCAGGGGATTTTTTCGCGAGTTTCCAAGCTTTTTGCAGCGCACGGGCAAACCCCCGGATTTTCCGCATTGATGGCTTGCCGGGGCGGGGTTGATTGGCTACATTCCGCGCTCCCCGGCGTGGCCCAAGGCCACGCCCACGCGTGCGGAGAGGTGCCGGAGTGGTCGAACGGGGCGGTCTCGAAAACCGTTGTACCTTTACGGGTACCGAGGGTTCGAATCCCTCCCTCTCCGCCATTCGTTCTTCTGCGAACCGCCGGTCCGGATAAGGGCTCCAAATTTCTCCCGACATTTTAATGGGTTAGCCGATATCTGCGCGCGATACACGTCGCGAAGAGAGAAAAAATCGCCCGTTTTAGGGCGATTTTTTCAGGTTTTCTCTGTTTGCCTTTTTGCCGGTCCCCTTCACGGGGATTTCGACGGTGATTTGCGGGGTCTTAAACGGCCTTGAAACCGAACTTGCGGCGCTGATCTGACCAGTCGTTTGGGAGGTCGGCATAGACCAGGGTTTCCAAGGTCAAATCCGGCGGTTGGTGCCCCGCGCAGATCGCCTCCACGATATCAGGCGCCAGATGTGCCAAGGGCAGCAGCTTCCGAACATAACGTGAAGCGACGCCTTCCTCTCTGATAATGTCGGCCATAGAGTTTACGTCACCGGTCACGATCCTCCGATTCCAGATGAACGCCTTGGCGACCGCGCGTATTAAGGACGCGTCCGGTCGTGCCGGTCGATCAATTTTCTCGTTGGAAACGATAAGGCGTGTTTCGACTCCGCGACGCTTGATCCGATAAGGACAAGAAACTTGGAAGATACGATCCTCGCTATGAGGTGCAGCCCAATACCCATCGACCAAGAGCAGGTTCGCGAGTCCACCTCGGTCGATCAAAAGCGAGATGGCATCTCGGCCGACATCGATCCGCGACACGATGCCATGTACCACATTTTTGCGCGCCACATGTTCTTCAGTGCCTAGTCTTGACGCCACCACCTGCGCTCTATCCAGAAGAGCGCGGCGCGCCGCAACGTCTGCATTACCCTCTGGCATCGCATCGAACAACTGGGCCGGGTCTCTTAAAAGGCTTATAATTTGACCAACCACGAGGTCTTCAATCTCTCGTCCCGGCAAACGTGTCGACAGCTTCCCGTCGTTTTGGTCTCCCACATAATAACGATAGCGGACGCCCTGTTTGTTGGCATGACTGGGCGTCAGCGGATTTCCGGCATCATCGAATACCAATCCTGTCAGTAGGCTTGGGCCTTTCGCATTGGTTCCGGCACGGCGTTCGACGGCATTGTCGTTCAGCAGCGTCTGCACACGCTCCCAAAGTTCGGCATCGACAATGGCAACATGCTCACCCGGATACGATTTCTCTTTATGAACGATCTCGCCGATGTAGATGCGGTTCGATAGCATCTTGTAGAGCGCGCCGCGTGAGAGGGATTTACCTCCCGAAACATTACCAGTCTTGCTCGTGCGGACCTTGCTGACGATCCCATCTCGATCGAGATCCGCTTTCAGTTCTCGAACAGAGCCGAGATCTGCATATCTGATAAAGATGTGGCGGACGAGTTCCGCTTCTGGGGCACTCACGACGAGTTTCCGATCGCGCACGTCGTAGCCGAGCGGCGAGTTCCCTCCCATCCACATGCCTTTCTTCTTGGACGCTGCGATCTTATCGCGAATGCGCTCGCCCGTGACCTCGCGTTCGAATTGCGCGAAGGACAACAACACGTTTAGCGTAAGTCGCCCCATCGATGTCGTGGTGTTGAACTGCTGTGTGACGGAGACGAATGACACTCCCTTGGCATCGAAGGCTTCGACGATTTTGGCGAAGTCGGCCAACGCCCGTGTCAGTCGATCGACCTTGTAGACGACAACGACGTGGACCTTGCCCGCATCTATGTCTGCGAGAAGCTGTCGAAGCCCGGGCCGCTCCA
>MDSW01122534.1_pt1 | contig 51727 bp, 72 predicted proteins | sample 811171 | NCBI WGS metagenome assembly MDSW01 (sample SAMN05326641, study PRJNA326480) | marine metagenome | isolation source: seawater | place: Atlantic Ocean: North West | collected 2012
ACGAAGGCAGCGTTAGTAACTGGCACTGCAACAGCAGGAGGTCTTGCTGTTGACCCTGAGGACACGGGTTACTTAGACAGCAGTGGTAATGAAGTCACGTTTACGTCTGTGTCTGTCATTGTTGTATTTAGTAACAGCGAAACAAGCAGCGTCAGGGTTATGGGTCAGCTTACATCCGTACATGCAGCAGCAGGCAAGTGTGCTGTAGCGTACTTACCTGCGACTCACGGCAGTAGCGATTTTACTGTTATAGGAGATGACGCCTTTTCACTTCTTATGATCGGTGAGTGAGATGAATCCCGGCATACTCAGAGAACGTATTAAGATTAAGAAGTCTGCCGAGACTAGAAACTCGCTCGGTGAGGTAACGCAGAACTTCACAACATACGCGACGAGGTACGCTAGTGTGAAAACGCTGAGTAGCAAAGAGGCTTTAAGTCAAAGGCAGCAATCAGACTTAACTGTAACGCACAAGATTAAGATGAGATACTTAGACGGACTGAACGCTTCTAATGTCATTGAATGGAGAGGCAGAAAACTTCAAATAGTTAGTGTGCTTGAGTTAGATCAGTTTACTATTCACGAACTGCTATGTGAGGAGAAACGCTGATGGCTGGAGGCATTAGGCTTGAGATACATGCCACTATGTATAAGGAGATGGGGAAGTACTTGCAAGACGGCGGTCTTGGAAAAGACGCTATGTCAGCAGCGTACAAAGGCGTGATGGGTCGCCTTGGCACGAAAGGCAAGCAAGAGCTAAAACGAGTCACTGAAAAGCACACGGGTTCATTAGCTGCATCTGCAAACAAGAAGCACGACAGGACACCAGACAGAGAAGTTGTATGGCTAGTAGTTGGTTACATGAAGAAACCGTCTGGTGGCGGTAGTCCTAATAAACAGTTTTGGTATGTATTTGGAACAAAGTCAAGGTACACCCAAGAGCCTAGACAATACAAAGGCGAGATGCCACCGGCTGAACCTGAACCTATAGGAGCAGCATACCAGACCATGCAGCGGTCAGCACCTAGCATACTGAAGCAGCACGGTAAAAACTATGTCTTGAAAGAGTTCACAAAGGTAGGCAACAAGTACGGCAGAAAGTTGCAGAAACTTCTATGAAATATCCTGAGCAAGTTTTATGCAGAAGATTAGCAGCAGACCCGGCAGTCGCTCGGCATATTGGGTTTAAGATGTACCCGTTAGTCGTGCCTTATTCTTCAGACTTACCTTACGCGGTGTATCAGCGTAACTCTGTAAATAGAGAATCCGTCTTGGGCGTGACACCACCGGGCGTGGCGATGGTTTCTACGTCCTTGATGATACTTGCAGACAGTTACGCTATTGTTCGAGAGATTGCAGACGCATGCCGTAAGGATCTAGATCACATAAACGTATCATCTCAAGGTATTAAGATTCATCATGTTAGAATTGCAGATGAGTCCGAGACAATAATTCAACTAGAAGGAGGTGATTTGCCTCCAGCGTGGCAAGTGACTTTTAATTTAGACATCCAGTGGAGTGAAGAATAATGTCAACAGCAAGTAACCTTAGCGTATCTTTACCGGGTAGCATCACTGCAAGCGATGTGCACTCGTTTACAATTACCACATCAGGCGCGGAGACGATTGAGATTACACCCGTTACGCAATCGAGTGGCAAGCGTAAGTACATCGAGACACCATTAGGCACTACTTTTGAAGCGTCTGTTAGCTACTACGGAAGCGCACAGCCTACTATCGGTTCAGCCGGTAACGTGACGATAGGCGATACGACTTTTTATGGTGTGTGCACTTCGTCGTCATCGACAGCAGGAGTAAATGACGTAGCAAGATATGACGCTACATTCAAACAGATAACAGCACCATCTAGTTAAAAAGTAAAACAGGGAGAACAGTTTTATGGCAACGAGCGCACATACAACATCAGTGACAGCACCGGGTATCACCTCGGCAGCATTAGTTACAAATGTAAGTATCAGTCAGAATGGAGACGATCCGCTAGACGCTTCGCACCTTGGTCAGTCAGCAGGGGCTTCCGCACATTTTGTTGCAAGTCCTTTTACTGGCACAGTTGAGGTTTCGATATCGTTTATCGGTACTGAACTACCAGAAGCAGGGGACACAGGAGCCTTGACGGTGACAGGTGGAGTTGCAGTTTCTTTATCAAACTGTGTCTGCACTTCGTCTACTCAAACGGGTAATGTTGGCGAACTGATCACTGGTGACGCTACTTACTCAGAGATAGAAACTTAATGGAGCAATCATGGCAGGAGTTGCATCAGGCGTAACTGTGACTCTACCAGATGGCACCCTTGCTGAAGTTGCTTCTATAAAAAGCAGCAACGGAGGTCTGTCTGTCGGGTACAACAGTACGTTCAATCCGAACGCAGGCACACTTGTGTTTACAAGTTATGACCACCCGGGTTCTACTATTGGCAAGAGAGGTACAGTCGGAGTAACCGGCACCAACATAAGCCTTAGTTTCCCCCGAGGGTACGTGACAAGAGTTGACACCAGTGCTAGTACCAGAGGAGTCGTAATGTATACGACAACTGTAAGGCTTGTGACTCACTGAGACAGATGACCATTTGAGGAATTGCAAATATGAACAACTTGCTTCAGCGAATAAAGAACGCAGACAAACCTGACCTGCTTCCAGTAGAAGTTCCAGAGTGGGATGGGATTACTGTTTATGTAAAACAGTTGACGGTTGGAGAACGAGATTTATTTGAGAAAGCAGCTTTTCAAGCAAACAAAGAAGGCGAAGGGATTGTAGATAACACACGTAGCAGGTTTTTAGCGTTAGTGCTTTGTGACAAAGACGGACACAACTTGGTCGAGCCTGAAAACTTTAAAGAACTTAGTGGGTTGTCAAGCAGACCAATGGAGAGACTGTTTGACGTGGCGTCGAAACATAACTACCTGTCTGACACTGACATGGAGGAGTTGGCAAAAAAATAAAAGCCCAGCCGATTAAGCTCTTTATGTTTAAGTTAGCTGGGCATTTGAAGATGACGGTTGGAGAACTTAAATCAAGGATCACATGGAGGGAGTTAGTTGAGTGGATCGCCTTAGACTTATTTATTAGTCCGCTGCCGAACAGCTGGTTAGAAGCTGGCACTGTAGCTTCAGCGGTATTGGCACCACATATGAAGAAAGGCACACCACCTCCTGCGCCTGAAGAATTTATGCCTAAGCAAAAAATAAAACAGAGCGAAGACGAGATGATGAGAGAACTTATGAAACTTAAAGCACTAACAGAACACAGGGACGGATAATGGCATCATCTATCGCTTTAAACTTTAAGATGAACGCCTTTGTAGACAAGTTCAACAAGTCTATGGGGCAAGTCAACACCGCACTTGGCGGTATTGAAAAGAGCAGCAAGTCGTCTGCCGCATCAATGAAGTTACTTGCACGTATTGAAATGGGCAAGTTGCTTGTGTCTGGTCTTGGAAAAGTAAAGAACGCAATAAAGTCTGTCGGTTCTAGCGTTATGGGCTTTGCTAATAGTGCGAGAGACGTAGCAGACAAACTAGGAAAGTTATCTAAGCAAACAGGAATGGCAGTTGAGCCGCTGCAAGTGCTTCAGCAGATCGCTGAGTACTCAGGGCTAGAGCTAGATAGTTTTAGAAACGCGGCTCAAAAAATGTCAAGAAGTTTGGGTGACGCCGCTAACGGAACAGGCATGGCGGGCAAAGCACTTGAACGAATGGGCTTGAACTTGCAAGACGTTCTGAAGATGTCACCGTCTGACCAATTCATGCTCATAGGTGAATCTATTGCAGGCATTGAAGACCCCGCGCTGCGTAGTGCTGAAGCTGCAAACATATTTGGACGGAACGGCATGGCGATGATGCCTATGTTCAAAGACCTCAAGAACGTAGCTGCTGAGACTGGTGCAGAGATGCTGCAACTTGGTCAGGTGTTGAGCCAAGAGCAAACTACCAACATTGAAGACATGAATGATAGTTTTGTGAAGGTTTACTCTACAGCCAAGAAAATTGGTACTCAGGTGCTTGCAAACTTTGCTCCGATGATTACGAGAGCAAACGAGATGCTTATGGAGTTTGTTAAAAACTTTCAGTACAACGGTTTAGAAGGCGGTCAGGCTTTCGTTGCAGCAGCAACAGACATGCTGAAAAAAGTTGTATCGTCATTAGCAGGGTGGGCAGACACGTTGCTTAATGGACTCAACAAAGTAGCAGCATTCTTCATTGATATGGGCGGGAAACTGTTAGGAGCACTTGCTGTTGTGGGTGCTGGATTAGGCTTTGACACGACCGGCCTTACCAACCTGTCTTTGAAAGCAGATTTTGCAGCAGACCGTCTGGGTTCGTTTGAAAGCAAGATACAAGCAAACATAGATCCGTTACTAAACATGGTTGATGGCACTACGAGTGCGAAAGCGGCGTTAGCCGACATGACTTCATCTGCGGACATGGTTCCGAGCAAGTTTGCATTGATGGCAAAGGCAGCTGAGTCTGCTGCATTGAGCTTCACCGAAGAAGTTGGTGGAGTGTTAAAAGCAGGAATAACAAACGCCAGTGACGCTCTTGAGTGGCTAGGTAAGTCACCTAGCAAGGTAGTAGACGGAATAGACTCTATGGGTCGAGGCTTGATGGATATCCTTGAGCCGCTTGGTTTTACCAAGTCAGCGATTCAAGCTATGGGTGAAGCAGCCGCAGAACAAGCTAAATTTAAAGAGTCGCTTATATCAAACGCTATGTCTGTTTGGGATCAACAGGCTCAAGCCATGATGGAGCAATACGTGAACAGAGGGGCAAACCCTTTTGAAATGCACGAGAAGATGCTGGCAGAGCGGCAGAAGTATCACGACGGCATAACGAAACAGCTTGAAGGCTTGCAGGAACAATACAAACTCAAGAAGGCTTCATCGAAAGAAGTGAAGGAGTCGTTTGACAAGGTTGCAAAGGGATTGCCTGAAGCGATGTCTATTGCAACAGACAAGATGTCGTCGATGGCAAACGACTTGTCAGAGTGGTTAGGCTTTGACCCTGAAACCGGTTTTGACATGGAAGGTGAAGAGACCTTACCTGAACTTGAGAAGCAATCATCGCATTTAGAAAAGATAGCATCAAGCATAGAAGATATTGGTACGACTTTCATACTAGGAAGTTTCTAACATGGGCTTAATTGAAATACATCCTCGTACGATTGCGAAGGCAAGAGCAGGTAGTCCGTCAGCACAGAGGCGTTTCTTGGATACACCAGACACAGACGTTGAAGAAGCATTGCCAGCATTAGGCGAAGAGCATCCAGACTTTGCAGCGATGGTTGCTACAAGAGTCACTACAACAACATTTTACAACAACGACCCGCAGCAGACTTTGCACGTTGTTGACTACGAGCACCCGGTAATTCAATGAGTACACTTGAACCGAATCCGTTACACAGGCTTCCTGTGTTCTCACTGTCTTCTAGTACATCAACAGTCGGCTTTACAGAAGTCTTCAGAGACTTCACTGGAGCAGGAGAAACGTCCGGCGGTGACGACTTCTTACCTGATGACGATGCTAACGCAAAGATAGTGATCGCTAACTCAGCGGGCGATCCGATAACAGGCCTGAAGAGAAGATCGCCTGAGATGAACCTGTCTGCGAAGTTTAACAAGCAATATCTGACGCAAGAGATATTAGGTTCTTCAGGCAAGATTAACAATGCAGACTGGGGCATGTTCAGCAAGTCGACACTTTTGATAACAAACTTGTCTGCTAACCAAAGCTCTGCATTAGTTGACAGCGTACTGATAGACTACTGGGAGGTAAGCGTAACCTGCGCTTACCGTAGAGACACATGGCATACGAACGCCCCAGACGTAGGACTATTTTATTTAGAAGTCACAGACGCCGACGCAGAACCGCCAACTACCGTAAAGAAACGGTTTATGTATACGGACGAAGATGGATTTTCGCAAAAGAATCCTGAGAGGCAACCATTGAACGCAGATGGCACAGCTAGAGGCGCTAACGAGTTTCCGAAGATACTCAACGTAACAGAAAGAATTTACGAGTACGTCGACTTTTCAACTTTGATAGGGCTACCACCTGAGACAGACCCAGAAGAAGACACCGGCGAAGAAGAAAGCTAACACACATGGCCAGCAATCCTACTTATTCCGTCTTGCCTGCGACGTTAGATATAACGGCATTGAAGGGTGACGAGTTTGGAATGGATCTAAACTTTTCAGTCAACCTTTCAAACTACACGTGGGAAGCGTTTGTTTTCAAGACAAGAAGAACAGTCAATAGCCAGTATCCCGGCGGCTTGAACACTCAAGGAGAAACGGCGGTTACGTTTACAGTGAACGTAGTCGACGCGGCTAACGGCGAGTTAAACTTACACCTTGACGAGACTGATACGAACGACTTAGACGAAGCGATTGCATACAGATGGTTACTTAGAGGAGTCGCACCGGGGTCAGTTACAAGAACTTATGTCAGCGGAGCATTTACGGTACAAGCACCATGAGTATTTCAATCAATGTGAGTTCGAGTACCGGCGGCGAAATAACTGTCGGTGATAGTTCTGCACCAAATATTTCACTAGACGTTACTGGAGGCGTAGGACCTAGTGGCGCAGGCGACCTGACGCTGGCAGCGGGAACAGGTATTTCGATTGTTCAATCGTCCGGTACCGCAACTATCAGTTCAACCGTCACGGGGTCTGGTAATCTTGCTCTGAATGACTTGACCAACGTGAACGCCTCAAGTCCCAGCCAAGGGCAAATATTAGAGTATAACGGGACTCAGTGGGTGGCGGCTTCTAGTGACACGGGGTCAAACGTCACCAGTCTGGGGACGCTTTCAGACGTTACGCTGAGTAGCACTTCAAGCGGCCAATTTTTGTCCTACAACGGCACTGCATGGACTGCGGTAGATGCACCGTCAGGAGGCGGTACGAGCGATCTGGCACTGTCTACGAGCGTCCCCGGGGCAGATCTCGGTACTTCAGGCGTAGGATCATCCGGTCGGGCTGCACGGGCTGACCACGTTCACGATATGCCAACACTCGGAGACGTACTGAGTAAGTCTGATGTAGTGACCGGTGATGTATCGTTAACAAGCACAAGCAACTTTTCGATAACTGCACAGGGCAATAGCTTTGTTGTATCGAGTGGTCAGTCAGAGTTGACAGTAGCAGGCGGTTCATCCGGTTCAGGTTCATTGACTTTGAACTGCGAGCAGAACAGTCATGGCGTTACCATTAAAGGACCAGCACACTCAGCCAGTGCAACTTATACCTTGACGCTTCCTGATGATGTCGGTTCAGCAAATCAGCTTTTGACAACTGACGGTACGGGGGGGCTATCTTGGTCAACACCTGAAGCTGCATCAGGTTTTGTATCGTGGACAACGACTGCGCCTACCACAAGTAACACGACAGGCTCTGGTGGCGACATAGCTTATGACGCAAGTGGTTTTTATTACGTGCATACAGGTACGAGTTGGGTTCGCACTCAGTTAGAAGAGTTTGGCGTGTCGACTCCAGTTATCTCGATAGACCAGCAACCTGAAAACGCAACCATAAACCAGAACGGTAACGGGCAGTTTAGTGTGTCAGCCTCTGTAACTGGAGGAGCATTGCTCACGTTCCAGTGGGAGAAAAGCACGAACAACGGCGCATCATGGTCAACGCTTGCAGGCTTCACTAGCAGCGTACTGTCACTAACTGGAGTGTCTATTAATCAAGACGGTACTTATTACAGAGTTATAGTTTCGTCAGCAGGAGCGACGAGCGTTACCAGTAATTCAGCGATACTCACAGTCGGTGAAGGCAACGGGATAGTAACAGAAACAAACGACTTGATCCTGACAGAGTCGAATGACATTCTTAGGTTTGACGAGTCGACCGTCGAAGCTGGTACGATAACGATAACTTCGCAAAGCACTTCCGCTAGTCTCAGCGCAAGCGGAGAAGCTACGTTTACAGTTGATGGGACAGCAAGCAACGGAGCAACAGTACGCTTTCAATGGCAAGAAGCTATCAGTATTAGTTCGACCTTTACTAACATTGGCGACACGGTGACGGGCTATAACTCACCCGAACTGAATCTTACCAATACTACATCAGCAAAAGACGGATACGCTTATAGATGCGTACTGAGTGCTAACGGTTGTGACGACGCAACTAGCACACCCGTGATACTTAGTGCCTCAGCAGTTTTGGGAAGAGAAGGCAGCAGGATTACGAGCGTTACGGCAGCTGATTTTATTGGTAGAACCACAGCAGTCAATGAAGACGGAACGAGAGTTGTAGTTGGCGGCGATAAGTTTTGTAGAGTTTACGAGTACAACTCAACAAGCGATACGTGGGACCAGAAGGGCAACGACCTGAGGAACTTTGCGGAAGGGTCTACTTCTACGGAGAAACTAGATTTTGGCGTAAATGGATTCTTTGCCTCTATGTCAGACGATGGATTAACTGTAGCTATAGGCGACAGAAATTGGAATAACGGTTCAGCAGGCAGCACTGATCGAAGTGGAGCGGTTGTAGTCCTTGAGTACAACAGTACTTCAGACGAATGGGACGAGAAGGGAGACGCAAACGACATTCACCTTGCAACGGTGTACGCACAAGACAGCACCCTTGGCGTTGGAGCAGCTGGTGGCGGCTGGACGGTTCATTTGTCAGGCGACGGTGACACGGTTTATATCGGTGGCGACCCCAATGAAATAGTAGGAAGGAATGAGGGCGCGAGAGTTTTTCATTACGACTCATCAACCACAACTTGGAAGCCAAGGTTTACCAGTGCTAACGACTTGCAAGCAACTTACTTTCACGGCATAGACAGTTATGACATTAGCGGACTAAGTTACTACCAGTCCGTCAGTGCCACTTCAGAAAACATGATGACGCTTGTGACATCAGACTCTACGGATGGCAAAGTTTTTGTTGCAGACTATCAGGGTGATTACGATGACACAGACATGACAAACTTCGGATACAACCAAGCAAGCGGAGGATATAAGGGTCAGGTGTTGTCGCCGGTTGCAGGACAAGAATCAAGAACAGATATCAACGGGTATTACGGAAAGTCTGTAGACCTATCATCAGACGGGTTAGTGCTATCCGTTGGGGTGTATCGAGGATACGCACCGGGAGAGACAGCAGCAGGCGATAGCACAGAGTGTAAACCCGGTGCTGTAGTTGTATACGAAAGAGATGCAGTCGGTGACGACTTTACTAGAAGAGAGTTGCTGAACGGAACAGTATGTCACACATCCCAATACGGAGGCACCAGCACGCCCATCTCGCAGAGATACTTCGGGGCAAGAGCATGCCTTAACGAAGATGGTAAGATTCTTGTTGTGGGGTCAGACTACGGAGCACTCTGGTTGTTTGAGTGGAACGGTAGTCAGTACGAACAACTCGGAGGCATTGTTACACCCGGTACGCTTGAAGGTTTTTCTGACGCAGAACTTGACGAAGAGTATAATTCGCAGTGGTCTGAGTTCTTTAACTTGTCAAAAGACGGAAGCACTATTGTTTTAGGCGACAGTCTATTTGACATCGGAAGTTTAGTTTACAACGTCGGTGCAGTAGACGTACTTAAATTAAATAGAAGCGTAGCTATCACGACACAGCCTGCTTCGTCATTGACAGTGTTTGATGGGCAGATACAGCCAACCGTAGAAGCGACGGTGTCTACCGGTACGGTTATTAAATTTTTATGGCAAGTTAAAGCGTCTGGTACTTCGACGTTTGTTGATACTTCTTATACAACTAAGAATCCTACTATTACCGGCCTCACGAATTCCAACAATGGCGATGTGTACCGCTGCGTAGTCTCGGCAGCAGGAGCCACATCAGTTACTTCAAATGAAGTTACTGTCGTAGCGTCAAGCTGGACAGCAAGAGGAGGCAACATATGGGACACCGCTCAACCTTTAGTTACTGGTTCTTTGTTGTCACCTTGCGGTCTTAGTGACGACGGTTCAAGAATTATAGTTGGAGCACCCGGTCAAAACACTTACGCAGGTCACGCGCAAGTACTTGAGTACGACTCATCAACAGATGCGTGGTCGAGATTAGGTCAAGTGCTAGACACAGGCGAGAGTCAATTTACTTTCGCCGGAAAAGATGTTTCGATTTCATCAGATGGCAATAGGGTTTTAGTCAGCGGAGGTATAGACACTAACTTTCTGACTGACAACTTGCAACGCAATAGGCGATACATGGTCTTTGATTACAACTCAACATCAGACGCGTGGACAGCGAAGTTTACTTGGTTGAGTAGCCGATACCTAGACATTAGAGAAATTAAAATGAGCAGAGACGGAAAGTATCTGTTCATGTCAGTTTACCGAACAGGTAGCTCGAATGACTTGTATGTAGTTAAAGTGTCTGAGTTAGGAACCACTGCGCAAACCACAGAAATACCTCGCAACTACATGAGGACTCAGGACGCATCTGGCAACGCTGACGGATTAGGCACAACGTATGGATTAACTCAGAGTCTTTCGATTAGCGACGAGTACACTGAAGGCGACGACAAGTTTGTTAATGTTGCATTCGGTAACTTTTACGGAGACGATACTTCGTATGGTCAAGAAGGCAGAGTGCGAGTCTTTAAGGTAAACGTGAACAACTATACTGAAAGCACCTCAGGAGGCTCGACGCTTATAACAACCACGATGGAAGGCTTGAAGGTCACTAATCACTCATACTTCGGTACGGATATAGCTTTAGACAAAACAGGAAAATGGTTGGCAGTTGGAGCACCGGGTACGTTTGACGGTGGAGCGGCTGTATCATCATCGCTTGATATCTCTGAAGGAGCCGTATATGTATATCAGCTTACTGGGACATCAACGTGGCAGCAACGCGGTCTTCCGTTTGGACTCTCAAGAACGGGAGGGAGTATATCTGGAATAGCAGACTCCTACAAAGGAAGCGGCAGCGGTACATCTTTAGATATAAGCGGCGATGGATCGAAAGTTATTGTTGGAGCACCATACCGTACTGGGCCGACTGAAGTGAAGAGTGGAGCCGTTAAAGTCTTTGAGTATGACTCAGTAAACCAAGAATGGGATGCAGTTATAACAACTTTAGTAGGAGACGACGCTGAACAGCAGTTCGGGTTGCACGTTGCAATAAGTGGTGACGGCGAAGTTATAGCGGTAGGTGCGCCGAGAGACGATGCAGTGAACACAAACGCCGGTTCGGTTAAGTCTTACTCAGGTTCTTAAAGTTTGCACAGTTTTATATACTCAAGGATAAACGGAGTTTTAGCAGATGGCAGATAAAAAAATTAGCGAATTAACAGCTAACACAAACCCGTCGAAGGACGACATTGCACCCGTAAGTAACTCGGCGGCAACATCAACCAGCAAAGTAACGCTGAGGAACATTGCAAAAAACTTTTCTGACAACACAGGAATTACTGGAGCAGATAAAGTTAGCAACATAGTTAGCCTTACTCAGTCTGAGTACGACGCACTTAGTAGTTATGACGCAAGCACAGTTTACATTATTGTCGGTTAGGGAAAACAATGGGCATAGAACTTGGTGAAGGCGGTTACGGACAGCAGACCGTTGTGAAGATGTATGTTGGCACAAACGCGGTGTCCAAAGGATACCTCGGTACCAGCTTATTTTATGATGCGTCCTCATCAGATAGTTCAAGTTCAGGCACTAGCTGGACGCAAAGCGGGCAAGACATAGTCGGTTCTGACGCTGGCGATCATATGGGGTACAGTCTTATGCTGTCTGAAAACGGCTACAGACTTGTAGTGAGTGCATACAAAGAGGACGTAAGCACCGGCTCAGACAACGGTGTTGTCTACGTTTACAACATAAACTCAGAGAACACCACTTGGTCGCAAGTTGGTAACTCAATTACAAACAGCGTTGGTAACGCGCAAGACTACTCAGGCTTTGCAGTAGACTGCGACAGGTTAGCAGGAAGAGTAGTAATAGGAACGCCGTACAGAGATTCAAACAGCAAAATAAACAACGGTTTAGTCAGAGTGTTTGATTTGAACAGTTCTAACACTAGCTGGGTGCAGTCAGGCACCGATTTTGCTGGAGCAAACGGAGGCGACTTATTTGGATGGTCAGTAAGCATGAGCGACACCGGGTCAAGGATGGTTATAGGTGCGCCAACACAAGACTCAGAAGCTATGCCTTCAGGTAACGAAGCTGGCAGAGTAGTCGCATACGAACTCTCAGGCAGTACGTGGTCTGTACTTGGCAACGTAACAGACATGCGTGGCGAAGCTACTGACGAAAATTTTGGATGGTCATGCGATATGTCGGCAGACGGAGCATACATAGTAGCAGGAGGCGCAGAAACAAACGGAAGTGGCAGCGGAGTAGCAAGAGTTTACGGGTATGATTCGTACAACGATGAGTGGACGCAAGTCGGTTCTGATATAGACGGTGACGACACCAACGATTCATTCGGTGCGTCCGTAGCTATAAACAGAGACGGCACAAGAATTATTATCGGAGGCGTATACGGTGGAAATAACTCCTCTGGTTACGCAAAAGTGTATGCCAGAAGTGGAAGCAACTTTACTCAGTTAGGCTCTACCATATACGGCTCCGATAACGAAAATTTTGGAAGATCAGTTGACATAAATGAAGACGGCGATCGAATTGTAATCTCTGGCATGATTGCAGATAACTCAACAGGTGTAGCAAGAGTGTACGAGTGGAGCGGGTTGCAGTGGTCGAAGATGGGAGCAGACTTCGACGGTGCAAGAAGCAACAGCCTTCTTGGAAGCAACGTAGCGTTTGACGCAGACGGTACTACTCTCGCAATAGGATCTTCACAATACGATGGCGTAAACAACGACACTGCAAACATAGGACGAGCCAGAGTCTTTAGGTGGGGTTAATTTATGACTCACCAAAACGTAGCTGTAGTACTCTCGTTTTTTGCGCCGGTTCCATACGAGTTACCTGTCAGACACTTTCACGCTGTCTTGCATACCCTGCATGCACAAGGCATACCGTTAGTTGTTACTCAAGCAGTGTACCCCGGGGGGGAGGCTGAGTATGTACCGTCTTGTATTCCGCAAGCGGCCTATGACACAAAAAGTTTTTTGTTCCATAAAGAAAGACTATGGAATCTTGCAGCCGGTCTAACTGATGCAGACAAACTTATATTCTTAGATGCAGACGTTGTGTTTGGCGCAAGTGATTGGCTCACTCAGTGCGTATCTTGCTTAGACCGCTTTGACATTATTCAGCCTTACACTAGAGCAAGATGGTTGGACTATTCTGGCAGGCCAGACATGGAACGCCCACCATTTACTGAAGCTATAAGTAAAAACTTACCGCCTAAATTTAAAACATATCACCCGGGTTTCGGATGGGGAATGACAAGAAGAGCATTTGATCTCATAGGAGGTTTCTACGACTTGAGTGTATGTGGTAACAGTGACAGTTTGTTTGCCCTGTCGCTAAGAGACAACGAACTTCAGGCACCTATTGTGAAATGGTTTGGTGATGTTCAAGACCCGTCAATCATGTGCCAGTCTTATAAAGACTATAAGAAGAATGCGAGCGGACTGAACTTAAAAGTTGGATTACCTAAAGGCGTTACGCTTACGCACCTATGGCACGGCGATAGAGGAAACAGGAATTACGTCAACAGAGGCAAGTTGTTTCCTCGTAAGCCAAACTCAGAGTACCCATGCCACACAGCAAGCACCGGTTTACTTGAGTGGGACGACTTAACGACAAATGACCTAGTGCATAAATATTTTGTGGAGAAAAAGGACGATGGTTAAGCCGCATATTTTTGGAGTTGGCACAGGCAAGACGGGAACAAACTCTTTAGCAGTTGCTTTGCAACAGATGGGTCTGAGTTGTTATCACGCAGGGCATGAGTCGTATTACGAAAACGACGAAATAAAAAACAAACTGCTAGAGAACAAAAAGGAAAAGAAACCTCCGACGGAAGGCATCGAAGGGTATGACGCACTTATAGACTACCCAGTCTTTACGATGTTTAAAGAGCTAGATAAGACTGTGAGCAACGCTAAGTTTATCATGACATACAGACCTCCAGATGACTGCGCTTTGTCTTGGTGTCGAATGATAACGGATCAACATGAACGCAATATTTCACGAAAGTGGAGGAGAGGTTTTAAAGACTACTCTGAGTTTGTTCGTAGTCATAATGATTCAGTGTTAAAATACTTTTATGCAAGGCCTGAGAAACTTTTGATACTAGACGTAAGAGAAGAAGACCGTACCAAGTGGGCGTTGCTGACCAAGTTTCTCGGTAAGAACTGTCCTAAAGGCGTACCGTATCCGCAAAAGTTTCGGTATACGTCTTGGCAACTGGAGGAATAAACAATGTCTGAAGGTGTTGTGTGGGATCAAGCGTCAGCCGCAAGGATTGCGGCGGCAGTCAGATGGGTCGAACAGTTTTCTTTAGATGAGACTCCAGATATACCTGACTACGACGAAGGAGGAGATGTAGAGACTGAAGGGACGCCGGGAGAGTACGAGTGCGTTCAAGTAGTGAACGACGTCCGTCTTGCTAGTAGTACCCAGCAACTTGTCAACGATGTAGTAGCAAATGGCAGTTACGTGAATGACGTTATTGCAAGCGGTACCTATGTCACAGACCTGAGTCTTGACGCAAGTGGAACCTACGTTTCTGATGTAACGATAACAGGAGATTACGTTACCGACGTTACGGTTAGCGGTTCATACGTTAGTGCTGTTACTATTGGCGGCGATTACGTGAACGCCGTTACGATGTCTGGAAGCTATGTAGATAACGTCACAGCAACTGGCAGCTACGTTGCGAGCATAAACGCAAGCGGCACAGTGGTCACGGGTATAAACGCAAGCGGTACGGTAGTGACGGACGTGTATGGTAGCGGAACGTATGTATCAAGTGTAACGGCAAGCGGAACGTATGTAACGGATATAACCGCAAGCGGCGATTATGTTAGTGATGTGTCTGCATCTGGTGACGTAGTTAGTGATGTCTCCATATCCGGTGATTACATAAACGCGGTGAACGCAAGCGGTTCATTTTTAGAGTCGTTGTCAATGTCTGGAAACGTAGTCACAAACGTGCAGTGTGTTGGTGGAGAGATTCAAGTAACAACAGCCTCACTAGCATCACTGATAAGTCAAACAACTGGCAGCTTTGCAGACATACTAAGCATATCGACAGAAAGCCTAGATAACTCTGTGTCAGTCACAAAGACATCACTAGACTCGGCAGTGACCGTAACGACATCGTCTTTATCTGGTGCTGTCAGTTACAACACGGGAGACTTAGGCAGTGCGGTTACCTACACAACTGGAGACCTAGCAAACGCAGTCTCAGTCTCAACGTCGTCAATAGCTAACGCAATAAACGCACAGACGATGAGTTTAGGAAGTGCGATAAACGCAGTTGAAGGCAGCTTTTCAAACGCGATCAGCTTTACGACATCATCGTTAAACGACTCACTGTCGATATCCACAGCAGCATTAGACGACGACTTAAACGTAACGGAGTCAGACTTTAGTAGTACAGCAGAAACAACAACTGCATCACTTGACGGAGCGGTTAGTGTAACAACGTCAACGCTTGATGGTCTTATTAGTCAGTCAACAGCAAGTCTTCAGGACGCAGTTAGTTATACGACTGCCGAACTATCTGACGCAGTTACTCACACAAAAGAAACGATTGATCTCGACGGCTTAGTAGAAGTAGTTCACACAAACGTAGGGTCAACGAAAGGTTGCGCGAACTGATGGGTGTCACCTACATAGGCGGTTGCGACTGCTGCCCTGATGTTAATTGCTCTGCGTTTTGCAACGCTACTTCATTTGACGTTGAGGTGACCATGTCTGTGAGTAGCTCGGAAGATTCGTTTAGACCCTGTTCTGTACCGTGTGCTGGCACATGGAACATAGTGCAGCCGTTAATCATCAGCAGCGGTAGTTTTGAATCCGGTGCGTACGACGGCGTTGAAGGAATGGATTTTTACAAAGACCGTTGGAAACCTTGGAATACGTTAGAACCAGCTTTGCCCGGTTTTGAGCTATCAGGTAGCAGCGTGTGTCAGGCAGCAAACGATTATTTCGGAGGCATGTATTATTTTTACGGACACTGCGCTGCGAGATCATCGTTTCAGTTTGGTTACTCCGTTGTATCACCATGGCCAGCTAGCCACTCAGGGTATTGGTCAAACAACGTATGGTATCCAGTTTCAACTCAGTCGCACCCCGGTTTTGTCGGCCCAAATTGTAGTGCTGTTACACCGTCACTACAGAACGGTTTGTGTAATAGATTCCGTGGCGTGACAACGTGCCAGTCGGCTGTTAAGTATCCTGAGGGATTTCATGGTATAGATTCGACAGGTGATCTGGAAATTCCAGACACAGACCCACCCGAGTACTACGCTGACGAACCAATGGAAGACGCGTTTTATGACGATGACTGCGAAGACTTTTGCGGCAGCACTTATGATGGCAACGCAGTCGGCAGTATGCGTGTTTATAGTTCTACTTTTAAAGTCACGGTTAATTGCCTGCCATGATAAGAGCAACTGTTCAGCAACTAGAGCAAAGAGCAAACGAACGAGGCTATGCCTTAGAAGAAGTATACGGCTGCATAGTAAGGCAGAACACAGACGGAACTATCATGGTTGATGTGAAGCACGAAAAATACCCTAGCAAAACAAAAGCACGAACGCCGATTGTGGTTACGAAGCCGAGTCCTCAAAAGAAAGAAGAGAAGTATCTTGGTGATTACATAGCAGACGGTCTGGAGTCAGTTGGAATTACCAAAGAACGTGTATCGAAGGTGATGGGTGGAGATTGTGGTTGCTCTAAAAGACAACGCAAGCTGAACCGACTACACCAAAACTTTAACAAATTCATAAGAGGAAAAGATGGCAATAAACTGGGCAATAAGAAGAGTTGAGCCGGGTGTTCACCGGGTCGAGTTTGGCGGCAAGCCTAGACCAAAGCTGTGGACGTTTCTGTCGTCGGACTGGCACTGGGATAACCCAAAAGCAAGACTAGACTGCATTGAGCGAGACCTGAGGTGCGCGATGCAAGTCAATGGTTTTGTAATCAGTGCGGGCGACTTGTTTTGTGCCATGCAAGGCAAGTACGACAAGCGATCAAGCAAAGACAGTCTTAGGCCTGAGCACATGGCAGGAAGTTATTTAGACAGACTTGTAGACACAGCGGCAGAGTTTTTGAAGCCATACGTAAGAGTCATGGGTCTTATAACTTTAGGCAATCACGAAACGTCGATTTATAACAGGCACGAAACCTGTCTAGTGACAAGGCTAGTTGAACGCCTAAGACTCGCAGGCTCTCAGTGTCAAAAGGGTGGATATAACGGATGGGTGCAGTTTGTTGGAAGGAGTTCGACCGGTCAAGCCCGGGCATCATGGAAGCTGTATTATCATCACGGGTCAGGCGGTGATAGCCCTGTGACGCAAGGTTTGATTGGAATGAACCGTGTTTCACAATATGTTGAAGCAGACGGTATACTTTCCGGTCACATACATACGCGTAACTTGTCGACAGTTTGCCGTGAGAGGCTTAGTACTCAAGGACAACGCAAAGTGTGTGAGACTGCATTGATAAGAACGTCAACATATAAAGACGAGTATCAGCCACTAGACGGTTTTCATGTTGAGAAAGGTCGAGGACCTAGACCGACGATGAACCCGGGTTACTGGATGCAGTTGAAGATGAATCAGCCGAAGACAGCATTAGACGTAAACTTCCACGATATCCCACCAGAGGTTTTAGAAGATGACAGAGAAAGTAGTAGTGACGGAGACACCAAAGCCAGAAGCACCCGTGGACGTTCAATACAGTCCAAGCCTAAGCGACGCAAATCACCAGTTAAGAAAAGCGGTGGCAGAGCGACACGCAAGAAGAGCAGTCGATCCAAATAGGATAGAGGACTGTGAGCAAGAGTGCTGTCAGGGGTCGCGTCTACCAACTGCACAAGTCTCTGAGCGTGTACCTCATCAAAGTTATGGCTCACCCGAGTTTATGGAGATCCTTGAAGAACTGAAGAAACTTCACTGTTCAAAGTCTCACGATTATGGAGAAACGCAAGACCCATTAGCTAACGTCCGCAGCGGTGCTGAACTGATTGGCGTAGAGTCTTGGAGGGCTTGCCTGATTCGAGTAGCAGACAAGATTCAAAGACTAAAGACGTATTGCTCGACAGGGCAGCTAAAGTTTGAGACAGTTGAAGACACGTTACTTGACTTGGCTTCTTATTCGATAATCTCACTGGTACTTCATCGTGAAAGCAAAAGATCATCACTTTAAAGTTAATGACAAGCGGATACTCTGGAGATACACAAAGCTAGTCGGCAAAGCAGTAGGTTGGTGCTACCACGAAGAGCGTAAGATTCTTATTGGCAATAAACTTCGTGGGCGACGAAAGCTAGACACTGAGATCCATGAGTACTTGCACTTAGTGAATCCGACGCTGAGTGAAGAAGCTGTATCACAACAAGCAACAGACTTGGCAAAGATACTGTGGACGCTGGGATACAGACAGCTTGACAACTAGCAACCGTTGCTACCTTTTGTCTATTGACTTACACTTACGAAAGTGTATTATTAAGACATGACAGGTTTATGCGTAAACGAAGTTGCTGAAGTGCTAAAGGTTAGGCCCGGTCGAGTACGGGAACTGATCAAGAGCGGCAAGTTGAAAGCAGAGCATCATCCAACTTCATATGTGTGGATGGTCAGCAAACGATCTGTCACCAGTTATATGAAGAAGCCCATGAAGGGTTGCGGACGTAGAAGAAAGGTGGACGGACAGTGGTAAATTATTTGTCACCGAAAGAAGCAGCAACAAAGTTAGGTTGCTCAGTCAACACGATAGCAAGAGCCGCTAAGAAACATGGGTATGGAGTTGTAGCTGGCAATAGGTTTGTTGCGATAACTAACAAAGACGCTGACCGTCTGAAGAAGTCGATACACGACACGCCCGGAAACCCTGAATGGATCGCTGCGAAAAAATGATTACTACTATAGTGGCGTTTTTGTCTGGGTGTGTTTGTGGTTTGATGCTCACCGTTTTTAGCGCGGTGTACGCTTCGACTCGTAATAGCAAGCCTGAAAAGCCTCCAGAGAAATGACGGAGAAACCCGTTCAGCCTCTAAAATTCTCAAGGATAAATGCCACTCAAAAGGGTGAGTGAGCGTTTTAAGCCTTTATATATAGGGTTAAAAAAAATTAAAAATCTTTAGTTAAACCTATTGTCTCAGGCTGTCGATAGTGTATAATAAGAGCAGTCGGCAAGGAGTCGACAACAACACTAACCTAAAGGAAACGACAATGAACGCTCAAGACTTCACCTTCGGAATTGAAATTGAAACAACTTTTCCTCAGTCAGAAGGTCTACGAGTTGGAGCCCACGGACGCGGCGTACAAGTACCATGGTTGCCCGAAGGATGGTTAGCCGATGCTGATCCATCTATCCGAGCAACTGGAAGTCGACGCGGCGTAGAGTTTGTCTCACCAGTCTTGAAAGGTGCTGAAGGTTTGCGACAGGCTGTTGAAGCTGTCAAGGAGATCAAGAGTCGAGGCGGTCAGGTCAACTCATCTTGCGGCATGCACGTTCATGTCGGATTTGACAAGAGAGACACGAAGACCTTACGACGACTGATTGATACGGTAGCTAACTTTGAAAAAGCTATCTTTGCAACAACTGGAACCAAGAACCGTGAGCTAGGCATCGGAAGCCGATTTAGCACATGCTGGTGCAAGAGCCTCAAGCAATATGGCAGTCGTCAGGCTTTTGAGCGAAGAGGTAGCCGAGACCGATATCACGCACTGAACATTGCAACCAGCAAACCTACTGTAGAGTTCAGAGTATTCGGTGCCACTCTTAACCCTGAGAAGTTAGCCGCATACGTTCGCATGGTAGTCGGCATCTGCCAGAAAGCCACGAACAGCAAACGGTCGACCGGTTTCCACAAGACTGCTTCATCGACTCGCAACCGTTCACGATTCACAGGCGGTGAGGGTCACGCTGAGTTAGTCCGAATGATGTACGCACTCGGATGGAGGAAGAACGGTGCCAGCACTGCGAAGATGGTCGGAGACATCGAAGGCGAAGGAGTCCCCGGGATGGACACAACCAAGAAGGAACTGAAGAGACTTGCAAAGAAGTACGACGCTCAATCATGAGCGTCGTCGGTCGGACTGTTACTAGCAACACTATTTTACGAAAGGTTTTTATCATGTGCGGTGTTTTTGGATTTGTATCAAGCGACGACAGGCCAGTTGACTTATTCACGCTTAGGCGTATCGCGGTCATCACTATGAGGAGAGGCCCACACGCATGGGGTCTAGCATGGGTCGACTCGAAAGGTAAGATTAAGTCTTACAAGCAGACTGGACGTATCGTTGACAGCTTAGGATTGCTCTCGATGGCTCGAGACGCCAAGATGATTATCGGCCACTGTAGGTTTGCCACTCACGGCGATCCGGCTGACAATCTTAACAATCATCCACACGACGGCGGTGACGCGTGGGTGGTACACAATGGTCAGATCAAGCACTACAAGACTCTGATTGATATGTACGGTCTTGAGCCTTACACTGAATGCGACTCTGAGGTACTCGGCTTGATGCTTCAGAAGTTTGATGGTGAGCCGTTTGACAAGGTGCGTAGGATTACTACAGAGGCATCGGGCTTCACGCCTTTTTCGATGATGGCACTATGGAAGAACAGATTGATCATGTCGAAGGCTAACGGACAGCCGCTGCATGAAGGTGAGACTAGACACGGATGGTACTTGGCATCACTGAGAGAAGGCTTACCCGGGTTTGTATCTCCTATCGAGGACCATGAGGTTATTGAGTACTGTAGCCAATGACGAATGAAGACATAACTCACTGGCACTGTCCACGGTGTGCAGCCGAACTTGAAACGGTCGGCTGCATACTGATGGGCGGTGAACGTCTGCCAGTCTTCCAGTGTGACGACTGCGTAGTATCTCGAGACTTCGCGGGTGAAGCGTTTGACGTAAATTACACGTTTACAGTGGACCGTCACGGAAGGGCATTTGATCCAGCCGAAGACGCCTAGAGCCAACAGGGGCTAAATATGGGCCTCACAAGATGACCCCCCGGGGTACCCTCTAAACCACGGGGAAAACGGCCTAAAAAAAATTAAAAATCTTTAGTTAAACCTATTGTCTCAGACTGTCGATAGTGTATAATAGGAACAGTTGGCAAGGGGCCAGCAACACTAACTTAAAGGAAACGACAATGATTATCCGAGAAACGACAACAGTAGAAAAGCTAATCGCAAGTCAGTCACACCACTGGGTCGACTGGATGCACAACGCGGTTTGCAATCTTGCTCCTACTGACTTAGTTCACACAGTCGTTCACGCAACACGAAGTGGAAACCGATACCTAGTAAAAATCACAGCCGCATAACTTTTCAAACCCTCAACACTACAGAAAGCAAAAACGATGACTAACCCTAACAATGTACCTGAGATGCTTCGACAGGCTGCACACGCCGCTGAGACTGGAGACCTTGAACGACTTCAGGATCTGCGAGACCTGAACCACGATTGGATGCAGACTGAGGAAGAAGAGTCAGCCATGACAACTCTTCTGGTTTGCCTTGAGAGCCTGTCTGAAGACGCGATGAGAAACTAAGAAACTTTTTTAACAACACTAACTTAAAGGAACTTGGAAATGACTAACGAACGAACAGCATGGCAGATTAATGTCGACGCTTGCGAAGGACTCAACACTGTGACTGAGGTTGTGATTGGCAAGCAGATTGGTATCGACCTGCAAAAGCCTCAGCGTGAATGGAAGGGATTGGCACGACACGCGACAGAATGGGAGTTGACATTCTGCACAGACATTCTTGAGAAGGCACAGCGGTGGGAACTGTCTGAGAAGCAACGCGGTTTGATTGCTAGAGTTGCTCGCAACTTGACTGAGCGTAAAGAAGAGAGGGACAACGCATCGCCTGTGCCTGAAGGACAGCGACGGGTCGAAGGCGTGATCATCAAGATCAAGGAACAGTTTAGCAACTACTCACCTGAGTCAGTCTTGAAGTGCCTACTAGCCTGCGACGGTTACAAATTGTGGGGCACACTTCCAGCGGCTGTCTCGAATGACGCAGAAGAGGGCGACCGCATCGCATTCTATGCTGAGGTGAAAGCCTCTGATGACAACGGATTTGGATTCTACAGACGACCCACTAACGCTGAACGACTCAGCTAGAAAGGCACAGCCATGCCAATGACTCAAGAGAGAGCCAAGTACTTAGTCAAAAACATGAACCCGTTCGGAGAGTTAAAAAGATATCCCACACACCCTGACGGCATTAGAGAAGAGGAGGAGTTCACGGTTAGGACAGTGTGGTCGGAGATGGATGGTAACACAAGTTTTATGGATGCCCTTTACAAAATCGCAAGAGGAGAAAACGAATGAGCATTGAATCACTTAAAGGAAACGAAGAGTTCGTATTTGTATACGGCACACTGATGTCAGGGTATGGCAACAACCGACTTATGACTGACGTAAACGCTTGGAAGGTATGCGGAGCCACGATAGACGGCACACTGTACGACCTAAACTACTTTCCCGGTGTGAAGTTAGGAACAGGACACACTGTCCACGGCGAAGTGTGGGCGGTGCCAGTAGAAGGACTAGCAAGCCTAGACCGACTTGAGAGTGAAGGGTTTCTGTATAACCGCAAGAAGACTGAGGTGTATGTAGATGGAAAGAAAGCACCGCAGAAAACGTGGGTGTACGAGATTATAGAGCAGCGGTTAGGCATCAAGTCGAAGGTGATGCCAGAAGGCGACTGGAGGAAAAAACAAAACTAAACTAATGCTATTGTCTCAGACTGTCGATAATGTATAATAGGAAAAGTCAGCAACACTAACCGAAAGGCAAAACGATGATACGCAAGCTGATTGTGTCGATACTGATAAGCAGCATTTTGAACGGTTGCACGATTGTGCCTAAGAAAAACACGTTAGCAATCAACAAGACGATTGAGTTAGATGAGAGAGCGTTAGAGGATGTAGAGGTAAGCATCCGACTCGAATGGATACGATAACACGAAAGGTACAGGACAATGCAAAAACGACCCTTAATTCACGTTTACAAAATTTGGAAAAACAAACGATGGAGAGTAAGAATCACCAACTTTGGTATTGTGACGTTTTTAGACCAACGATTCATTACAAGAGCAAAAGCTATTGCGTTTGCTCGCAATATTCACCCTGAAGCAAAGATCACCACTTCTGGTTTCTAAAAAGAAAGGTACAGGATTATGGAAAACGGCATACAGAACGCGAATCAAGCTAGAGATGTAATTGGCTTACTGAACCTAGCGATGCGAGAAGCTAAGAAGTACGAAGTAGAGATCACGCTAGTCTACAGCGAAACGTATAACCCTGATGGCGGTCTGAACTTCTGTGCTACCCCGATGCTGCACACGCTTTACATGCCAGCGCATGAGAATGACTTGTGGAAGAGGGTTGGCACGGTGTCACCTAAAGGCGAGGTAAGACTAACAGCAATAGTATAAAGGAACGACGGCATGAACTTAATTAAAGTTAAATACCACTCAGCGACAGACAACAAAGGTAGTCGACTGTCAGCCAGCAACGGAGACTTCACAAAGTTTTACTCATACAACGCTATGGAAAACGAAGTTGAAGACCTTGGCTTACCATCGACATGGGTTAGAACAATAAAACGTGCTGCATCACACTTCATTGAAGACTGCCTGCCTAACGTGAGGCTAGAGCGAGTCAGTTTGCAGCATGGAACTTTTAAGAAAGACGATTACTTTTTTATCGAACACGTTAAGGACAGAGAGGTACAGAATGAGCATGCTTGATGATTACTTAGACCCTGATCGTTACGAGACATACTCTTACGAAGACGCATTGTACGAGGAAGTTAAAGACATACTCAAACTGCACGACCTGAAGAACTGGAAAGCCTGCAACGTAGATTGTAGCGTTACTCACCGAGACTCTGACTTAGAGTCTTACGGTCAGCAAGGTTTGGAACTTGTTGGTATCGAAGATAACTATTCAGACAAAGACTGCGTGACTGCTGAGATAAAGATTCACTGCTACAAGACCATCGCAGGCAACAGCGTATGCCTTAACTTCCCTGAGTCTGAACAAGAAGAACGGCTCGAAGAGTACTTGGAGATAACGCAAGAACTGATGAGCGGTTCTAGTTTTGCAGGAGACTGGGACGGAGACAGCTGGTCACTCTATGGAGAGTTTGTTTACTTCGTCGACTTGCCTTTTATAGATGACGGCGACCACCTAAAAGTTGATAGCAGTGAAGGCTGGGACATCATCTACAAAGAGTATCAACGGACGGTAGAAGACTGGGATAACGAGATGGGAGAGTTAGACACACAGAGAGACGTTGCTTCTGGTTGGAAGTGTTTCGATGAACAGCGTGAAGAATATGTATCGGTAAAACCCTATGAAGAAAAGGATCTTTAGTCATGAGTAAGAAACGAAACGACAAATGGACACCGTTAAAGTTTGTAGAGTTCATGGACGAATGGCAAACCGAAGTTCATACGAACAGAACTCACACAGTCTTGGTGAGACCGTGCGACTCAACAGCCACTGACCACTCCGGTTGGCTTTCCATATCGTTCAGAAGAAACGACAGAAAGCCAGAATGCGACTGGAGAATTATGCAGCGTATTAAAAACGAGATCGCCGGTCTTGAACGCGAGGCAGTTCAGTTGTTCCCTGCTAACTCCAGAGTCGTAGACACTAGCAACCAATATCACTTATGGGTAGCACCAGTCGGTGAACAGTTTCCACTTGGATACGACGAGTCAGACGTACTGACACCTGAGGAGTTAAAGCAACAAGAGGACGGTGCAGTACAACGAGAGTTTGACGATGACGACCCTGCACTGAATAACGAAAGGGTAGACAGGACAAGGAAGAACACAGCGTTTAGGAATCCAAAGGTCGGTGCGTTACCGAAACAACGCAGAGGAGGCAAGCGCAGAAGGTTTCGTATTCACAAGAACGACGGAATAGTGCAGTAAAACTTTTTTACTTTTTTACTATTGTCTCCGTTGTAACTTTGTGTATAATTCAGCACAGTCGATGAGAGTAACACTAACCAAAGGAAAGACGATGAGCGACACAACTATTACAAGCACGTTTAACTTCAACGTCAACAAGTTACCTTTGAAGGGACCTAACGGACAGGCGACACCGCTGTACGGTCTATTCAGAGATGACACAAATGAAGTGGTAGTCAATCAGGCTGTATCCAGTCTGTATGTACCGCATACAGTTGAGGACGTTATCTCACTCAGAGATGCAGCGGCTGAAGCCTTTGACGGTATTGAGGACACGAAGACTCAGTGCTATTTTAAGCGGGGACATCAGGTAGTTTTTCAGCCTACCCGTCAAGCACGGATTGAAGCCTGCCAGAACGACACGGTGTTCCCCCGTATCATCATCAGTGCTAACTATAACAGAGCGTTTACTGCAAGCCTCGGTTTCTATCGAGACCTATGCACAAACCTAACCATACTTAGACAGGTGCAGGGCATTACGGTAAACATCAGACACACTAGCGGCCTGAGACACCACATGGACGAATTGATTTCAGACTTTAGGAACCTGAGTAGCGGTCTGTCTAACTTAGAGGAAGTTATTCACGACCTAGAGTCACGGAAAGTACGGATGGCTGACTTCGTGCGGGCTGTGTTTGGAGCACCACCTGAAGAGGCCGGTGTAGGTCAGACCTTGGCAGTCCGACGCATTGAAGCTATCTTCAGTAGACTGAACCGTGAGCGGCGAGCCACTGGACAACGTGAGGTGAGTGAGTCAGATGATTTCACTTGCTCGGCGTGGTCAGCGTTCCAAGCTGTTCAAGGATACTTGCAGCATGATACAAACCGACGTGGATCAAACGTGACTCCACAGTCAAGAATCTTTACGACTCTTAGTGACTCGCGAGTAGCAAGGGCAGAGCGAGCAGCCTTTGAGTTATCACTGTAGTGTTGCAGTGTGCGGCGGCGTCTTGGTTTTTCGTCGTTTCCCCCAAGACGCCGTCGTACCTCTTTATAAAAACAAACCCTAGAAGGAGAAAGTCATGCACACAGTTGGAGCGAAAGTTTACAAACCAATAATCTTAGAGAGCGGCAATTTTTATCACGTCATGCGTGAAGGGGTTGCGACTGACTCAACTATGAATGGCGAGCAGCTTATTAAGGAAACACTGTCAGAGATTAGAGATCATGAAGGACGGATTATATCTGACGGAGTGAACCTGACGAGCAAAGGTTGGTACGAAGACAAGGCTGAAGCACTGCGAGTAGTTCATAGGGCGTATGTAAGATGGATAGGTGGACACACTGCGAAGGCAGCAGAACTGATGGACGATATCTTACATATAGATTTAAGCAACCACATGAACGGAAGAGAGTTCAAGGATGAATCACAACTATCCGATGGGACCAACGAACAGGATTAAATTGATAAGCCTCATAAGGCAAGACAACACAGAAAACGGTATATGGTTTGCGGTTAACGAAATGCTGAGGGTCGTAAGGTCTGAGTTGAAGGAGGAAGAAAAGCTAGACCTAGCAGACGGTTTTTATTTCTTGTGGCTGTCAGCAGTTAAGCAAGAACAAGTTTCAGTAGAAGAACTGTGTGAGTCCTGTGCTGAAGCAGCGGGTTACGAACTTGGTAGCAACAACTTTACAAAATGGATGGACATGGAGGTCGATTAAAATGGCATGGCACGACACTTGGTCACGGATGAAGAGAAAACCACACGTACTGATAGTAACGAAGCAAGCCATAGGACCTTCGTGGTGTTCAGCAATAGAGATGTCGTGCCGCAAAGAACAGGAACCATGGGACCATCAGTTAGCCGCTGCTGAGTGGCTCGAGAATAGAAAGCACGGTTTACTCAGCATGGACATGGGTACGGGCAAGACGCTTGTAGCTTTGTTGGCTTCTAAACTTTTCGGACAGAGTTGCAGAGTAGTAGACCTGACTCAAGGAACGAGCGTCGCAAGGCATCGGCGTTTGAAGGAAGCTAACAGTTCAGGCCAAAGGTTAGCGGTAGTAGTCAACTATGAGTCCGTGTATCGTGGAGACCTTGGTAAGCTGATTGATTCGATACTGTGGGAGTACATAGTGCTTGATGAGTCTCACTGTATAAAAGCACCGGGGGGTAAGTCTTCACGTTGGCTTGCAAGGTTTGCAAGTCATCACCCAGAGGCAAAGAGATTCTGCCTGACTGGTACACCTATGCCGCATTCCAAACTTGACGTATACGGGCAGTTTAGATTTTTAGACCCTACGATCTTCGGAACTTCGTTTGTGCGGTTCAGGCATAAATACGCGGACCTAGACCCGAGGTTTCCGAGCAAGGTCATACGCTGGAAGAATGACAAAGACTTTACTGACGTTCTCGATGAACACACTTGGAGAGTCACATCTGATGAGGTGCTTGACTTGCCTACCTGTCTGCACCAAACATTAGCTGTCGAGTTAGACCCGAAGTCACGAAAGTTTTATAACCAGATACGTGATGAGGCTGTAGCTGACATAGCGTCAGGCAAGATAGTAGTCAGTAACGCTTTGACCAAGCTACTCAGATTGCAGCAAGCTACAAGCGGTTACGTCAATGACGAAGACAACATAAGACCGTTATTCGGAAAGCCTGCGAAAAGACTTATGCTGCAAACAACTTTAGAAGACTTGCCTGTCGAGGAACCTGTAGTAGTCATGTGCAGGTTCAGGCACGACCTGAACGAAGTAGCGGCGGTAGCCAAAGACCTTGGAAGACCTTACGCGGAAGTATCAGGAACCAAGAAACAGTTAGAGCGATGGACTGAAGGAGACGCAACTATTCTGGGTTGTCAGATTCAGTCAGGCGGTGTAGGAATAAACTTGACCCGAGCGGCATACTGTTTTTATTACTCACTCGGTTTTTCGTTAGGCGACTACGAGCAGAGTTTAGCAAGGCTGCACAGACCGGGACAGACGAGGTGCGTTAGGTATTACCACTTAGTCGCAAAGAACACCGTAGACGAACAAGTCTATGGAGCATTAAGAGAACGGCGTTCAGTTATAGACGCCGTGCTTGACGAGTTGACACCTAGAACGGAGAACGCTGCAAATGAGTGAGTTGAATATTGATGGACAAAGTACTGGGCCATTAGCCAAGATGCTGGAGGACGTATCTAAGTTGCAGAAGGAGAAGGCAGAAGCCGAGGCAGCACTGAAGGTACTGAACAAGCAACTGAAGGCACTTGAACAGTTAGCAGTGGAACTACTAGCTGCATCTGGTCTTGATGGAGTCAAGGTAGCTGGCAAGAGTTGGAGACTGAGAGAGTTTTTTGGCGTGTCAGTACCAGCAGAAAACAGAACAAAGGTAGTTGAGGCGGCGAAGGCCGAAGGACTCGATAACTTTGTGACGGTCAACACTTCGACCCTGAAGAGTTGGCTAATAGAGCGTAAGAAGGAAAGCGAGAGCAGCAACGGACATGCGACACTAGCAACCGGAACTGCATTTGATGGATTAGTCAGTGAGTACAGAGAAACACGATTAGCACACATCTCTGTGAATAGTTAGTATTGAAACCCTGCTTGAAAGGAAAGTCTACCCATGACTACAGGCGAACTGATGGTTGGTTGTGACGATAGTAAATTTATGGCACTGAGGACAGATAGTGATGTCCGTGAGGCATTGATGGCAAACCTGAGCGCAGGCGAGTCTATTGAGGCCAGTGACCTACCGCGTGTACCTACTCCAGCAGGAGGAGGCAAGACGTGGAACTGGACTGACAGTGGTAACAATGAGCAGAGTGCAAAGTCACTTGACGGCATTATGGTTAGTTACCAAGTCCGTGGTACTTTGTGGTCATCTGAGGAACCACAAGGAGGAGTTGCGCCGGTGTTAGTTTCCTACGACTTGCAGACCGCTGTAAGAACTGGAGATGACATCGGTGACTTAGACGAAGACGCACTAGAGTCATGCCGTATTGGTGACAGGCTTTACGACTGGACGCGACTGCCATACAACGAGTACGGCACAAGCAAGTCAGGACGAGGCAAGAGGTGCAAAGAGTCTAGGCTGATGGCGATCCTTCGTGAAGACGAGGCATGGCCATTGTTGGTAACAGCAGGACCGGGCAGCTTGAAGACCGTGGTGCCATTCGTGAAGCGTTTGCCCGTGCCACACTTCAGGGCAGTTGTAAGTCTGACTATTCAGAAGGTTGATAACGCTGGTGGTCAGAGTTACAGTCAGATTGTTCCTGTCTTGAAGGATTCTATAACCAGAGAAGAGGGCGAGATTGTAAGACGCCTCTATACGAACCCACTGGCAAAGATTGCGCAGCAGTTGGATATTCGGCAAGAAGCCGAGTAGAGCCAGAGGTACTTTGCCACCCCTCCGTCATGGAAGAGGGGGGGGTGGCATTCTTTAACACACGGAGGAAACAACAGTGAGCGTCTTATTATCAACATACTCGGATTTAGGTTGGCAGATGGTACGACTGTATGGAGTTGCATCACCGCAAGTCTGCACATGCTGGAAAGGTAAAGACTGTGCGACACCCGGAAAGCATCCGTGCGGTGAATCATGGCACATGAGAACAACGAACGACGATGAAGAGATAGCAGAATGGATAGAGAACGGTAACGTAGGCTTGCTGCTTGGACCAAGGTCAGGAGTGATTGACGTAGAGTTAGACGGCGATGACGCGAAGCAAGCATGGGAGTCACTTGGACTCGGTGAGATTTGGACGCCGACATACACAGCAGGACGAGGCCCACATAGATTGTTTAAGTGGACTGAGGGCTTACCTGAAGTAGCCGTACGAAAGGTACTTGGAATAGAGGTTAGGATAGGCAACGGTGACAGAGCATGTCAGTCAGTCTTACCGCCTAGCACTCACCACACTGGAGTAAAGTACAACTGGGTTGAAGGCATGTCACCAGCGGACATAGAGTTAGCAGAGTTGCCCGAGAAACTGGTCAACATGCTATGGAACGATGATGGAAGTACGTCAGCTATTACAAGCAGGCGGTCGACGAGGTTAGCTTTGCATAACCCTATAGCAAGCGGTGAACGTAACAACGAGACGTACAGGTTTGCAGTGCGTGAGGCGTTCAGGTCTATGGACTTAGACCATGCTGATGAGCAACAGGATTTGTTGCAGAAGATAAGGATGGTCAATCAGTTAAACTGCAAGCCGCCTATGAATGATGACGAGGTGGCATCTATTTTTAGATCTGCGATAGGTTACGTCAGGAAGGCTAGGGCAGCAGGGATAGACCAAGGTGTAGCCATAGAACAGGCTGAGAGACCACCTGAAGTGCAGTCTAGTACTAACTCTACGACACAGCAGAATTGGCAACGGTTGTTCACTGAATGCGGGTTGGCTCACTCACCGTTAGTACCGGGTGCTGACTCAGACCCAGAGTGGGGACCGGGTGAGTGGCAGTTGACTGTCGTACACTCAGACCCGTTGGAGTACAAACTTCATGTACCTGCATGGAAGCAGTACACGTCGAACCACACTGGCAACGTATCGCTGACAGTTGATCAGTATCGGTCAGCAGCGAAGGTAGCGGCATCCGTGCTGGCATCGACAGGTGTCATCATGCTAGACGATGAGCCGGGTAAGTGGAAAAGGATATGGGACGGTGGATACCGGGTTGAAGATCATAAGAACAGCCAGAACCCTCGCAAGAGAGTAGCGAGAGGTGTAAAGGCTAAGTTGCTTGATAACGTGCAGCACGAATACCCGGGTGCTAGTAGCAAGCGATATGTGATCCTTGCAGGATGGCTGTACGACAGATTGGCACAGGCTAGTCAACCTAGTGATGACGATATACCTGATCCAACGGGTAGAGCCGCATGGAGAACGGATGGTACTTTGTGGTTTGGCTGGTCGAAGGTCTGGGAGGACATTGACAGGCAGCACAGAGTTCACGAAGGAGAGAGGCTTTCATTCAAGCGGCGAATGTTAGCCATACTAGAGCAGGGCGATTTTAAGCATGCTGAGTTTAGGCACTTAGGCGGTACGAGAAGATCGTATGTAGTCTGGTCGCGAGAAGACTTTGCAGCCCTTGAGCGGCTTGCAAATGAAAGCACCTAGTATATGGACAATCACGCGTAGTGATTTTCACGTTCTAGACCGTCCGGTTTTATCGGCAGATAGGTTTTGCTCCTATAAAACAAGAGCGAAACCCTGCCGACAAAACTCCGAAGAAACCTTTTTTTACGATAGGATTTTGCCGTGAAGGTAGCAAGGCTTATAGGTTCAGCAGGTTCAGGTAAGACGACTGCACTGAAAGACAAAATGATTAAAGCGTCTGACGCACTCGGTGGAGACCCTATGAAAATAGGCTTTGCCAGTTTTACGAGAGCAGCAAGAGCCGAGGCAGTCGCGAGGGTGTCGAAGGCATGGAACGTCGAAGAAACCCTACTGAGTCAGCAGGGATGGTTTAGAACGGTTCACTCTACTGCATATAGATGCGTCGGAGTGCAGCCGGGGCAGATCATAACTGACAAGGTTTCTGATATAGAGTGGATCAGTAACGCGCTAGGAGTGAAGCTGTCTACGCAACTAGACGAAGAGGCCGGAAGCAACAGATTCATCGGAGACCCTGAAGTAGCAGCAGCATTGAATTGCTGGTCTTTAGCTAGGTCTAGCCTGACTGACTTAGAAGAGATAGTTAGGAGGGCGAGACAGATAGACGACGACGTGCCTGACTACGCAAAGATCATAAGAGTTTGCGAGCAGTACGAGAGCAGTAAACGTATGGAGAGTCGCTTAGACTTTTCGGATTTGTTGTTGATGTTTGCGGGTATCTCGGCTGATCCAAGACACGGGATGGGTACGGATAATCCGATTGGCGAGTTGCCACCAGTTGAGGCGTGGTTGTTTGATGAACAGCAAGACGCAAGTCCACTGTTAGACGCTTGTTGCAAGCGACTGGTATCAGCACCATCAGTTAAGTGGTGTTACGTAGTTGGCGATCCGTTCCAAGCTATATACGGTTTTGCTGGTTCGTCGGCAGAGTGCTTTTTAGGTTGGCAGGCAGATAAGGAAGAGATCATGCCTAAGTCGTACCGATGCCCGAAGCCAGTTTTGGAGTTGGGTGAGCGTTGCCTGAGAAGGATGCTGAAAGGTTATTTTGACAGAAACGTAGCAGCCGCAGATCACGACGGCACTGTGAATGAAGCAAGTGACATAGACGAATTAGTTTCGCAGGTCGACCCGAATGACGAGTGGTTATTGATTGCTCGCACTAACTATCAAGCAGCAAGGTTTCACGCTGCGATGCAGTCAGCAGGAAAGCCGTGTTGCTGGACTCACAGACAAGACGGTCTGTCTGCTAGAGACGAAGGCATGATGGCTTTATGGTCACTTGAGAAAGGCGAAGCGATCACGGGAAACGCATGGAAGAGAGCGATAGAGATACTGCCGCAAAGAAACAAAGACAAGAAAACTATTCTTGAGCGTGGGACAAAGACACAGTGGAAAGGCGGCGACATGGCAAAACAGTGGGACGTTTTATTTAAGGACGACTTGGACAAGGTTGGAGCAACAGAAGAATTGACCACAGCTATACAGACGGGCAACTGGGTCAGCTTAGTAGATCGCGGCCAGAGTTGGAGGACGCTCGCAGAACGATGGGGACCAAGTTTAGTCTCTGAGCCTAGAGTGAGAGTCGGCACGATTCATTCTGTGAAAGGTGCTGAGGCAGACAACGTAGCTTTACTGACAACGACTAGCAAGAAGGTAGTAGCAGGTAGTGAGGACGTTATGCAGCACGACGAGGAATGCAGGATAGCTTACGTAGGAGTGACCAGAGCAAGAAGGAACTTGCATATAGTGAACGAGGGTGGGCCTAGAACGCCGAGGATGGAGGTACTATGAGCATTGAGTTTTATGAACACAAAGAAGCATGCGACGGTTGCGGTGCAACTGATGCGTGGGAACTTTTAGGAGTTTTTGAAAACAGCAAGGGCAAGCTAGAGGACATTATTATTTGTGCGTTTTGTTGTCATAGAAAAAGAATACGGTCAGTCAACATTAAAAAGAAAGACGACTCATTTAGATTCCAGTTTGGTCGCTTTAGCGGTATGACTATAGAAGAGGTTGATGAACAAGAAAACGGCAGGAAGTACTTAGAGTACATGAGAGACAACAATGAAAAGTTATCAGGAAGGATCGAAGCGTATTTAGAAGCCTAGCTGAAGGAACAGGTGTTTGTCGTATCAGCCTGTATCAGCCGCCTAGCAGTGAGTGGCGTGTAACCTCTGCAGCCTATAACGTGTAACCTTTCACGGGTAGAGGCAAAGACTAGGTAACTTAGGTTGCCTAGTCTTTTTTTTTGATGTTGACGAGGTAGCAGGTGATCAGTAATAACGCTGCATGCCTTTAGAGTCGTCCATAGTCAAAGCAATCATGCGAGCCGCAAAGAAACAAGGGTGGTTTGTGTGGAAGATTAATGGAGGGCCATATCAACTTGCGGGCATGCCTGACTTGCAACTTCTTAAAAACGGCAAGGCATTGTTCTTTGAAGTCAAGCAACCGGGTAAGAAAGCGACCGAGAGACAAGTAGCGATGATGCAAAAACTTAGTGAAGGAGAAGCAAGGACTCCGTGCTTTGTTGTCACCTCAGTAGAGGAAGCAAATGATCACTTACAAGAGTTTGAAAAGAAAAATATATCGAGTGAGAAGAAGACTTAAAAACTTTGCAAGGAGACATCGTGAATATAAAAGCGAAAGATTTAAAGAGGATAGCAAGGGTAATTGGTTGTGTCGTTTCAGAGAAAAGCCCAGACGATGTATTGTCATCAGTAATATTTGGGGATGGGCAGGCCGTCGCGAAGAGCGAGACAGTGCAAGTGCAAGCAAAGGTAGAAAGCCTAGAAGGAGATAAGGTCTGCTTGCCGTTTTCGAGGATACAAAAAGTTGCAGCAGCATGCGACAACGACGCAGAGATAACGATAAAGTCTGACGGAGAAGCATCTACAGGAAAGAACAAGTGGAGACTGAACACGCTAGACCCTGAAGCGTTTGCAGTAAAGAGTCAGCGGTTATTGAAACCATGCTTTAGAGTGCCTGCTGATCACTTTTGTAGAGCAGTGAAAGTTGTAGCATCAGCCGCAGACCGACTGACCCACAATGCTATGTCGGGTGTGCTGTTTGAGATAAGAGACGGCGTAGTAAACTTAGTTGGCAGTGACGGCAAGAGGCTTTATGTCCACAGCTTTGACGTTGATCAAGCGGTAGACGACTCGAGAGTTACTGTACCTCTGAAAGCACTGCAAGCAGTTTTAGCTACTGGAGGCAACGAAGAAGAAGCCATACAAGTTGAAGCAAACAGTAAGTGTGTTGTGTTTGAAACTGAGAAGTACGTTATAACAGCGAGTCAGTTGGCGACTGAGTACCCTAATTGGCAAACCGTCGTTCCTAGTAGCGTTGAAAACCAGCTAGAGTTTGTATGCGTTGATTTGAAAGAATCAATAAAAGCAGCCTCGGTAGTCACCAGCGATGTTTCGAGCGCAGTTAGCTTTGAGGCAAAAGGGCAGCGACTTTTGATAAGGTCTAACAGTTCTGAATACGGTAAAAGCCTAGCCGAGTGCAAGGTGATTGAGTCTGATGGAGATTTTAAGTTTTCTGCAAACCCGAAATTCTTTACAGACTGGTTATCTAACATAGACGGTTCTGAAGTAGTGAAACTAGAAGTGATTGACGATAAGTCAGCAGTTGTTATGAGTTGCGAGGACAGCAAGTGCGTGGTTATGCCTGTCTGCAAAGACTGAAAGATCAACTGAGTTTTTTAATGAGACGTGGCAAGACCAACAACGTCGACAAGGAAAAGTTTTGTGCAGACTGGATGTCTCACATGGCAATAGCAGAACTGTGTGTACTGCACGGCATCTCTAAAGATCAAGTTATTAGGCTGAGAGACGTATGGGAACTACCCAAAAGGCATGACAGAAGACTGAGGGCGAGGCCGAAGAGAGGCCGGGACCCTACGCCAGCAGAAATAAAAGAACTCTGCAAGGAGATACAGCAAACATGGGATGATAAGACAGAGAGAGAGCGCAGAGGTTTTGTTGGAAACTTATGGGATGTACCGGTACTGGATGTCTCTGAAGACATCATTGAAGCGGAAGAGCACAGTGACGAATGACGAAGAACAAAAGAAAGTTGTCATATCGTTTAGCAGCGAATACGTTACCGTATCTCTGCAGACTGCTGACAGCACTGAGTTGGATCAAGAGAAGTTTAGATACCCAGCGTCGCTAGACGAAGAGTACGTTGAAGAAGAGGCAAAAGATTGCTTCAATGTTTTGTACGACTACTGTAACAGCATAATAAACTCTTACATCACGGAACCAGATAATGACGAGTATCTCTGAAGAACCGATTAAAATAGCTAAAGACACCGAAGGCTTGCAGCAGCGTGTTCACGTTTACATAAACGAGTTCAGAACAAGAGTTGGAGACGGGCTTACGCTGTCTGAGCTTTGCGAGATAACGCTTGGAGGCATGAGGTTAGCGATAGCGTTTGCTGACGAGTTAGACGTAGGCCATGAAGAGAAAAAGAACATAGTATCCAAGTTAGCCGTATCACTGTTTGACGAGTTTGGTTATCTGGTTCTACCATTACCCCTGAAACCGTTATGGTGGATCATTAAACCTACGCTAAGATCTTTAGTGATGGCGTTAGCTGGTGGAGCCGTTGAAACATTATTACCTTTAGTGAGGACTGTTGACGAATGACAACATGGTTATTAGCAGTAGCGGCGGCAGTGGTAGCCCTGTGGCCTATGAATAAACAAAGCAAAGACAAAAGCCTGTTTGACTTTACTGACAAGAAGAAGACTAAGTCTTCCAGCTACCTTGAAGCAGTGGCAGCACTGCAAACAGTGAGGGGTCGATTGGTTCACACGAATCACTTAGAAGAAGAGCAAGAAGAAGCCTGTAATACCTTAACGCTGGCACTGTCAGCGGGGAGTGACTTAGACGAATGAGGTTCAAAGCTGTAGTGATATGTTTTATCTTAGCATTATTGTGGTTGACCATAACGGGCAACAACAAACCTGATGAAGCACCGATACCGCCGGGTGAACTTGACTTGAGTGGTGCATTTATTGGTGAGCAAGCCGCTGAGGATGCAGCGAAGGTTGCAGCGTTAGCAGGAGAACTTGCCGATGCGATTGAGTGGGACTCAATGCAAGACACGCCTGTGTTGAAGACCGGCGTAACTCTTGATGCACTAAGAAGCAAAGCTAGAGAGTTCAGGTGCGACGGCAGGTCTATCGGTCAAGCAAACCCTGAAGTAGCAAAAAGAGTTGGAGCATACTTAGACAAAAAACTAGGAAACGCTGGAGGGCCAGTCACTGACGAGCAGACTGAGCGATGGGTAGCAGCTTATAGAGAGATCGAAAGGGCAGCACGCCGTGTACTCGAATAAACATACACTGAGGCTTTCGATAGCCTTGATACTTGGCGTTTTGTTTGCGTGGTCACTCTGGAAGGAAGAAGAAAAAGAGTTTCCTGAAGTCGCTACGTTTATGCCAGCAGAGCAATTTGGATACGTTGCCGATCCTGTCGGAGCAGCAAAGTTTTTAGAGTCACTTGATGTTCGATTCTTTGCAGACGCTGCACCTGACGCCATGAAGAAGGCAGAGAAGGTCGATACATTCTTGTATCGACAAATGAACGCTGCACACAAAGCGAGATACGGCAGCAAGTTTACACCCGGTCGGCAACTGAACGGCAGTTGCGTCGCGTGGGGTGCTATGCACGCGGTGTATTGTGCTGAGTCAGTAGAGTGGTCACTTGGAAATCGTGATGAGCCACCATACTTGCCTGCGACATGCAGCATATACGGCGGCAGCAGAGTAGAGAGCAAGTTGAAGGAAGACTACGATGGTTCCAGACCTGTCGGTGGGTGGTCTGATGGATCTACAGGATACAGGGCCGCGAGATGGTTGAGAGACTGGGGCGTTATCTACCGAACAACGTACAGTAACGAAGGCGACACGCTAGACCTGACGACATACGATAAAGACCGTGAAAAAAATTGGGGAGCATTCGGAAATGGTGGCGAAGATGATGCGTTTGGATTGTGGTTAGACCGTGAAGCGGCAAAGACTCCGTGTAAGCATGTAGCTAACATAAGGACGTGGGACGAACTTGTGGCAGCTATAACGTCAGGCTTTCCTGTCACGATTGCATCTAATCAAGGCTTTACTAGAACTCGAGATAGCGACGGATTCTGTCAAGCCAGAGGTACTTGGATGCACCAAATGATGATCGCTGGTCTGAGGTTTGCTCGCAACGACGAGGAAAGAGACGGAGCGTTGATTATTAATTCGTGGGGCAACTATGTCGATGGCGGCAAGTACCCTGACGACCAACCAGACGGCACATTCTGGGCTGAGAAAAAAGTTATTGAGAAGATACTGGCACAAGGCGATTCGTGGGCAATCGCTGAGGTACGATTCAAGTGGAGAGACATACAACACGACCAATGGTTAGGTAACAACGATGAACTTTGAAAAACTTAAAGTGTACATAGTCATAGGCCTGTTAGCGTTTGCGTTAGGTAGCTACGTTGCAAACAACACATGGATGAGAGCAGAGCGACCATTCTTGAGAGCGATAGGAACAGCAGCAAAGCTAGGACTTAGACTGATGGTATTCATGGAGCCGCCACCGCCTGAACTTAACTATGAGACAAGACTAGGGTCAGACGGTTACATGGAACTAAATCATGAAACCTCTCTCTGACCCTGACAGCATCGGCGTGAACCTTAGCGAGATGTCTAGGTCTGAGGTGTTCTGGTTCTATTACGAGATAGACTTCTGGAATAACTACAATATGTATATGTACGAAAACATAGATTCGTTGATGAGTCTGATAGGAGGATGACATGAGATACCTTACAGCGTTGCTTACGTGGCTATCAGCAGACCCAGTTGTGATAGACCTTGAGATACCGAAGGCGTCTGCGTGTGTGACTGCATCGTATGCCTCACTCTGTACTGAGGAGGAGGGGGGGGTGTCGGCAAGAGACGAAAAAAAAGAGAGGGGGGGGGTGGGGTCTGAGAAAACAAAAGTAGAGCCTGCACCCGAAGAACCCAAGAAGAAAGATAAGAAGATGCGTAAGGTCTGCGTGAATGGGAAGTGCTACTACATTGAAGAGTAGGCACGATGCCACGAAGACCACCGGCACATCAGCCGAGAAGATTGAGAACCAGAGCAGATGTAACTCAGTCATCTAAGTTCAAAGACATCAGTACCCCAGACGACAGGCCTAACGCTGCACAGAGAGGCTACTGTAGCAAGAAGCATAGAGCATGGCGTAAGGCAGTTTTATTGAGAGACGCTTGGACGTGCGTGAAATGCAAGCGTGTGTGTACGGATGAGAAAGAAGCACAGGCTGACCACGTATCACCGATAGTCCGTGGTACTGACCGTTGCAGAGATGGGTCGGGTAGGTACGACGTAAGCAACGGGCAGACATTGTGCATGACGTGTCATGCTAAGAAGACAGCTGAAGAGTCAGGTAGAAGAAGTAAGTACTGTTCGTTTCATCCTCAGTGGTTACCAAAAAGCAACATACCTGTAACGCTTGTATGTGGACCGCCTGCTAGTGGTAAGACTACATACGTCAAAGAGAACATGAGCGAAGGCGATATAGTTATAGATACTGACGCGATAGCTAGTGAAGGCTTAGAGGATACAGTGCATGACTGGAGCAGAGATAACCTTAGTGAAGTCATAAGGAAACGTAACGCTATGATAGCCGAACTGCACCGAGAAGAAGTAGCGGGTAGGGCATGGTTGATATGTTGTGAACCAGACCCCGGGCATAGACAGTGGTGGGTAGATAAGATCGGGGTGGGTAGAGTAGTTGTTATTGAAACGGCAGCGGGTGTGTGTGAGCAAAGAATACAAGCGGGTGGGTCAGACCGTAGCGGACAGCGTGGGGCAGCAGTCCGTTGGTGGCGTGAGTACGTCACCCGTTTTGGAGAAGAGCGGGTAGTGGTCGGTGATTGAAGTAACAGTAGGGGTGGCGTGTTAAAAAAAAGACGGGGGTGCTATGACGGTGGGCGGTAGCAAGATAACGGGGGGGCATATTGATATGGGGTCTGAGCCCGGGGGGCAGTGGGACGACTCATCCACCACCGGGCTGACCAACCGGCACCCTCCACCCGTAGGGGGGGTCTAATCGTAAATCGGAAAAAAGCACCAAACCGACACGGCCCACTCTTTTCACGCGCCCGGGAATTTTTGACCCCCCCCCGAAGCCTGTCAGGAGCCGTTTAACGCTCACCCTATAGCGTTTCTGGTCTTCCCAATACTTGCGTAAGTAGTTATACCCTACAGACCTTTTGAGCCTCTAAAGTGAACCTACGAGATCACAGGGATAACCGCATCAAGCCTCCAAAAATGCGATCTAAAACTGCATAGTAGAAAAGGATCAAACATACCATGGCAATACGGAATAGGGTTCTCGGCCTAACCTACGTAACCAAGGAACTGCTTAAACCTAACCCGCGTAACTGGAGGACCCACCCTGACTTCCAGAAGACTGCGCTCAGGCAGATCCTGTCTGAAGTCGGAGTAGCAGACGCCTGCATCGCACGGAAACTTCCAGACGGATCACTCGAACTGATTGACGGTCATATGAGAAGAGAAGAAAGCGAAGGCAAGATACCTGTATTAGTCTTGGACGTGACTGAGCAAGAAGCAGACAAACTTTTAGTGTCACTTGATCCGCTGAGTGAACTTGCTGAGTCTGATGAGACCTTGTTAAGAGACTTGATGAAGACAACAAAGGTAGACAACAAAACTTTGCGTGACTTTATAAAGTCATCAGCACCAGACGCACTTGAAGAAAAGAAACAAGAACTGCAGCAAGACGACACCTTTATCAATAACTCGATTAAGAAGGTCATTATAAACTTTGAATCGGAAGAGTATGAACAGGTTGTAGAGGCGTTGAAAGAAGCTGGTGAATCATTAGGCTTTGAGGACAACACTCAAATAATAGTTAAGTTACTCATAACAGCGGTGGACGATGAAGACATATGACGTCGAAGGTCTTACGTTTAATGTAAGAAGCAAAGCAGACTCGGCTGTGTGCGACGAGGTGTGCAAGAAGAAAGCATACTTGAAACCACGTTTAGGTTTTGAGCCAAACGAAGGGGACACGTGGATTGATTGCGGCGCAAACATCGGCGCGTTCGGCGTATGGTTGGAGCAAAGATACAAGTGTGCCGTGATAGGTTACGAAGCATGCCAAGAGAACACAGACTTGGCGAACGAGAACCTACAATTAAACGGTTGTGAGTCATGGGTTGAAACAGCGTTCGTGACCAGCAAGCCTAAGGGAGTCACGTCAGTTTCATTTAACCCGAAGACACCTGCACGTTCGTCGATGTTATCTAACGGAGACCAGAGATTTGTAAAGAACGTATGCCTGAATGAAAGCATAAAGCTATATCAACCACAAGGATTGAAGATAGACATAGAAGGCGGCGAGTTTGCGTTACTTGACGAAGGCATAGACCTGTCAGGGATAACGCACTTAGCTATTGAGTATCATTTTCGTTTTGACAAAGATTGCAAGAAGGCTTTGAGAAGGTTGCAGCCTTTGATAGATCACTTTGACAAACACAGCATACCGTCAACGATATTCAAAGAAGACCAGTGGCCAGCATGGGTAGACGCGATGATGTTTTTCTGGAGAACAAAATGAAACCTAGAAACAGAATTATTGGCTTGAGGAATGTGAAGGCTTCTGAGTTAGTCGCTAACCCGAAGAACTGGAGGAAGCACCCGGAACACCAGCGAGCGGCATTGAAAGGAATCCTTGATGAAGTAGGCATGGCAGACGCCTGCATCGCTACGGAGTTGCACGACGGCAGGTTGATGCTACTTGACGGTCACTTGCGGGCAGAAGAGTTAGGAGACGAAGAGGTGCCAGTGTTGGTACTTGACGTTGAACCTGAAGAAGCTGACAAGTTACTCTTGACGCTAGACCCATTAGCAACTTTAGCAGGCAACGACGCAGAGAAGTTAGATGCGTTGCTACAGAAAACAGAGAGTAGGAACGAAGCGTTACAAGAGTTGTTTGCTCATACGGCAGCGAAGGCAGGACTGTACGAGTCCATGACCACTGAAGCACCTGCAGAAGAAGTTGAAAGTAAACAGGCAGAAGCCGGTGATACTGAGCGAGAGTACACCGGTGACAAGTCTCACCAGATTGTTTTGGTGTTCTCGAACGCAGAGTTTGAGGAGTTCTTAGGGGCAGTGGGTGAATACGCTGAAAGATTTGGATTGTCGAACAATCGTGAAGTAGTTATGCACTTATTAGAATCGAACGGGTATGCAGTATCTAGACCTGACGCCGGTTGAGATTGACACGAAGTCTTTGCAGAAGAGGTCAGCGAAAGAGGACGACTGTAGTCGTCTGATTACGAATGACTGCATTGTTAGGGTTGACGGCGTTACGAAAGTTGTCTACCTGTCGCAAGTTAGGCATCCTGATATTGAGCGAGCAAGAGAAGCTGTAAAAAAGATCAAGTACAACACCTCAACAAGAACAGGCGGCTTAGTATCGACCAGTCGTATTTTTGGCTTTGCTCCGAGGAACGTACTGCGAGGTCATCCGTGTAGAGCAACTACGTTAGCGTCAGAGTCACAGTCTCAGCATGACGCTATATGTAAGACTGCACCAGTCTTGAATGAGTACTACGAAAAATACTTTCCAGAGATCCACAAGAATCACTCTGAGATGACTGATAAAGTTATGAACGAGTGGAGGATACCTGACAGCGTATTCACTAGCGGTATAGTCAACTGCAATAACCCTCTGCAGTATCACTTTGACGCAGGAAACTTTAGTCAAGTGTGTTCAGCGATGCTAGGTTTTAGACACAAGATACAAGGAGGGTACCTTTCATGCCCTGAACTAGATGCAGCGTTTGAGATCAGCGACTACTCCGTGATACTTTTTGATGGACAGAAATTATTGCACGGCGTGACGCCGATGAAAAAACTGTCTGATGAGTCGTTCAGATACACGATAGTTTATTACTCACTGAAACAGATGTGGCACTGCGACACGGTAACTGAAGAAGTGGCGGCACTTAGAGCAAGGCGTACTGAGATAGAACGTAGAAAGGTAGCGGTGAAAGCAAGCCATGATAAAAAACAGGATTAAAGAGTTGAGGAATGTTAAGTCAAAAGACTTAGTACCTAACCCAAAGAACTGGAGGACGCACCCGAAGAAACAACAGGAAGCCTTGAAGAGCATACTCGGAGAGATTGGCTTTGCAGATGCGGCACTTGCTAGAGAGTTACCTGATGGCAGGTTGATGTTGATTGACGGTCACTTGCGAGCAGAGACAACACCTGAAGAAGAACTACCTGTTTTAGTGCTAGACGTTAACGAAGAAGAGGCAGACAAGTTACTACTGACTGTAGACCCACTGTCTGAGATGGCAGGCACTGACGTCGAAGCGTTGAACGACTTGAGAGAAAACGCAGAGACAGCCAGCGAGACTTTGAAAGAGTTGTGGTCTGAGCAGTCAGGTGCTTTGACATCTGAAGCCGTTGAACCTCCGAAGGTTAAGAAACTAGAAGTTAGGACACCTCCGAAGATGGCATGGGTTTTGTTCGGCGTACCCGTAGTACGATTTGGAGAAGCACAACCACATATTGACGCTTTGTCGAAGATTAACAACTCCACCTTACTGAGTACAACCAATGACACGACTTATGAAAAAGACTGACAATGACTTCTTAGCAAGCAAGTTGGCTTTGAGAAGGTTTATGCTTGATCGCTTTCATGCAGACGGAGACATTAGAGTCTTTGATTGTTGTCAAGGAGACGGTGTTGTATGGTCTGAGTTGAGGAAAGACTTTGACTTACAGAAGTACTGGGGCGTTGATGTAAAGAAACGTAGAGGCAGACTAAAAGTAGACTCGAAGAGAGTGGTAGCACAGCCGGGGTTAAACTGCAACGTAGTTGACATAGATACTTACGGCATGCCGTGGGACCACTGGCTTAACTTGTTTCCTAACATCACTGAGCCAACTACAGTGTTCCTGACCATTGGCTTGATAACGATGGGCGGCGGTTCAGCTTTGTCGAAGACGATAAGAAACTTTATGCAGTTTCCGAAAGACTGGCCTTTGTCTCCAGTCTTTACACCTGAGATAGTTACGCAGTCAGTGCAAAGGTTTCTTGCCTTAACTAACGACAGAGGGTTTAAAGTTGTTGAAGCATACGAAAGCGACAAGGGGCGAAGTGCAAGGTACATAGGATGTCGCATAGATGTTGCAACTTAACCCTCCTATATGGGTCAATACGCCACTTGGAGAAGGGCATGCTCTAGTCATCATAGACTACGGCGTATCAATCAATACGGTATGGTTAGTGCATTTGTTTGAAACAGGGAAGGTCATTCACATAGACAGCAGTGAGATCAGAGTGATGGGAAACGATATGTACGGTATCGAACACCCGAGGCAACCGTTAAGAAGCATGCACAAGTAATTATCATTGTTCTATTGTCTCGCTTTGTCTATAATCTGGCATTGAGTTTAACCACGGAGGACAAAACGATGCCAGAGAAAACTATAATAGCTTGGACTGATCACACTTTTAACCCTTGGATGGGATGCGTCAAAGTCTCGGCAGGATGTGCTAACTGCTACGCTGAGAAGTTGACAACAGACCGGATGGGATTGAGGTTATGGGGCAAGGACTCTAGCCGCAAGGTTACTGTAACACCTTGGAAGAACGTCAAGACATGGAACAACGCTGCTAAGAGAGACGGAGTACAAAGAAAAGTTTTTTGTGCGTCACTGTGTGATGTCTTTGAAGATCATCCTACTGCCAACGCCACACGTCCTAAGCTATGGGAACTTGTTAGGGAGTGCCAGAATCTTGACTGGCAGATACTGACAAAGAGACCAGAGAGAATCAGAGACAACTTGCCTGAGTCGTGGGGTGATGAAGGTTGGAGCAACGTATGGTTAGGCACTAGCGTAGAGGACATGCGAGTGGCTGAACGTGTTGACCATCTTAGAGACATACCTGCTGTAGTTAGGTTTATCTCTTATGAGCCAGCGATAGGACCGTTGGACGACTTAGACATTAGTGGCATAGACTGGATCATATACGGTGGAGAGTCAGGACCGGGATACAGACCAGAGAATAAAGACTGGGCTAGAGTTATGCACAAGAAGTGCATTGAGTCTGAGGTTGCTTTTTTTCACAAGCAGTCGTCAGGTTATCGCACTGAGTTAGGTATAGAGCTAGACGGCAAGATTGTCCGTGAGTACCCGACACCACGCCGAGTGAGTAACGCAACTTTATTCTGAGGAAACTTATGGGTAAAAGAGGACCTAAGCCACAGCCTTCAATTATTAAGTACATCAGAGGCAACCCGAGCAAAGAGGCTTTGCCTACTGATGAACCTACTCCAGATTTATTACCCATAAGAGTTCAGCCACCTGAGTGGCTTGAAGGCAGAGCCGTTGAAGTATGGCACAAGTCGGTAGAGCGTCTGTCGAACATGAGAGTTTTGACTGAAGCAGATGTACCGGCAGTGGCTAGGTATTGTGTAGAGACAACCCTATATCTTGCATGCTATGAGAAAGTAAAGACAGCCGGTGAGGAGTACATACACTGGGAGCCTGATCCAAACAGGACTGACGGCAAGCTGAGGATTAAATATACTCAAGTTGCGCCGTGGGCTACTCAGATGAATCGTCATCACGCTAACATGCTACAGATCGAACGAGAGTTTGGCATGACTCCGAGTAGTCGAACACAAATCTCTACAGGTATAGAAAAGCAAGATGACCCGATTAGAGCGTTTGCCAAAAAACGAAGCGATAGAGCAGGGGCTTGAGTACTACTTCAATGAAGACAGGGCGTTGCACGTCACTGAGTTCTTTGAAAGTTGGTTGAGGCACAGCAAAGGCAGGTTTGCCGGAAAGCCTTTTGAGTTGCTACCTTGGCAGCGTAACATGCTTGAAGAACTGTTCGGATGGGTCACGGTTGACTCAGAGCTACGTCGGTATCGAATGGCATACGTGTCGACGGCGAAGAAGTCAGGCAAGAGCACTCTGTTGGCAGGCATCGGTTTATACATGCTAGTTGGTGACGGTGAACCGGGATGCGAAGTATACGGTGCAGCGAGTGACCGTGAACAAGCAGCACTGGTTTATAGAGAAGCCGCGTCTATGGTTCGTGCTTCGCCTTTTCTTTCACAGAGTCTTGAAGTTGTAGACTCTAGAAAAACTATAGCGTATAAGTCTGAGTCATCATTCTATAGAGTCTTATCAGCCGACGCTTTCAGAGCAGAAGGATTAAATATCCACGCTTTATTATTTGATGAGCTACATGCACAAAGATCGCGGGAATTGTTTGATAGTTTGCGTTACGGTGGAGCGGCAAGAGAGCAGCCACTTCTATGCTCGATAACAACAGCAGGTTATGACCGCAACTCGATATGCTGGGAACAGTATTCATACGCAAAGTCGGTGCTAGAAGACTGGACGTATGACCCGTCGTTCTTTGCCTGCATATATGAAGCAGAAGAGTCAGACGACTGGACTGACAAGGAAGTGTGGCCGAAGGCAAACCCGTCTTGGAACGTCACGATAAACCCAAAGACGTTTGCTACTGACTGCAAAGAGGCACAAGTATCTAACACGAAAGAGAACGCATTCAAACGATACCGTCTGAATATGTGGACGCAATCAGACACACGTTGGATAAAGTCTGAAGCGTGGACGGCATGCTCTAGTGGACCGCCTGCAAGTCTTGAGGGTCGAGAGTGTTGGTGTGGTCTTGACTTGGCAACGACATACGATACGTCTGCATTCGTTGCGGTGTTCCCTGCACCTGATGGTACATACGACGTACTGTGTAAGTTTTGGATACCGGGTGACAATGCACTAGACCGAGAAAAACGTGATCGAGTACCGTATACAAGATGGGCTGACGAAGAAGAGAACGGGCTGACGATGACTGACGGAAATGTTACGGACTACGATATAGTGAGGAGAGACATAAACGAGTTCTCGAAGGTCTATAATATAAGACAAATAGCTATTGACCGTTGGAATGCAACTCAGCTGTCGATTCAACTGCAAGGGGATGGCCTTGAGGTGGTAGGATTCGGGCAGGGGTTTGGCTCGATGTCTGCACCGAGCAAACTTTTAGAGAATTTGATTGCCTCAGGCAAGTTGAGACATGGAAACAATAAGATACTAAACTGGATGGTTGGAAACTGCAGCGTCAAGGTGGACGCTTCAGGTAACATGAAACCTATAAAACCTAAAGCTGGTTCACCCGAACGTATTGACGGCGTAGTGAGTCTAGTGATGGCACTCGGTGCGCACAGTAGCGAAAGACCCGAAGGCGAAACTCCACAACCTAACATAGTGATGATATGAGTGAAGCAACATCAAGCAACAGGATACTCTGGCTACCCGGTTCAGAGCAAAGGTTTTACGGGTGGGACGAATACACAAACAGTCGCAACGCTTCCGGCGTTAGAGTCGATTCTTCTTCGGCCTTGAAGTCAACTGTAGTGTTAGCCTGTGCAAGAGTCTTAGCTGAGTCAGTCGCGGGCTTACCTTTGCACTTATACAAGAATGACACAGACGGATCTAAACAGATTGCTCGAGAGCATCCACTATACAAGATACTCCACCAGTCTCCGAATCAATGGCAAACGTCATTTGAGTTTAGAGAGCAAGCCATGCTGCATCTTTGTCTGCACGGTAATTTTTATAGCGAGATAATACCCGGTGCCACTGGAGCAGTTAGTGAACTTTATCCACTGCACCCTAGTCGCATGAAGGTTGAACGCCTTGAGAACGGACGTCTGAGGTATAAGTATCGAGAGCAGAACGGTTCTGAAACTCTATACACGCAAGATCAGATCATGCACATTAGATGGATGACAGACGACGGCGTGAATGGAATGGTACCGATTGAATTAGCTAAGGATGCAATAGGTTTAGCAAGAGCCTGCGAGATACACGGTGCATCGTTCTTTGGTAACGGAGCAAGACCCGGCGTAGTCTTGAAGACTGACGGTGAGTTAGCAGCAGACGCGGCTGAACGCCTGAGAGACAACTGGGAAAGAATGCACCGAGGAGTAGACCAGAGTCACAAGACAGCGGTACTCACTGGAGGCTTAACGCCTGTTGAACTTGGTACTACTAACCAAGAGTCACAGTTTTTAGAAGCACGAAGGTTTCAGGTCGAAGAAGTCTGTAGGCTTTATCGAGTTCCACCACACTTAGTTGGAGACCTTACCCGTTCGTCGTTCTCTAACATTGAGCAGCAGTCGATGGACTTTGTGCAGCATACTTTGCTGCCATGGTTGCGACGTTTTGAGTCTGCGATTACTAGAGACTTGATCAGTGACGACACGAAATACTTTGCTGAGTTTGACACGAAAGGTTTGTTGAGAGGCGACGCCGCTGCTAGGTCGTCGTACTATCAGACCTTATGGAACCTTGGCGTGTTCTCTATCAACGAGATCAGAGCAAGAGAAAACATGAACCCAGTTGAAGGCGGTGACGCAAGGTTTATTCAACTAAACATGCAAGAGTTAGGCGGCGACCCAGTCGGGCAACCTGAACAACCTCAAGAACCTGTTCAGCCCGAGCCTGAGGAAGAACCTGAAGAGACAGAGCCTTCGGAATAATTATGGGTAAGTACGATCATATAAACTTCAAGCCTCCAGCGGGCGTAAGGAAAGAAGCGGCGAAGGGACTTGAGTGGCGTAAAGAGTTTGGACGCGGCGGCACTGCTATTGGTGTTGCAAGAGCGAGAGACTTGAAGAACGGTGTAACCATCAGTCCCAGAACAGCTAAAAGGATGAAAGCCTTTTTTGATAGACATCAAGTAAACAAGAAAGCAGAAGGATGGTCACCCGGTGAGAAAGGTTTTCCGAGCAACGGAAGAATCGCATGGGCTTTATGGGGCTCAGACGCAGGATGGTCATGGTCTAAGAAACTTGTCAAGCAGATAAACGCAGCAGACGAAAGGAACACTGAGATGCCAGAGAGTATTGAACGCAGAGCTTTTTTTGATGAAGAGAAGTCAGAGAGTCCACTGCTAAAAGTTGAGAGCCGAGCAGCAGGCGAAGGCGAAGAAGAGACACGCTGGATAGTTGGTTATGCAGCCAAGTTTAATGTTGACTCGTTAGACATGGGCGAGTTCACTGAGCGTATTGCACCGGGAGCGTTTGGGATTGTTAGCGAGCGTAGAGGTCGCAAGACACCATTGGAGACAAGAGCACTTTGGAATCACGACCCTAACTACCCACTAGCGCGATACCCCACGAACCTGAGGATGCACGTCGACGATGTTGGTTTGCGTTACGAGTTTCCTGTACCTGACACAACATACGGTCGAGACTTGGCGAACAACATTGAGGCAGGCATAGTCCGTGGGTCTTCGTTTAGTTTTGTCGTCGCGAACGGCGGTGAATCGTGGGACGTAGTAGAGGGCAAGAACGTCAGGATGATTAACTCGATATCAGAACTGTATGACGTTGGACCCGTGACTTATCCTGCGTACCCTGACGCTACGTCAGGAATAGCAAAAAGATCCTTTGACGAGTTCATGGCAAAGAAGAATGAAGAGTGCGAAGTCAGAAAGAAACTGAAGTCTACTTCGGACGAAATTAAAGATTTCCTCAGAGACCGTGGTTGTGAAGTCAGGTGATAAGTGTCCATCATGCGGCAAAGCTCGGCTTGCTACTATATCTAGCAGGGCTGTCGGTGAGGTGCAGTTAAGATATTTGAGATGCGGTCGCTGCGGGTACTCTACAAAGTCACTCGTAGAATCGCATTTGATTCGTAGACGTTCTGCATAGAACAAAGTTTAAAAGATAACTGGATTAGGTTTTGACAGTTTGTTTAAGATAACCCGTATAGTCCCGTACACGAAGGAGAAATAGCGTGTCATCACAAGTAAAACTATTGCTAGACGAATTAGCAGGTGTTCTCGCAGAGATGGGAGCACTTGAAGATATCGCTGAGGAAGGCGAACGATCTGAGCCAATGTCTGAAGAGCAAGAGGCTAACTTAGAAGAGTTGTCTCAGCGAGCAGACAAACTTCGAGATCGTATTACGTTCCACGAAAAAATTGCAGAGAAAGAGAAGGAGTTGAGAGCAGTTCTTGAAAGGTCTGCACCCGCTCCAGTCCCTACACCAGTTGAAGAAACGGAGAACGCTGTAGTGGAAAAACGAGAAATGATTATCCCTAAGTCGCATAATAACTTGCGAGCGTTTAGCAAACCTGAAGATGCCTATCGTGCTGGAATGCACCTTAAAGGTTTCTTGCTTGGTGACGAAGAAGCTAGACGATGGTGTTTTGACCACGGCGTAGAGAGCCGTGCACAAGGATCTTCAACTAACGCACTTGGTGGTGTGTTGGTTGCTGACGAGATGAGCAACGAGATCATCCGACTTGTCGAGGCATTTGGTGCTTTTCCAGCCAATGCACGACGCATGCCAATGTCTAGTGAGCATATGGTCATCGCGCGTCGTACTGGTGGACTAACAGCCCGGGCTGTTGGGGAGAACACTGAGATCTCTACTACTGATGTGAACTTTGACAACGTGCAGTTGACTGCGAAGATTTGGGGCATTGCCAACCGAATCCCGAACTCACTGTTAGAAGACAGCATCATTGATCTTGCCGATGTAATGGCAGTTGAAATTGCACAGGCTTTTGCCGAAGCATTTGACAACGCCGGTTTCATTGGCGATGCCTCCAGTACATACCATGGGGTAACTGGTGTAACAACCAAGATTGCAGACGGCAATCACTCGGCCTCAGTGTCAACAGCAGCCAGTGGCAACAGTACCTTCGGTACTCTTGACCTGTCTGACTTTACTAACGCTGTAGCCAAGCTACCACTATACGCTCGACGTAATGCAAAGTGGTACGTATCACCAGCAGGATACGGTTCTTCGATGCTTCGACTTATGGCAGCAGCCGGTGGTAACACCAAGGGCGATGTCGCAAGTGGTTACGCAGAGCAGTTCTTAGGCTATCCGGTTGTCATGGCACATCCGATGGAAAGTAACCTGACTGGCACAACAGGCAACATCGCTTGCTTGTTTGGCGACCTGTCGCAAGCTGCTACGTTTGGAGAACGACGTAATGTCTCTATCCGAACAGCTAGTGAGCGTTACATTGAGTATGATCAGACTCTCACGTTTGCAACTACTCGGAATGCTATCGTAGTTCATGACCTTGGCGACACGTCAAAGGCAGGACCACTTATCGGACTCAAGTTTGCTTAATCACCTCAAGGAAATGGAGTAAAACAAGTGAATCAACTTGAAAACACTAAGACCGTAGCTACGGTCATTGACGGCACTGACATTAGCCTTGCGGTAGATACCAAAGGTTTTGTGAAAGCGTCGATTGATGTTGTCTTTGAACCAGTAGGAAGTGGCGGTGACGTTTCTAATCCTATTGCTTCAGCACTCGCACTACAGCAGAGTGACACGAACGGGTCATATGCAGACCTCTCTGGTTTTGTTGGAGGCACAGACTTTACAGTGCCAACACCAGCCGGTGAGGACACAGTCGAATCAGTACGATTTGACGTTGACCTCCGTGGCAAGAAACGGTACTTGCACGTTGACGGCACAAAAGCCGCATCGGGTGGAGTTGCCGTAGTTGTTAGACTTGGTCGTGCAGAGCAAGGACCAAACACAGCAGCAGAGAAGGGTGTAGACGTAGCGGTATCCGGCTAATCATACCGCTTAGGATAAGCAGGGACGGCAGGCCGGATAACTCCGGTCTGCCGTTTTTCTTAGGAGGCGAATGTTGATGCGCTATAGATCACTAAACAAAACAGTCGAGCCAACCTTAGAGCCTGTAACGCTTGCAGAAGCTAAGAAGCATTTACGTGTTGAGCATGATGACGACGACACAGTTGTATCTGAGTGCATAAAAGCAGCACGCGAGTGGGTTGAGTCTTACTTAGATGCAACAGTCATGCTGACAAAATGGGAGATGACAACGGATCACTTCCCTACAGAGATACGTTTACCTAAGCCGCCGATGTCGAAGGACAGCAGTTATCAAACGGTCACTGTAACGTACATGAATGACAGCGGAGTGGTAACTACTTTGCCTACCGATGAGTACCGCGTAGACAGAAACGCAGTACCCGGTGTTATTAGACCTCCATACTCAAGGTCATGGCCAGCATACAGAGCGGACTATAACTCTATCACGATAACGTGGTACGCAGGTTATGCCACGACGGTTGATGATGTACCGCGTGTTATAAGAAGTGCAATCCTGATGCTTATGACCAACTATTACGAAAACAGAAATGCCATGATAGTTGGACAGGGTATAGTCGGAATGAAACTGGAGTACGGCTTAGTTAGTTTGCTTGACTCGATCAAATGGGGTTCATACACATGAGCATAAACGGTCGCTTGAATGTCGATGCTTTGGTACATGACGCAACGACAGGAAGCATGAAGGTATTAGATTTAGATAGCAGCGAGTCCATCGGAACGAAGGCAGCGTTAGTAACTGGCACTGCAACAGCAGGAGGTCTTGCTGTTGACCCTGAGGACACGGGTTACTTAGACAGCAGTGGTAATGAAGTCACG
>MDSW01117150.1_pt1 | contig 51655 bp, 34 predicted proteins | sample 811171 | NCBI WGS metagenome assembly MDSW01 (sample SAMN05326641, study PRJNA326480) | marine metagenome | isolation source: seawater | place: Atlantic Ocean: North West | collected 2012
CCCCGAGCGCCGCGGGTGCCGTTCGAAAGGCGTCCGCGGACGCGGACGGCGACGCCGCGCGCGCGGCGCCGAGACCGCGCGCGGGATCCGTGAAGTCCACGGACGACGCGCTCGCGATGGCGCTCGGCGGCGCGAGCCAAGAGACGCCGGTCATCGCGCCGCCGCCGCCCGTCGTCGTCGCGGACCTCGACCTGAACGAGGCGCGTGAGATCCGCCAGATCCTTTCGCGCGTCGTTCGTAGTCTTCAAATCCATCCATTCATCCATCACTCCCATCCGTCCATCACTCCCATCCGTCCGTCCTTCCGTCCGTCCTCGATCGACCGCGCGCCGTCCCTTCTCACGAAAACCACTCAAACCACTCAAACCACTCCGTCCTCAACGCACACTTACGCAGGGCGACCGCCTCGAGGTCAAGTGGGACATCTCCGAGGGGCCCGACCCGGAGTCCCCCGACGCGACGAGCGTCGTCGTGTGGTGGGGCGGCGCGTTGCGTCCGCCGACGTCGCGCGGCGAAGACGACGTGACCGCGGCGGCGTTGCTCGCGAAGGGCGAGTGGGATCTGCACTACGACGCGAAGAGCGAGCACGGCATCGAGACCGTGGACGTTCGACGCGTGCGGTTCGTGTCGGGGAGGAAGCTCGAGGACGTGGACGAGGAAGCGAGGATGCGGTGGCGGAGAGAAGGCGTTCTCGACGACGACGCCGGCGACTCCGACGACGACGACGACTCCGACGAAGACGATCTGGACCCGAACCTGATCAACGTCGCCGCGGTGCCGGAGAACGCGGAGGTCTCCCTCGCGTCCATCGCGCGCGCGCAGAGAGACGTGGACCAGAGCGTCGAGCAGAGAGGCGGCGTCGGCGTGGAGCGCGCCGGTCTGGACGCGTTCGGGCAGATGCCGTTGGACCGGCAGCGGAGGATGGCGGAGGCGTTCGCGAGCATGAAGGACGGGCTCTCGTCCGCGTTCGCGGCGTTGCAGGAGCGACACGGGGCGGACTACGCGATCACGAAGGAGGACGTGGACGAGATCATGAGGGGGATGCGGTCGTGAGGGGAGAGAGAGAGAGGGCGGGGGTGGGGGGGGTTGAAGAGATTTTTCGAGAACACGTCAACGTCGAGTCTGTTACACACGTTTGTTTACACGTGCCTCGGGATGCCGGGATGCCAAATTCGGAACACGTTGACCGGTGTTTTCGAGGGTTTTCACCGACGACTCGCGTTTTCATAGGTTCGATCGCGAACGATTCGCCGCGTTGATCGCGATTCGTTGATCGCGTGTGCGCCTTTCTCCCGTCCGGAGCGTCGCGTCGCGTGCTAAGTTTCAGATTCGTTCGTACGTGCGCGTCCGTCCGTCCGCGCGCTGTCGCACACTGTCGACCCGCGCCGCGCACGTCCGGCGTCGTTCGCGCGTCAGGTCGCGAGAACCTTTCCGTTTCGGCACCTCGTCGATCGCACCCGCGCACAGGACGCGCGCGCGACGAGGGCGGGAGGAATAATCGCCGTCGATCGATCGTGCATTTGGCGTCGCGCGTTCGACTGAACGGATTTCTGCGCGCGCGCCGCGTCTCGAACGATGGAGGTTCATCCCGAGGTGTACAAGTGGCTCGGCGCGCTCGGATGCGTGGACGACCGCGCGCACCCGCAGATGAACGCTCGAGGCCTCGTGGTCGTGGACGATAACTCGTCGTACGCGTTCGAGAACGGATCGGTGCGTCCCCGCGCGCGTGTTTCAAGTTCGCGCCCTGCGCGTGATTGATTCTCTTCTGATGGGGGCGCGGTTGACCCGCGCGTCCCGCGCGCGCGACGCCGCGCGCGCGCGTCCGACCGCGTCCCCGACCGCGATCACGCCCCTCGAGTCGTCACTCTAGGATCCCCCGCTCGTCCGCGTCGTCTCGCGCCGTCGCGATCGATATCGCGCGCGATCCGCGCGCGAGCCCGTCGCCGATCGACGACGACCGCCGCCCGCTCACGCGTATTATCTTCCCCGGTGTGGTCCCTTCGCGAATCGATCAGGCTTTCGGGACGCTGCTCTCGAACCTCGGCGCGCAACGCGGGATGCCCCCGGCGCCGTTAGATTCGTTCAAGGACGGCGACGGACCCGTCGCGAGGCTGTACAACTGGAACCTCCTCGGCCCCGTGCTGAAGCCGTTCGGGATCGTCCTCGACGACAACGCGAAATCCCTGCTCGTCGCCGGAGGTGCGCAAACGCGCGAACAAAAAAACGCGATCCCAATTCGTCTCCGCCGCCTCTCCCGCCCTCCCCCTCCTCCCGACGCTGACGATCGCTCTCTTTTGTCGATCCACAGACTCGGACAAGTGCGCGTCGCTCCTCGCGCAGTTCTACGAGCGCGTCGTCGGGATTCTCCCGCCGTTGATCCGCGCGGGGGCGTCCCCGAGCCAACGCGGCGGCGCGCGTCCCGAGTCCAACTCGAGCTCGAAAAATTACAACGCCGAGATGGACAACGCGATGGCGTTCTCGAGCGTGAAATCCCCGGCGCCGTACAACGACCGCATGGGCCACCTCATGAATAACGGCGAGAACTTCACGAACAGGGAGCTGGACGACGAGTTCGGCCCCGCGACCGGGTCCCGGATGAACGGCGAGCTCGACGCCGTGGAGATGCGCGTCAACTCCCCCGGGCCGCTCCCGATGGGTCAACGCGATGACCCGTTCCAGTTTGAAAAGGGCGGGAGCGAGCCGGAGACGCCGCTGGACTTGCTCGGGCGGACCGTTGAGGGGGCGTTCGGTCTGAAGCAAGGCCAGGGCGTCGTCCTCGTCGGGCAGCAGGCGAGCAAGTTTCTCGACTGGGTCAGAGCCGGGGACAAGCCCGGGTCGAGGTCCAACGCCGCGAAGAAGTGGCTCGACGGGTTGCACGTGGAGATGAAGTTCCTCGCGGAGCTTCTCGCGCGCGAGGGCGGCCAGAGCATGCAGGCGACGATGGACGTCCTCTCCGCCGGTCTCTTGTCGCACGACAAGCAGATCGTGGCGAAGACGTTGCGCGCGCTCTGCGCGTTGGCAAACGCGCTCGGCCCGGAGGCGCTCCCGGCGGCGAACGATTGGCTCGCCGCTCCGGGCGGACCGACCGTCGCGCTCACGACGCTGCTGTGCGACGCCGGCGGCACGGTGAACACGTCGAACATTCGCGTCGGCGACGCGAAGGCGGTCGCGGAGGCTGCGCGAGCCGCGGCGAGAGACGCGATGCCGAATTACGCGGAGAACCCGGAGGAGGTGGCGGGCGCGAGATTCGCGCTCGGATACCACGGGCAAGAGGACGGGAGCGACGAGTGGGTGATGCGCGCGCAAATCGCGGCCGCGATCGCGGAGATTGTCGAACGCATCTGCGGCGAAGGGCTGCATCATTTCCTCCTGGAGGACTTGCGGAACGGCGCGGACGCGCGGACGAACCCGCGGCGATTCGTGGACGCGTTGAACGTGTTGATTCCCGCGTTGCTCGCCCGAGGGGCGGGGCCGCGGAACGCGATCGCGGGCGCGGACACCCCCGGGGCGATCCTCCTCGAGGCGCTGCGCTGCGCGGAGGGACCCGTGGAGCTCCGCGAGAGCGCTCTGACGTTGCTCACGACGCTCTGGTCCGCGTTCCCGGACGAGATTGAAGTCATCGGGGACGATTGCAGGAAAGCCGTCGCGGTGTTGAAGAAGACGGCGCGCGACCCGCAACCGGCGACGCAGATCCACGCGCTCGCGTGCATGTTCCAGCTCCTGCACGCGTTCATCAACAGCGGGAACGCGTACTCCCCGGTCGTGTACAAGACGATCGTGTTCATGTTCATCGAGCACGTGCGCAACAACCCGGTCAGGGACTTCATAAGCGCCGAGCTCAAGGTTGCGTTGGATTCGCACGCGAACATTCCCGTCGGGATTCTCGTCGACCCGGTGGTGAAGCAGAGCGCGCAGGGGGGATCGCACCCGGGATTAAAGCGCGTCGACTTCGCGCTCATCGCGTCCATGGCCGAGCACGCGCGGCTCGAAGCGCGACCGGCGCTGCACTTGCTGAACATGTGCCTGACTACCGCGCTCGATCACGTCGATCCCGATGGGAGGGCGCTGAAGCACCTCACGCAAGAGCGCGCCATCGCGCTCAAGGCTGCGACGCGACTCGCCGCGCGGCTCAAGGGCGAGGACGCCGCGGAGGAGACGATCGAGCGCGCCGCGGGCGCGGCGATGTCGCGCCTCATGATGGGCGGCCGCTCCACGGATGGGTCGAGGACCGAGGAACAGAGGGCCGCGGGGGAGACGATCGCGGCGTGCGCCACGGCGATGGCGAAAGTCGCGGGGCCGGGCGTGTTGCACCTCAAGGACATTCTCCGAAGCGGCGGCGCGTCGTACGCGTCGAAGCTCGGGCATCACAGCAAGGACATCGACAACGCGTTGACCATCCTGCAGAAGGCGATGCGGAACTCCTCGGACGAAGAGTACTTAGCGAGTAGATCGTCCCCGCAGCGCGGCGGGGAGGACGCGTACGAGGAGGACGAAGGCGAAGACGGCGAGTACGGCGCGAGGAAACACCCGCGAGCGGCGCCGCTGCCGCTCGAATCCCCCGACGACTCCCCTGGAGGATCGGACGGCATGGATCCGCACCAGAGGGAGTCCATGCGGATGATCCAGAGGATGGAGCACATGAACGTGGGCGGGCGGCCGACGCCCGGGCCGCCGCCGCTCGCGTCGGAGTACTTCGCGGACACGCCGACGGCGTTCGGCGACGCGCAGCCGAAAAGAGTTGGCTTCGAGGGCATCTCTCGCGCGGGCGGCGCGCTCGCCGCGCAGGGGAGGTACGCGCGGGAGAATCCCACGCCGGTCACGCGTCCGGGCCCGGCGCGGGCGCCGTCGGGCCCGAAGACGCGCTTACACGGCGAGGACTACCGGAACATGCCCAAGGGCGAGCGGCTTCGGCTGCAACGCGAAGAACGCGAGCGCGAGATTCACGCCATCGCGGTGAAGAATCGCGAGAAGCAAATCGCGAAAGAGATGGAGATGGAAGCGAAGCTCGCGAAGGAGGCGAAGCTCGAGGCGAGGATCAAGAAGAAACGCTTAGAGCTCGCCGCCGCCGCGCGCGCGTCCGGGAGAACGGACGCGTTCGACTCGTTGTCCTCCCCGAACCGGATGGGCGGGATGCAAGGCGCTTCCCCGGCGGCGTCCGCGGCGCTGCTCGGGGAAGCCGCGCAGGCGCAAGTTCGAAAAACCCTGAACGCGCGCCTCGCGAAAGATTCCGATTGCGACCTCCCGCCCGGGTACGAGCGCGTGAACGACGGCGGGCACTTCTTCTGCCGGCTCACGCAGGAAGCGCTCGCGGAAGCGGACGAGTGGAGAGTACAAAACGGAGGCGAGGCGCTCAGCTCGGAGAAGAGGACGCTGTCCCCCGCGGAAACCGCCGGGATGATGAGTCGGCTCACGAAATCGCAGACGTTCCTTCAGAGGAAGAAGGAAGCGGAGAAGGAAGCGCTCGAGGCGAAGAAAGCCGAGGAGCTCGCGGCGATCAAGCGGAAAGAAGCGAAGATCAACGCGCACAACGCTAAGGTCAAGGCGGAGATGGAGCAGATCAAGGCGAAGAAAGCGGAGACGGAGCGGGAGGAGAAGGCGAAGAAAAAAGCGGCGCTGGAGAAGAAACGCGCCAAGGCGGCGGAGAAGGCGGCGGAGGAGGCGCGGGAGAGAGAGGAGAAGAAATCGCAGTTGGCGGCGTACGAGGCGAAGAAAAAGCAGGAGCTCGCGGAGAAGATGCGCGCGGAGAAGGCCAAGGCGGTGGCGGATAGGGAAGCACGGCAACGCGCCGCGGAGGAGGTGATGCGGAAGCGGCAAGGTTTGCCCCCGAAGGAGGCAGAGGCGAAGAAGGCGATGACGAAGGCTGAGAAGAAACGCGCGGAGGCGCAGAAGAAGAAGGAATTGCAGATTAAGAAGATGCAGCTGAACAAGTCTCCGACGATGAAGATGCCTGAACCGAAGGCGCCGGTCCCGAAGGCGAGGGGAGGGAAGGCGGCGACGCCGTCGGCGCCAGCGCCGGCGGCGAAGGGCGGAACGGCGACGGCGAAGTCGCCCAAGAAGGCCGCGCCGATCAAGCCGGTTCTGAGCAAAAAGGGGAAGTAAGCGAATCGATTCATTCGCGTTAAGTCACCGGGGTGCACATGTAGTTTTTCTTTCGATTGTTCATATTAAGATGAGGTTAAGGTCATCTAATGAACCCGACGAACCCTCGGCGTCTCCGGGACGTCTTCTTCTCCGGCGTCCTCGACGTCGACGGTTTCCCCTACGACGCCTTCGACGTCGTCGAAGTCGCTGAAGTCCACGCCGTCGGCGTCGGCGTCGGCGGCGATCTCATCGGTGGCGTCGACGACGTCGCTTTCCTTCGAGGATGTCGAGGTCGAGTCCTCGACGTCCGCCGCCTCCGTCCGAGCCGCGGGCGCGGGCGCCGTCCTCGCCTCCGCGCGCGGGGGCGCGTTTTTTCTTCGCTCCGCCTCGCGCTTGTGATGAAACAAGATGCTCTCCGGCTTATCCTCGTCCGCGCGCTCGACGATCGCGGGGATGTCCGCGCGCGAGACGTGACACCACGTCGGCTGCTTCATCGTCTCCGCGGTCTCCATCCCCAACCCGCCGCGATTGTTCACGAAGTTCGTCATGTTCTCCCACCGCTCGTCGCACGCCGCGCCCGAGTGCGCGACGTCGTCGTACCCCAACGAAAACATCCACTCCAACGTCGCGCGCGCGTCCGCGAGCGCGTCCCTCGACGCCCCGCGCGTCATGCGAGGCGTGAGCTCGAGCAGCACGATCGGCGGCGGGCGCTCGGCGAGCAGCCGCCGCGCGCCCTCGAGGACGTGCGTCTCCCAGCCGTCGGACGCGACGCGCATCGCCGCGACGTCGACGTCGCGCGGGATCAAGTCGTCCAGTGGTTTGGTCCCCGCCTCGACCGCGAGCTCGCAGCGGAACGCGTCGTTCGTCGCGGGGAAGGGGAAGCGTCTCGTCTCCGTCCCCGTCCCCGTCCCCGTCCCCGTATCCGCTTCCGTATCCGCTTCCGTCGCCGTCGCCGTCCGCCTCGCCGCCGCGGCGAGACGCAGCGCCTCCTCCGTCGCCGTCGTCGCCGGGGTCGCGTCCGTCCCCTTCTTCTTCGCCGCCCTCTTCGCTCGCTTTAAGAGCGCCTCGCAGTACGCCTCCCCCTTCCCCCCGACGCGCGTCTCGTCCAGGCGCACGAGGTGGCCGAAGTCGTTGTGCGCGATGGACGCGGCCACGAGCGACGCCGCGGCGGCGGCGGACTCGAACGCGAGCGCGCGTCGTCCTCGCGCGGCGGCGGCGAGGGAGAAGAACCCGATCCCCGCGCCGACGTCCACCAAGACCGCGTTCGAGTCGTGCGCGGCGAGCGACCCGACGAGCGCATCCGCGCTCGTGGGCTCCCGTGGGTCCCAAACCCCGGCTTGCCACCGCCCTCGCGCGGTCACCGCGGCGCCGGATTCGAGCGTCGACCGCGTCGACGTCGACGCGTCGGAGCCGAGCAGCGGCGTCAAGACGTCGAACGGCGGTTCCCACGCCGCGGAGACTGGGTACGCCGCGTTCGGGTTCACGTCCGGCATCGCGTAGTTTTCGTCCAAGCGCGAGAGCTCCGCGCGGAAGTTCACGAGGTCTTGCTTGTCTTTTTTCATCGCGTTGACGAACAGCTTGACGTGCCCGACGATGCCTTTTTTATGCGCGGTCCATCCTTGTTTCGATTTCCACGACCCGAGGTAGTGATGCGCGATGAGAACGCCCGGGTCGTCCTGCGACACGCCGTCTTCCCCGGTCGGGTGCGTCCCAAACGCGACCTTGGACAAGACGCGCACGTTCCACGGCGACTTCGAGGCGTCCGGTCGGCCTAACGCCTCGGTCTCTCGTCCGCGGTACCCCCAAGGGACCATCCCCGCGACCGACCCCGCGGCGTCCCGGTTCGCCGGGCTGTGCCGCCAAAAGCTCTTCATGACGTAATCCGTGAACGCGCCCGGGCCCGTGCGCTCGAGCGTGTCCCGGTTCGTGTTGTTCGTGAAAATCCGCTGGTAGTTTTCGTTGACGTGATCGCACGTCTCTCTCAGCGCCGGGTGCCCCGCGGCGCCGGCGAACGCCCAGTTCAGGACCTGCCGTCTCCGCACAAAGTGCCGGCTGTACGCCATCTCGTCCGTGTCGAACTCGTTCTCCCACCCGACGACGAGCGTGTCATTCGCGTTGATGAACGAGTCGAGCGGTTTCTCGCACGACGTGTCTATGTCCGCGTAGACGCCGCCTTCGCGCAGGACGACAAGGTACCGAAAAAAATCCGACCGCTCCACGTGCTTCGGCAGCCCCGCGTACGCGTCGTAGTACTCCGGAAACTCTCGCTTCACAAACTCCGTGCAGCCTTCGTCGTCGTAGAATCGCATCTCCCACCCCGGGTTCATCGCTCTCCACGTCTCCATGAACGGCTTCATTCGCTCCGGGACGTCTTTGGACTTGTACGTCTGGTGGACGATGCGCGAGATTTTCAGCGGCGTCGGCGCGGCGCCGAAAGCCGCGTCGTCTCCGTCGGTCGACGTTCCGTATTCCGCGCCGTTCCCGCCTCTCCTCGCGTCGCGGGCCCCGCCTCTGGCGGCGTCGCCGCCGAGCCGCACGTCCCCCAAGCGCACCGTCCCGAAGTTCGCCTGCGTGGACGCGAGGTCGGACTTTTCGTACAGCTGGCGCAGGTCAAAGTTCCGGATCCCGGAGTGCCGGTTCCCCCGCCGAGTGAACCCTCGGTCGCCCGGCGCGAACGACACCTTCACGAGCAGGATGCCCACGATCATGCACGCGAACATGCGGAAGATCTGCACGTTCGACGGCAGGTGGAAGCTGCACCGGCACCCTAGGGTGTCGTCCAGGGTGGACACGACCGTGCCGCCGCCGACGCTCGAGAAGGCGATGGTCGGCTGCCGCGACCGCGCCTTCGGGCTCTTGCTCCGCGCGCGCCCGCCGTCCGGGGCGCGGTAGTACCCCTCCTCGACCGAGCGCAGCGGGTCCGCGGTCGCGGTCTTCTTCTTGAAGAAGCTGCGGCGGCCGTCGACGTACCCGCCGTCGCCGCTCGAGTCGCTCGCGTCGTCCGCGCCTCGCAGACCGCTCGTCGTTCGGCGCAAGTTCGGATTCGGCGACGCGCTCGCGCTCGGTATCTCGATGTCCCTGCGCGCGAGCGGAAGAGCGCGAGGGCCGGCGGTGGATCGCTGGGACGTCAGCGATGCGGCGCGGAGGGAGCGACGAGCGCGGGGAGCGCGGTGGCGGACGCGGCGGAGCGAGCGATGTGTGTATCTCGAAAGATGGGCGACGCGGAACGTTCGAACCGCGCGAGAAGACGGCGCGGCGCCGCGGCGAGATCTGCGGCGGTCGACGCGCGCGCACCTCGACGTATCGCCGCCGCCGTCGGTCCTATGATGCGCCCTGGCGTCCATATCGACGCGCGCGCGCGCTCGCCGCGCGCGTCGAGAGCCCGCGGCGGCGACTTGCCCGCGCCGACGCCGCGCGCGATGCTGATGAACGTCTGGAACAGCTCGGTCCAGTCGTTGGGTCGACGCCGCATCGCGAGCTCGATCGATCTCGTGACGAAGATCGCCGCAGCGATGACAACTTTTTCTAGACTCTAGCTACACGTGTAGCCTTCGCGGAGAAGGTACCGTGTCCGCGCGCGCGTCTCGTCGTCGCCGTCCTCAACAACCCGTCGTCGCCCGCGCCTCCCCCCGCTCCCGTCGTACGTCTCTCGCGCGGCGACCTCGACTCCCGCGCGCGCGGTCGTCGGCGGTCGTCAGTAGTACGCGTCGAGTATCTTCTCGGGCACGCGCCTCAGGAGCTCGCGCGGGAAAATCCGCAACGTCGTCCACGCGACGTCCAACGACTCGCGTATCGTCCGTCCGACGTTCCCTTGGTCGATGAACTCGCGCTCGAACGCGTCCAAGAATTCAGGATACAGCGCGTCCTCGTCGCTGAGCGCTTCCTCGCCGACGACGGCCTTCATGGCGAGCGTGTCTTTCGCGATCGCGTAGTTGGCGTACAGTTGACTCGACACATCGCCGTGGTCCTCGCGCGTCATCCCTTCGCCGATCGCGCTCTTCATCAGTCGCGATAACGACGGTAAGACGTTTATCGGCGGGTATATTTGACGGCTGTGCAGCTGCCTGTCGACGTATATCTGCCCTTCCGTGATGTACCCGGTGAGGTCCGGAATCAGGTGCGTGATGTCGTCGTTCGGCATCGTCAGTATGGGCAGCTGCGTGATGCTTCCTCCGCGGCCTTTGATGCACCCGGAGCGCTCGTAAATCGTCGCGAGGTCCGTGTACATGTACCCCGGGTACCCACGTCGTCCTGGGACTTCCTCTCGCGCGGCGGATACCTCCCTGAGCGCGTCCGCGTATGATGACATGTCCGTGAGTATCACCAAGACGTGTTTCCCTTTCTCGTACGCGAGAAATTCCGCCGTCGCGAGCGCGATTCTCGGGGTGATGATGCGTTCGATCGTCGGGTCGTTCGCGAGGTTTAGGAAAAGGACCACCTTCTCCATCGCGCCCGTGCTCTCGAAGTCCTTGCGAAAGAAGTTCGCGGTCTCGGTGTTGACCCCCATCGCGGCGAAGACGATGAAAAACTCGTCCTGGCGCGCGTCCGCGCCGGCGTCTGCGTCGAGGAGGTGCGTCTCGTTCGCCGTCGCCGTCGCCGTCGCCGTCGCCGTCGCGTGCTTCTCCCCGCCTCCTCCTCCTCCTCCTCCTCCTCCTCCTCCTCTCTCCTCTCTCCGGAGCGGTCGCTTCACGAGCCCGGCCTGCCGGCAGATCTGCGCCGCGATCTCATTGTGCGGCAGCCCCGCGGCGGAGAACAGCGGGATCTTCTGCCCTCGCGCGACGCTGTTCATGACGTCGATCGCGCTGATCCCGGTCTGAATCATCCGCTCCGGGTGCGCGCGCTCGGACGGATTGATCGACGACCCCTGCACGTCCACGAGCTTCTCCGGCATCACCCTCGGACCGCCGTCGATGAGGTCGCCGCTGCCGTTGAATATCCGCCCGAGGAAGTCCTCCGCGACCGGGGCCTTCAACACCTCGCCCGTGAACGCGAGCGTCGCGTTTCGCGCGTCCACCCCCGAGGTGCCCTCGAAGACTTGCACGACGACGCGCTCGCCGTCCACCTCGAGCACCTGCCCGCGTCGCGCGGTGCCGTCCCCGAGCTCGACGCGCACGATCTCCGCGTACCGCGCGGACTTGACCTTGTCTAACACGACGAGCGGGCCGCTGACGCCGGTCACGGTGCGATACTCTGCGCGACGCGCGAGGCGAGGGAGCGAGGAGGAGGAGGACGCGCCGTTCGTTATTTACGAGAGTAGAGAAGCGACAGGGCGTTCGCGCGATCGCGTCGAGGCGGGCGGGACGCGCGCGCACCGAGACGCGGCTCCTGCGCGAGCGCCTTCGTCGCCGCGACCGCTTGCAGCTGCGTCCTCGCGAAGTCGGTCTCGAGACCCATCGTTCCTCTCGCGCCGCGCGAACGCCGTCCTCCGCCGCCGCGCGCGCGCCGCGAGATGCGCGTCAGATCTCTCGGAAGAGACGCGAAGCGTCGCGCACCTGTCGCCGAACGGCGCGACTGGACGAACTCTACGAGTTTTTGAACGCGACGCGAGATCGCGCCCGCTCCCTCGGCCGCGCGCACAACCCCCGGCGCGATGACCGCCGCGACCGATGACCCCCCGCGACCGAGGGCGCTGTCCGGGAAAGAGCGCTACATCAAGGGCGCGGTCCTCGGCGAGGGCACGTTCGGGGTCGTGACCAAGGCGGAGGACACGCTGACGCGCCGGCACGTCGCGATCAAAAAGATCCGCCTGGGGAAATACAAGGAGGGCGTCAACTTCACCGCGATTCGCGAGATCAAGCTGCTCATGGAGCTGCGACACCCGCACGTCATCGAGCTCGTGGACGTGTTCCCGCACAAGCGCAACTTAAACCTCGTGTTCGAGATGTGCGAGAGCGACCTCGAGGCGGTCGTGAAGGACAAGTTCCTGCCCTTGGGCACCCCGGAGGTGAAGTCGTATGTGAAGATGACGCTCGAGGCGGTGGCGTACTGCCACGCCTCGTGGGTCCTTCATCGCGACTTGAAGCCGAACAACCTTCTGATCGCGCCGAACGGCGCGCTCAAGCTCGCGGATTTCGGTCTCGCGCGCGTGTTCGGGTCGCCGAACCGACGCTTCACCCATCAGGTGTTCGCGCGGTGGTACCGAGCGCCCGAGCTGCTGTTGGGGTCGAAGGCGTACGGTCCCGGGGTCGACATGTGGGCGATCGGATGCGTGTTCGCGGAGCTCATGCTGCGCAAGCCATACTTCCCCGGGAGCTCGGACATCGACCAGCTCGGGAGGATATACGCCGGTCTCGGGACGCCGACGGAGGAGAATTGGCCGGGGCATAAGAACATGCCGGATTACGTGGAATTTTCGCACGGCGTCGCGCCGCCGCTCAGACAGCTGTTCACGACCGCGCCGCCGGAGGCCTTAGACCTCCTGCAGAAACTCCTCGCGTTCGACCCGAACAAGCGACTGAGCGCCGCGGACGCGCTGAAGCACGCGTACTTCAGCTCGCGGCCGTTCGCGACGCCCTTCCCGGACCTCCCGCGTCCGACGCAAAAGTTTGGCGACGACGGCGGCGGCGGCGGCGACGACGCCGGGCGAGGAACCTCCGGTCTGATGCCGCCGCCGGACAGCGTGCACGGCGGCGATGCGAAGCGCGCGAGGACCGCGCCGCGCGCCGGGGACGCCGCGCACTTCGCGGCGGCGGACCGAGACGAATCCCCCGCGACGGAGCCGCACCGCGACCGCGACCGCGACCGCAACCGCGGCGAGTTCGACGGCGGCCGACGGATCGGCGGCGGCGATCGCGACACGGACGAGCGCGCGGACGGCGGCGCGCCGATGAGCACGAGCGGCGGCGGACACGGCACGGACGCGATGGGGCAGCTCGGGTTGGATTCCTGCGATAGGCCCGCGCTGAGCACCGTGGACCGCGCCTATCTCAGGAAGCGGAAGCACGACCTGGACGTCGCGTTTTTAGCGGCTTCGCAGGAGGGAAGCGAGGAGCAGGGTGGAGGGTGAATTAGATCGCGACGCGAGCCGAGGGTGGCGTCGTCGTGTCGTGTGCAACGTAGAGCTAGTCGTAGTGGTTGTGATGACGGTGTGTCACGTCGTCATCGCGCGCGCCTTCGCTCGGAGCGGCCGGGCGTGTTCGTCTGAGTCCTCGGCGAGAGTCTTCTGCGCGTCTGACGAGCGGTTCGCGGCGTCCGTTGTCCGCCGCCTTCGCGAGGCCGAGGCCGCTCGAAGGTAGAATCTTGCTCAAACGCGTCACATGTCAGTATCCGATGAGTTCGAGATAGAAGCGGAGAGCTATCCATTCGAGGGGCCAAGACGCTTCCTGTCGCGACCCACGACCTTGCTCACGGCGGAGAGGCTGCGGCGGTCTCTGAGGTAGTCCACGTGCGTGAACACGAGACACGCCAGGTCCTCGGTGATGTCGTCTAAGGGTCCGCGCGGCGGGGTTGGATCTGCACCGTTCTTACGCCGACGACGGCGGCGGTGCGTTCGCTGATTCGGCATGATCGCGCGCGACGGACGCCCACGGGCGCGCGGGAGAGTAACCCTAAAACCCGGCCCCTTTTTTTCCAACAAAATTCCTGCAAAATTCGCGCGGGTAAGCGAGCGAAGTTTCCTGCGACCGCGTCATCGCCGCAGAGCGCGACGCACCGATCAGGGCGCTCGATCGGATCGCGCGCGTCGAGGCGATTTCACCACGAGCGACACGATGCCGACGGACGCGGACTCCTACGGGTGCGCGTCCTCCCCCCGCGGCTTCGTCGCCCGCGCGAACCCGCGGACGATCCTTCCACGATTCATCATCCATCCCTCGCCTTTTCGTTCAAACGCGATCCTGAATCTCGCGCCACCCCCGTCGGAACCCCCCTCCCCCCGCGCGCAGGCGATGGAAGAACCTCGTCCCGTTCCTGTACGACTGGTTCGCGCACCACAGGCTCGTGTGGCCGTCCCTCTCCGTGCGATGGGGCGCGGTCCTGGAGACGAACGAGTACAAGCACAAGCAGCGCCTGTACCTGAGCGAGCAAACGGACGGGTCGCCGTTTTTCCCAAACACCCTCGTCGTCGCCAACGCGGAGGTCATCAAACGCCGCGTCGCCGCCGCGGAGCACATGGTGTTCGAAGAGGAGACGCGCAGCGCGTTCGTGAAGGGCTTCAAGACGATTATCCACCCGGGGGAGGTGAACAAGATGCGCGAGTTCCAGGCGTCGCCGAACTTGTTGGTCACGCACACGGACGCGCCGGAACTTCTCGTGTGGAACACGGAGACGCAGCCGCACAGAAAGACGGGCCCGGCCGCGCAGAGGGACGCGCCGAACGGCGGCAGAGGCGAGGATGGGGAGCTCTGCCCGATCGCGGGCGCGCTGAAGCCGTCGAGACCGGATCTCGTCTTGAGAGGGCACGGCGACGACGCCGAGTTCGCGCTCGACGTGCACCGCGAGGGTTTCAAAGTCGCGTCCGGCGGGAAGGATCGTAACGTCCTTCTGTGGGACGTTTCCGATTACGATCAAGGATCGCTGTGCACGAACGGGAAGGAAGGGAGCGGCGCGACCGGGAACGGTGAGGGCGTCGGCGCGAAGAGCGGCGATTTCGACGGCGCCCCGAGCCTCGCGCCGAAGACGACGTTCGAAGGCCACTCAGACACCGTGGAGGACGTGTCGTTCCACCCCTCCGGCGCGAGCGAGCTGTGCAGCGTGGGGGACGACAACGCGCTGATCTTTTGGGACGCGCGCGCGGGGACGAAACCCGCGCACAAGGTGACGGACGCGCACGGGGAGGACGTGCACACCGTGGACTGGTCTCTGCTGGACGAAAATGTAATCCTCACGGGCTCCGCGGACGCGACCGTCAAACTTTGGTTGGGTTTATCTTTGCAACTCCCTCTCTCTTACTCATTGCAAAACGCGTCTCTTTCCTTCGCGTCGTGACTTTACTATCTTCCCAAGCGAGTGCTGACTTTGACTTATTTTTTGCTGGTGTCTCTACTTCATGGGACCGACGCAAGCTCGGCGCGCTCGGCGCGGAGTGCTGCGTGCACACGTTCGCGATGCACAAAGACGCGGTAACGTGCGTGCAGTGGTGCCCGGACCAGAAAGGGATGTTCGGCTCGTCCGCGGACGACGGGTACCTCAACGTCTGGGACGTGAACAAGATTGGCGCGGCGCAGAGCGCGGAGAAGAAGAAAACCGCGGCGCCGGAGATTGTCTTCCAACACGCCGGGCACAAAACGTCCGTCACGGACTTCCACTGGAACCCGTTCGATCCGATGACGATCGCGAGCGTGAGCTCCGGGGACGGCGGGAACACGCTGCAGATGTGGAGGATGAACGACTTGATCTACCGCCCCGAGGAAGAGGCGCTCGCGGAGCTGGAGAAGCACAAGGCGACCATCTGCGGCGTGCGCGCGGCGGCGGCGGGCGGCGGCGGTGAGGGGGGGGGCGACGCGCAGGAGAAGGAGAGCGCGGAACCGACCGGGGACGGCGCGGCCGCCCCCGAAGGCGCGGGAGCGATGGAGACGGACTGATTTGTGATGCCTAACGATACCTTAGATTAACCCTAATACGCCACTGGCGCGACCTCGGGGGAGTGCTCCAACGCGCCCAACGCGCGTTTGACGAGGGACCCGACGTTCCGCGAGAACTCCACGAAATCGATCATGCCGTCGCCGTTGCTATCCAACACCTCTATCAACCGCTCGATCGCCTTCTCGGAGATCAGCTTCCCGCCCCCGTGCGCGCAAGCGGCGGCGTCGGCGACGCGCACGCTCTCCGCGAACGCCGACGACGATATCGACCCGGTGCCGTCGACGTCGAAGTGCGTCCGCCAGACGTGAAACAGTTCCGCGCGGTGCGTGAAGAACAGTCGCGCGATCGCGTCCGCGAGCAGCCGCACGACGTCCTGCGGGTCGTTCGACGTCGGGGTGATCGGGACTTCCTCGCCCCCCGACGTGTCCCACTGAAGACCGACGCGCGCGCGGCGTCGTCCTTCGCGCGCGGGCTCGATCGACGCCGCGAGCGACTTGACAAACTCGCCGCGATCGACTTCGCCGCTGCCGTCGACGTCGAACGACGTCAACACCGCGTCGAGCTGCGCGTCGGAGAAAACCGCGAGCGAGGGCAACCGCGCGCGGACGCTCGCGCGGAACTCCTCCGGGGATAACTCCCCGTCGTGGTTCACGTCCATGGATTCGAACGCCGCGGCGAGGTCGCCGCCGCCTTGCATGATCGCCCCGACGAGTTCCGACGCGACGTCCGACTGCCACTCTTTGCACCCGCCCTTCATGTGCACGTGGAACCGCGAGAGCCACTTGCGGTACAACACGCCCCCGCGCTCCGGGTCGATCTCGTCCGGAGTGGCCAGGTCGTACAGAAGGTTGAGCCACTTCATTCGGACTTGTAGAACCTCGGACAGGCCCGTCGCCCACCACTCGAACGTCGCGAAGCCGTCGTCGGCGTCGTCCCCGAGCGCGTAGTACCCTAGCAACGCGGTCTTGTTCTCGTAGATGTACTCCGACGCCTGCGCGACCGCGGCCGCGAGCTTCGCGGCTTTGCCCTCCCGCCTCGTCTGCACCGTCTGCGTCAGCGCGTTGTGCTTTATCTTTCGATGGTCCCACTTGACGTGTTTCGTCGGCCTCTCCGCCTTCTCTTTGAAAATCACAATTGCGCCCTTGTTCCCGCCCGAGCCGCAGTAATTCGACGCGCTGAACACCGTGTACACTCTGCCTCCGTGCGTCACCTCGCACCCCTCGTCGACGCACTGATGCGATCGCACGAGCGTCGTGAACTTCTCGCGGTCCAAAAACGCGTTCGTCGCGTCGCGACCCCACAACACTCCGGCGCCGCGCGCGCTCGGTTCGAACCCCCGAAACCCCGGGCTCGGATGCGGGTCGCTCCACATCAAGTCCTTCATCCACTTCTCGTCGCCCAAGTTGTGGTCCGCGGCGAGGACGTCCGGCCCGCGCGCGAGTTCTCGAATGTCCCGCAACCGCACGGTGGGGTCCCCGGGTAGACCGCCGTGTAACACGAGCGTCTTACCGTTGATCACGCACGCCCACGGGAGCCACGTGAAGACGGCGTGAAACGTCTGGAACACGGAGTGGTCGTACTTTCCGAGGCACTCCTCCTCGAACCCGCCGTAGATGTTTATGTGCGGCTCCTCGTGGTTCCCTCGGTTCACGTACACGCTGTTTGGGCGCGCGAGCTTCAGGGCGAAGATCAGCAGGCACACCTCGCACGCGTGGTCGCCGCGGTCGACGAGGTCGCCGTTGAAGACGTAAATCGTTTTCTCGCTCGGCAACCCCTGCGACGCGAACACGTGCAGCAGGTCGTGTATCTGCCCGTGCAAGTCGCCCACGACGACGACTTTCCCTCCCGCGGGTACCGCGACGTCGATAACGGACGGCTCGGACGCGAAGAGCACGGCGACAGCCTGGAGAATCGCGAGCGCGTCCGTCATCGAGACGCGCTCGTCCTCGCCCAGGCCGCGGAGAAGGTTCTCGATCGACCCCGACGTGAGCGTCGGGAGGGCGGCGATCTCCGACGGGTCCTTGGCGCTTCGCGCGCGCAGACCGATGTCCGCGCTGATGTCCTTGAGCTTGATCCGCGTCGTCCGCGCGAGCGATCCGAGCGCTTGGTTCACGGTCGCCATGACGCCGCGTCGTCGCTCGTTGATTCGGTTCTCCTCGCGGTCCTCGAGCGCGTTGAGGATCGCGCTGAGTTCCTCGTTGTCCTTCGCGATCCGTCGCTGGACTCGACGGTACGCTCTCTGGATGAGGATCGCGGCTTCGTCCGCGTTGGAAAGCGAGCCGGGGGTCTCCATGGTGGATGGAACCGCCGCGGCCGCGACGCGGGTCGCGTTCGTCCGTGTGTCGGTCGGACAGGAAGTTTCTCGGCTTCCGTCTCGGACTTTTTCGTGTGCAAATTTTTTTTTCGTGTGAGCTTGCTTTTCGTGGGTCCGTCTGCAACAGGCTAACTTTTTTCCCATACGAAATCTCTCGCGAGACGCGACGCGCACATCCGGAATTTGTGGCGAGGCCGCCTCCTAGTTGTACTTTCCGCCTGCTGCGCTTTTTCCCGAGCCGTCGGGGCTGTGATTTTGATCGACGTCGACGCTTCGGGGTCACACCCACCCGCACGCCGCGCAGCCGTCCGCTCCGCGACGTCAACGAATGGCGAACATGGCCACAGCAGGCGCGGTCGCCGCCGCGACGCCCGTCCGCGTTCGCGCCAACACCCGGTTCCCAACCCGCGTCGTCGGGAGGGTCGTCGGTAATCGTGGTCGCGTCTCCCTCGTCGCGCGCGCCGCCAAGTCCGCGCCGAAAGCTCCGGCGTCGCCGTCGCCGCCGAACGAGATCCCGCCGCCGCCGCCGGGATACTACCCGCCCCAGGGTACGTCCGAGTCGCGATCGACCGCGCGCGCGCGCGTCTCGTCGCTCGAACGACGCGCGTTTCCCCGAGCGCGTCGCTCGGCGCGCGATCCGCCGATCCAAAAGATTTATCCACTTTCGCGCTCTTCGCTCGCGACTGATGAGACCCCTCTCTCCTCTCTCGACAGGCCCCCCTCTCCCGCTGCCGCCCACCCCCGGGGTGAACGTGGGCGAAGCCGGCGCCCCCGGCGCGCCCCCCGCGTACGGGACGCAACAGGGCTACCCCCCCCAGGGGTATTACTACCCCCCGCCGCCGCCGCAAAAGAGCGGGTCGAACGGGTTCGTGATGATCGGCATCGGCGCCGCCATCGCGATCGGCGTCATGAAGGTCATGGAGTTCGCCGGCGGCAAGAAGGGCGACATGCAGAGCATGATGATGCAGCAGATGATGAAGCAGGCGATGAAGGGCGCGGGCGGCGCGCCGGGCGGCATGCCCGGCGCGCCGGGCGGCATGCCCGGCATGCCGCCGATGGGCGGTGCCCCGGGGGCGTCGCCGTTCCCACCGTTCCCGACGCCGACGCCGACGCCGACGCCCGCGGCGGCGGCGGCGGCGCCCGCGGTGGACACGACCGCGACGGCGGTTCCGAAGCCCGCGGCAGCTCCGGCCGCGCCGGCCGCGGCGGCGACGCCGCCCCCCGCTGCGCCGGTGACGCCGCCGCCGTCCACCGCCGCGCCCGGCAGCGGATCGTTCTTCCAAGACGCCGCGGACGCGATGCCGGAGCCGAACCCGGCGCCGAACCCGTTCTCGACCCCGCCGCCGAGCGAGGGCGGGGCCGACGACGAGGCTGATCTTGAGTACATGCAGAACATGCTGCGCAATCCGGAGATGCAGAAGATGATGTACCCGTACCTCCCCGAGATGATGCGTAACCCGGAGACGTTCGAGATGCTCCTCACGAACCCGATGTACAAGGACCAGCTCAAGGGGATCATGAAGCAGATGAAGGAAGGCGGCGGCAACATGGAAGGGATGCCGGACGTGAACTCCCCGGAGGTGCAAGAGCAATTCGCGCAGATGGGGATGACGCCGCAAGACGCGATCGAGAAGCTCATGGCGGATCCGGAGCTCGCGATGGCGTTCCAGAACCCGAAGATTCAACAGGCGGTGATGGACTGCTCGTCGAACCCGAACAACATCATGAAGTACCAGAACGACCCGGAGATCATGAACGTCTTCATGAAGCTCGCGACGATGTTCCCGGGCGCCGCGGGCGCGGGCGCGGGGATGAACCCGATGGCGGGCGCGGGGATGCCGGGGGCGCCGCCGATGGACGCGACGGCGGCGCCGGTCGTCGAGCCTATCGTCGAAGCCGCGCCCGCGGCGCCGGTCGCGGAGGCGGCACCCGCGGCGGAGGCGGCGCCGGTCGCGGAGGCGGCGCCGGTCGCGGAGGCGGCGCCCGCGGCGGAGGAGAAGAAGGACTAGAAGCGCGAACGCCGACGCTGAATTTTTAATACCGCACGCGCGCGAAGAGCCACCATAATACGATACCCCCGCGTCCTCCTCCTCCTCCTCCTCCTCACTTCCCGTAGTTATCGCACGCCGGCGACGCGGCGAACGTCTTCATCTCCTCCATGTCCACCGCGCTCGATATCAACCTCCTGCACCGCTCCCCGGACGCCTTCTTCATGACGTCCGCCGGCGCCGCCTCGATGATGCGATCGCACGCCTCCACCGCCGCCGCGAACGACGCCTGCGGGACTTCCTCCTCGCCGAACGGCGTCCCGTCCGCGACGTACTTGGCGAGGACGGTCAAGTTCTTCGCGCCCAGCAGCACGTCCTCCATCGCGCCCAGTCCGTTCGCGGGCACCGCGCCGTCGCCGTCGCCGTCGACGCCGACGCCGACGTCGACGACTTCCCCGAACGACGTCGCGATCGTCACGGGAAGCACCGCGGTCATCGTCTTCGCCTTGTCCGCGTACCTCGGGAGGAGGTTCATCACGCGCGACCTGCGGCCGCCCTCGGGGAGGCCCTGGAGCTCCATCGCGGAGACGATCTGGGAGGAGGGATGAGGGGGGGGGAGCGCGGAGGGCGGTGGACGGGCGGAGGTGGTCGGGACGGGACGTCAGCGCGCGGCGGGACGGACGCGCCGCGGACGAACCGCCGCCGCGGGGCGACGGACGGATCGATCGACGCGACGGTTCGGTATTCGGAACGATCGAACTAGCGGAGAGCGACGCGCGACGCGTCATCGCGCGCACCGCGTCTCTGCCGTCCATGAGCCCGATGTACGCGTTCACCGGGGTGACCGTCGTCGCGTTCACCTCGACCGCGCGCGCGGAAGAGGACGACAGGAGCGGGATCGTCGCGACCGTGGACAGGAGCAGCGCGCGTCGCGACGGCGTCGACGACGACGACGACGACGGCGACGATGACGTGTTCTCCGCCGTCGCGTCGCGACGCGGCGCCGCGCGCGCGTTCGCGGCGGCGCGACGCGTCCGCGCGTCGCGCGCGCGTCTCGCGGGCGCGGGCGCGCGGGGCGCCGCGCGAAGGCTCGTCGTGGAGGCCATCGTGCCGAGCTCTCGAGGGTGTGGCGCCGTCTTCGAGCGCGCCCGTCGTTTTATCCCGAGTTCCTGCTGCTAGCGCTGTGTCGCCGTCGTCGGAAGGGGACTTTCGAGAAAGGAATGGGGCGCATTGTTACCGCCGCGCCCGCACGCCGACGACGCCGCGGGTTCGTCCACCACGCCCCGCGATGACTGAGCTGAAGATGTCGTGGGTCGGAAGATGCGGCGGCTGCGGCAAGGAGCTGCGCATGAAGGACGACCCCCCGCCGGCGGCGTGCGCGAGGTGCAAATCGCGCTGGTACTGCGGAAAAGATTGCCAGGTGAAAGATTGGCAGCGCGCGACGAACGGGCACAAGGAGATGTGCGCCGTGCTCGCCGCGCTGACGGCGAAGAACGACGACAAGGCGATGCATCGGTCGATGAAGACGGTGGACTCCACGAGCGAGGACCTGTTGAGTCGATGCAACGAGATACTCGAGAAGCAGACCAAGCCGGGGATGCAACTCCGCGAGATGATCGAAGACGTGGTCCGGAAGCAAAAGAGCTCGAAGAAGTCGCGGCACCTCATAATGATGGGCGCGAGGACGATCGAGGACAACCAGTGCACGCTCATGGCGCTGGACGAGAAACAGGTGAAGGAAATGTTGAAGGACGACCCGGACTTCGCCAGGCACGCGAACTTGGTGTCGTCGTACGACCCGTCCACCGAGCTCGTGATCGCGTTCGACGTCGAGTCGCCGCCGAATTACATCGTATTCCGAGCCGCGATGAAGGACCTGCCGCACGGGGGATATTAACCTTAACGTATACTACTGTAACCTAACGTACTGTACATGTAGTAGCCCTAGCTCGCGCGTTGCGCGGGCGTCTATCATCGCGGCGTCTCCTTCTTCCCCTTCGACGCCTTCGCCGCGTCCGCGGCGGCCCACATGTACATGCTCGCCAACGTCTTATACGGCGCCCACGAAGCCGCGATCTCGCGCATCTTCTCCTCCTTCGGCGGGTCTCTCAGTCCGTACGCGATCATCATCCCCTGCCTCACGCCGAAGTCCTTCACCGGAAGGACGTCCGGGCGATTTAAATAAAACATCTGGAACATGTGCACGCTCCACTCGCCGATGCCTTTCAGCTCCAGGAGCGTCGCGGTCGTCTTCTCGTCGCTCATCGCCTCGAGCGCGTCATCCGTCAACGCCGGGCGGCGACCGTCGTCGTCGTCGTCGTCGTCGCCGCTCGAGAACCGCGCCGCTAACCCGCGCAGGTACTCCAGCTTCCTCGCGGATAACCCGCACGCGCGCAGGTCCTCGTCTTTCGCGCGCGCGAACGCCTCCGGGGTCATCGCCGTCTCGTCGTCCTCCGCGCCGACGGCGCTCCGCACGCGGCCGAAGATGGTCGCCGCCGCGGCGCCGTTGAGCTGCTGAAAGACGATCGCCCTCGCGAGCGACCGGAACGCGCGGTTCGGCTCCGTCGCGCGCGCGCGCGCTTCCTGGCACGACGCGATCCTGGGGAGGACGCCGTGCGTTCGAATCAGCGCCGCCATCGTCGCGTCCGCGGCGGAGATGGACGCCAGCGCGCGCGCGACGTCGACGTCTCCGAAACGGAGTCCGTCGTCGTCCTCGGGCGTTCGCGGGACCGCGTCCTCGACGGGCGGGACGGCGCGCGCGCGCTTCGCCGGCTTCGCGGGTTTGATCGGCGACGGCGTCTTCGGAGGCTTCGCCGGGGATTGCGGCGAGGCGGTCTTCGTCGCCGACGCTCTCGCTCTCGCGCGTCGCGACGGCGGATCTTCGGTCGCGCGTCGTTTCGGAGGCATCGTGACGGAAGCGACGGCGCGCACCGCGCGCGCGCGCGAGGCGAAGGGCTCGGGCGCGCGCGAGCGACCGCGCGCGAGCGCACGAGCGAGCGCGGAGGAGAAGAACGTCGACGCCGAGCGCATGCGACGACCCCGCGCGCGGGGCTAGTGTTCGCGAGGACTCCGAAGATCGATCCGAAGTTCAATTCAGGTTTCGTTCGTTGGGCGATGCAAAATCGTCGCGTTGTTCGAGGCGTCTTCTTTCGTTACATCGACGCCGCGCTCGCTATAAGATACCCGCATCTCCGCCCACCCCCAACACGTCGCACCGTCCACGCGGCGACCTCTACCGCTCCACCTAGTCCTAGGCAGGACTAGGTCCGAGATAAGGTTCCTTCATCGTTGCGACGCAAAATATTTCGTTGTGGTCGATGCGCAGCCCGACGACTTTCACGCGCACCTCGATATCCTTCACGATCCTGTGCGAAATGTCCGTCTTGTCGACGTACGCGTTCTCGTCCACGCTCTCGAACACCATCTCTTCCGGCACGAGCTGGTTCGAGACGAACAATTTCAGCGGGCCGGCCTCGGCGAAGAACCCGAACTTGGTCACCTGCACGACGACGCAGTCCAAGACTTCGTTTTTGAACGGGCGAAACGCGATGGCGCTGTACTTGACGTGGAACTTCGCGCGCGCGGTGCCGTCGTCCGTGATCATCCCCTCGCTGATGTGCACGATATTCGTCACCATGACGATGTACCCGTGTCTCCCCGTGCAGCTTCCTTCGACCTGTGAGAGAGGGAGGGAGGGAGGCGCGTTCGATCGATCGTGAGAAGGGACGGATTGGAATTTAGGGTTCGACGGGAGGCGCGATCGAGCGGCGTCGCGCGACTCGAAGGCGGCGTCGAGGGTCCGCGAGACGCGCACCTCTTGCCGGACCCGCGACTCGATCATCTCCCGCATCCGCTTCCCGAAGTACATCGGCTCTAGGACTATGTTCTTCTCCTGCTCGATGTGAAAAAACATCGCGCCCTCTCTCCGCGATCGCCGACGCGCGTCGCCCCGCCCGCGAGATCTACCGCCGCGTCGCTCCGCGCGCGCTCGCGGTCGTCGTGCTCCTCCTCCCGCGCGGACCTTCCGAGCGCGTGCGCGAAGGACTCGGCGTCGCCGGCGATCTGCCCGACGAGGCGCGCGGGGGTGTGTCGTGTCCTCCGCGCGCGGCGTCGCGTTCCGTCTACCTGACGCGCCCATACCCAGATCAACTCAGGGCCATTCCAGTTTATCGGTCGGTCAGTTGAATGGGACCGCGATCAAATGTTGAAACCGGGCGGTGGGTGAAAAACGCGCGTGTAGAAAGCAACTTCTCGGTCTTCGCCGCCGCGTGCTGACTCGTCGGGTTGCCGATCGATGCGTTTGAACGCGGTCGCCGCGGAGCTCGGGCGCAGTGCGAGCGGCGTCGCACGCCCTCGTCCGGACGCGCGCGATGGCGCAGCCGGCGATGTACGAGCAGATGGTCTTCCCGACGCGGTTCGTCTGGGCGTACGGCGGCAAGCAGGCGCGTCGCCCCGCGCGCGCCTCGGTCTCCCTCGCCCGCGTTGTTATGCCTCTTTTCTCGCTCTCGGGGCAATTCTCGCGTTCGCTCGCCTCCCCCCCTCGCGCGCGCTCCCTCCATCGATCATCCCCTGACGCCTCCGTCCCCGCGGCCTTTGAATCCCCCCGCAGGTGCACCTGTGCGGCTCGTTCACGAACTGGCTCGAGACCGTCCCGATGGCGATCGAGCCGAATCCCACCGGCGGCGAGGTTTTCGCCGTCGTGTGTAACCTACCGCCCGGGTACCACCAGTACAAGTTCATCGTCGACGGCGAGTGGCGTCACGACGAGAACCAGGCGTTCATTCAAGATCCTCTCGGGAACGTGAACAACTGGCTGTTCGTGAAGAAGCCCGGCGCGGCGAACGAGCCGAGCCCGGGACAGGGGATACCCATCCCGCAGCCGCGGGAGGGCGGCGCGGGGGGCGGCATGGACTGGATCGGCAGCTCCATGGGCGGACTGCAGATCAAGCGAAACAGCGAGGGCGTCATCAAGCAGCCGGGTCCCGCGTCCTCGTTGGCGCCGAGCGCGATGGGAATCAAAGGCATCGCGGGGGTTTCGGACGGCGACCAGGACACCTCGAGGGCGCGCGTGTTGGAGTTTCTGCAGCGGCACACCGCGTACGAGCTCATCCCGGAGAGCAACAAAGTCGTCGTGTTGGACACGAAGCTCCCGGTCCGCCAGGCGTTCCACGCGTGCCACGAGCAAGGGATCATGGCCGCACCGCTGTGGGACGAGCGCGCGCAGGAGTTTGTGGGGATGTTGTCCGCGGGGGATTTCATGGACATCGTGCGCGTCATCGGGCCGTCGTTGGCGTCGAGCGCGATGAGCGAGGCGCAGTTGGATCAGCACACGATCGCGATGGTGCGAGAAGAGAAAGCCGCGGAGACGGGGACCTCGCCCGCGCCGCTCGTGAGCGTCCGGCCGGAGGACTCGCTGCACTTAGTCACGCTGACGCTCATGCAAGGCCGGCTCGCGATGGCGCCGGTGCTGAGCTACGGGAGCCACCCGCCGAGAGGGCAGACGCCGTCGAACTCGCCGCTCACGTCCGCGAGCGGCCTCGCCGCCGCGGGCGGGGGCGGGGGCGGGGGCGGGGGGGACGGAACCACCCCAGGGAGCGCGGGCGGCGCGGGGGGGCACGACGCGAGCGGTGGCGGCGCGGGCGTCGGAGGCGGCGTCGGCGCGTTCGCCGGGCACAGACAGAGCACGGCGCAGCTTCTGCACCTCACGAACCTCGCGGAGGTGTTCGCGTGTTTGGTCCGGCACTTCCGCGGCGTCCCGAGCGCGCTGCCGCTGTTCTCGCAGCCGATCGGGGCGCTGCCGATCGGGACGTGGACCGCCGCGCTCGGTGGATTCCGAGGGTCGCAGCGGCAGCCGGGCGGGGGGGGGAACCCGGCCGCCGGGACGGACGGGATTGGCGCGGGGGGGCAAGACGCGTCCGCGTCGCAGTCGACGCCGATTCCCGGGCTTCTCCCGGTGAAGGCTATCCTTCCGTCGTCCACGGTCGAGGACGCGTTTAAGATGATGCCAGGGTGCGGCGCGCTGCCGGTCGTGGACGAGGCTGGGCGGTTAGTCGACGTCTACGCGCGCGCGGACGTCATCCTCCTCGCGGCGGAGAACACGTACAGACGCGTGAGCTTGAGCGAGTTTACCGTCGCGCAGGCGTTGCAAGTCGGGAGGGCGCCGACGGCGGAGCAGCGACGCGCGGCGGCGGAGTACGCCGCGCACGCGGCCGCGGCGGCGGCGGCGGTGGGAGCGCAACCCGCGGGTTTAACGCCGCCGCAGCGGGCGTTACCGACCCCACGGGCGCACACGTGCACGCGAGGGGACACGTTGCGCGCGGTGGTGGAGGCGTTGAGTTTGCCCGGCGTTCGACGGCTCGTCGTCGTGGACGCCAACTCGCACGCGGTCGAGGGCGTCGTGTCCTTGTCCGACGTCGCCGCGTTCTTGTTGCAGACGTAGGTAGAGCTCGAGAGCGAGGCGGGCGGCTTAGATTTTAACCGATAAAGTGCGATCGTCGACGCCTTCGCGCGCGCGACGACGACTGAAAAAACCAAACGCGCAGCACGGCTCGCCTCGTCGTTTGGCTGAATCCAACCCGGCCACGGCCCACGAAATGACCCGCGGCGCGGCTCCCAAAATCGAGCCGCGGGCGCGTCCGCGACGATCGTCGCGGTCACAACGCGCGCGCACCGCTCGGTGTGGCATCGCGCGTCGCAGCGAGCGATACGATGAGGTGAGAGAGCACGATGACGCGCGATCGACCGCGTCGGGCGTCGCGCGCGCGCGCGCGGCGCGCGATCATCCGCCGCCGCGTCAGACGTCGCTCGCTTTTTCCCCGCGCGATCCGATCGCCGCGTCGGCGCGCTCGAACCCCCCCTCGTCGACGCGATCTGACGCCGCGCCCCCTCGTTCTCTCGCGACGATTCTCAGCGGATTCTTCGGAGGCGGCGTCCCCGCGCCCAAGCCCGCGATGGGCGGCGGCTTCTTCGGCGCGAGCGACGGCGCGGACATGGAAGAGCTCGGGGGCGATCTCGAGGACGACCCGACGGAATTCGAAGGCGCGATCGAGGAGGTGGACATCCCGTCGACGCGCGACGAGGAACTCCTCGGCGGCATCTTCGGCGCGACGTTATCCATCGCATCGCGCGACGTCAACTCATACGTCAAGCCGAAGCCGGCGCTGCTGACGCCGCAGGATCTGATGGGCGCGGCAGCGCAGCCGCCGGGCGGGCCTCCCTCCGCCTTCGCGCGGCAGCAAGCCGCGTTCGAAGCGGAGAGAGCCGCGTTCCAGCGTCAGATGGCGCAGGGCGGGCCGCCGATGGGCCCGCCCGCGGGAAGCGCGCCGCCGATGCCGCCGCCGGGGATGCTGCGTAACATCGGCCCGCCGCCGCCCGGGATGGCGCCGAGGGGGCCGCCCGGCGCGGGCGCGGGAATGGGAATGGGAATGGGAATGGGCGCGGGAATGGGCGCGGGCGCGGGCGTGCCGCCCCCGGGGATGCCGCCGCCGATGGGCCCGCCGCCGGGGATGATGGGTGGGAACGGCGCGTTCCCGCCGCTCGGGTCGCATCCCCCGCCGCCGGGGATGCGCGGCGGCCCCCCGCCGCCGCACTTCCCGCCGCCCCACCACGGAGGACGCGGACGCCATCACCACGACCAGCGGTTCCCGCCCCCCGCGCCGACGCACGGCGGCGGCGGCGGCGGACGACGCGGGGACGTCCCGGAGTGGGCGGACGGATCCATCGTGGGCGGCGGCGGCGGCGACATCCCCGGGATGCCCGGCGTGCCGATGGGGCCGAACGACGACGACGCCTTCGGCCCCGGTTCCGGCAGCTTTGGCGGCGGCGGCGGGACGCGACAGGGCGGCGGCCGCGGCGGCCGCGGCGGAGGCAGACACGGGCACAACCAGCGCCACAACCATCGCAACCGCAGCGCGAAGCTCATGACCTCGGACGAGATCGAACAGATCCTCCGGATTCAGTGGGCGGCGACGCACCCGCTCGACCGCGCCGCGTACGACCACGACTACTACTACCAGTGCTGGCTCCACTCCAACAACCGCGCGAAGCTCAAGGAGCCGTTCGCGCCGTCGGAGCTGCGAGAGCTCGCGCCGCAGGCGAAAGAGGCGAGGGCGCCGACCGCGTTCGTGACGTTGGACGGCCTCGGCCGCGTGCCGTTTTCAAACTTGCGCGCGCCCAAACCGCTTCTGGACGTCAGGCGCGTTCTATACACTGGTCCTCATACGACCGCGTTGGCGTTGTGAACGCCGATCCTTAAGGACTTTTGCCGTCGTTTTTCTCCGCCCACCCGTCGCTTTCAATCCTCGACCGCGACGCCTTTCAACTTGCACTGACGCCTTTCAACTCCACCCCGACGTTCGCTTGTATGGAACGACCGTCAGCGGCAAAGGCGAAGTCGACGGCGGCGCCGGACGCGAGGCGGACGAGAACCAAGCGGGCGGCAGACGGCTCGAACAGGAGCCTCTGCTCGCCGCGCGGATCATGATCGAGGACGGGATGTGCCTCCTGCTCGACGTGGACGACATCGATCGGCAGGTGGAGGAGGGCGTCGCCGCGGAGGCGCCCGCGGCGATGGCGCGGCGGCGAGACTTTCTCTTGGAGGGCCTCGCGGGGACGCTCCGCGTTCCCGCGACGCCGGTCCTGAACGCGCAAGCGCGGAAGCGCGGCGACTCCGACGCCGTGTTCGAGCGCATCGCGACGCTGCACAAGGGCAGGGTCATGCTCGCGAAGCTCTTGCCGCGGCTGCGGAGCGGGTGCTCCGCGGCGGCGTCTCTCGTCTGGGCGGTGATGCGTCACTCGCCGACGCTGTTGAAGGAGGGCGAGAAAGCCGCGGTCGCCGCCGCCGCCGCCGCCGGGAACGAGGCGTCCGCGAACAACAGCGCCGCCGAGCTGGCGAAGGAGACCGCGGTCGCGATGTCGAACTTATCCTACGCCGCGACGTCGTCCGCGATCGAGGCGCTCGCGTCGGCGGCGATGGCCGCGGACGCCGCGGGGTCGCTGCCGTCGTTCGCCGCCGCGTCGGGACCCGGCGCCGGGATGGCGTCGCTCGCGCGCGCGGTGCTGGAGCAAGGCAGCAGGCTCGGCATCCTCGGCGCGGACTACGACGCCTCGCCGGAGTGGTCCGACTGCTTCACGACGTTGTTTAACATCCTCGACGCGCACCTCGCGACGCTCGAGAAGTACCACGTCGCCGCCAAGGGCGGGGAGAAGAAGCTCGCGGCGTCCATCGCGGAGCGCGCGGGCGCGGAGAAGCTGGAGCTGCCGCGCGATTTGCTCCGCGCGTGCGTGCCGCACTGCACCGCGGAGCAGCGGGAGACGATCCGCGTCCGGATCCAATCGTGCCAGTGATGGACGCGCCGGCGACGACGAACAAAGTCTGATCGGCGGCTGGGAGCACTATTTTTTCGCTCCGCGAAAGCCGCCGACGACGAGGGAGCGCACGGCGTTGGGTGGTTTTTCTTTTTTCTGGAACCTCCACGGCCGCGGCCACGTGCGATCTCATTTGCCTTGTAGCCGTCGAACGGACACGGGCGCGTGCACTTTTTGACCCGGCACGCGCCGCGTTCGACGAGAACGTTCTTTTTTGGAAATAAATTCACCCTTGTTAAAATTACACCGCCAAAGGTCGCGCCGCTAAGTTACCTACGTCACGTTCGCCGCGTCTATCGCGCCTCAGCACGCGTGATTCTCCAACTTTGGATACGTCAGACTCACCTTCACGCCCTCGTCGTTCGGACGCGTCGCCGCCGCCTCCGTCTCCGCCGCCGGCGCCGGGAGCTCGAGCGTTTCTCCGTCGTCGTCGCCCTTCTTCTCCTCCTTCTCCTTCTCCTCTCCTCCTCCGCTCGCCGCCGCCTCCGTCGCGTTCTTCTCGCCATCCGCGGCGACGATCGCCGGGGTCTTGCACACCCCCCACGACGGCCACACCGGCATCTTCCCGTCCTGGTACTTCAGCGGCGACCCGATGACGACGTTGCTGGACGTGTCCCGGAACTGCCACGCGTACACCTTCCCATCCCGCGGGTCGTACTCGCGGAAATCCTCGGCGTTGATGCTCCGCGGCGCCGCGTTCTGAGGCGGGTGGTACTGCCTTGACGCGATGTACTTCTGCGTCGTCGCGGAGTTGAACCCGCCGTTCGGCGTCGTCTCATTGAGCGCGCGACGCGACATGGCGACGCGTGCGACGCGCGCGGGGCGAAGTGAACGGGGACGGGGCGATTTCAACGCGACGCGATTATTGTCGTCAACGGAAAAGAAAGTTGCTGGACTCGCGCGACAGCGGGACCGGAAGAACACTGGCACAGACGCGACTCGATCGATGCTCGTCGCAGCCGACGCTAACGCTACGCGCGACGCGCTCGCCCGTCGTCACCTCCTCCTCGCCCGCCCCCGCCCCCTCGAGTCCATCTCCACCTCCCCAGTCTCGTCCTGCGCGATCCTGCTCTCCAGCCAGTACCGTTTCTCCCCGTCCTTCACCGCGTTTTTCCCGAGCGGCTCGCGGCGCTTCTCCGCGTCGCCGTCGGCGCCCGCGGGGGACGACGCGAACCCCGTCGGGGGGTACCACTTTTCGTGCAGCTGCACGTAGACTTTCTTGTAGTCCGCCCTTCGGTAGAAGTAATTGTTTTTGCCGTTGCTCGAGCGCTTCTTCTTGCCCTCGTAGTTCACCGTGTGCACGCGTTTCGCCTCGACGTCGTACACAGCCTTGAGGTAGCCCTTCACCTCGGTCTGTGAGGATCGGTCGACGACGGACGGAAGAGGGACGCGACGCGGCGACGACGCGACGCGCGAGTGGTGGGTCGGGGACGTCAGCGAACAGGGAGGACGCGTCGGGCGGGCGACGGGCGGTTCGGGTCGGTCGCGAGGACGACGGCGGCGGGAGCGAGCGCGCGCGGGGGGGAGGGTCGCCGCGCGGACGCCGGAACCCTAGGAAGAAGAATCAGTGAAACGTCGACGCGCGCGCGCCTTCGTCGTCTGCGGCACCGTGATGAACGTCACGACGTTCAGGCCTTCCTTCGCCGCGGTCGGGTTCGGCGCGACGAGGCGCAGGGGGATGTTCGGGAAGTATATCGTCCGCCCCGCGCGCATCAGCGACTCCCAGAACGCGGGCCCCGACATCCTCGCGCGCGGTCGATCTGATGCACTGACGACGACGCGCGCACGATCAGATTTTGGCGCCAGGAAACTAAAAAATTAAAAAAATGAACGAGTCACGCCCGCTCGTGCTCTCGCTCCGTCGCTCCTCATCGGGCGTCATAACTTCGACCTCGTCCCGGTCCAACAGAACGCACCCCCCGCGCGTTCCCCCCCCGCCGCGCTTCCAGACCCGCTCGCGGCCGCGCCCCCGGGAGAAGAAACCGAAACCTCCGCCGCCGGCGTCGTCTCGAAAAACGCCTTCACCGCCTCCACGACGTACTCCCGGTCGCGACGCGTGACCCACCACCCCACGGGCACGCTCACGAGCGTCTTCACGACCTCGTCCAGCACCGGGAGCGGGGTCCTAAACGGCGCGCACACGGAGTGCGTATCGTTCCTCGCGTGCACCTGCGACGTCGCGACGTTTTTGCTCTTCATGAATGTGATAAACGCCGGCTTGTCGCGCACGTGGAAGCTGTACATCCAGTAGCTCGAGCTCGCCCCGCGCGGGACGTCGTTCAAGAGCGTCACGCCGTCGATCCCTCGCAGCGCGCTGTCGTAGTACGACGCGTTCGCTCTGTGCGACGCGAGGATCGTCTCCAGGTGCGGTAAGTTCGCGAGGCCGACCGCGGCGGCGAGGTCGTTCATGTGCATCTTGAACCCAAACTCTTTCACGTCCGACTCTAACCGGTAGTCGTTCTCGTCGTAGTTTTCGCGCGCTCTCGATATCCCGTACCAACGCAACACTTTCGCGCGGTCGTACATCGCCTTCGTGGGCAGCGCGAGCAGCCCGCCGTCGCCCGTGGTGAGGTGCTTGATCGCCTGTAAGGAGAAGATCGCTATCGTCCCGCGCGACGCCGCGCCGACTCTGATTCCGTTCCACTCCGCGCCGATCGCGTGCGCGGCGTCCTCGATCACCGCGGGCCGGAACCCGAACTTCTTCTCCGCGTACTCGCGAACGCGCTCGATCGCGTCCAGATCCACCGGGGTCCCGCCCCAGTGCACGAACTGAATCACCTTCGTGCGCCTCGTCAGCTTTCGCCGCAAATCCTTGACGTCCACGTTCGCGGTGCCGGCGTCGACGTCCACCCACCGCGGGCGAAGCCCGTTCGCGAGTATCGGCCAGTTCGTCGCCGCGCACGTCAGCGCGGTGGTCAACACCTCGTCCCCAGGCTTCAGGCCCGGCCATCTCGACGCGGCGTCCGGCGTTTTGAGCATGTGCAGCGCGATGTGCAGCGCGCTCGTCCCGCTGTTGAGCGAGAGCACGTGCGGGTTGTCGAGGAACGCCGCGAGCTTGCGCTCGAACGCGTCCACCAGCGGCCCTTGCGTCACCGCGCCGGACGCGAGCACCTCCGCGGCGCGCGGTCCCGCGTCGGGGGCGATGAACACCTTGAACAGCGGGAGCTCCTCTCTCAGCGGCTCCATCGTCGCCGGCGACGACGGAACGACGCGGTTCAAAACGCCGCGTTCAAAACGCGATCGATCGCTTCTGTCGCGCGACGATCGAACGCGCGCGCCGACGCGACCGAACGCGCGTCGCGATCCCCCTCGCGCGTCGACGGCGATCGCGGGACGCGCGCGCGACGCCCCGGACGCCGGCTCGGCGTGCGCGCGACCGCCCCCGCCCGCGCGGCGCCGCGGAAAGTGCGCCAGGCTGGCGACGCGTCCTATGAGAGAAGATGGATGACATCAGATGTCGTCCCGAGCCGAGCGAGCGAGCGAGAGGCTGTGGGCCGCTCGTCCGTCCAAGTCCGGTCTGCGCGTCCGAGCCGTCGCCGGCGGCGCTCGCTCTACACCCGCGCATTACATCGATTCTACCGCCTACGTCTACCCCCCGGCCACAGCGGGCGCGTGCGTCGAGCCCCACACGCGCTCCCACATCGTCGGCGGCGTCGCGGGGGAGACCGGCGCGACGTCCGCCGTCGTCGTCGTCGTCGCCGTCGTCGTCGTCGTCGCCGTCGCCGTCGCCGTCGCCGTCGCGCGTCTCGTCCCGACGCCTTCGAATCGACGCACGCGCGCGTCCACGTCCACGCCGGTCGGGACGAACACCTGCTTCGCCGGCGCTGGACGCACGATCGCCGCGGAGCCTCGACTTCTGTACGGCTGCCGCGTCGGCGTGCATTTCGCGCCGCCGCCGTCGCCGTCGCCGTCGCCGTCGCGCGTCGTCCCCGCCGCTTTCCTCGCGGTGTCCAAGTCGTCGCCGACGTCGACGCGACGGTCGGACGTCTCCGGCGGCGTCCCGGGGGAACACGATCCCCCGCGCGCTCGCGCTTCCACCGCGCCCTCTTCGTCGCGCGACGTTTGCGGCGGCGGCGTCGTCGTCGCCGCCGCCTCTTCAGCGCCCGCGCGCGAGCCGCCGCCGGCGCCAGCTGTACCCGAGAAGATCCGCGCCAGCATCCTCGGCATCTGCCCGCACCCGGTCCTCGCGCGCAGCGTCTCGTCGTCCCACCCGTCGTCGTCGTCGTCGTCGTCGTCCAGGTCGATCGCGCACCCGCGCTTCAACAGGACGTCCGGCACGACCACCCCGCGCGACTTGAGCTCCCGCGACAGCGCCTCCGCTTTCCGCGTCTGCTCGCCGAGGCACTCGAGCGTGTCGTCCATCTGACGCTCGAGCTCGCGCGCGACGCCGTCCGCGATGAGACCCTCGACGCGCCCCAACGCGTCGCGCATCGCGGGGGATATCGCGTAGTCGTCCAGCTCGATCTCCGACGACGTCTCGTCCGCGGAGTCGTCGTCGTCGTCGTCGCGCGCCGCCTCGCGCGTCGGCGTCGGCGTCTCGTACGGTCGGCGCGCCTTCAGCGTGATGGGCGTCGTCCTCATCGCAACGGTCGTGCGTCGCGCGCGCGCGCCTTCGGAAGACGGAAGAGACGGGTCCGACTTCATCTCGCGTCGGACCGCGCGCACGAGCTCGAGCTGGGCGTCGCGTATCAAGTCCATCAGCGCGTCTGCGGCGGGGAGAGGCGGGCGGGGAAGCGGCGGTCAGCGAAGGACGCGACGAACCGTCGCGGAGGAGGAGGGAGGGAGGACGAGGATCTCGTCTTCGTCGGCTCGCGAACGGACACGGGAATGATGATGTTCGCACCCGACACCGTGAGCCGGCCGTCGGAGGAGGTGGACGCGCCGCCGCCGCCTCGCGCCGGGGTGACGACGCCGCTCATGGTCTCCTCGCGCTTCCGCGGCCGTGGCCTGGCCGCGTCTCGCGAGGGAGAGAGTGCGTCGCGGAGCGCGGACCAGAAACAGTACAACGACAGCGACTAGCGACAGCTCAAAAAGAACGCGAGTTCGTCTTCCAAAAGAACGTCGCGTCGCGACGACGCCCATCCACCATTTTCGTCGGCGCGCGCGGCGTCGAACCATGGCGGACGACGGTCCGTTCTTCGAGACGTTCGACGCCACGGCCGCGCGAATCTCGCAGTCGCATCTCGCGGCGAAGCTGAACCAAGGCCCGAGGGACGATGCCGGGCGGTTCAGGATCACCAAGGGCACGAGCTCGCTCGCGACGCCCGAGGAGAAGCGCGCGGAGGAGAACAGAGAGCGAGGCGTGACGCTCGTGGATCCGACCAAGGCGGTGTCCTTGCACACGGTGAAGCGCGCGGCGGACGCGCCCAGGGAGAGGGAGAAGACGAAGAAGGCGAAGAAGGAGAAGAAGGACGGCGACGACGCGGACGACGACGCGGGGCCGCCGTCGTGGCTGAGCCTCGGCCTCGTGGTGAAGATCCTCGACAAGTCGAGCGCGCACAGGAAAAGAAAGGGCGTCGTGAGGAAGCTCCCGAGGAAAGGCGTCGCGGAGCTCGAAGTCCTCGGCGTGGACGCCGCCGCAACGGAGACCGTGGCGGAGAAGCACCTGGAGACGGTCCTCCCCGCGGTGGGGAAGCACGTCAGGGTGGTCAAAGGCGAGGCCGCGGGGAGGGTGGGCGAGCTGAGGAAGATTCACGAGACGCGGTTTCTCGCCGAGGTGGCGCTCGACGCCGCCGACGGCGTGCGGCAACGCGTGGAGTTTCTGCAGTACGACGAGGTGTGCAAGGTCCAAGGGTTGTCGTGACGCGGCGCGGGGGGGGGGACGAGATAACCTTAATTAGCGCGGAAACACCTTCGCACGCGCGTGACCTTAATATCGAAGGTGTTCTGTAGCGCGTACGAGTACGGTAGTCTAAAACACGACGCCGTTGCAGTGAATCGCCCCGCCGGAGGAGCGAAGATGCTCCCTCGCGCGCGACGTCTTCCCGCCGCTCCGCGCGTCGTTCGCCGCCTTGCTCGCCTTGCTCGCCGCCGCCGTCGCCGCGGAGACCGCGTGGACGTACCCAACCTGCCTGCGCTGCGGCCGCACTTTCGCCCCGGAGGCGTCGTACGGCGCCGTCCTCCGCGAGACGCCGCGCGTCGCCGCGACGCCGGGGCCCGGCGGCGGGCCCCCCCACGCGTCCGTCACGAGCGCCTGCCCTCCCCGCGGCGCGCGCCTTCGCGTCGCCGACGCGGGCGCGGCGACGGCGACGGCCGCGGTCGCCATCTTCACGACGCCGACGCGCCGGGCTCCCCCGGGGGCGGAGACGGCGCGATGACGCGACGCGGGTAAGCGCGCGCCGTCCAACGCGTCGTCGAGACGCGTCAACGACGCGAGCAGCGCCGCCTCCTCGACGCTTCGACGGCTGTTGCGCGTCGCGTCCAAGTCCAAGACCGCGTCCACGGTCGCGCTGCGTCGGACGTTGAGCCCGTCGAGCGCGGACCCGCCGGCGGCGTGCGCGAGGCAGTGCGCGTCGAGGCGTCGGAGCGACGCGAGGAGTTTCGCCTCCTCCGTGGAGAGCGACGTCGGCGCGCCCGTCGCGCTCTTCACGCGGTTGACGTATCGCTCGCCGCCGCTCCCGCCGCGCGCGCCGTCGCCGAGAAGTTCGCGCACCGCCCTGCCTTCCGGGGTCTCCGCGAAACGGACGTGTTTCGTCGCGCTCGCGGGCGCGTCGCGTCGGCGGCGGCCTTGCGGCGTCACGCGTTTCGCGCCTTGCACCCGCGGCGTCGGCGACGGCTGCGGCGGCGCGAACGTCTGCCGCTGCTGCTGTTGCTGCTGCTGCCAGCGCATCTGCATCTCGCGCATCTGCCACTGCTGCTGCTGCATCATCGCGTGGTGATGGTGATGCTGCTGCTGAAGCTGAAGCTGCGCGGGGTACATCCCCCAGTGCTGCGGAGGCGGCGGCGACGGTTGGTACGGATGGTGGGTCGCAAAGTTTGGCTGACGCGCGAACGCCGCGGCGTGGCCGAACCCCAACCCCGTCGGGCTCGGGCGAGTCCCCGGGGGCGCGTACACGGGCCCGTGCGACGGCGGCGGCGCGAGCGACGGCACCCGCCGCGGTCCGTGCGCGCTCCTCGACCGCCGCGCCGCCGCGCGCTCAGCCTCTTCCTCCGCCTCGAACGCGGCCAACCGCGCGGCTTCGCGTCGCGACCGTTCCGCGTTTTCCACCGCCGTGGCAAAGTACGACCCCTTCAGCATGAGCGGCGCCTCGGCCATCTTCTTGACCTTCTCCGCGGCGGACATGACTTTGGGCTTGACGGCGCTCGAGGACGCGGTCGCTCGCGCCGCCGCGCGGCGCTGCGCGGAGGCGACGTACCCCGCGTCCGCGGCGGAGAGCTCCGCGCAAAACCGCGGCGGGTCCGGCGACGACGGCGGCTTCAGAGACGACGAAAACGCCGCCGCCGCCGCCTCCTCCTCCTCGTACTCGGACGACGACGACGACGACCCGCCGGGCTCGTAGTCCTCCATATCCTCGTCCGAGAACTCCTCCTCCTCGCGCGGCGCGAGCGGCAGCGCCTTCGACGGCAGCGTCTTCTTCTCCGCCGCGGCGCGTCGCGCCGCCTCTCGCTCCGCGTACGTCTTCGGCGGGTTGAACGGCGCCGCCGCGGGCGGTTTCAACGCGGGCACGTCCGGGCGCTTCACGCTCAGCGCCGGGGGTTTCGTCGGCTTGAACGGCGCGCACGACGCCGCGGCCGATCGCGCGTCGGGGTCGGGGTCGGGGTCGGGGTCGGGACCCATCCCCGACGCGGCCGACATCTCCTCGGAGACGTTCCGTTCGATCGCCTCGAACGCGTCGACGCTGTCGAGGAGCTCCTCCGCGATGGCGGGCGCGGCGACGGCGGACGCGACGGCGCGCTCCATCGCGTGCGCCGCGGAGCGCTTCTTTCCCCACCAGTTCGACTGCTCGTCGCCGTCGAGTTTCTCGAGCTCCGCGAACGAGTCGCGGAAGAGGTTGCTCTTCGCGTCGCGGAACGCCGGAGGGGTCGTCGTCGCGCCGAAGCTCGCGCCGCTCGAGCCCGCGGCGGCGCCCGCGCCGTCGTCTTCGCCGCGTTTGCGACGCTCCGCCGCCGCCGCCGCCGCGTCGCGCATCTTATCCCGCATCTGCTGCAGGCTCATCTCGTCGTCGTCGTCGTCGTCGTCTTCGTCTTCGCCGTCCTTCCACACCGGGGGCGATGGCGGCGGCGCCTCCGCGGGCGCGGGCTCCGGCTCCGGCTCCGGCGCCGGCTCGGGTTCGACCTCGAGGCTATCCCTCACCGACTCCGCGCGCCGCGGCTCCACCACCTCCTCCTCGTCGTCGTCCTCGTCGTCGCTGAGCATAGCTATCCTCGCCGCGACAGCCGCGGCGACCGCCCTGGACGCGGACCCCGCGTTCGATCGCATCGACGGCGTCGACGCCAGAGACGCGCCCGCGGATCCGTTTCCTTGCTCGGACAGCGGCGTAAACGTCGACGGCAAGTGCGCGCGCATCCACCGCCTCGCCTCCATGGCTTTCTCGCCGCCCGCGTGCACGGGACTGAAGTTAGTGAACCCTCGCGGCGGTTCGTTTTCGTTGTCGTTTTCGTTGTCGTTTTCGTTATCGTTTTCGATTTCGTCGTCGCGCCGCGTCGCGTGGTACGCCGCTTCATCTGCCAGCGCCGCCGCCGGCGCGCGAATCATCGCGGGTTTCCGAATCCTCAGCACGCGCTTGTTCTCCCGCTGCGGGGGCTTTTCAACCTCGGATAACACGAACGGCCGGTGCGAATCCTCCACCTCGGACATCATATCGCGTCGTTCAGTTTCGGTGAGTATCGCGCCGAGATCCGCCGCCGCGTTCGCCTTGAGCATCTTCCACGGCGCGGACGGCGACGGCGTCGTCGCCGCGGACCGCGCGCGCTTCCCGTCTTCGTCGCCCCCGCCGCCGCCCCCGCCGCCGCCCGCGATTCGCCTCTCCCTCAAAAACCTCCTCAGCTCGCTCGCGGTCGTCGCGCCGTCGTACGGGCTCGCCCCGGCGCCGTCGCCGGTCCTCCCCGACGGCGTCACGCGCGTCCCGAACGCGGTCGCCGCGTGCGGCGCCGGGATCTTGCGTCCGTCCCACGCGCCGCACGCGCGAGTGGGCGCCGGGGATCGACCGTGCTTCGTCCTCGCGGAGGGGGTGTCCCTGTGGAACACCTTGACGTCGCTCGGCGGCGGGGATGGTTCGGGGGACTTGTGGATGTACGCCGCGGATCGTTCGCGGGCTTCGCGTCGTTCTTTCAGTCGGTTCTTCGCCTGCGACGGGAGCGGAGAGGGCGCGGCTGTCGGCGGCGGGGAATCGCGAATTACGAAAAAAACGGAATGGACCGCGGCGCGGACGACGGGACGCGAGGGGAACGTCGCGAGATTCGCACCATCTCCTCCTCGAGCGCCGCTCTCGCCTTGGCCTTCTTCTCGAAGAGCTCGCGCCGGCGCTTCGTCTCGAGCGCGAGCTGGCGCCTCACGCGTTCGCGCTCGTCCAACATCGCGTCGTCCTCGTCGAATCTCGTCGAAATCTCAGAACGACTCGGCCGCGGGGAAACGCCCGCCGTTGACGCGCGCGGGGACGACCGCGCGGTGACGCTCGCGCCGCGACGCTCGCGCCGCGGCTCGTCTCCTTTCGCGTTCGCGACGGGTTGGCGAGCGCGCGCGCGTCGCCGTCGCTCACCGTCGCCGCGCGCCGCGGGATGTGACCGCCGCGCGCGCGTCGTCGTGGCTTTCGAGAAGCCGCGTGTAAGTAACCGTTGAAAAGGCGTTGACCGCGACCGACCGGCCTCGCTCTTAAAAAAAATTTGACCGCCCGAGCCGAGATCGAAGACGCCGGGGGGGGGAGAGACGAGGCGCGAGCGCGATCGAAAAGACGGCGATGTTTGTTTCATAATATATCGAATATATTGAAAGCCTACTGTACGACGGCGCTCACCTCGGCGCGCCGCACTCCATGCAAAACTTTTGTCCCGCGCGCGCGTACGCCGCGCCGCAGTCGGAGCAAAATCCCGCGCTTCTCGACGCCGCCCCCGCGCTCGCCGGGACGCTCCTCCGCGGCGCGACGCTCCCTCCGCCGCCGCCGCCGCCGTGGCCGACAGTGCTCGGCGCGATCATCGACCGCGCGCGCGCCCGCGCGGACGAGCCGCCGACGTCGCGCCCGGACGGCGTGCTGAACCGGTTACTCGCCGCGAGGTTCGACCGCGGCCCGGGGCGAAAGTACGTCTCCTCCTCCTCCTCCTCCTCCTTCGCGCGTCGCATACTGGACGCGAGCTTATCCCCGCCGCCGCCGGCGTTGCGATAGCCGCTCGCGCCGAGAAGGAACGACGGCTCTTCCTCCGGGGCTAACGAGTCCACGCCGGAGAGCGCGGACGCGCGCGCGAGAACGCCGCGCACGCCAGTCGCGGGCGCCTTGGCGACGATCTCCTCCACGTCCTCCTCCGCCTCGTCTTCGCTGTCGGGGTTCTTCCCGTCGAACATCGCGCGCGTTCGTCGCACGAGCACGGTCGCGTGCGTCGCCGTGTCGTGACCGTCGTCGTCGTAGTCTTTGTCCCACACCGACGACCCGAGAGCGATCGTCCCGACGTGCTCCTCCATCGTGAGCGGCCGCGCTTGCACGCGCCAGGACAAAAACGCCTGGTCCATGACGCGAAACGCGAAGTGGTTGTCCGCCTTGCGCAGGTGCATCGTCCCCCTCTGCGTTTCGAGGCAGACGTTTTTCCACTCCAGGAGGACGTGCCTCGCCGTGTTCTCGAGGTTGCACCCGGCGAGGAGCGCGATCAGGCGCTGCATCGCGAACTTTTTGCGCTTCCCCTCTTGCACGACGGCTCGCCACTTGTTGAGCGTGAAGATCAACGTGGAGCCAAAGGCAAACTCGAGCGCGGAGCGGAGCTTCGCGTCCATCTCGGACGCGAGCTCTTGGGACGTGCGCAGCCACTGTTGGAACGTCGCGCGCTGGAGCATGTGATCGTACAGTTGCGTCGCGGACTGAAACTTCTCGAGCTTCGAGCGGCGGTGCTCGACGTAGTTCCACCAGCGCGAAAAGAACGTCCCCTTCGCGCGCGAAAACGCGCGGCCCAACAGCTTCCTGACGTGGTGCATCTTCCCCGAGTCCACGCGCCAAGACCGCCACGCCGCGGTGATCAGACGTCGTTTCTTCTGTCGCAAAAGCGCGTCGCCGTTCGCGAGCGCGCGCGTCAGCGCGGCTTGCTTGCGGAAAAAACGCTTGTTGCGGATGATGATGAGCCGCCACCCGGCGAACATCCGGTTCAAATTTCCAAACATGATCTGCTTCAGAACGATCCGCAACTTCTCCTCGCGTCGCTTGTCCTCCTTACGAACGCCGCAGAAGTACGTCCACTGCGTGAAGTGCGACCGCGAGTGACGAAGCCGGAAGTGCCTGCACCCGCGCATCGTTCGCATCCAAATCTTGAACGACCGTCGGCCGACGCCCGCGGCGGAGTTTGCCGCGAGAAACCCGCTCTTCGACCGCATCAACTTCGCTCTGACGGCTTCTTCGCCCCACGCCCGCAGCGCGAGTTTCACCGTGCGCTTCAGGCCGTTCCCTAAGATTTGCTTCACGCGCAGCATCGTGTAGGTGTATTTCGTCCACTCCACGAAGCACTTCCTCTGCGAGCTTCCGAAAAACTTGAGCACCGCGGCTTTGTAGTTTGCCCTCTCCTCCTTGACGCCTCTGCGGAAGTCGACCCACTTGAGGAAGTACCGCTCCAGGAGCTGCTCGTTCCCTCTCGTCATCGCGAGCGTGAGCTTCCTCAGAAGCTGCATGTCGTTCATGTACTCGACCCACCTCGCGAACGCGGCGGCGACGGCGCCCATGATGAACTTACGCATCGCGATGCGCAGCCGCCTCGCTTCCTCGACTTTCTCCTCCCACCGCCTAAACGCGCCGTTGATTGTCCTGTTCATCAACAGCCTCACCGCCTTCTCGAGCGTGTCCCTCATGCGGAGCTCAAACTGCGTGTAGTCGTACCACTGCTTCAAGATGAAGCCGGCGCTTCGGTTCATGCGCTTCGCGACGGCTTCGATGACCAAGCGCTTCCGCTCGAGCTCCACGGTCGTGACGTGATACCAGGTGTCAAAAGCTGCTTGCTTCGCGGAGTTCATGAATCGGTTGACGGCTTTCTGAAGCATCTCTTTGAGCTCGAGCGACTCCTCGGTGAAGTCGCACCAGCGCGCGAACGCGCCGGCCATGTTCTTCTTCGTGAAGAACGCGAGCGCCCTGGAAGCGATCGCGCGCGCTTCGATGACTTCGTCGACGTAATCGTGCCACCGCTCCCACGACCCGATGAGCTTTCGGTTGTTGATGCGCGAAATCACCGACCGCATCACGCGTTCCATGCGCGCCGACTCGGACGCGTTGTCGTACCACGTGTGGAAACACCGCCCCTGCAGGGACACCGCGTAGTGCACGAGCGCGCGCATGTGACACTCGCGCATGTGTTTCTTGTGCACCACGATGGAATCCCACTTGTTCCACGCCCCCGCGAGCGTTCGGTTCATGAAGCGCGCCATGATCGACTCGAGCTTCTGACGCATCTCGATGCTCTCTTGCGTGAACTCTTCCCAGCGCCGGAACGCGCCCTCGGTCGCGGCCATCATGAACTTCTTCAGCGCTTTCGCGATGCGCACCCTGTCCTCCTGCGACTCGATCGCGAACTGCTCCCAGCGCTGGAACGCCCTGAGCATCGCGGCGTTGGTGAAATACACCAGCGCCCTTCGCAGGCGCTTGTTCAGCTCCCAGTTTTCCTTGAACGCCTCGAAGCCGTTGTACAGTTCCTTCATGAACCACTTCTTCATCGCGAGCCTCATCTTCTCCTCGAGCGTTCGTTTCTCTTCGATGAGCTCGTACCACTTGTTCCACGCCCCGGCGAGGGTGCGGTTGCTGAAAATTTTCACCGCCTTCAAGAGCCGCGCGTTGTCCTCCTGGAGCTCCACGACTTTGTCTTGCCACTTTTGAAACGCGCGCATCAGCGTCCCGTTCACGAAATACTTCGCCGCCATCCTGACGAGCTGGCAGTGCTCCGCGAACTCGATCCAGCGGTTCCACGCCGCGGCCATCGTGCGGTTCATGAAGTGCTTGATGATCTTACCCGTCTTCTCCCTGAACTCGATCTCTTGCTCCGCGTACTCGACCCACTTCGCCCACGCGCTTCTGAGGCCGCGTTGGGTGATCATCGTCCGCACCGCCTTCTCTAAGACGCCGCGCTGCTCCTGGATCTCATCCACCATCTCGCACCAGCGCGCGAACGCGCCCGCGGCGGCGCGCATCTGCAACCGCGCGATGACGCGTTCGCACTTGCGTCGCATGTCCACCAGCTCGTCGACGACGTTCTTCCACGTTCGAAGCGCGCGCGCGATCTGCGAGTTGAGAATCAACCGGCACGCGCGTCGCATGCGCTCGCGGTCGAGAAACGCGTTCCTCCACGAGAACCACCCGATGCGCATGTGCCGACGCTTCGGAATCTCCAACACGCGCTCGTACGTCGCCTTTTGTTCCAGCCTGACGAGCGTGAAGTGCACCCAGGCTTGGTACGCGCCCGAGAGCGAGCGTTGCATGATGCGTCTCGCGCATCTCTCGAGGACTTCTCTTCTTCGAATGCGCTCGTGGAACGCGCTGCGCCACTTGACGTACGACATGAGCTTGATCCGATGCAGCGTCTGCGCTTCGACGCTGCCGCCGCACTTGGACAGCGCGGCTTCCCTCGCGGCTTCGATCGACCACCCTTTGAACGCCTTCTTCATCGCAGCCTTGCGATGCGCGTCGATCGCTTTCGACTGCGCGCCGACGCGGTTGAATTTGGAAATCTCCCTCCACCACAAGAACCGCATCTTGAGGTTGCTGCCGTACCAAAACCTGAGCGCGTGGAGCTGGAACACGTTCCTTCGTCCGCGCCAACGCGAGAGGCACCGCTTCAGGGTCTGGCACTCCCAAAACGACACGGAGATCATGTAGTTCTCCACCGCAGCCTCTCTCGCGATCCTCAGCGCGCGCAGCGCCGCGGCGTGCCGAACCCACACGCGAAACGACGCCGCGAGGAGTTTAAAGTCCGCGTAGCCGCTCTCCGCGGGGTCTTCGCCGTACTCGGGGTAATAGCCTCCGCCGCCCGTGCCCGGGTGGTAGTGCACCTGTCGGTTGCTCCGCTTCGTCTCCGCCAAGACGCGCTCGCGGACGTCGTAGTAGTCGCTGTCGAACCCGTCTCCGCCGTGGTGCGGCGTCATCCGCGGCGTCCTCGCGGTGAGGCCGGCGCCGGCTTGGTTCAGCCGCGCCTTTTCGCGCTCGTACTTGACCCACCAATTCGGATCCGGGTCCAGCGACAGCTTCAGGAGGAACCGGTAGTAGTGCGTGTCCTCCTCGGGGACGATGCCGTGCTCTTGGAGGACGGTCTCGTACGCCTGCGGGTCGGGGGAACGGTGGACGGGGAGAGTGAGGGGGGCGCGCGAGTGCGTCGACAGACAGACGGAGGTGAAATTCGATCGATCGGATCGGATTCGACGCGACGAATTCTGGCGGAATGGGAATGGCGCACCTTGAGAAGACGCAGGAGCGTGACTTCCCCGCCCGCGCCCGTCTCCGCGACCGCTATTTCCTCCGCATGGTTCAGGATGTCCTCCACGACCTGCGAGAATTGCGCGCGGGGAGGGAAGGAGAGGTCAGCGGGATAGACGCCGAGGAGCTTTGGTCGTGGGAAGATATAATTCTCGACAATCAAGCAGCCGCGGTCGTCGCAGGCGGGGTCGAGACGCACCACGGGATCGATCTGCCGCCAGTCGTAGTTCTTCTGACTCGACGCGCTCGCGCCCCCGCGCGCGCCGAGGCCGCTGGTCATGTCGACCCAGCGCCTCGCGCTCTCCGGTGTCATGCCTTCAACGACGCTGCCGCCCGGGGCGATTTTTTCCCCGATCGATGCGAAGAGACGCGCGCGCGGGCGCGAATCAAATTGCCCCTCCACGAGAGACGCGCGATGGACGTCGCGCCTCCGAACGGACTCGCGCGCGCCTCCTCCGCGAGAACGACGCCGTCCGCGGTCGTATCGGCGACGATACCAACGCCGCGTCCTGCCGCGCGCGCGTTCGACACTGCCGCTCGCGCGCCGACGTCGCGCGTGATCGGCCGAGGGACTGCTAGCTAGGACTCGGCCGACCGTTCAAACCATCGTTCGATGATTGTTATTTTATTCGTCGCTTGGGGCGTTCTCACGCACGAGGCTACGAGGGTGGGGTATCCTCCGGTCGGCGCTCGGACGAGCCTGTTTACCTAGGACCCGAGCGTGACGACGTCGCGAGCGCGGGACGAGACATCGATCGCGCGCGTCAGCGAACGCTCGCGAGCGCGCGTCGTCGTCCCGTCGTCACTCTCCCCGCGCGTGCGCGACGCCAGCCTCCTCGCTCCGCTATGCCGAACCGCTCCCGCGCCGCCTCGCTCTCCTCCACGCCAGGCACGCTGCTACGCGTCGCAGTCCTCGCCGCGAGCGCCGCGAGCGCGCTCGCGGCGCCGACGTCGACCGGACGCGCCGTCGCCTCGGACGCGGCGGCGGCGAGGCTGCCGCCGCCGCCGCCGCCGACGACGACGACGACGACGACGACGCGCGCGCGACCCTCGGACGCCGCCGCCGCCGCGACGACCGCCGCCGCCGCCGCCGCCGCCACCCCCGAAGGACGCTGGACGCCGTTCCCGTTCCCGTACTGGGGACCTCAGGGGTACGTCATCGGACCGCCGTGGTTCGGCGCCGGCTTCGGCGGCGGCAACTGGCGTCCTATTCCGAACCGTTCTCCGTTCGATACCCCGCCCGGAAACTTCGACCCGAACGACCTGGTTCGGCTCGAGGACGACCTCGCGCCGGCGCGCGCGCTTCAAGACCCCGCCACGCGCGCGACGCTCGAGCTCGCCGCCGCGGGCGAGCTCGTCCCTGTCCCGGGGGAGTTCCCGTGCCTCGTGTACACGTGCCGTCTCGGCGTGACGCCCGCGGCGGAGTCCAAGCTGTACGTGTACCACGACGGCGACGGAAACGTGTTCGCGCGGTTCAAGTGCTACCTCCTCATGGACGTCTTCGAGGACTACGGCTGCCGCGAGTTCGACCGGCTCGAGCTGAACCAGCAGCGCACGGACAAGATGCACGAGTGTCAGCTCCCGGACGGGTACGGATCCACGCCGGTATGGACGAACGAGATCGAGCACCGCAGGTCGAAGCTCGAGTGCGACTCCGTCGAACCCGTCGGCGCGTTGGCGTGAGGAAAAAAACCAAAAAATTGGTTTCGCGCGCCGGTGACGCGTTTCGTGTATATAATCGATCGACACCGTGTACAGTAAGTTGTACGCTTTCGCGCTCACGCGACGGCCTCTCGCGACTTGGGCGGCGCCCTCGCGCCCATCCCAATCAACAAATTACGTCGCGTAAACTTCACCGCGTACACGGGGGTCGATCTCGTCCTCAACGTCTTGACCGCGCCGGCACGTTTCTTCGTCCCCCCCCCCGCCGTCCCGCCGCCGCCCGCGACGACGCTCCCGCTCCCGGTCGTGACGTCCCACAGACGCACGGTCTCGTCCGCGCCGCCGGACGCGAGCAACGTCGCGTCTCCGCCGGCGTAATCCAGGGAATACACCGCGCCCGCGTGCCCGGCGAACGCGCGTTCGCACTTGGCGGAGCCGAGGTCCCAGGTCAGGATCCCGCCGTCGTCGCTGCCTGAGGCCATGGACTTCCCGTCGGGGGACATCGCGATCGATCGAATCCCGCCGCGGTGCCCGGTGAAAATTCGCACGCACTCGCCCGTGGACACGTCCCACAGTCTCAAAGTTCGATCGGACGACCCGGTGGCGATGTAGTTGCAGTTCGGGTGCCACGTCACGACGTCCACGTCCGCGAGATGCCCGACCATGATCCTGCGCGGCGTCGCGACGTCCATCGCCCACACGCGCGCGGTCTTGTCGTGCGACGCGGACGCGAAGTAATGGCCCGTCGGCGCCCATTTCACGTCCCAGACCGGGTAGTTGTGCGACCGGTACGCGCACAGCGGCATCTCGAGCTGCATCGACCACGCCCGCACGGTCGAGTCCCTCGAGCACGAGAGCAGGAACTCGTTCCCGGGGCTCAAGCTCACCGCGTGCACCGCGGAGGAGTGTCCGATGTACTCCTTGCAGTACAGCGGCGTCGCTACTTTCGTGCCCTTCGCCGGTATTTCGCCGTCGCCGCCGCCGCCTTTTTCTTTGAACTCCTCGTCGTCGTCGTCGTCGTCGTCGTCGTCGCCGTCGGGGAGCTGATCGTACCCCGCCTCCCTGCGCTTCAGCCGCTTTCTCGACGCGGGGTCCGTGTCGTACTTGTCCGTCCCGCCCGGAACGGACTTGTTCATGTCCCACACCCTGACGACGGAGTCTTGGAACCCGCCGACGACGAGCGCGGCGTCCGACGACGTCGTCGCGCAGACTAAATGCTCGTGCGCGTGCGTGAACGTGTAGAAGGCGCACGACGGCAGCGCGTCTTTGCTGATCCGCGCGCGGTAGCGAATGTCCTCGATCGACTCCCACCGCGCTTCGTACGACAGCTCCGGCACGGGGACCTCGCTCGAGACGATGGTGAGCTCCGGGCCTTTTTCCTTCTCCGCAGCCTCCGCCTCCTCCTTCTCCTTCGCCGCGTCCGCCGCCGCCTTCTTCTTCGACTTGGTCGGCGTGGATTTCTCCTTCTCTTCGCCGCCGCCTTCCTTGTCGTCGTCCTCGCCCTCGCCGCCCTCGCCGCCGCCGCCGCCGCCGCTCTTCCTCTCCCTCTCCTTTTTCGCGTTCGCCGTTCGAATCTTCTCCTCCTCGAACTCATCCGCCGCCTGCAGCTCCACGCAGTCCACGAGCACCCCCCACCTTCCCTCCTTGCTCGCGTTGAACGCGTCCGTCTTGCTCGGCGGGCCCTGCCCCGTGATCGTGTTCCTCGCCACGATATCCTCCTCGTCCGCGTGCGGCTCCGGGTCGCCGACGGTCACCGTCACCGCGACGTGCGCGTTGAGCACGGCGAGCAACGCGATCTGATTCGCGTTGTGGAGATACTTGAGAAGCAGGTCGAACGTGTACTTGCAGCATCGCACGGGGAGGCGGTTCTCTCGCAGCGTCTTCGCGGTCGAATCCTTCGCGAGGTGCGCGGGCGTCGCGAGCCCGCGGAGGGATCGCACGACGTCGCCGTGGAGGAGGAGGTGATCGTCGCCGAATCGTCGGTGGAACTCTCTCGCGACGGCGCCGTGGTCGCGAGACACGAGATCGAGGTGGCAGTACACGAACATCGGGTACAGGATGCGCAGGAGCTCGGGCTGTCGAGAGGGGTGAGGGAGGGAGGGAGGGAGCGTCGTCAGACGGAGGAGGAGGGCACGAGGGACGCGACGCGACCGCGCGCGATTCGATCGATCGATTTCGAGTCGTTCTGTTTTTGCCCTAATATTTAGAACCACGAGGACGGACGGGAGCGGAGGAAAGGCGCGCTTCCTTCGGGACCGCGATCGCGCGCCGATCCGATCGTCGCACCTTGTACATGTCCAGCGCCGCGTGCGTCCAGTCTCTCAGGAGCCGGTACCCGTGCACGAGCGCGACCGGGTCCCCGTCCGCGGCCTCGTTGTAGTACAGGATGTGGTCCGAGATCGTCGCGTCCGCGCCGAGGTGCGGGACGAGCGCCATCTGCGAGACGCTCGCGATGTTCGCCTCGGACTTGAGCGCCTTCTCCGCGTCCTTGTACCCGCGCTTTTGGAGGTAGCGCAGGACGATGCGATCGAGAGGGTCGGTTTCGTCCTTAGCGGCGTCCGCCATGGGGATCGCGTCCCCGAACGTCGCCTGGCGCCTCGCAATGGCGCGCGGGGAGGATCGTGCACAGGGATTTATTTGCCCGCCTTTCAAGTCATCGCCGGCCGATCTATCCTATAGCCGACCGCGACGGCGCGGCGCAAAAGCTCGGTCTCCTGTCGTCTGCCCGCGCGGTGAAAACGCGGCATAGGCCGCCCGCACCGCCGCGCGGTCGCGACCCGTCGGCTTCTCTCGTTCCGTAGCTAGCCTCGCGCGGACCCGAGCGCCGCGATCGCGAGCGCGCGTCGCGAGGAAGGAAGCGCGTCGCGAGGAGGGAAGCGCGCGTCGAGGTCGTCGTCGGAGAGCCGCTCGTTTCATTTTTTTTCCGCCGATCGATCCGCGGATCTCGACGAGTTCAACGATGTCGTTCTTCTCCGCGATAATAGCGTACAGCGGCGCGTACCTGTTCCTCGTGTTCATCGCCGTCTGCCTCGCCACGGGGTTGTACTACCTCGCGGAGATGGTCGAAGAGCACACGCGCCTGACGAAGCGCGTCTTGCAGTGGAGCATCAAGATCTCCGTGGGCGTGAACGTCCTGCTGCTGATCGTGGACGGGATGCCGTTCAGCTGCGTCGCCGTGTCGCTCGCCGCGCTGGGGTGCTACCAGACGCTGCTCAAGCGTTTCCCGTTCATCGAGGCGACGTCCCCGGAGTTCATCGGCAGCGCGCTGTTCCTCGTCGCGAACCACGTGATGTGGCTGCGGCACTTCCGAGGCGACGCGTACGAATACGAGCATCACACGCTGGAGTATCACCTCGGGTTCTTCCTGATGATCGTGTGGATCGTCCCGTTCGGGTTCTTCATCTCCCTCGCCGCGAACGAGAGCGTCTTACCGAGCGGTGGGCTCGCGGGGAGCGGCGGGAGCGGAATCTTAAACGCGACGGGCGGGACCGGGATGGGATCCGGAGTCGGAGGGATGAACGGCGGCGGGATGAGCGGCCCGGGCGGGGGGTTCGACGATCCCAGACGCGGTCGCAAGCGGCACAGGAACATGGTGTTGCAGTTGATGAATTTCGGCAAGGCGCAGTGGGAGAAGGTGGCGAAGAAGAGCTTCCCGAACGGGATGCCGCAGTCGGACTACGTCGAGCGGCACTACGCGTAGGGCGTCGCCTCCGCGGACCGGACATTTAATACGTATATATGGAACGCGTTCATGATGCCGTACCGTATGCGATGTTCGCGCGCACGGCGTCGTCGTCCAGTCGTTACCTGTGTACATGGTATTCTTTTAAACGTCTCGAGTCGACTCGATTCTCGTCTCGTCGTCATTCCGTCACCATCGCCGCCGCTTCCCCGCCCGCGGCCGCGGCCGCCGCCGCCGCCTGCATCGTCGCCGCCTTCTGCGCGTTCAACCGCGCGTTGATGCTCTTCAAAACCTCCAGCGAGCCCCCCTTCACGAAGTGCGCGCGCAGCGTGCTCTTCGCCATGACGACCGGGTCCGCGGTCTTCGAGACGTCTCCGATCCTGAACCCGTCCGCGCTGAACACGTTCCCTTTCCGTTGCATCGCCTCCGCTTGCTCTAACAGCGGCTGCAGCTGCCGCGCGGCGTAGACGATCGCCGCGCACGCGTTTGCGTTCTCCTTATCCCCGCCCAGGGTCTTCCCCGCGTTCTCCTTGCCCTCCTTCAGCTGCTTCGCGACGACGGCGAAATCCTCGAGCTCGGCGTCGAGCAACTCGCTCTGCTTATCGCAGTGCATCTTCAGCGCCTCAAAGTGCGCTAAGCGCTTCCGAATCATCCGCAGATCGTCGTCGATCGCGGCTTCCTCCTCCGCGGAGCACGACGGGAGGTCCTCCGCGAGGTCGCGCGCGTTCAGAAGTTCGTTCGGGACGGCGAAGATGTCCGCGCCCGCGCCCTCCGCGAACCGACCGAAGTGGGTCGCGATCTTGTCCTGCGCGGATCGGTACATCGCGTCCAGGCCTCGCTTCAGCGCGGCGTCGCGCTCTTCGTCCGCGGGGAGCTCTTGGTTTAAGACCCTGGATCGCGAGCGGAGCGGCAGGGGGGATGGGGCGGGGTTGGCGGGGCCGTCAGGGAGGGACGGCGGGCGGACGGACGTCCCCGGCTGTTTTTTCGCCGTTCGGACGGGGGACGACGCGCGACGACGACGACGCGTCGCCGCGAGGCGCGCGCGCGCGCCGAGGGCGTCGACGCGGGGGATGGCATCGATTCCGGGGGGGTCACGCACTCTTCGAACGAGTCGAACCCGTCGGCGACGTACGTCTCCACCTGCGACGCGAGCGACGGGGACGGGGGGTCAGCGGATTTTCGACGCAGGGAGGGGGGGACCAACGAATCTTCCGAATTCGAAATGACGGGACGCGACGCGGCGCGCGAGGGGGTCGCGCGCGCGATGCGCACCACGTTGACCATGTCGTCCATGATATCGCGACTGCGCGTGGGGTCGACCCCCATGTTGGCCCGCGGCGCGAGCGTGGACGCCATCTCGCGCGTCGTTGCAATGCGACGCGCGGCCGTTGTTTTCGAGACGCGAGTGAACGAATCTGCTCGCGAACGCGTGCTGTGCCGAGTCCTCGTCAGATATCAGACAACTACAAAAAGAAACTCCTTCGGAGCGCTTCCAGATCTGAGCCGCGCGAGGCGTGTCGTCGTCCGTCGATCACGGAACGCCCAACGCTCACGCGCGCGCGCATCTTGTTTCCCCTTAGACTGAAGCTTTTCGATCCGGCGCGCGCGTCCGGGTCCGCCCGCGCCGTATCTTCTCGCGGGCGTCGGACCGCCGATTCGTATTAATCAACACATCCAAGCCGAATAATACCGTCGGCCGCGCGTCGAGGACCGATGGCGTCGCGCGCCGCCGCAGAGCCCTGCTCCGACGGCAGACGAAATAGCCTCGAGCTGTGCCCGCGATCATACGACGACGTCGAGCGCGCGGAGCTGGACGAGATTCGCGTCGCGTTCGAAGGCGTCCCCGAGGCGCGTCTCTCTCGCCAGCGTTCCGTCTTCCACCACCCGAACGCGTTTCTCCATCCTCGCCTCGTCGTCGAACGCGAACGCGACCCGACGTCTGACGTCTTCCCGTCCCCGCGACCTCGACCGCAGGTCGCGATCAAACAAAACCCCGCGATCGGCATCCCCGGCGCGGTGTACGACTGCTCGATCGCGCTCGCGGCGCACGTCGTCCACGAGATCCTCCCCGGGCTCGCCAGAGAGAGACGCGAGCTGCGAATGTTGGAGCTCGGCGCCGGCGCCGGCGCGTGCGGGTTACTCGTCGCCGCGGCCGCGTCTAGCGCCGGGATCGACGTCTCGCTCCTGCTCACGGACCGCAACCCGAAAGCGGTCGACCTCGCGAGCGAGAACGCGAGGATCTTCGCGACGACGCGACGCTCGGGCGCGGGCTCGGAGACGGGGCGGATTCGCGTCGACGTCGAGCGATACGCGTTCGGCGACGGCCCGCCGCCGGCGGTCTCGGGGGTCGACGCGCATCGCCCGGGGACGCCGGGAACGCGCGGGGGAGGCGCGCGCGCGGACGTCGTGCTCGTGTCCGACGTGTTGTACGCCCCCGAGTCGGCGGCGCCGCTCGCGA
>MDSW01016442.1_pt1 | contig 51638 bp, 49 predicted proteins | sample 811171 | NCBI WGS metagenome assembly MDSW01 (sample SAMN05326641, study PRJNA326480) | marine metagenome | isolation source: seawater | place: Atlantic Ocean: North West | collected 2012
ACCACGTTGATAGGCTGGGTGTGGAAGTGCGGCAACGCATGTAGCTGACCAGTACTAATAGCTCAATTGGCTTGATTTATGCACTGAAAAAAATTTTGAGAATATTTCAATTTATTATAAAAAAAATAATAGATAAATTATTTATTGATATGCAAAAACCTTTAGTAATTAAAGTTTTTTTTATAATTTTAATTTCAACGCCTCTTCTTTTTTATTCGGTTAATGATTATGAAGAGTATGGTAATGGATTATATTCAACTATTTTTCTTTTTAAAAACTTCAATAATTTCTTTACAAATTTTAATACTCAACTTGGAATGGGTTCTCATTTTCCAATCGGCCAAGGACTATTTTTATATCCAACTAGTTTATTATCATTTAATTTAAAAATTTTCCTATTTTTTACAGTAGTTTTAAATTTAATAATTCAAATATATTATTTTGAGAGAATTTTAAAAAGATTAAAAATTTATACTGAAAAAAAGTTTACAAGCTATTTAATAATTTTTTTTCTTGTATTTAGCATTTCAAATCTTAGCTATAATTATATTGATGATTGGATTTCAATTCATACTTCGTATACATTATTTTTTCCTATAATTTTTTACATTATTAAATTTCAATCAAATTATAGCCCTAGTGCCCTAAGTAAAATTACAATATTTTTTATAATATATTTATATAACGGACATATTGGTCATTCATTACAAATTATTATATTTTTAATTGCATTCATTTTGCTCAACAAAACAAACATATTTATAAATAGAAAATATTTAATATTTTTATCTTTATTTTTTTTATTAGTGTGTAGTCCGAGAATTTTTGATTATTTAACCATTTTCAAATCTTATCCTGCAGACATAAGCAAAAGTGCTGGCAACACATCAACATATAAAATTTCAGATTTTATAGAAGCCTTTCTTTTACCGGTGAATTATATTCTTAGAATATTTGACTTTATTTTTAATTCAGAGTTGTCCAATAAAGACATTATTTTTAATGGAAGGGAAATAGGTTACGGATCTCAATTATTATTTTCTTTTTTAATATCCATATGGTTAATAGTAAAAAAATTTTCAAAAAGGATATATTTCATAAATCTTATATACATTTTATTTATTTTAGTTTTTATATTTTTGACAAATTTACCAAAATTCCAGACTTATTTTAATTTATCTAGAGATGTACTTTTTATATTATCTTTAATTATTTTAAGTATTTTTTTAGTTAATGCAAAATATAGAAAAATAAAATTTTTTTTAATTTTAATTTTATTATCATCAAATATATTCTTGTTTACCGAGTCTCTACGACATTTAGTTACTAATGATGTTCTTTCACTTAATTCAAATTTTACAAAAAATAAAGAATTTGAGAATGAATTGAAAAATCTTGGCAATCAAAATGACAAAATATTTTTTAGAGTTTACTTAAGCGAAGCGGTATTTGATGAAATTAACGATAAGAGAAATATTTTTTTCAAAAAAAATAAAATTTTAACTCCAAAAGATTTAACTCAGTATAATTTAAATATTTTTAATGTTCATTTAAAAAACACTCCTTTTATGCCAATTAGAAAACCCCCACTAATTATGCATAATATATTAAATCCATATTTTACAGAAATAGAAGACATTTTTATTATGAATTTTTACAGAATAAAATATTTAATTATATTTGAGAAAGAATTACAAAATATAGACAATTTAAATTATAAAAAAATATACGAATTGCAGTTTAAAAATCAAAAATTAATTATCTTAGAAAACTTAAAATTTAAAAATCACTTAATTATTGATGAAAATTATAAAAGTTTTGAATGTTCCGATCATATTAAAATAAATTGCTTAAAGCAGATTAGACAAGAATTTAAAAATAATTACAACATTACTATTTCTAAAATTTCCAATAATAAGTTTCAAATTCAAAATAATAATGAATATGATATTAAATTATTATCACCTTTTATAAACAATCAAATTTTAAATAATAGAGATAAAACGAATAATTTATTCGGAAGTTTTCAAATTATAAAAATTAAATCAAATAGACAAATTACAATAAATTATCTTAATTATAATTATGTTTTTATTAAAGTCTTTGCAATTGTAATTTTTATTGTATTTATTTATTTAATTAATAATAGGTCTTTTTTGAGGAAAAGATTTAATATTTAATTATTTTTTTATTGTTACTTTAAAATTATTATTTTGCTTAATGACATCTTTAAAAAATTTGATCTTTGAGCTTCGTTTTTGAGCTACAAAATCTAAAGCAGCAAGATCTTTTGGCAAACATTTTCCTCCGAAGCCTCTTAAGTTATCATCGCATTCTAAGTATTTTCCAGTTGACATACTTCTTTTTAAGTATTCTTTAAGAATATTTGAATAATCTATTTTTAACTTTTTACATACTTCAAAAAATGAATTAGCAAAAACTATTCTTGTTGCATTGTATGCATTCGAAAACATTTTTATTAATTCAGCTTCAGTAGGTTTCACAATTGAAATTTTTTGAGGATATGAACCATGACTCTTTATTATTTTTTTTATATTTTTTTTTTTATTAGTTCCTATCAGCAAAAGATCATGATTTTTTGTAAAATCTTTTAATGCACATCTTTCCCTAAGGAATTCTGGAACAAAACAAATATTATTTTTTAACATTTTATATTTTCTTGAAAATTCTTCTGTATCGCCTGGATTTAAAGTAGACTTTATAGCTATTATTCCTTTAAATTTAACTTTATCAAACATTTTTAAATATTTCTCAATTTCCCCTGTATCTAATTTTTTTTTTAACTGGTTTGTAGGCAAACAAACATAAATTATTTCACAATCAATTAATTTTAAAATTTGATATTTATTCTTTAAATCTATTCCAAGACAATTATGTTTTAATTTTTTAAATGCTTTATAAAGTGTTTTTCCTACAACACCCATTCCTATTATTCCTATTTTCATTTTTTAATTATTGTTATATTTTTTTAATCTATATATATTAGATTTATGTATTCATCAAAAATTTGTTTTGTATTACCAGCAAAAAATGAAGAAGCAACAATAGCAAAAGTCATAAATAAAATAATTGAAGTTTCAAAGAAATTTGATACCAAACCAGTAAAGATAATTGTTACAAGCGACTCCTCTGATAAAACTGACGAAATATGCAAGAGTTTTTCTAATGTAAAATTGGTTAATGGAAAAAATATTGGTTTAGGTTATGCGATGTATATTGGACTTAAGGAGGCAGCAAATCTAGAAACAGATTTTATTTGTTCTATTGATAGCGATGGTCAAGTAGATTTAGATGAAATCAATATTTTTTATGAAGAAATATTAAAAGGCGAAGATCAACTAATTTTAGGCTCAAGATTCTTAAAGAAAGATTTAATTAAATATAATTATAAATTTTTGAACAACTTTGGAACAAAACTTTTAAGATTTATGATTAATTATAAAACTAAATTAAAAATAACCGACTCTCATGGAGGAATTAGGATAATGAAATGTGATGTTGCTAAAAAACTTAAAATCATTGGTGATCACACATATGTGCAAGAGACAATAATAGATGCAGTTGAAAATGGATATAAAGTAAGAGAAATTGCATCTAAATGGCTTCAACGAGAATCAGGTGAGTCTAAAGTGGTTCGATCTAAAATTAGATATATATTTAACGTTTTTCCTGTATTATTTATAAGATGTAATTTACATAAAATAATTTTTTATCCATTAAGTATTTTCTGTTTTATAATGAGTTTTATATCTTTATTTTTTATTTCAAGTGAACCTTTTTACCTTCTACCGTTTTTGTTTTTGCTATTTTCTTTTATTCTTATATTTTTTGGTTATAATTTAGAGCAATATAGAAATATTGTGATTAATCTTAGAGAGTTAGGAAAGTAAAATATAATCATTAATGTGTGGAATTTGTGGATTTACAGGGAAAGATAATACATTTCTTCCTTCAATGGTCAAACATATCCGTAGGAGAGGCCCAGACAGTGAAGGAAATTTTTCAAAAAACAATATTCATTTAGCAGCAACACGTCTATCTATAAGGGATTTAAAAAATGGAAATCAACCATTTGTACATGAAGATATAAATTTTGTAACAGTTTTTAATGGAGAAATTTACAATTATAATTATTTAAAAAAAAAAATTCAGGAAAAAGGATATTCTATAAAAACAAACTGCGATACAGAATTATTAGCACCAGGTTTTAAAATTTATAATTCAGAATTCTTTTCTATGATTGAAGGTATGTTTGCATTTGCAATTTATGATGTAACAAATGATCAACTTACAATTAGTAGAGATCGTTATGGTATAAAGCCACTTTATTATTCTTTAATAAACAATGAATTATTTTTTTCTTCGTCTGCCAAATCAATTTATAACTTAAATTTTTTTCAAAAAAGATTGAATGTTAAAAGTTTACAATCAGTACTTGCAAAACGTTACGTTGCAAGTAATGAACATATATTTTGTGATATCAAACAGTTAAAACCTGGAGAAATTCTACAATTTAGTAAAAAAAACTTAGTACGAAACAGCTTTCTTAATGAGAATTATTTAAAACAAGAAACCTCTAATGAAAACCAATTTAAAGAGACTACAAAATATTTTTTTAATGAAAAAATTAATGATTTTAAATTAAGCGATGTACCACTTGGGATTATGTTATCCAGTGGAGTTGACTCAAATTTAATTAATGAAAAACTTGGTGACTCAATAAACAACATATTTACCTTGGATTTTGGGAACACTAAATTCAATGAGAGCAATAATATGTTTAAAAAAAATATCTTTCAAAATCAAACTATTAATATTTGTAAATTTAATTCAAGTGTCTTTGAGAATATTTTTGAAGAAACAATAGATGCTTTTGACAATCCAATTACTGACTCGGTTATATTTCCAACAAACTTTCTTATGCAAGAAGTTTCAAAAAAAGTTAAAGTTGCTTTTAGTGGTGAGGGCGCGGATGAAATATTTGGTGGTTATTATCATTTTTCATTAATAAATTATATTGAAATTTTAAAAAAGCTTTCAATAAGTAAAGGTTTAGAAGTCGCCTTATCAATTGCTCCTCATAACTTGGTGAACCTCTTTTTTCATTATCAAGGAAAATTAGGCAAAATAGGCAAAAAAAGATTTACAAACAGCCTTAAGTCAAAATTTAAAACTAATAATGATTTTGATGATTTAATTTCAGTATTTTCAAGAAATGATTTAAATGATCTTCTTAATTCTGACTATAATAAAAACTTATTTGAAAATAATACTATTTTTTCAAAGAAAAATTTTTTTTTACAAAACTTTCATGAATGGTTGCCAAATTATACTCTTTATAAGACTGATCAATTAAGTATGCACAATGGATTAGAAGTAAGAGTTCCCTATTTAAATAATGAATTTTATAATATGTACTTTCAAATAATTAAGTTTAAAAAATCAAATTTATATAAAAATAAAAAAATCTTGATTAACTATATAAAAAAAAATTCAAAAATAAAAATAAATAAAAAAATTGCTTTACAAAACTACCTTAATTTAGAAAATAGAAATTTATTCCTAAAAATAATTGAAGATAAAATTAAAAAAAAATCTGTAATCTCAAATATTATAAGCTTTGAAAAATTTGATAATATTAAAAAACAGTATCAGTTAAAACCAGAATTAATTTTAGAAAAGCAATTATCTTCGTTGTTAATTTTAAACTCTTGGTTGGAAAAAAATTTATAAAATGAATATAAATAAAAAAATTAAATCCAATCTAGATTTAATATATAAAAAAATAAATTATAATACTAAAAAAAAAACATATTATAAGGGATGCCTAGATAAAAATTTTGTAAACAAAAAAAAAAATTTTTCTTCTCCACCTTTTCAATATATTTCAGTCAATTATTTTTATTTTTCTAAATCATTAAACAAAAGTATAAAAAAAAGAATTAAGGATGAAATAATTTTTTTATTAAGATTACAAAATAAAGATGGCTCGTATGATGAATGGTATAAGAATGAAAGAAGTTTTTGCACGTCATCTTATTCATCATTTTTAATAAGCAATATGTTATTAAATAACAATGAAATCGATAAAAAGTTTAAAGATGATATAGAGAATTCTTTGGAAAAATCATTTTATTATTTAAAAGATAAGTTTAACGAAAACATTCTAAATCAAAATTTAGCTAAATTAATTTTTCTACAAAACTATATTAAAATTGTTAAAAATAGAAAAAAAAGTGTTCAAGACGAACTCACTTCACATCTTAATAAGGTACATAAATTCGTTTTAAATTCCTATGAACATGAATATAAAGGTGTTGATTTAGGATACTTGTCTGTCAGTTTAATGTTATCTGCTGAAATTTTAAAAAAAAATAACTCAATAAAATCTAAAGAAATTTTTTTAAGATTATTTTATATAGCTAAAAATTTAACTTCAGATTTTAATTATTTTCCTAATTATATATTTTCAAGATCTTCAAGAGTTTTTTTAATTTCAGGATTTTATTTTGCGTTAAAACAAAATTTGATCAATATAAATAAATTTAAAAACATTTATAGTTTTTATATTAAAAATTTTGAAATTTTTTATAAAATTAAAAATTTAAGATATTTATCTTTTTTTTATTCTACCGATATTTCTTTATTACTTTTAAATAAATCAAAAAAAATTTTTAAAAAAAAAAATACTAAGAATAATAGTGAAATTATCTCCGATTATCTTTTTTTTAAAAACGAAAATAAAAATTTGTTTATTTATAAAAAAAATCCAAACTTGATTGCATTTCTAATTAATGGAAAGATTAAAATTCATTTATGTGACACACTAGTATTTAATAACAATAAATATGTTTCAACAATTTTAGAAAATATACATTATTCAAAAAATAAAATATTTACAAAGCAGAAATTTTCCAAAATAACGAACCTTAAAAAAATTGCCTTTAGATACCTAATTGTAATTTCAATGTTTTCAAAAATTAGGATTTTTAATAATTTCATTAATGGTCTAGCTAAGTATTTGTTAATTACTAGAAGAAAAATTTTAAAAAATTTTAAAAAATATAGAACTGTTATTATTAAAAAAAACAAAATTTTAATAAAAGAAATTATTATTTCGAATAAAACAAATTATTTAACAACATCAAGTGATGAGGTACATTATTTCTCTCCAACATCATTTTTACTTAAAAATGAAATTATGAAAATAAAAAAAATTAGTGTAAATAGATTCTATAAAATGAATAAAAAAATTACTTCAAAAATATATGAATATTAGTAACAAAATTTTTAAAACTGTAATTATAGGGTTTGGTAAACTTGGACTTTTACACTTATCACAATTTTACGCACATCCAAATGTGGAAGTTGTTGGGATATGTGAAAATGAGAAAACAATGAATAAGGTGTTAAAAAAAAACTTTAAGAATTTGAAAATTTATAATGATTATAAAGATTTAGTAAAGTTAGAAATTGATTTTGTAACTGTTTGTACTCCGACAGGTGCACACTTTGAAATAATAAAGTTTTTTTTAGAAAATAATATTGCTGTATTTTCTGAAAAACCACTTTCATCTAACTATTCCGAAGCGAATGAATTACAAAATTTATCTAAAAAGAGAAATACTTTATTATTTGTAGGCTATATGTATGAGTTTTATGAAACATTTCAAAAAGCGTATGACCTTGTAATAAATAAAAAAATTTTAGGTGACATAATATATTCAAAAGGAGAAATGTATGTTTCCCAAATACTAAAAAAACCCAACAATACTAATTGGCGTTTTATAAAAAAAAAATCAGGAGGAGGAGTTTTAATTACACAAACTAGCCACCTAATATATATTATGCAGAAGTTTTTTGGACAGCATGAAAAATGTTATGGATTTTGCAAAAGTATATTCAGCGAAGAAAATGAAGATTATGCACATTTGGTTATTAGAACTCAAAATGGAGTAATTTGTAATATAGATGCCTCATGGTCAGTTATAAATTATAGAGTACCAGAATTAAAATTCTTTATTGAGGGCACGAATGGTTCAATTTTAATCAATGAAGACAAAATTGAAATGAACTTAAAAAATTCATTTGAATCATTTAACTCCGGCAAAAATATTATTAGTAAAATGGAGTTATTTAAAAACTCTTATTTCAATGTGGCAGGTAATCATTATGCTCGTCAAACTGATTTTTTTGTAAGTTTAATATCATCTGGTATAAAATATCATATTAACTTAGATTATAGTGTTAATGTAAATAAAATCATTGAGGAAGTTTATAACAATGGTTAAATTAAAAGAAACTATATTAGGTCACAACTCTTTTTTTGGTATTAATCATTTAGATAATGAATTAGGGCGAAAGAAATTAATAAATAAATTTAATAATATAGAAAATATTTGTCAAATAATAAATTTTGCTTTTAAAAATAATCTTAATAATTTGATGATATCAACTGTTGATGAGACTAAAGTTTTAATTCCAGAATTAAATAAAAACAAAAAAATTAAAGATGAAATGGGCCTTTTTGTTTTGCTCCCCTATATAAATAAATATGTAAGAAAAACTAATGAACTAGGCGTTCTTGGCGTTATGAAAGATGTTTTATCTCAACAAAATTTAGTAGAAAAAGTTAAAATTAGTTTTGATATTATGAAGTTCTTATCAAATATTGAGTACGAACAAATAATTCCCTTGCTAATTAAATTTGAAATGAGTCCTTTTAAATCAAGCTATGTTAAAAGTGTAATTTTGCACGATTCTTTAACTGATATACTGGTATCTTTAAATCGTATAGATGTTATTTTATTTTATTATGAATATGTTAAAAAAAACTATAATTGTAGACCTGGTTTTGCTACTAAAAATTTAAGAAGTTTTTTAAAAGTAATAAAAAAAACAAACCTTGAGGACATATATATTCTAACTCATGTAAACAAAATAGGATATGAGATGAATCCTAACAAAAAAATTGTAGAGGAAGCAATTAAAAGTACAGAAATAGAAATAATTTGCATGAGTGTTCTCGCTTCTGGATACCTAGAGTCTAAAGATGCTATAGATTATGTTAAATCATTAAATATAAACAATAATCTTTCAACAGTTATAGGCTGTTCAACTGAAAAACATATTTTAGAATATATACAAAATACAATATAAAATTACTTTATTATTTTAATTAAACACATATAACAAATTTATGAATGGAATAAAAAATAAAACATCTTTAAAAACTTTCGGCTATTTTTTTTCAATTATTTTTTTTATTTTGTTTTTAATTTTTCTTTATAAACAAAATACCTATTATAAATTTTTATTTCTTTCTTTAAGTTTTTTGTTTTTTATTATAACTTTTTTTAAATCTGTTTGGTTAAAAGAGTTAAATACACTTTGGTTTAAGCTTGGTCTAAATCTCAGTAAATTTATATCACCAGTGATTATTGCTATTATATTCTATTGTATAATCACACCTTATGGATGCTTGAAAAGAATGTTTAAATTAGGTACTAAAAATAAAATGATGTATTTAGATAAGTCATTTTGGAGAAATTGTAATAATAAAAAAAGTAACTATAATAACCCTTTTTAAATTGTATGATTGATTTTCTAAAAGATATTTGGAATTACCTAAAAGAAAGGAAAAAATTTTGGCTACTTCCAATTTTAATCATATTAATTTTGGTAGGTGGATTATTGTTTATAGGACAAGGGTCTGTGGTAGCACCGTTTATTTATACGATATTTTAGCCTGAATATTTATGAGCACAAGAATTCTAGGAATATCATGTTATTATCATGATAGTGCAGCGGCTTTAGTAATTGATGGAGTAATAATTAATGCTGTCCAAGAAGAGAGATTTACAAGAAAAAAACATGACAATTCTTTTCCTAAAGAGTCTATTAAATTTATTCTAAATGAAAATCAAATTAGTCTTCAAGATATTGATTACATTGTTTTTTATGAGAAACCTTTCTTAAAATTTGAGAGATTATTAGAAACTTATTTAGATAATTCTCCAAAAGGATTAAAATCTTTCAATAAATCTATACCAATATGGTCTAAAGAAAAACTTTTTCAAAAGCAAAACATATTCAAAGAATTAAAATCTATAGACAGCATGTTTAATGATAAATCTAAAATAAAATTTACTGAACATCATGTTAGTCATGCTGCAAGCGCGTATTATCCTTCACCATTCAATAATGCAATAATTTTTACCGCTGATGGCGTGGGGGAGTGGGCCACAACAACAATAGGAATTGGTGAAAGTAATAAAATAAAAATGGTTAAAGAGATTATCTATCCAGATTCATTAGGCCTATTATATTCATCATTTACTTTTTATTGTGGTTTTAAAGTCAATGATGGTGAATATAAATTAATGGGTTTGGCACCGTATGGGAAGCCAAAATTTAAAGATTTAATACTAGCAAATCTTATTGACGTAAAAGATGATGGAACATTTCAACTTAATCAAAAATATTTTGATTATTCTACTGGATTAAAAATGATAAATAATGACTTTGAAAAACTATTTGGAAGAAAAGCAAGAAATTTTAATGATAAAATTGATCAATTTTATATGGATGTAGCCGCATCAATTCAAATTGTTCTTGAAGAAATTATTTTAAAAATTTGTAGGTCAATAAGAAAAGAATACAATATACCCAATTTATGTCTTGCCGGTGGTGTAGCTCTTAATTGTGTTGCAAATGGAAAAATTCAAAAAGAAAAAATATTTGACAATATTTGGATACAACCAGCTGCAGGGGATGCAGGAGGTTCGTTAGGAGCAGCTCTATATTTGTGGAACAACTTAAAAGACAGCAGTAATAATTTTGAAAATAAAAAAAAAATTGACTCTATGAAGGGTTCTTTCCTTGGACCATGTTATTCTAACTCACAAATTAAAGACAAATTAGATGAATTTGGTGCAAATTATAATTTTTTTGAGGAAGAAAAACTAATTGAATTTATTGCAAAAAAAATTTCTCAACAAAAAATATTTGGCTGGTTTCAAGGTAAGATGGAGTTTGGGCCGAGGGCTCTTGGAAATAGATCTATAATTGCTGACCCAAGATCAAAGGATATGCAAAAAAATTTAAATTTAAAAATTAAATTCAGAGAAAGTTTTAGACCCTTTGCGCCAGCAATTTTAGAATGTGAAACAAAAAATTGGTTTGATTTAGATTGTGATAGCCCATATATGTTAATGGTTGCAAATATTCTTAAAGACAAAAGATATGAAGAAAGTTCAAATGATAAAAATCTTATGGGTATTGATTTATTAAATGTAAATAGATCTCAGGTTCCAGCTATTACACATGTTGACTATAGTGCCAGAATTCAAACGGTTAATAAAAATAATAACTATCTATTTTATTTACTAATAGAAAAATTTTATCAAATAACAAACGTACCTATTTTAGTTAACACATCATTTAATATTAAAGATGAGCCCATAGTTAATTCAATTGAAGATGCTTACAGATGTTTTTTAATAACAGATCTCGATTATTTAGTATGTGGTAATTATATTTTGGATAAAAAGTTACAATACTCTCAAAAGAAATGAATTATTTTAAAAAAGAATTAGATTTAATTGATGGAATATATCAAAAAGAGTCGAATATAAAAACATCAAAAATTATTCAAAGTTTCTATAAGTCGAAACCTTTTCCAAATTTTTCTAATAATGATAATAAAAGCACAATATTAGATATAGGGGATAAAAATATAATTGCAAAAAATATAAAAAATTTCTTTAAATTTAATAAAAAAATATTGGAAGTTGGATCAGGAACATCTCAACTTTCAAATTATTTAGCAATTGGCACAAATAATGACGTTGTTGCAATGGATACAACTTTAGACTCATTGAAATTAGGTAAAGAATTCTCAGAAAAAAATTCAATAAATAATATTACCTATGTAAAAGCTGATCTATTTGAAGATATATTTTTGGAAAATAGTTTTGATTTAGTCTGGTGCAGTGGTGTATTACATCATACTTCAGATCCATACAGTGGATTTAAGAATATTTTAAGATATTTAAAGAAAGATGGATATATAATTATTGGGCTTTATAATAAAATATTTAGGGTAAGAACAATTATTAGAAAATATTTATTTAAATTATTTGGTAAAAAAATTTTAATGTATTTAGACCCTCATTTAAAAAAACTTGATAACAAAGAAAATAAAGAAAAAATAGATGCTTGGATTAATGATCAATATCAACACCCAGTTGAAAGTTTGCATACAATAGATGAGGTTCTTGACTGGTTTAAAAAGAATAAAATAGAATATATTAACTCTATACCCAATTTTGGAAAAAATTATAATCCAAATTTATTTGATAAAGTTGACAGGGGAGACGTTGTTTCGAGGTTTTTGGCACAGTTTTTTGCAATTTTTAGTCCTCTAGGTGGAGAAGGTGGGCTATTTATAATAGTTGGAAAAAAATCGGATTCAATTAATAATTTATAATGATAGTTTTGAAAGATATTTTAAAAGATAAGGAATTTTTCCTTGTGCAATTTCCAATAGTTTTCCCTTTGCTATATGCAGTAATACTTTTTAACTTCCCAACTCTTGAAACAATATTGATTTTTATAACTATATTATTACTTGCCGAACCTCATTTTGGAGCAACATGGCCATTTTTTATTAATAATGCAAATTTTGCTTATATAAAACAAAATAAGGTATCTTTAATTGTTGTACCAGTATTAATAATAATTTTTAGTTTTTTAGGTTTTTTTTTTTTTAATAAAATCTTTTACTTGATATTTTTTGCTGTAAACATGTACCATGTTACAAGACAAAGTTTTGGAATTAGTAAATTATATTCATTAGATAAGAAAGACATTAGGTTTCAAGAAACATTTATTTATATTTTTAACGGTCTTTTTTTCTTAATTGCTTATTTAAGATTCTTTTTAAATTTAGATTTTTCAAATTATATAATTATCCTTAACTTAGGTATTCTGGCCTTTCTATTTTTGACAATCCTAATTTATATATATCTGTATGGAATAAACCAAAATTTATTTACGTACATAACAGGTAGCATGATATTTTATCCAGCTTGTTTTGTTGAAAATCCGGTTCATGTAATTTTAATGGGTGTAACAATGCATTTTTCTCAGTATTTGTATCTTACTAACAAAATTGTGATTGGAAGAGAAAAGCTAGCAAAGATAAATTCACCAAAACCAACATATTCAAAAAACTTTTTACTAACTATAATAATATATGGAATTTTAATGGCTCTTCTTTCAATGTTTGGAAAGTATGAAGCGAATTCTTTAAAAAATTTTATTATTATTCCAATAATAGGACAGATGTTACATTTTTATCTTGATTCTCAGCTATGGAAATTTAGCGTTAAACATAATAGAGAAAATGTTTTAAAATTTTTGTAAGTCATATATATTAATTGAAAAACTTACCATGATCAGTTTACCAAAAAAAATAAATAATATAGAGTTTAAAAGCAGATTCAGACATATCGAAGTTGAAAATCTTGTAGAAAAAAATTTATTTGAAAATTTAAGAGAAAAATTTCCTAATGAAGAATATTTTTCTGAGCATAATGATTTTGCAAAATCTCTTGATGATGAAAATGAAAAATTTCAGAGTTTCCTAGAAACTTGTGAGGAATGGAAAGAATTTATAAACAAACTTAACACAAACCAATTTTTCAAAGATTTAAAAAAAATTTTCAAATTAAAGAACGTTTATTATGACGACAGTGATTTAAAAAGATTTATACCAAGTTATAAAAAAGTAAAATTAAGCTTTTGTTTTAATATTTCTAAACAGGGTGGTTTTAGTTTGCCTCATACTGATAGTTCAAGAAAATTAGTTTCGTTAGTATATTTTTTTGTTTCTGATGAATGGAATATTAATAATGGAGGTGAAGTTAATCTTTATAAACCTATTAAACCTGAACATGAAGAAAATTGGAGAAATGTAAGAATTCACAAAGATAATCTTGAAAAATTAAAAACAATAATTCCTGTACCTAATAAAATTTATGGTTTTAAAAAAAGCAAAAATTCTTATCATTCTGTCGAGCCAGTAAAAGAAATAGGTGGATTAGTAAGAAAAGTATTTATGATAAATTTGATATACGATAAAAAGTCTGACAGCCCTTACTACGAAAAAAAAAATATGCTAGAGAAGATTAAAAATATATTTTAATGTATAAAAAGTTCTTTGGAACCGCAGGTAGATCTTTATTAACACTTTTTAGTTTTTTAATTTTATTATCTTTTTTTTATAGTTTATATAAGTTTTCATTTTCGCCAAAATTTTATGAATTTTTTTATTTAAAATTTGTAATTATTTTTGGAATTATTTTTTTTTTATTTGTCTGCTTAAATTCATTTTTTAAAGATAAAATTATTATATATTGTAATATATTTATTATATCTTGTTTTGTATCTTTATTATTAATTGAAATTTTTTTCCAATTAAGCTCAAAAATAATATTGAATGATATAAGTATAAGGTCTGAACAAGCAAGAAAATTGGGAATAAAATTTGATAAAAGGTCAAAATTTGAGTTTTACCAAGATTATAAAAAAATAGATGCTGATGCAGTTCCATCGATCCCACCTAACGATTTTTTTTTAAATTACAGAGAGTACAAAAATAAAAATGATTTATATGCAATTTCTGGAGTATCAAAAAAAAATACTGTATTCTGTAATGAAGGAGGCACAAGAACTGTTTACTTGAGTGATCGATATGGTTTTAGAAATAGAGATAAATTTTGGGAAGATGAGAAGATTGATATTGTCCTTTTAGGAGATAGTTTGGCCCAAGGCGCATGTGTTTCAGATAGAGATACAATTCATGAAAGAATAATTCATTATACTGGAAAAAGTTTTTTGAATTTAGGTTATCAAGGCCACGGTCCTTTGATGCAGCTAGCATCTCTAAAGGAATATGCTTCTACAAAAAAACCAAAAAAAGTTATTTGGTTTTATTCTGAGACAAATGATATTGATAATTTAATTTATGAATACGAATGGAAAATTTTTTATAATTACTTATATGATGATAATTATTCTCAAAATCTTCTGATAAAACAGCAACAGATAGATAATGATCATACAGAAATTTTTAAAAGTATTTATTCAGATAGAAAGTTAGCTGACAGGCAAAAGGTAACAAAAAAAAAATTAAATATTTTTTCAGAAATAAAATCTGTTTTAAAGTTTTATAAAATTAGAAACTTTGTTAGTTATTTTATACCAAGAAGATATTCATTAATTTTACACGGTTATAGTCCTATCAACACTTTTAAAATATATGAGCAAATAATTGATAAAGCGGTGGAAATAACTGAAAGTTGGGGTGGAAATTTTTATTTTGTTTATTATCCTCATGCCTCTAGATATTTTGATAGTATAATTCATCCATATCCTTTAAGAAAATATGAATATGTTAAAAAAATTATTTCTAACAAAAATGTTAAAGTGATAGACCTTAAAAAAGAAGTATTTGAAAAATATAAAGATACCAAAGGCCTATATCCTTTAAGAATGAGTGGACATCCAAATGAAAAAGGATATGACTTAGTTGCAGAATATATTTCAAAAATAATAATGCAAAATTAAATGCCAATAGATAAAAAAACTAACTCAATTTTTAAGAAAATAGAATATACACGAAAAAGAAATAATTCTAATTGGATGGATCTTCTTAGAATTGCTTATGAAAATAACCCAAAAAAAACATCCGCTATACTTAAAAAAATCTTAAAAAAAGATGAACAATTAATTAAATTAGCAAAATCAATTACTAAAAAATAATTTTATGAAGATTCTAGGGCTTAATTATGGGGGTCACGATACATCTGCATGTATTACTATTAATGGAAAGGTAATTGCTGCTTGTGAACAAGAAAGATATGACTATCAAAAGCACTCTAGAAATTTTCCAATCGACGCAATAAATGATTGCCTAAAAATATCAAATCTAAAAATAGATCAAATTGATGTGATTTCTTTTTCAAACGATCCTTATCTTCAAATTAGAGAAAAATATATAAAACTTGCCAATAAAGATAATTATAGAGTAGATTTTTTAATAAATGATTTTGATAGAATAAAAAAATTAAGCCAAACTGAAAGTTTCATAAGAGAGAAACTTAATTTTAAAAAAAAAATAGAATTTAACGAACATCACCTGTGTCATTTAGCAAGCACATTTTTTCCCAGTGGATTTAAAAAATCTCTTATTGTCTCATACGATGGAATTGGAGAAATTCACTCAGCTTTATTTGGGCTTGGAAATAAAAATAAAATAAAAGTAATTCATGAAAATAATAAGTATCCAGATTCATTAGGATTGTTTTATACTGCTATTACATTTTATTTGGGCTGGAAAACTTTTTGTGATGAGGGAATAATCATGGGATTAGCACCTTATGGCAATTCAAAAAAAAAATTAAAAAAAAGCAATAAAAGCTATATTAACTATTTTCGAGAAATCATAAAAATTGATAAAAAAGACCCTTTAAAATATATAATTAACAAAGAATGGATAGATTATCATAAAATAAAAAATAAATGGATAAGTAACAAGTTTTTAAAAGTCTTTGGACCTCATAGAAAACAAAATAGTAAAATACTACAACATCATAAAAATATTGCTGCTGCCTTACAAGACAGATTAGAGGAAATCGTAATATATCAATTAAAAGTCTTAAAAAAAAAAACAAAAAGTGACTATTTGTGTATTTCTGGTGGCGTGGGTTTGAATTGCTCTCTTAATGGCAAAATTGTTGAAAAAAAATTATTTAAAGAAATATTTGTGCAACCAGCCAGTGGAGATTCTGGTGTGGCTTATGGAACATGCTTATATAGTCATTTAAAAAATAATAAAAAAATTTCTTTTAAAAAAAATCATAATTTTTATCTTGGATCTAGGTCTACAAAAAAAGAAATTATAAAAATATTAAAAAAAAATAATATTAAATTTAAAGACCACAAAAACAACATTTTTAAAATAACTGCTTCACTTATCAATGAAGGTAAGATAATAGGCTGGTTTCAAGGTCCATCCGAATTTGGTCCTCGAGCATTGGGTAACAGAAGTATAATTTGCAAACCTTTTCCTGAAAAAATGAGAGATCATCTAAATAAAAATGTAAAATTTAGAGAATACTTTAGACCTTTCGCGCCCGCTGTACTCGAAGAAAATTTATTTGATTATTTTGAAATAAAGCAAAAAAGTCCGCACATGTTGATTGCTTGTAAAGTTAAAAAAAATAAAAAAAATTTAATTCCTGCGGTTGTTCATGTAGATGACAGTTGTAGAGTTCAAAGTGTATCCAAAAAAGATAATCTAAAATTTTGGAATCTATTAAATCATTTTAAAAATCAATCTGGTGTTCCTATTTTGTTAAATACTTCCTTTAACATTAAAGGACAGCCTATTGTGAATAATCCACTTGATGCGCTAAAGTGTTTTAAAAAATATAATATTGATTTTTTAATATTAGATACATTATTAGTAACAAAATAATTAATGAGATATAAAAAAATAAATAATTCTAAAAATTATGAAAAAACATTTAAAAAAATATCAATTCACTATGATAGTTTAATTAAAAAACATAAATATAATGTAAAAGGCTCCCAGCAAAGAGATAACATTACAAGAAATAAAAGATTAAAAATTTTATTATCTGATACTAAATTTAATCAAAAATCATCAATATTAGATTTTGGATGTGGAACAGGATATTTGTTAGATTTTTTGATAAAAAAAAAATTTAGGGGTACTTACACAGGTATAGATTTATCCAAGACAGCAGTCCAATTTGCAAAAAAAAAATATAAAAATTATAAAAGATATAAATTTTATAATATAAATATTTTAAAACACAATTTGTTAGATAAATATGATTATGTAATTATTAATGGAACATTTAATAATAACACTGGAAATAATTGGTATTGGATGAAAGAAATATTAATAAACTTATTTAAACATACAAAAATAAAACTTTCGTTTAACAATCTTAGTAAATATGTTGATTATTATGACAAAAATTTATTTTATATTGAGCCTGAAAAAGTTTTATCTTTTAGCAAAAAATATTTAGGAAAATTTGTAAATTTGAATCATTCATATCAATTAAAAAAAAATGTAATACCATATGAATTTACAACATCAATATATAAGAGAAATGCAAAAAAAAATTAAAATTGAAAGCAGATTAATATCAGATAATTCACCACCTTTGTTAGTTGCTGAAATTTCAGCAAATCATCAAAATTCTAAAAATAAAACTTTCAAAATACTAGAAGCTGCAGCAAAAGCAGGTCTTGAGGCTGTAAAATTTCAAACTTTTAATCTTGATGACATGACTATAAAAAGCTCAAATAATGAGTTTCAAATAAAACAGAGTTTTAAAGATAAAAAATGGAACTCTAGATCTTTATACAGCATATATAAGGAAGCTCAATTTCCATATAAATGGCACAAGTCTGTTTTTAAAAAAGCTAAGTCATTAGGTTTAATATGTTTTAGTTCAGTTTTTGATACAAAATCATTAAAACTTTTAGAAAGTCTTAATGCCCCAGCTTATAAAATAGCATCTCTTGAAAGTTTACATTTTCCACTAATAGAAAAAGTATGTAAAACAAATAAACCAATATTAATTTCAACTGGAACATTAGATGAGAATGAAATTCAAGAATTATTAAATTTTTTGAAAAAAATTAAGTATAAAAAATTTTTGATTATGCACTGTGTATCTGATTATCCAACAAAAAATAAAGATGTTAACTTAAAATTTATAGCAAAATTAAAAAAAAAGCATAATTGTTTAGTTGGTTTCTCAGATCACACATGTAATCTTGGTGCATCCATAAGTTCAATTTCATTTGGAGCGTGTATGGTTGAGAAACATTTTAAACTAAACAAAAATCAAAATTCATTAGACAGCAAGTTTTCTTTAACACCAAATGAAATGAAATTATTAAATTATGAGATAAAAAATGCGTGGCTTTCAATTGGAGAAAGCAAAAAAAAATTAACGAAAGGAGAAAAGTTTGTTAAAAAGTATAGAAGATCAATATACTCTGTAAAAAATATTAAAAAAGGCGAGATATTTTCTGTTGATAATATAAAAATAATTAGACCAGGTAAAGGATTGCCTCCAAAGTTTTACTATAATCTTATTGGTAAAAAATCTCCCAAGGATATTAAACTTGGTAGTAGTATAAAATCATCTATTTTAAAATGATCTTCCAGACTTAATAATTTTTAAAGAGTTAGGCCCCTCGTTAAATATTAGATCTACTGAACATGCGTATTCCAAAAAAGGTTGAAAAAGCTGATTATATTTTGGATGTTTATAATTATGGTAAGTAAGTTTTATATTAGCTTCATCAAATTTATAAATTGAGTCTTTTAAATAATCTTTAGCACCTATGGTGCTAATATATTCTTTTGCGCCAACCTTTTTACAAATTTCTAAAATTCTTTCAATATTGTTTTTTTTTATGTTCATTTCACTTGAAAACTTAATATTAATTTTTAAATTTAAAGCTGACAATAACCACTTTATAATTTCAACATTAAAATTTAATAAATAATTTTGTGAAAATATATTTTCCACCAAAGCATTTAAACTCTGGTCGTATAATTTAAAGTATTTAGATTTATTATAATTACTTATTATAAATTTTTGAAATTTATTTTTTGTAAATTCAGGCTGATTTAATTTTACTTTATTAATATTTGTAAATTTTTTACCAGAAGCAACAGGTATTGTAAAAAATTCTAAACCCTTAGGAGTTTTAAATTTATTTCTGTGCTGCCAACTTTGATAAGAGAATTTTACGTCATCTAATATAATAAATATATCTGACTGACTAATCATATCAAAATATCCAATCCATGGAAAAAAAGTAGGTTGTGATATCATTACTTTCATGATTAATATATTTATTAAAAAATTTGCTTGTTTTTAAACAATACTGATTTAAAAAATATTTCATAATGAAAAAAATTGCAATAATAGGTGGAGGTATAACTGGATGTATTTCCGCTTTATACTGCTCTTCATTAGGATTTAATGTCGAAATTTATGAGCGAAGAAATAAGTTAGGAGGCATAATTTCCGATATAGAAGATAAGAATGATTTTTTCTTTAACGGCCCTCAATATTATGAATCAAATTCATGGTGGATTAAAGAACTAAAAAAAAACCCGCTATTTAAAAAGTTTTTCAAAGATTTTAATCTTAATTATGGATCTTATAATGATTTATTTAATAAAAAACAAATTTCAAATGTTTTTGCACAAATTGTAACAACGCTAAAATTTAAAAAAATTAAAAATTCTAATTTAGAATATTATAATGATAGAATTAATTGTTATCAAAAAAATGTATCAAACAAAATAATTTCATGGTCAAACAAATATTGTAAAAAAACGGATATACTTCATCATAGCTGTGCAAATCATTTGAATACTGGCAGGATTTTTTTTAAAAAAGACCATAATAAATTAAAAAAATTAAAAGAAGTTGACAAGTTTTCTGACATACTTCTGGGAGTTCCTAATAAAAAATTTAGAAAAAATAATTTTTGTATACCGGACAGAGGTAGTAGAATTTTTTTTGAAAAAATTCTAAAATTTTTAAAAAAAAAAAAAATTAAAGTAAATTTTAATTCAAATATATGGGTAGATAGAGAAGATAAAAATATTAACATAATCTTGGGAAAAAAAAAAAATTAATGCAGATTATTATATTTGGTGCTCAAATCCTGTGCCCCTTATAAAAGCTTCAAATAATATTTTATTAGATAATCCCGTAGTTGATGTTAATATTGTTACAACTAATATTAAGTTAAGAAAACCATTAAAAAACAACCTGTATATTCAAACTTTTTGCCTTAAAAATAATTTATTTAGAATTTTTATATATAAAATAAATAAAAAAACTAAATTATGTTTAGAGATTATTTTTGAAAAAAATCAAAAATTAAATAATGAGATTAATCTGGCAATAAATGTGTTAAAAAAATTTAAAATATATGTTGAAAAATATAGTAAACTCCATCAAATAAGACAAATAAGACATTTAGTATATTCTGTAAAAGATTTTAACCAAATGAAAAAATTTGAGAAAACAAAATTTTCAAAGAAAATTTTTGGAGGAGGTTGGTACTTAGCCGGAGTAGAAAAAAAAATTGATTATATTAAAAATTTAGTTGATAAAAATGCAATAAAATGAACAAAAATAAAAAACTTAAAAAAGCAGTAATATTAGGTGCGGGTCCAACAGGTTTAATTACAGCCTGGAAATTATTAGAGGCAGGGTGGAAGGTTGAGATAATAGAAAAAAATAAAATTACTGGTGGTCTTTGTAGGTCTTGGAAATGGAAAAATTTTATTGTTGATACAGGTCCTCATATTTTTCATACTCCTGATAAAACATTAAAACAATTTTGGAAAAAAAATTTTAAAGATTTATTAATCGAGGGAAAATTTAGTTGTAAAAATGTTCAAGGCGATAATTTTGATAAATATTATGATTATCCACTTTCTAGAGAGGGATTAAATTTATTTGAGCCAAAATTAAAAAAAAAAATAAAAAAAGAACTTAAAAATTGTAATAAAAAAAATGAAAGATCAGAGGCAAAAAATTATAAAGAGTATATCGACTCTTTTATAGGCCCTACGTTAAGAAAAATGTTTTTTGAAAAATATCCTGAAAAAATTTGGGGTATAAGTACAAAAAAAATGACACCTGATTGGGCTCCCAACAGAATTAAGTTTAGAGAAAAAATATTACCATTCTATCATGAAGAATATGTTGCAGTTGGAAAATATGGTACAGGCTCAATTTATGACAGAATTAAAAGAAAAATTATATCTCTAGGTGGAAAGTTTTCACTATGTGAAAGTGTAACTGGTTTAAAAAACAAAAATAATAAAATTTCTTATATTAAAACAAGCAAAAGAATTTATAAAATTGATAAAAATGAAATAGTTATTTCAACCTTGCCTATTAGCCTAACCTCAAAATTTTTAGGCAAAGCAAATAATTTAAAATTCAGAGGTATATGTTCAGTATATCTTTTCTATCGCGAAAAAGAAATTCTACCAAAAAATAATCATTGGTTATATTTTGACTCTGATAAACTATTATTTAATAGAATAACAGAAAATAAAAAACTTTCTAAATATGTAGCTCCTAAGAACAGCTCTTATTTAACATTGGAAATAACATATTCTATTGGGGATAAGTTTTCAAAATTAAAACCTAAATCTGTTATTGAAAAAGTAAAAGATCAAATTCAATTAACAAATCTAGTTGATCAGAAAAAATTTATAGGTGCAGATATAAACTATGAACCATTTGTTTATCCTGTTCAATTTAGCAATTATAAGAATGAAGTTGCTAAAATAAAAAGTTATGTTGAAAGTTTTGACAATCTTTTTTCTATAGGTGCGGGTGGTGAGTTTAATTACGCGGACAGTCAAATATTATTTCACAAATCTTTTGATTTAGTAGAGAGCTTAGTAAATAAATTTAGCGATTTCATAAATGAAACAAAAAAATATAATTCTAGTATTCTAAATAATGAAGTTAAAATTAGTAATAAATTTATTGGAAAATCGAATAAACCATTCATAATTGCTGAAGCAGGTTTAAATCATAATGGAAGCTTTGAAATTTCAAAAAAACTTATTGATAATGCAAAAAAAATTAATTGTGACGCAATTAAATTTCAATCGTTTCTCCCAAATACCAGAGTATCAAAATTTATTAAATCAGAAAAATATGTAGAAAAAATAATAGGTACACAAGAAAGTATTGGTGAATTTTTTCAAAGATTAAGTATAAATTTTAAAATTCAAAAGAAAATATTTGATTATGCAAAAAAGAAAAAAATTTTAATATTTTCTACACCGTTTGATTTTAAAAGTGTAGATTTCTTAAATAAATTAAATGTTCCAGCTTTTAAAATAGCCTCAGCAGATTTAGTAAATATACCTTTAATAAAATATGTAGCAAAAAGTTTGAAACCTATAATAATATCAACCGGAATGTCAAAAATATCCGAAATAGACGAGGCTGTTGAGGCGGTTAAATCAACTGGAAATACCAATTTAATTTTACTACATTGTAATTCATCCTATCCTTCTACTTACTCAGAAATGAATTTAAAATTTATAGATACTTTGAAACAAATGTATAATATACCAGTTGGCTTATCTGATCATACCACTACTCTTTTGGCATCAAAAGTATCTATTTTGAGAGGGGCAAATATTATTGAAAAACATTTTACATTAAACAAAAAAATGGAAGGACCCGATCATATTCTGTCTTCAGATTTAAATGAAATGAAAGAATTGGTTAAATTTAAAAAGAATTACAATAAATGGAATAAATGGAACTTTAAAGATAAAAAAGTTAAAAATAATGTTAAACTTCTTCTAGGTGACGGTGTTAAAAAAATACAGCCTAATGAATATATTACTATAAATTCACAAAAGAAAAGTTTATACGCATTAAGAAATATTAAAAAAGGTGAAAAATTTTCAAAATACAATGTTTGTATTAAAGGTCCAGTTTCAGGACTTATGCCGAAATATATAGATGTGATTTTAGGTAAAACTTGTAAATCGAATTTAAAAATTGATCAACCTATAAAATGGGATGATCTATAATTTAGATGTTTATTAAAAATTTAAACAAAAAATACTTAGATGCAATTAAACTTGCTCGCAAAAAGAAAAAAAAAATTGCCTTTTCAATTGGAAATACCGCAAAAATAGAAAAAAATAATTATTATTTTACACCTTTAAGAATAACAGAGAAATTAGTAATTTTTGGTATAGTTGTTTTTAATGAAAGAATTGTTATAGAAACTTGTAAATTTTTAGACGGTAAAATAGATATTATTTTTGCAGATTCAGAAAAAAAAATATTTCCAAAAAAAAATGGAGCACCAGGAAACATTGAAAGACGAGTAAGAGAAAATATAAAAAAAACTAAAGTTTTTACATTTAAGGGAAACGATTTAACTGTAGACTCAATTAATTTGCTTATAGATCAATATTTTAATAATGATTTAAGAGGGGTTGCAGGAAAAAAAATTGGAATTATTGGAGTTGGAAATATCGGTTCAAAAGTTGCATTATTTCTAACTGAAAAAGGTGCTAAAGTTTATTTAAACAGAAGAGATATTAAAAAATTAAAAAAAATCAGTAGTGCAATAAATTTAATAAAACCTATCAATACAAGAGAAAAAGCTACAATATCAACCAAATTAAATGCAGCAAAAGATGCTGATGTTTTAATTGGTTCTACAGATGGTGTTCCAGTTATAACAAAAAAAATGGTTCATTTATTAAAATCGAATTCAATAATAATTGACTCTGGAAAAGGAACTTTAAAAAGAGAAGCTATTATTTATGCTAATAAGAGAGGTATAAAAATTTTTAGAGTTGATATTTTTCCTTCATTAGAGGGTTTAATCTCAAAAACGATTTCTATGGAAAAACAAATAGATAAGTTTAAAAGGATAAAATCTATTCATAATATTAAAATTATTAATACAGGAAAGCTTGGAAATTATGGAGATGTTGTGGTTGACGATGTAGATAAGCCTAATATTATTTATGGTGTATGTGATGGTAAAGGTGATTTCTTAAGAAAAACACCTTTAAAATATAAAAAAATTTTTAAAAGCATAATTTTATATAAATGAATTTATTTAAGCACCCATTACTCTTAGAGACAGCATGTGGCCATGATGGTAATGAAAAAACATTAAAAAAACTAACGGATATTGCTATAGATAGTGGAGCAAAACAAATTAAATTTCAAATATTTAGTTTGGATGAAAGATCTTTGCCAGGAACAAAAGAGAGAAAAATTTTTGAGCCTTTAGTTCTTAATAGAGATACATGGTACAAAATAATAAGATATTGTATTAAAAAAAAAATAACTGCTTTTGCTGATGTATATGGAGAATATAGTTTTGCATTAGCGGAAAAAAGTAATATTCAAGGTTATAAAATACATTCTGAGGATTTTTTTAATTCTTTTTTTATTGAAAAAGTAATAAATACAAAAAAACCTGTTTTAATAAATCTTGGCGGAACTTTTAAGTCTGAAGTATATAATTTAATTAAATTTTTAGATAAAAAAAAAAAATTAAACAAAAAAATAGTTTTAATGCACGGCGTACAAACTTTCCCCACACCCTTTGAGGGTCACTCTTTATATAAATTTAAATCACTTATTAATAATTATAAAAAATACAATGTAAGCTTTGGTTATTCAGATCATTTAAAACAATCTGATCCAATGAGTACTTTACTTCCAATTTCAGCTTATATTTTAGGGGCTCAAATAATTGAAAAACATTTCACAGATAATATAAAATTAAAAAGAACCGATTATCAATCCGCTTTAGATGGTAAAAATCTAAAAAAATTTGTAAATGAATTTAATTTAATACATTCAAATTATACAAAAAAAAATAATAACAGAAAGTATGAAAATAATTATCGGTTAATGTTTAAAAAAGTTTGTGTAATTAATAAAAATAAAAGAAAGGGTGATAAAATTAACATAAGCGATTTCAATTTTAGAAAAAAAAAAATTAAAAATTCTTATTTATTTTCTCACAGCGTTGTAGGTAAAAAATTAAATTCAGATATAATAAAAAATACCCCTATAAATGGAAAAATATTAATTAATAAAGTTGGTGCAATAATAACAGTGAGAACAAATTCTGCAAGATATCCGAACAAAGCTCTAAAAAAAATAAATGGTGTAAATTCTATACAGATTGTAATTAGAAGAATTAAGAAATTAAAAAATATCAATGAAATTATTTTAGCCACATCTAAAGATAAAGCAGACGATGTTTTTGTAAATATTGCTAATAGAGAAAAAGTAAAAATTTTTAGAGGTTCTTTAAACGATGTTGCAAATAGATACTATGAATGTGCTAAAAAACATAAGCTAGATTATATTGTTAGAGTTACTGGGGATGCTCTCTTATGTGATGAAGTGATGTTAGATAAGGCAATATCAAGTCATGTAAGATCAAGTTCTGATGTAACATTTATAAAAAATATGCCCTATGGAACCGCAAAAGAAGTAATATCTTTTGAAACCTTAAAAGTAATTAACGACACATCAAACATAAAAGAAAATACTGAATATTTAGAATTTTTTTTAGAGAATAAAGATTATTTTAAAGTTAATTACCTAAATTCAAAATACAAATTTGATAAAAAAATTAGACTTACACTTGATTTTCCAGAGGATAGGCTATTATTTGACAAAATACATAAATATTTTAAAGATAAAAATTGTGATTTTACTCTACCCGAAGCATTAAAATTGTTGAAAAGAAATCCTAAATGGATAAAAATTAATAGTTTTTTAAAGCCAAAATTTTCTAAAAATAAAATAAATACTAATCTAAGAATATGATTGAAATTAATAAGGATAACCAAGAAATTTTAGTAGGATCATCTAAATTATCTTCAAATAAGAATAATAAATTTGACAAAACTACATATATGATTGATCACATGGAAAATAATTTAGCATTTAAAGAATATATAAAATTAAATAAAATTTCGTCAAAAGATAAATACGAAAAAATATTAAAAGAATTTACCAATAGATACCTTTCTTATAGAGATAATTGGGTTAATGCTTTAAATGTTAAAAATAAAAAACTTCCCTTGTCCGTTGATATTGAAATAGCTGCAATATGTGATTTAGCTTGTCCGCATTGTCATCGAGAATATTTAGTAACACCTGATAAAATTATTAACGAGAAACTATACCAAAATATTGTTGATCAAGCGGTTAAAATTGGAGTTCCATCACTTAAGCTAATATGGAGAGGAGAACCTTTGTTACATCCTAAATTAAAAGACTTAATTTCTTACGCAAAAAAATCAGGTATTATTGAAGTTATTATAAACACAAATGCAACAAATCTAGATAAAAAAAAATCAGAGGAAATAATTGAGTCGGGGCTTGATTTGTTGATCTATTCTTTTGATGGAGGGACTAAAGAAACTTACGAAAAAATGAGGCCTGGCAGATTTGGCAAAAATAGCTTTGAAAAAGTTTTTCAAAACATAAAAAATTTTAAAGCTATTAGAGATTTAAAAAAATCAAAATTTCCAATTACTAAAATTCAAATGATTATGACAAAAGATACAAGAGGAGAAGTGGATCAATTCTTTGAGCTTTTTAACGAAATTGTGGATGATGTAACAGTAACCCAATATAATGAAAGAGGTGGCGAAGTTGATGATTTAGACCCTGAATTAAAATCAGGAATAACTAAATATTTTAAAAAAAATAATTTAGATATTAATACTCCATATATGGTGGATTTAGATAGAAATGTTTTTATATCAAAAAAAAGAAAAGCATGTGAGCAAATTTATCAAAGACTAATGGTAACATATAGTGGCAAAGTTGGTATGTGTTGTCATGATTGGGGGGCGAGACATACAATAGGATATTTAGATAAATCTGCATTTAGTGAGGAAAAAGACATAGAGGATGTAAATAAAAAAATAAAAAAAAATAAAAAAGGATTCGAATTGTTAAGGGAAGCAAAAATTCCCGAAAGTTTTAATAAACCGTCTCAAACTGTAAGCAATTTAAAAGAAATATGGCTAGGTGAGGAACTAAATAAAGTTAGAGAATTACATGAAAAAGATCAATTAAATTCAGTTAATATTTGTAAAAATTGTACGTTTAAAGATACATATCATTGGGAAAAAATTAAAATATAAATAAATGCACTTATTTTTTTTTGATCAAAATATAAGTTTTGATATGGCCGCACCTATTATCTACAAATTATCAAAAGAGAAACAAAGAGTTTATATTTGTAACTTTAATAAAGTTCAAAATTTAGATCAAAACAAAGTGTACAATTATTTGTTAAGAAAAAAAAATATTTCGATAATTACAGGGCTTGATAGTAATATTTCATATAAATTATTTTTTTTTTTCTTTGTAAGATTAACTCTTATTCTTCCACCTTTTATAATGAAAAGATTGTATAAATATTGGAAATATGTGTGGGAAAATGTAAATTTTATTTCTAAAGAAAAAATCATAGATATTATTGAAAATAATAAAATAAAAACAATTTCTTTTGATGAAAGTCTAGTAAAAAAAAAAAGAATTTTTTTATTAGAAATATCAAAAATAACCAATACTCCTTTAATAATGAATCATGGAGGTCTGTATACTGTTAAATCAAAAAATAAAAATAAATTAAAGTTTAAGCAATCTTCTTATTACCTTTCTCCAAATAAATTTCCAATAATAACCTACAATTTAAGTAAAAATTATTTTAAATCAAAAAAATACAATCAAATAGGTTCTCCCAGATTTGATATAGAATGGTTAGAAAAATTAAATTATATTTATAAAAGTAATTATAAAAAAAATTATTTTTTTAAACTAGCTATTTTTGCAAGGCCAACTTCAACATCCCATGAATCTTTAAAATTAATTGATAAACTTAAAAAACTTAAAAATATTAAAGTTAGAATTAATTATAAACCTCGAGATGTTTGGCCTACGAAAATATCAAATACTAATCGAAGTGAAATGCAATCTTCAGATTTAATTTGTTGGGCTGATATAGTAGTTTCTTACTCTACTTCTATCATTTTGGAGGTGATAAGCAGAAATAAACCTTTAATTTACTTAGACTATTTGCAGATAGATAAAAAAGGAGATAGATCTTGGTTTAGCCACATTAAATTTATAAAAACTGCAAAAAATACCAAACAACTTATGAAACTAATTAATAACTTTAAGAATAATTCTAAAGACTATATTGTCAAAGGAAGAAACAAAAAAAATCTTTTAAAAAAATTTATTAATGAGCCAAATGGAAAAAAAATTTTAGAAAAATATTTTAAATTTTATAATAGCTTTACTTACTAAGAAATGTTTAGAAAAAAAAATATATTAATTACAGGTGGAACAGGTTCATTCGGGAAGAATTTTGTAAATAAAATTTTATCACAACATAAGCCAAATAAAATAATCGTATATTCAAGAGATGAGCTTAAACAGTATCAAATGATGGAAGATTTCAAAAAATCTTTTAAAAATTATAAATTATTAAGATTTTTTATCGGAGATGTTCGAGATTACGATAGACTTTCTTTAGCACTTCAAGATGTTGATTTTGTTGTTCACGCAGCAGCTTTAAAACAAGTTCCTGCAGCAGAATATAACCCAACTGAATTTATAAAAACAAATATTTTTGGTGCAGAAAATGTAATTAAGGCATGTTTAAAAAATAATGTTAAAAAAGTTATTGCTTTATCAACTGATAAGGCAGTAAATCCAATTAATTTATATGGTGGTACTAAACTAGTTTCAGATAAACTTTTTGTATCGGCCAATAATTATGTAGGCAAAAAAAATATTTCTTTTTCTGTTGTAAGATATGGAAATGTAGCAGGCTCAAGAGGCTCAGTAATCCCACTATTTAAAGAAATTTCAAAAAAAAAAAATTCTTTTCCTATTACAGATAAAAGAATGACGAGATTTTGGATTACATTATCCGAAGGAGTTGATTTTGTTATCAAGTCTTTTCAAAGAATGAGAGGAGGAGAAATATTTGTTCCAATTATACCATCCATTAAAATTACAGATTTAGCGAAAGCAATTAACCCGAAATTAAAGATCAAAATTGTTGGCTTGAGACCAGGTGAAAAAATTAATGAGTTAATGTGTTCAGTAGATGAGTCTGATCAAGTGATTAAATTTAAGAATTATTTTATAATACTTCCATCAATCAAAAATTTTGCTCCTGTAAGAAATGAGTATCTTATTAGTTCACTTAAAGAAAAAGGAAAGTTTGTAAATAATAATTTTGAATTCAGTTCAGGTAATAATTCATTTTTAACTATTGATGAAATAAAAAAAAAAATTAAATCTATTTAATGATTAATTATAGTAGTCAGTATATTGATCAAAAAGATATAAATTCAGTAATAAAAACTCTTAAATCTAAATGGCTAACAACAGGCCCCGAAGTTGAAAAGTTTGAAAAAAATATAAAAAAAAAAGTCAATTCAAAATTTTGTTCGGTAGTTAACTCTGCAACAAGTGCATTACATTTAGCATGTAGGGCTTTAGGAGTTAAATCTGGCGATTATGTATGGACTTCTTCAAATACTTTTGTAGCAACAGCAAACTGCGCCTTACTTTGCGGAGCAAAAGTGGATTTAATTGATATTGAATTAGAAAATTACAATTTAGATGTAAATTTGTTAGAAAAAAAACTATCTCTTGCTAAGAAAAGAAAAAATCTTCCAAAGGTTGTAATTCCTGTTCATTTTTCTGGATATCCATGTGATATGGAAAAAATATATAAATTATCAAAAAAATTTAATTTTAAAATAATTGAAGATGCCTCACATGCTTTGGGGTCCGTCTATAGAGGTTATAGAATAGGTGATTGTAAATACTCAGATGCAACAATTTTTAGTTTTCATCCTGTAAAGACTATTACCACAGGAGAGGGAGGTGCTATCACGACAAATAATAAGAAATTAGACTTTAAGATTAAATCATTAAGATCTCACGGAATTGTGAAAAAGTATAAAAATAAAAAAAAAATGATTAAATTAAAACCATGGATTTTTTTTCAAGACGACTTAGGGTTAAATTATAGGCTTACAGATATACAAGCAAGTTTAGGAAATTCTCAGTTAAAGAAAGTTAATAAGTTTATAAATATGAGAAATCATATCTCTAAAATTTATAATAATAATTTAAAAAATCTGCCAATTAAAATCCCAAATTTATCTAATCTTTATCATTCATCTTTTCATTTGTATGTTATATTATTGAAAAATAATAAAAGGGATTTGCTTTATAAAATATTATTAAAAAAAGGCTTTAAAACTAATGTGCACTATATACCAATTTATAGGCATCCATATTTTAAAAAATTTAATTTTAAGAAAAAAAATTTTAAGAACACTGAAGAATATTTTAATAGAGCTTTAAGTTTACCAATATATCCAAATTTATCAAAAAAAAATATTTTTAAAGTTATCAATATAATTAAGTCTTTTCTTAAAAAATGAAATCTATTTGTATAATACCCGCAAGGTCTGGAAGTGTAAGAATTAAAAATAAAAATATTATAAAATTTCAAAACAAGCCTATTATTTATTGGTCGATAAAAGTGGCAAAAGAAAGCAAATGTTTTAAAAAAATTTATGTCAGTACAGATAGTAAATTAATTGCCGATATATCTAAAAGATCTGGAAATATAAATATTATAAATAGACCAAAAAAATTATCTAAAAATACAACACCATTAGTAGAAGTTTTACATCACGCTATTAAAAAAATAAATTTAGAGTATGAATATGTGTGTTGTATACTTCCTGCATCTCCTTTAATAATTCATAAAGACATAATAAACTCAAAAAAATTACTTTCAAAAAACTGTAGCTTTGTCATTCCTATAACAAAATATGACTACCCACATGAAAAATCTATTTCTATTAAAAATAAAAATTATATTAGTCTTACAAGTTCCAAAACTATATTTAAAAGATCCCAGGAACTAAGTGAGAAATATCATGACGCTGGACAATTTTATTGGGGTAAAAAAAATGAATTTTTAGAGTTTAAAAATATCTTTAGGTCAAAGAAGGTTAAAGGGTATATTATTCCCAATTATAGGGTTAGAGATATTGATACTTATGATGATGTAAAAATTTCAAATTTAATATTTAAATATATTAAAAAATGATTCAAAAATTTTTAATCTCAAGAGACTTGAGAGGACCTTATAAATTTTTAATAGATTCTTCAAAAAATCATCTAGAAAAAAAATACAATCTAAATCTAGAATATCATAAATTTCAAAATATAAATTTTAATTACAAATGCATAATCTTTATATTAAAAAATATAATTAATTTGAAATTTTTTTCTAAAAAAAAGATTATGGAAATAAAATATAAAAACTTTAATATTAGTAGATATGCAGTACCCGAAATATATAAAAATTATTATTCATATTTAAATCCATTTGTTTTTTATTTTGAGTGTATTAAAAACTTTTATTATAGTGCATTAACACTTGAAAAAGCTTTTAATTCAAAGAATATTAAAATTAAAGGTGCTTTTATTGATCATGGAATGTATCGAAATGGAATATTAATAGAGTATTATTCAAAATTAAATATTCCTATTTATACCATGGGCTATCCCAAGGGTTTGTTTGCAATAAAATCTATTAATAAAAGAAAGTTAAAATATGAAGATTTAATTAATTTGAGAAAATCTAGATTAAATTCAATAAATTTTAATAAAGGTAAAAATGCTATAAATAAAGTTATTTCTAAGACTGAAATAATTCCATGGATGAAAGGAATAAAGTTTAAAAACAAAAAACTTGATAAATTAAATTTTGTGACACATTTAATTTATACACACGCATTCACAGATGCGCAGATGGTTTATGGATATGATGGTTTTAGAAATGTTTTGGAGTGGCTAGATTTTACAATCAATCAGCTTTTAATTGATAAAAATAATAAAATAATTATTAAGGCACATCCAACTTTTTTTCATAAAAAATTTCCAACTCATAACGCTGTAATTGATCAAAAATTATTTAATAAATTAAATGAAAAATATATAAATAATAAAAGAATTATAATTATAAAATACCCAATTAAAAATAATGATTTACTAAAAAGATTAAATAAAAAAACTATTTTGATCTCACATCATGGTTCGGCAATTTTAGAAGGTTTACATTTAGGATTTAAATGTATTGCATCTACAAAAACATTTTGGGATAAAAAGTTTAAAGTAACAAATGATTGGAGCAACATTAATCAATATAAATTACAGTTAAAAAAAAATTGGAGCGAATTAAACTTTTGCAATAAAAGAGACCTCTATGATATTTGCTATCAACTGTTTTGTGATAATTACAGTTTATATGGAAAGAAATATTGGCAACAGATCGTATCTGAAGAATTAAAAATTAGTAGACGTTTCTTATATGAAAATTCTGCAGATATTTTTTACAAAATCAAAATAAAAGATAAAGTAATGAATAAAATTATTAATAAAATTTCAAAAACTATTTTATTGGCAAATATTAATTAATTATTTTTATTTATCTAGGTCTACACCATATTTTTTTAATATTTGTTTACCTTTTGTATAAGAGCTAAAATCGATGATATCATCAGTATCTATAGTTATATTAAAAGTCTCCTCTAACCCTGAGATTAGGGTCATATGGCCTATAGAGTCCCATTCAGGTAGCTGATTATATTCTAATTTATCTGTAAATTTATCTTTGCCAATTGAAAGTGAGTCTATAAATGTTTGTTTATATTTTTCAGTATTATTCATTTTATATTAGAAATTATATCATCTACAATTTTTTCTGCTTCAAGTCTATGCTTATTTAGCATAAATTTGTATTCACCACATTTGCCATATGTGTCTCTAATACCCAAGGATAATTGTCTTGGAAAGTTTGATAAAGTTGATTTGTATTCTGAGATAGCACTACCTAGACCACCAATAATATTGTGTTCCTCTACAGTTACAATTAGTTTATTTTTTTCTGTTTCATTAATAGCATTTTTATCTATGGGCTTTATTGTATGCATATTAACAACACTAGTAGATATTTTTTTTTCATCTAGCAAGTAAGCAGCTTTTAAACATTCAGAGACAATTGCTCCACAACAAAATATAGTTACATCATTTCCTTTTTTTAATTTTATTGATTTACCAATTTGAAAATCATAATCTTCTTTATAGACTATAGGATTATTTGATCCGCCTGTTAACCTGAGATATATTGGTTTATCAAATTTTACTGCAGCTTCAATGGCTTTGACAGTTTCCAGTGAATCAGCAGGAGAAACAATAGTTATACCTGGTATAGATCTTAATACACCAATTTCCTCAATACTGCAGTGTGTATAACCTAAAGTACCCAATACCAATCCACTAGCAATACCTACCATGCAAACTTTATGGTTCATATAACCTAGGTTTACTTTTATTTGTTCACAACATCTGAGAGTTTGAAATGGAGCAAAAGTTGTAGTTATAACATTATAGTTTTCGCTTGCTAAACCAGCTGCTACACCAATTAAATTTTGTTCTGCTATTCCTAAATCTAAATATTTATCTGGATATTTTTTTCTGAAACGATCTAATCCAGCAGAGGTTGATACATCACAAGTTAAAACCATAAGATTATCAACCTTTTCTGCCAAGTCTAAAGCTACAAGACCTAAAGTTGCTCTAGGACCTATCGTAGACCACATTTTAATATTTCTCTCGTTTATAATCATTTAAACTAATTTATTTCTTTTAATGCTTTATCAAAATTAGATTTTGTTAGAATAGTATGATGCCAATCATTATTATTTTCTGAAAATGAAAATCCTTTACCTTTGATAGTTTTGGCAATTAATGCTTGGGGAATTTTTGGATTTTTATTATTTTCAAAATAATTAAATAATTTCTCAATATTATGACCATCTAAAATTTCAGTTTTCCATCCAAAACTCTCCCATTTATCTTTTAAACTTTCCGTATTCATTATCTCATGATTTTTTCCAGTTTGTTGAAAACCGTTATTATCAACAATTACATTTATATTATTCAAATTGAAATTTGGAATTGCCATTGCAGCTTCCCATACTGACCCTTCATTACATTCGCCGTCTCCCAAAACGACAAATATTCTATTTTTAAATCCCCTTTTTTTGTATGAAACACCTAAACCGATTGCTATAGACAATCCCATTCCCAATGATCCAGTCGAAAATTCTACACCAATATCTTTATTAATTACCGGATGACCTAAAAGATCAGTTTCATTTTTTTCAAATGTTTGTAATTTGTCTTTACTAATCAGTCCTTTTTCACATAACGCAGCATAATATGCCAAGCAGGCGTGGCCTTTACTTAATATAAATCTATTACGATCTTTACTTAAATTTTTATTTGAGTCTATATTTATGTAAGAATCAAAAATAGTGGAAACAATTTCAACTATTGATAACGCACCTCCAAAGTGAGAACTGCTAGAACCCGCACTTAAAGCCATCTCTAAAATATTAACCCTACAATTTTTAGCAAAATTACTAATTTTATTAATTTTATCCAAATTTGTATTCACTACATTCCTCCATCAACTCTTAGTACCTGACCTGTAATGTAGCTAGATAAATCAGAGGCTAAAAATAATGCTGATTTGGCAACATCATCTGCATTGCCAACTCTTTTTAACGGCAATCTATTAACAATATCATTTATAATACTTTCTTTAGTATGATTTTTTAACATATCAGTATTTATTAATCCTGGGGCTAAAGTATTTACTCTAATATTATAAACACCGAGTTCTTTAGATAAGTTTTTTGACAAAGAGATCAAAGCTCCTTTAGAAGACGAATATGCTCCTCTTCCTTCGTCTGCATCTATACCTGATGTAGAAGAAATAAAAATGATGCTTCCTTTTTTGTTTTTTATCATAGTTTTTGCAAAGTATTGAGTAAGTTTAAATTGAGAAAAATAATTTATCTCAAATATTTCCTTTAATTTTTTCTCTGACGTCATATTAAAACTTGCTGTATGTATAATGCCCGAGTTGTTTACAAGCACATCAATATTATTATTTTTACTAATAATTTCATCATAAGCTTTCTTTATCATCTCATGATCAGATAAGTTAAGTTCAATTGGAAAAATATTATTCTTATTTTTTTCTTGTATTTTTTTTATTTCATTTAAGAAATCAGTATCTATTTTTCTTACACAGGCAAAAATATTAGCACCATTTTCAGAAAATAGTTGAAGTATTTGTTTACCAATACCTCTATTACATCCAGTTATTACAGCTACTCTATTTTCTAGTAGCATTTTCTATATAGTCTTCTTTGGAAAATATTTCATGGGATAAAGCTGGCTTAAAAATGGTTTGCCCACTTTTAGTCATAAATTTATTAATAAATTCTTTATCCTCTCCTGCAAGACATAGATTGCTATGGTTATTAAAATATTTAATGCTAAAACCGTGATCAACTATTTCTTTAAGAGATTGTTTGTAAATATTTCCAATTTTTATATGTACATAGGGACAAACTAAAACATCACCTATAGGAGTTATATATAATCTATTAACAGTGGTACAGCCAAGTATTTTTTCATGATTTTTATCAAAAGGATTCCAAATATTTCTTACCAAATTTTTGTATTCCTTCCTAATATTACGCAAATATTCTCTATCTTTATCATCGCATATAATGTCATCCATTTTTTGCCACATCCCAGCGGGTACAGCAACATTTAATAGAGTTTTATATCTTTTTTGTTTTGAATAATCTAAAAGTTGTTTAAAGTGGTCAGTATTAGCATTGTAGTGCCCTACAGTAATATTTAGATATGGATCCATACCAGCATTTTTAACATGTTCCAAAGCCGCAATTGCTTTCTTCCATGAATCCTTTCTTCCTCTTATTTCGTCATGAACTTTTTCATCCATACTATCAATACTTACAGAAACTCTACTAACTTTTGCATCTGCTAGACGTTTTGCCATTTCTTCATCCAAATGAAATCCATTAGTAGTCAAATACAAATAAAATCTCTCTGGTTTAATAGCTTCTAAAACTTTAAATAATTTTTTTGGTTGCAATAGTAATTCACCACCTTGAAGGTCAAATTCAAAGTAACCAAGCTCATCAGCTTGATCAGCAAGTCTTGCAATTGCGTCATAATCTAAATATTCTTTAACATGATCGCCTTTTGGAGAATTTGTAAAACAATACTTACATCTTAAATTACAAGCATTGTTAAAATTTAAATCTATACCTCTTGTTTTAGTTCCAACTTGGCCATTGTTTTTTTGAACATAATCATAAAAATCTTTTAGTTTTTTTACTAAACGTGGCTTTTTTAATAAGGATGAGGCAATAGGCATTTTAAAATATCTTATACTTATTAATTTCTTTAGGCAATACCAAGTTTATGTTTGCTGAGCAAACCAATTCATTTTCAATTGATGCTTTGGCATTAAACTTAGCTATACCACGGCTATAGCTAATGACATCTGATTTCATATAAAATCTTGTTTTAGGTAATACTTTTTTTTTAAAAACTAAATTGTTTGCTGAAACTAAATACATCAATTCTCCTTTATTACCAGGTAATGTTAATATTGATAGAGCACTTAATTGAGTTAAAGCCTCAATTTGAAGCATACCAGGCATATTAGGATCATTTGGCCAATGCACTTTAAAGAACCACTCATCTTCTTTTAAGTCTTTGTAACCCTCACAACTTTTACCAGGAAATATTTTATTAGCGTGGTCTACAAATAAATATGGATCTCTATTTTGTTGATACTCAATTATTCCTTTTTTATCTAATGTTATAAATTTCATTTAATTTCAATTGATCTTGTTAAAATATTTTTTAAGTCATATCCATCCCAAAAAAAATTCATTTCCATAGATCTACCAATGGGCACTATTCTATCTATACCAACAGGCTTCATTTCGTTTATAAATTTTTTAAAGTACTCTTTTTCAAATCCAAAATAAGTTAATGTTTGAAATTTCTCGTTAATATATTTATTAATTGTATTTAGATGATTTATCTTTTGTTCAAAAAATATTCCCCATTTCCCTCTTATGTTATGAATATCATTACTTATTTTTGTATTTTCAAATACATATATTAAATTTTCATAATTTTTAAAATTACCTAAATCTTTGTGTTCTGCAATTAGATTATATAAATGATTTAATTTTTCTGAGGCAATATAATTTGTAAAGGTAAAATTTTCTTTTACTTCTTTTATCACATTGGTCCAAAATTTTTTTTTTGCCTTTTCTATTATGTTTGAGTTTCCTACCCATAATATTAAATGCGGAGATGTGCATGCATTTTGGTCATAAAAAAAAGTATCATTGTAAAAATCTCTGGCCAGTTTTTTTATTTTACTATTAGATAAATTAAAAATTTTATTTGCGTTTAATAAAGCTAAAGAATACCTATCTGGAAAAATTACATCAATACACTTAGTTTTTGTAGTTAAGTTTTTTATTTCATTAATACTTTTATCGCCACCCCATATTATTCTCCCATTACAATTTTCTGAAATTCTTTTTGTTATATCAATTTTTGAATAATCGTATTGAATTATAGAGATTCTTTTTTTTATAAAAGTATTGTTTTTAATTAAACTATTTATAGCATTACAAATTATTTTAACTTGATCAAATTCTTTTGTGGGTACTTTTACAATATTAGAATTACCTGTTAATAGTCCCATTATCATAGAGTAAAAAAAATTTGTTGGGACATTTGATGGAGTTATATGAAAAATTTTACCTATACCAATTTTTAAATTACCATTTACAGTCTCTTTTTTTAACTTTTCAATATTTTTTTTTCTGCACCAAAAAGCAGCAGTTTTAATATCGGGATATCTATGAATATTACTTATATTATTTAACTTAAGAGATAACTTTTCTAAAAAATTACATTCTTGGGCCCCAAAAAGTTCTGAAGGTCTATTCGTAACTTTACCATCGCCAACCAAATATTTAATATTCATTAAATAAATTATATATCACTACATCCTCTAATTTCAGACTTTTTTATTCTTCCAAAAATTTTAAATTGTTTGCCTTTTTTCTTACATTCGCAATTATTATTTACCAGTTCCCCTTCATCTTCTGTTAAAATGCTGTGGCCAGGGTAGCTAGTAGGCAAAATTGATAATAATTGAATTAATCCTCTTCCTTTTTTTAAAACATTCAATTTTTTGTCTCTGATAATTATGTCAGAATATTTTGATGTATAAAATGAATTGCAAATTTGACATTCAAAAAAAATTGACCCTGTCTGCTCCACTAATCCATAATAATTATAAATATTTTTAAGCATAAGTTTTTTATTTAGTAATGACCTAAATTTTAAGTTATCTATTTTTTTTCTATGCATTTTTTTCCAACCCCCACCATGAAAAAGTATTCCATTTGCAAAATTTTTATTTAGTTTTTTTATTTTAATATTTTCAATTAAATATTTAAATATATTGCTAGTGAAACCAAAAATTAAAAAACTATTATTGCCAAATTCTTTTAAAAACATATTAAGGTTTTTATAATCAATCTCTTGGTTTTTGTTTAAAATATATAAATGATTTTTTCCAAAAATGGAAAATCCCAAAATCCCTGCCTCTCTTGCCTCTAAGCTAATTGCTTTTTTTTTATTTGGATTTTGATCAATTATTAACATAGGCAATCTTACTGGACCGATTAATTCACTTACAATTTCATTTAAAACTTTTTTTTGATTAAAAGAATTTCTTTTATCAAGATATATTTTAGATTTATTTACTCCAGTTGTACCAGAAGAATTAAGAATTTTTACAACCTTCTTTTTTGAAATACTTAGCAAATCTTGAGTTTTAAAAAGATTGACTGGCAAAAATGGAATATTGCTAAGTTTATTATCTTTTTTATTATATTTTAACTTATCAATAAATTTTTTGTAAATTTGGCAGTTTTTATAATGGTATTTAATTAATTTACCTATTTCATTATTAAAATTTAAGCTTTCCATTTAAAACCTCATTTTTAAGTTTAAATCTTTTACAATTTTTCCAGATTTTTTTACATCTATAAAATTACTATTTATTTGAAATTTTAACTTTAACAAATTTTTAATTTTAATAGCGCTTATTTCTCCTTTGTACTTAATGAATAATTTATTGTCCCTATTTAAACATTTAGATTTTATCTTTTTTTCTTTTAAAAAAGTTTCGATTTCATCTAAATTTATTCTAAAACCAAATAATTTAACAATTCTTTTTAGCCTACCTTTTATATATATAAACCTATCTTTATCAATATATCCTACGTCACCAGTTTTGATTGTTCCTTTATTTACATCTCCGTATTTTAGGTCTTTAATACTTTCAGAATATCCAAGACAAATATTTTTTCCTTTTACCAATAATTCACCCATTTTTTCTTTGTTTAACTTGTAAACCCTGACCCCTTGTATAGGTTTACCAGCACTTTCTATTTTTTTTGGAAATTTTGTAACATCAAAACAAGAAATTCTTGGGGAAGCTTCGGTTTGTCCATACATAGAGTAAAATTTAATATTTAATTTTTTTGAAATATTGGATATGTAATTTTTTGTATTTAAGTCAAGACTACCACCAGCCTGACTGAAATAAACCAACTGATTTAGATTAAACTTATTTAAATTTAACTTTTTTAAATAATAAAAAAACTCTGGAACACCACTTAAACTATTTACCTCAAATTTTTTAAAATAATTCCAAAATTCTCTATCTAAAATACTTTTTTTATTAATTACTATTTTTGCCCCTGTCATCAGATGAGTATTTATTATTGATAATCCAAAAGAATATCCCATTGGCATCATTGTCATTGCAACATGATCTTTTTTAATCTTTATACTTTTGATTATTGATTTGGCATTTTCTTTTAAATTAATCTTAGAAAGTCTAACAAATTTTGAGCTTCCAGTTGTACCAGATGTAGTAAGCAATATTTTATTAATAGAATTAAAATAAAAATTTTTATAGTTAGTTTTATAAAACATATATTCGTTAAAAAAAGTTTTTCCTTCAAAATTTTGAAAAATTTTCGAATACTTTGGGTAATAAATACAATTTGGTTTATAATTATTTATTACATTTTTGATATATTCTGAGTTAAAAGTTTCATCTAAAATAATTGTTACACATTTTTTTTTAGAATTTAAAAAAGCAAGATATATAATTATAGAGCTTATATTATTAGAAACTAATAATAAATTTATTGATTTTTCTTCAATAAATTTATCTAGAAAATTAATATTTTCTGATAATGTTTTGTAAGTAACTTTAATTTCGTCATGGGAATTTACCAAAGCAACACGATTTTTATATTTTTCAAGGTAATTTTTTAACATTGCTTACCAATCTACTCTTCAACTATTAGTTTTTTCTCATTTTGCAAATCATTTTTAATAATTCTGTGTGCAATACTTAATTTAATGCTTATAAATTTTATTCTATCACAAATTTTTTCTATATAGGCATTTTCTTTTATTAAGATATTTTTGATATTTGGACTTATTCTTTTTATTTTTTCATCCAATTTTCTTACATACATTTTAAATTTAGCTTTATTATTTTTAATATTTTTATGTACATATTTTCCAGAAAATATTTTAATAAACCTATAATCAATCCCAACTTCTTGTTCGGCTACATGCATAAAAGTGAAAGCATCTATGTATATATCGTTAATATCAATAAAAACATTCTTTCCATTATTTTTTATAAGATGTCCAAAAGGAGAAGATTTACTAAAGCAATTTTTATTCTTTAAGCTTGTTAAATATCTTTTTTTTTTACCATAAACAGCAAAAGAATAAATTGGGTGTTTAGTTCTTTCAAAATCACTCCTTTTTAATGCGAAATTACCCAAAGTTCCAGAGTTTGATGGAGTTTTTTTGTAATTAAATCCTAACCCTCTGCAAAAATCCCAATTATAAGTTGGTATAAGAATTGTTCCAGTTGTACCTACAACAGAAATTAAAGCATCTAAAATATCATTTGGATTAAAATTAAACGAATATCTTTTTTTTAATATTAGAATTTTTAAAAGGTTTGAACAAACTAAAATATTATCTCCTTTTTTTAATTTTATTTTTTCAAAATAACTTTCAAAAAAAAGTTTTTTCATTTAAAATACAATTTTTATAATAAAATTTTATTTCTTTTTAAAATTTTTAATTCATCACAAACATTTTTTAGGGGGATATTAATTTTATTGCATATTTGAAAAATATTTGTTTTCCCATCACAAAATGCTAACAAATTCATTCTTAATCTCACTTCATTGTAATTTCCTTTTTGAGATATAGTAGGATAAAGATTTCTTTTACCTAAATTTGGCTCACAATAAAAAAGTGTTTTTGGATAAAGGGAGGTTTCAAAAGCATCTATTATGTTTTTAAAAACGTTTAATGAGTCATCCAACCCTTTTTGAGTAACAACTTTAAAATCATCTTTGTCTGTGTGATACTCAGGATAGTATTTTGATCTAGAAAAAGTGCTTAAAGGCAAATCAATATTTGGCGAACAATATTGTCTTTCATCACTAGTTCTATCCAAAAAATCGTATTTTTTTAAGTTCTTACAACCTATCAATGAAGCTAATAATGCATCATCTGATAATGTGTTACCCAACCTACTTGATGTATAACTATATTTTCTTTCATCACCAACACATGTTAAATTAAAACCACATATCATATTTTTTTTTAGTGTTTTAATTTTTTTACTTAAATAAGCTATCGATCCAATTGTTTCAGGTAAAAGTACGAACCTATATGAATATTTTGGTTTTTTATATTTATTTTTCAAATATAATAAAATTGCGTTTAATAAAACTGGCCCAGATAATTCATTATTTGCCATTGATGGATGGCATATATAACTACTAAAAAAAATCTCATCTTTTTTTTTACCTTTTATAAATGCTTCAATTAACTCAAGATTTCCTTTCTTAAAATTTGAGTCTATAAAAACCCTATATTTACCACTAGGCAATTTACTTTTTTGATTTTCTGACATGCAGAAACCCCATCTTTTTTTGTAATAACTTGTAACATATGGTATCGCATTAGGCTGACTCTTTTGTGTGTAAATATGTTTTAAAAGAATTTTTTTATCAATTTTTTTATTTATAGGTGTCGAGTATCCTATTACATGTAAATTATTTTTTTTAAATTCACAATATTTTCTTCCTTTACTATCAATGAAATATGCATTTTTAATATTCCATTCCTCGGGTATTATCCAGTCAAAAATTTTTTTTCCAGTTTTAAATTTAATTATTTTAAATTCTGGATTCAGTTTTTTAAAATATTTTAAAGAAAGCTGTGTACCAACTCCAGTTATAGATCTGCATAAAGGAAATAAATCTTTTGCCCATTTTAGCATGGGAAATTTTGATTCATTTTTTTTCATTATTTTATGTTGAATTATTAATTTTAGACTTATATTGTAATTAAATTATATATCAACTTATTAAATATGATCGAAACAATACTATCAAAAAAAATTGAAGATGGTGGGAAAATAATTAAACCTTCTAATGAAAAATCAATACTGAATTTAAAAAGAGACAAAATTATAAAAATTTTTGAAGATAAAGGAATTATTCTTTTTAGAGATTTTAAAATATTAAAAGAGGATATTATTAAATTTACAAACAAGTTTACCTTGTCATATGCCAATGATGCAAATAGAAGAACGCTAAGATTTAATAATAATAATATTAGAAACGTAGACAAAGGCAAGGTTGAGATATTTATTCATAGCGAGGCCAGTTATTCTCCCTCATGGCCTGAAGTAGTTTGGTTTTATTGTAATAACCCACCTATAAAGCACGGCCAAACAACAATTTGTGATGGAAATAATATTTTTAAACAATTTGATGCTGAATTAAAAAAATATTTTTTAGCTAATGAAATAGTCTATAAATTGAAAATTCCATTTGGAAAGCATATAAAAAAGAAAAATGGAAAAACAAACAATTTAAAACCCTGGTATATTGAATACCCAGGAATTAAAGATTGTTTTATTAATTTTAAAAAAAATGAAATTTTATTTAAACTTAAAAGATATGCTGTTTCAGAGACCAGAAAACCGAATAAAATCTCATTTTGTAATCATGTTCAAATTCCGCTAGAAAGCGATGATCAATTAATAAGCATTGAATTAGAAGGAGGAAAAAAAATTCCAAAGAAAATATTAAAAAAAGTTAGTAAAATTACACAAAAACTAATATTTGAGATTGAATGGCAAAAAAAAGACTTATTAATGATAGATAATAGACGAATTATGCACGGAAGGAGAAAAATTTTTATAAAAGATAAAACGAGAGATATTGTAAATATTCAAACTCTGAGAGCTAACTTTGGATACGGATCAACCACAAGAATATAAAAACACTTACTTTAATGAATAAATACATTTACGATGTAAAAAATATATTTTCTATTTTACCAAAAAATTTAAAAAAAAAATTTAATTTAATTTTTTTTTTATTGTCCATTGGTGGATTATTGGAAACTCTAGGTATAGGAATTTTAATTCCACTTATAAATATAATTATTAGCGATAATACTAAAATTCCTATTTTGGGAAACATAATTAATTTTGATGATTTTTCAAAAATTCAATTAATTATTATTCTTGGAGTAATAATATTTTCATTATATTTTGTTAAAGCAATATACTTAAGTTTTCTTGAGTTTTTTATACAAAAATTTTCATTAAGAGTTAATTCTGAGGTTACAACTCAATTATTTAAAACTTACTTAAATAATCCATACAAATTTATTTTTACAAATAATTCATCTGTTCTATTTAGAAATTTAACATCAGAAGTATCAAATTTTTGCGCTGGAATCATCGAACCTTTAATCATGGCAGCAAAAGAATTTTTTATTATATCTCTAATTATTTCAATGTTAATTGCTATAAATTACAAAATAAGCTTAATCATAATAATTTTCTCAATTATATTTTTTTTAATAGTAAAAATTTCTTTGAAAAAAATATTGTATGAATTAGGTAAAAAAGAGCAACAATATAAAGGTTTAGTCAACAAAACAATGCTTGAAGCTCTTCAAGGTTTCAAATTTATAAAATCTTATAAAATTGAAAATATTTTTGTCAATAATTTATATAATATTCTAAAAGGCTTTATAAAAATTAAATACAAATCTACTGCCTACAGAACATTACCAAGAATTTGGATAGAATTTTTTATAATTTTACTCTTAATAATTCTAGGAATTATATTTTTTTTTCTAGGAAGTAATTTTTCTGAGTTTGCTGTTTTTGTATCGATTTTTTTAATTTCGATGTTTAAAGTTATGCCTTCATTAATATCATTTACAAGAGTTGTAAATACATTTCATAATTACAAAGCATCTATTAATTTAATCAAAAAAGAGTTAAATCAAAATAATTACAAATCATCAATAGAAAATAAAAAAATTGAAAAAGAAAAATTAATTGAAAATTTTGATATAATTGAATGTAAAAATTTATTCTTCAAATATGATAATGATGATAAGCCTATAATCAATAATTTATCATTAGAGATAAAACGTAAAGAGCAAATTATTGGTATATGTGGACCAAGTGGGTCTGGAAAGACAACTTTGGTCGATTTATTAATAGGACTATTAAAACCTAATGATGGAAACTTTTATATAGATAAAAAAAAAGTTGTTACCGAGATTTCAAAACAACAATTATTTGGATATGTTCCTCAAAACACATTTTTATTTGATGATACAATTGAAAAAAATATTTTAATAACAACAAAGGATAATCAAATCTCTTCTAACAATTATCTGAAAGTTATTAAACAATCAGAATTATATGAATTTATACAAACATTATCTGATAAAGACAAAACTGTTATTGGAGAAAATGGAGTTAGAATATCAGGTGGCCAAAAGCAGAGAATTGGGATAGCAAGAGCATTAATTTCACAACCAAATATACTGATTTTTGATGAAGCGACCAGTGCACTAGATGTAGAAACTGAAAAAAATATTTTTAAAACAATCAAACTTCTTTCAAAAAATATTTCAATTATTGTTATTTCTCATAATGAAAGAATTTGGAATTATTGTACACATTTATATAAATTACAAGAAGGTAAATTGATCGAAAAAAAGATTTAATTTTTAAAAAATGTATTATTGGGACAAATATTATAAAAAAATTTATTATACAAGAAAACCTTCTACGTTTGTAAAATTCTTAGTAAAAAAAAAATTAATAAGAAAGAACAATAAAATTTTTGAACTTGGTTGTGGTGATGGTAGAGATAGTTTTTATCTTGCTAAAAATTCAAGAAGAATTTTATCAGTCGATAAATCAAAAATAATTATAAAAAAAAATAATCAAATATTAAAAAAATCTAGTATTAATAATTTAATATTTAAACAAACAAATCTATTAGATAATAATTTTTTTTCTAATTTAAATAAATTTGACATAATTTATGCAAGATTTTTTTTTCATGCAATAAACAAGCAGTCAGAAAATAAAATAATAAAAAACATAATGATGAACATTAAAAAAAATACATTATTAGTATCAGAATTTAGAACTATATTTGACGAAATGAAAAATAGGGGCAAAAAAATTTCAAAACATGAAAATTTTACAAATCACTACAGAAGATACATAGACTCTAAACAATTTATTCAAAAAATACTTAAATATAAAGCTAAATTGATATATATGAAGCAGGGTAAAAATTTATCTATTTATAAAAATGACAACCCACATCTTTGTAGAATAATAATAAAAAAAATATGAACTATAAATTGAATTCAAAAATTATTAAAATAAAAAAAAATAAAGGTATTGTATTTTGGATCACTGGCCTTTCAGGCGTTGGCAAGACAACTATTTCAAAGACAATACATAAAAAAATATCTAATAATTTTGGCCCAACATTACTTTTGAACGGTGACGACTTACGGAGAATATTTAAATTAAAAAAATATGATTTAAAGTCCAGAAAAGAATATGTATTACAATATTCCAAATTTTGTAAATTTATTACGAGTCAAAATATAAACGTTATTATAGCTTTAGTGGGATTATTTAATTTTGTGAGAAATTGGAATAGGCAACATCTCGCAAATTATATAGAAATCTACATAAGAGCTTCAAACAAAAATATTAGAAAAAATGACAATAGAAATGTCTACAAAAAAAATAACGTATTTGGTAAAGATTTAAAACCTGAATTACCCAATAAACCACACATAAATTTATTTAATGACTTTAAAAAAAAAACCACTTATTTTGTCACAATCTCTTTTAAAAGATATTTTGAAAAAAATTCATAAATGATAATTGCTGAAATTTGTTCAATTAGTAACTATTCAAAGAAATATTCAATGAGAAAAGATTTATATGACTCGTTAGCAGAGAAATATAAAAAATTTTATTTTATCAACTGTCATCATCTTGTAGATAAAGAAAAAATAAATGTTAATTTAAATATTTTTAAAAATAAAAAAATTTTTTTTTTTCATCCAAAATCTTATCAAGAATTAAATAATTTTTTAAAAAAAAATAATATTTTTTTAATAAATAATTTATCTCCTAAATTTTATCATTTAAAAATTCATTTATTAATAAATAGAAAAAATATTTATCAAGTTGCTATTGATAATCTTGGTGAAATGTCAAGTTATCGTTTAGAAAACTGGGATACAGTTAATTTTGATAAAAAAATTTATTTTCTTTATTTGAAGAAATTATCATTTTTTTTATATAGATTGCTTGTCGCTTTTAGAATAATAAAATCAGTAGACAAATTATTCATAGCTAGAAAAGATGTTAAAAAAAAATATGCATCCAAATCAAATATTTTTAGAAATTTTTTTGGCAAAAGATACCTCAAAATTCAACCAATTAAACCTAAGTTTCCATTCTATGACAAATTAAAATTAAAAGAAGAGAAATATATAGTATTTTTAGATCAAAACGTTAACCATCAAGATAATATTTCCAGAGGTCACGGTTTATCGAAGTTAGAACAAATAGATTATTTAAAAAAAATAAAAAATTATTTGAATAAACTATCAAAAATTTCTAAAAAGAAAGCTGTAATTTGTCTTCACCCTTCTTCAAACTCTAATCTTTACAAAAAATATATAAAAAAAATTAAAATTGTAAAATTTCAAACAGAATACTATATTTTAAAAGCTTTTTTGATAATTTTTCATGACTCCAGTTCTGTTACCTCTGCTTTTTTTTTAAACAAAAAAGTAATTAATCTAAAAAGTGAAATCTTGGGCCCTTATATAAATAGGAGAAGTGAATTATATCACAATAAAGTTAAACTAATCTCTCATGATCTAAATAATTATAAGCAAAATCTTAACAAAAATATATTTAATGTATTGGAAAAAAATATTAAAAATCATAAAAAATTTATGAAAAAAATGTTTTTTATTGAAAAAAAATATCGTAATTTAAATGAAACTTTATATCAAGAAATTGAAATAGTTAAAAAAAATGAATTTTTTAAAAAAAATAAAAAGAACTAATATTTGGAATTTTATAATTACTTACTTAGTTTATCCTGTTTACAATATTTTTTGGTCTTATTTTCTTAACATAGATGCAAAAATATTATATTGGAGATGGTTTGCAAAAAAACAAAGACCATATTTTAAATTAAATAATAATGATAAACTTGTAATAAAAGATAATCCAGATTTTATTAAATTTGCAAAAAAAATTTATGAAAAAACATCATTACATTTACCTAAAACAAGAGAAATTATTTTATCAAATAAGTATGAGGAAGAATTAAAAAAAACTAATTATTCCAGATCAAGAGCACCTTATCATTACAGTCTTTATAATTTTTTAAATGATGAAGATAAGAAATATATTGTTGCTTTTGCTTTGTCTGAGAAAATGATATCCACAGCAGCAAAACACATGGGAGTTTTTCCAATTTTGACTAGAGTTGATATAAGCCATAATATTCCAAGAGAAAATTCTGAGTCTCGCGCTGCCATGCTCTGGCACAAAGATGAATTTGGCTTTAAAAGTTTGGATTTTTTTATGACAATTACTGATCTCACTGAAGAAAACGGCCCATTTTATTGTGTAGAAAAAAAAATTGAAGCAGGGGTTTTTAAATCTTTTAGCAAGATTCGAAAAGAGCAGGGAGAAAGAGGGAAAGTAAATTTTGAAATATTTAATAAAAAATTTAAAAATTATAAGATTGTAGACATGATTGGAAGCGCTGGAAATGCAATATTTTTAGACAGTTTTTCTACTTACCATAGAGGCGGTGAATGTAAGTCTAAAGATAGAATCATGCTAAGGTTTTGTTATCAAACTAAAGATGCAATTTGTGATGATAGTTTTTACAAAGTTACCGACGAATATAAATATGATAGATCTATTAAAAACAATCAAAGTATAGATGTTTTTAAAAAATATTTATTATTTAAAAAACCATCAAAGGGTTTTAGATATTTGTCAGCATTATTATTAAAATTTTATTATTTGATCAGCTTTAAATATGAAGTTTAACTTTTAAAATATTTTAAACTTCCGTGCTTAAATTTTTCTATAATATATTCTAAATCTTTTTTATCTAAATTAAGTGATAAAAATATAATACCACTTTTAGGATAATATATTTTATTTTTTAGAATAAATTTTCTAAAATTTTCAACTCTATAAAATTTTTTTGATTCAAAAAAATCTCTTTGCAAACGGTTATTTAAATTATGTTTTGTAAAAACTAATCTTAGTATGGATTCAAATCTATATACTTTTAAATCTAAATTATTTTTCTTATAAAACTTATTCAAAGAGTCTTGAAAGTATTTTGATTTATAATTTATATTACTAAATATTTTTTTTTTATTTTTTTGAATAAAGTCAAAAACTTTATTTCCTATATGCATTACAATTGAATTACCTGAAAATGTTCCACCAAAAAAAACTTTTAATTTTTTTTTTTTTAATTTTGAATCTATTTTTTTTGAGATTGAGATAAAACCAATTGGCAAACCAGCTCCATAACATTTGCCATAAGTTGATATATCTGCATGAATATTAAAATAGTTTTGAACTGACGAACCGTTAGTCCTTAAACCAGTAATTAATTCGTCAAATATAAGTATAATATTGTTCTTATTACAAAAAGTTCTTAAGAAGTTTAAATATTTTTTACAGTCATATGTTGGAAGTGAAGCTTGGACAGGCTCAATTATAATACAAGAAATATTTTTTTTATTTTTATTTAATATTTTTTTCGATAACTCAATATCGTTGTATGGAATTAAGATTAGTTTTTTTTTGTCCTCAGCAGATATTCCAGAGGATAAATATTCAGGTTTTAATTTATTGTTTGATTTAAATAATAATTTATCTACAGAGCCATGCCAACTACCTATCACATTAACTATTTTGTCTTTTTTATTAATTGCTTTTACAATTCTTAAACTTTTAATTATTGCCTCAGTTCCTGAATTACAAAAAATAATTTTTGAACAATTTGAAATAGTTTTCTTTATTTTTTTTGCATAAGATTCTGCAAATTGATTGGGAGCAGCAAAATTTGAAATATTTTTATTAATTACATCTTTAATCGATTTTTTAAAAATACTATGACTATGGCCGAGCAACAAAGAACCAGCGCATTGAGATAAATCATATTTTATTGGACTATTTAAAATTTTAGAACCTTTGCCTCTATTAAATACAAATTTGTTTTTTTGATAACCTTCATTTAATAGAAACTTTGACATATTTAAATTTATTGCTGTAAAACTTCATTAATATATCAAATAGTTGCAAATTGCTATCTATCATCTAAAAGGTATAATATATTAATTTTATTTGTAAAAATTTCAAAAAAAATTTTTTATACAAAATTTTATGAATCCTAAAGAAACAATAAGAAAGAACCTTAAGCGTAGATCCGAAAGCGTTGACATTGCCTACATACATGAAGAAGTGCCAATGCCAACATGGGTAGAATTAAGTTTAATTGATGTTTGTAACAGGAAATGTATTTTTTGTCCTAAATCAGATCCAAAAGTTGCTCCAGATACATTCCAAAAAATGTCCAGAAGTATTATAGACAAAATTCACGATCAGCTTTTAGAGATACATTTTAAAGGAACAATTTCTTTATGTGGATATGGAGAACCATTATTACACAAAGATATAGGATATATAGTTAAAAAACTTTCTAATGTTTCAACTGTTGAAGTTATTACAAACGGAGATGTATTATCTAGCAAAAGGCTGCAAGAGCTATATTTATCAGATGTTAGTAAAGTTTTGGTTAGTATGTACGACGGACCTGATCAAGTTAAAAAATTTAAAGACATGACCTTAAAAGCAAATGTACCAGAAGAAATGGTGATTTTGAGAGACAGATGGTATGACAAGCATAATGATTTTGGGGTAAAGCTTACAAATAGGGCTGGAACAGTTTCTATTGGTGAACAAGAGCCAATTAACACATATTCAACATGTTTTTATCCCACATATCAATTTTTAATTGATTGGAATGGTGATATTTTTCTTTGCCCACAAGATTGGCAAAGAAGAGTTTCCATGGGAAACATGATGCAAGAATCAATTTTTGAGATTTGGACAGGTAAAACACTTACAGAATTTAGAAAAAATCTACTTAACGGAAACAGATGCGCAAATCCTTGCAAAACATGTAACGCCAATGGAACGTTACTAGGAAAAAATCATGCTAAAGCATGGAAAAATTTTTATAAAATTTAGTTAAAACAATAATAATACTGTTCAGGAATATTTCCTAATTTTTTAAATTTTTTATTTTTAAGTAAAAAAAATTTATCATTTATAAATTTTCTTCCTACAGCAACAAAATC
>MDSW01020146.1_pt1 | contig 51544 bp, 47 predicted proteins | sample 811171 | NCBI WGS metagenome assembly MDSW01 (sample SAMN05326641, study PRJNA326480) | marine metagenome | isolation source: seawater | place: Atlantic Ocean: North West | collected 2012
GAATAATAAAAAACTCATTAAATTATTAAGTCTTATCTTTTCTCTAATCACTTTATTATTATCAATATTATTATTAATATATTTTGATTCGAGTTACTACTCATTGCAATTTATTGAGAAAGTTGCATGGATTACTAATATTGATATTTATTATTATCTAGCCGTAGATGGATTTTCAGTTCTATTTATAATTCTGACAACATTCATCACATGCCTCATTCTTTTATTTAATTTATCAGAAGACAGGGAACAAGCAAATAAATATATGGCACTATTTCTCATTTTAGAAGGCTTACTACTTGGTGTATTTTGTGCTTTCGATAGCATATTATTTTATATATTTTTTGAAGCTATGTTAATACCCTTATTTTTGATAATAGGTATATGGGGCGGCACTAATCGTGTTTATGCAACCATAAAATTCTTCATTTATACACTATTTGGATCAGTATTAATGCTCGTTGCATTGTTATACTTATCATATCAAGCTGGAAGTTTCTCTATAGTGGATTTTTATGATTTATCGCTTAACTTAAATACTCAAATCCTAATTTTTTTAAGTTTCTTAATTGCCTTCGGTATAAAAATTCCTATGTGGCCAGTTCATACTTGGTTACCTGATGCTCACGTCGAAGCTCCATCTTCTGGATCTGTTATCTTGGCTGCCGTGCTTCTTAAAGTTGGGGGATATGGAATGATAAGATTCCTTCTTCCTATAGCACCAGATGCTGGTTTTTACCTTAATACTTTTTTAATTCCTTTATCGTTAATTGCTATTATTTATATTAGTTTCGTAGCTTTAGCACAAGAAGACATGAAAAAGCTGATTGCATATTCATCTGTTGCACATATGGGTTTCGTAACACTTGGAATTTTTTTAGTTTTCAATTCTATTTATGCAACAAATAGTCTATCTGAAATAGCTCACATTGGTTTACAGGGAGCTGTAATGCAAATGTTATCTCATGGACTCATATCTGCAGGATTATTCATGTGTATTGGCGTAATTTATACTCGTACTCATTCAAGAATGATTAATAAGCAATCTGGAATAGGACAAGTTATGCCTTTATTTTCCGCATTAATGATGTTTTTCTTATTATCTAACTCTGGGCTTCCTGGGACTTCTGGATTTGTAGGAGAATTTATGGTTCTAATTTCAAGTCTTGAAAATAATATAATTTATGCTGTGCTTGCATCTACAACTCTTGTTTTAGCCGCATCTTATTCATTATGGTTAGGGCGAAGAATATTATTCGGTGATATATCTGGGGATCTTGTAGCCCAAATGAAACAACTTAAACCTGAAGAATTTTGGCCACTAATCATACTTGTGGTTGCTATACTAATATTAGGAATAAAACCAATGTTACTCTTAAGCTTTAGCGAACAATCATCTTTATACATTATTAACGCTATCTCGAAAGGTTATTAAATATGATTAATTATTTATTTATTATGCCTGAAATATTTATTACTATAATAATAAGCGTAGTAATATTAGTTGATATTTTCCTACCGAAAAAGCATCGAATTTTTTCATATTATTTCATACAGGTTTCACTTTTAACTTGTATTTATATGATTTATTATAATTTAAATTTTCTTCAATTGAGTGACTCTCAAATATATGATACTGGAATTTTTTCTAATATTTTTAAATTATTTGTTTTAGTAAGTTTGGTTCTGATATTCTACTATACTTCGAACTTTCTCAAATTCTTTGATTTATACAAATCAGAATACTTTATCATATCATTATTCGCACTATTAGGCATGATGATTATAATATCTTCAGAACATTTTTTATTACTTTATCTTGGCATAGAATTAACATCACTATCTTTATACTCAATTATAGCTTTTAATAAAAATTCTATTTTTTCATCAGAAGCAGCAGTTAAATATTATATACTAGGAGCTATATCATCAGGATTTTTATTATTTGGCATATCCCTAATCTATGGGCTTACTGGTAGCCTATTTTACCATGAGATTCACCAACAGATTTCATCACTTGATTTAACAGTGAGTCAAGAAAATATCAAAATAATAGGATTTATATTTGCATTAACGTTTATCTTTATTAGTCTGGCTTTTAAATTTGGTGCTGCACCATTCCATATGTGGATTCCTGATGTTTATCATGGGTCATTAATAACAACAACTCTGTTTTTAAGCACTATACCTAAGATAGCTATTTTTATTGTTTTTATAAAATTATTATCAGTAGTTTTTAGCGTACTGGCAATTTTTTGGTCTGATATGATAATCATACTAGGTGTTTTGTCTATATTGATTGGAAATATTGTAGCAATATCTCAGATCAACATTAAACGTATGTTAGCATATTCAACTATTGCTAATATTGGTTTTATTTTATTAGCAATCTCAGTTGGCACACCGGAATCTTTTAAATCAGCGATGTTTTATACACTAGCATATGTGATAACCACAATTGCAGCATTTGGATTATTATCTCAGCTTATATGTAATAATGAGCCTTTAGAAGACATAAAATCTCTCAATGGACTTAATCAAACCCATCCCATAATCTCATTCTTACTTATGACAATTCTACTCTCATATATCGGTATACCTCCTTTTATCGGTTTTCATGCAAAATTATTTGTTATTCAGTCTTTAGTAGAATCAAACAATTTTATTTTGGCGATTTTCGTTGTTTTAATGACTGTAGTGGGTTCTTATTATTATCTCAGGGTTATAAAGGTAATGTATTTTGATGATACTGATAGTAAAGTGAAATTGATATCACCTTTGTATGTTTCAACTATATTTATATTTATACTAATTTTATTTGGTATTTTTCCAGATCTTTTTGGTCAACTTAGTGAATATTCTATAAGCAACCTTTTTAATACTTGAAAATTCTACTCTTAAATTATAGACTCCCAATACAGTGCGGGGTGGAGCAGTCTGGTAGCTCGTTGGGCTCATAACCCAAAGGTCGTAGGTTCGAATCCTGCCCCCGCTACTGAAGCAACCTGACTCTTAGCAAAAGTAGTAAAAATTAGATAATTCCCTATTTAAACTAAATAATTTGTTATACAATAACTGAAAGCCCCATATGGGGCTATTTTATTGGTAATTTTGAGATGAAAGATATAGAAGAAAAGCTTATGCAAGATATTAATAATATTGTTAATGAGAGTGGGATAAGAGTGATAAATACTAAAATCGGAAATACTAATGTGGGCATAAACATACAAATCATTATAGATTCTAGCCAAGGGATTACCCACGATGATTGTGCAAAAGTCTCTAGGCTTTCGAGTGATTTAATTAAGATTAGTAATTATTTTCAAGATGACTATAATTTAGAGGTATCATCTCCGGGTGTTAATAGACAGCTTTTTACTATAGATGAATTCCACTTATATAAAGGTTTTGATGTAAAAGCCAAACTTAGAAAACCAATAAATAACCAAAAAAATTTTACTGGCACAATCAAAGATGTGGTTAATAACTCTATTATATTATCATCAAGTAATAATGATATTGAGATAGATTTTGCTAATATAAAAAAAGCTAATATACAGGAAATATAAAGTTATGAATAAAGAAATATTAATGGTCATTGATACTGTTTCAAATGAAAAGAATGTTAGTAAAGCTGTAATCGTGGATGCTATACAACATGCATTGGCTAGTTCTGTTAAAAAAAAATACAGGTTAGATAGAAAATGTGAATATGATATCGATGCCAGGGTCAGTATTGATTTAGAAACTGGTGAGTATACAACATACAGAAGGTGGGAAGTAGTCGAAGAAATTGAGGATGAAATGTCTGACCAACAAATCTTAGTTTCTGACGAACTGAATAAAGATAATAAATTATCCATTGGTGATTTTTATGAGGAAGAAATTGAATCTATTGAGTTTGGAAGAATTGTCGCAATGGCTGCAAAAAATGTAATTGTTCAAAAAGTAAGAGAGGCTGAGAGAACTAGAATTGTTGAAATGTATGAGCCTAAAATTGGACAATTAATTTTTGGTATAGTTAAACGAGTTGAAAAGGGCAACATATTTATTGATCTAGGCATGCCTGATAAGCAAAATTCTGTTGAAGAGGCTATGATTCTAAAAGATGCACTGATACCACGCGAACCTATTAGACCAGGAGATCGAATAAGAGGCTATCTTAGAGATGTTCAATCAGAAGCCCGTGGTCCGCAGTTATATATAACTAGAAAAGCCCCTGAGTTTTTAGTTGAATTATTTAAACTCGAGGTTCCAGAAGTTGGCCAAGGCTTAATTGAAATTTTAGGGGCAGCACGTGATCCTGGTCTTAGAGCTAAAATATCAGTGAAATCAAATGACCCAAAACTTGATGCGATTGGTGCATGTGTTGGGATGAGAGGATCAAGGGTACAATCAGTATCTAATGAACTTAGTGGTGAACGAATAGATATTATAATGTGGGATGAAGATCCTGCTAAATTTGTTATTAATGCAATGTCACCAGCAGAAGTCTTATCTATAGTAGTAGATGAAGAAAAGCATTCAATGGATATAGCTGTAGCAGAAGAACAACTTTCACAAGCCATAGGAAGAGGTGGACAGAATGTGAGATTAGCAAGTGAATTAACTGGTTGGGATTTAAATGTCATGTCTAAAGATGATGCAGATACAAAAATAATGGAAGAAAATAAAAGTTTGAGTAGTCTATTTATGGAAGAATTGAATGTTGATCAAGATGTTGCTGATGTATTGGCAAGAGAAGGTTTTTCGTCTTTAGATGAAATAGCATTTTGCGCATTAGATGAATTCAATAATATTGATGATTTCGATGATGATTTAATAGAAGAACTTCGAAAAAGAGCAACTGATAAGATAGAGAGCAATAAAGCCATCATTGAAAAAGAAAACTCTTTATCTAGCATAGAAGAATTATCTGCTGATAATATTAAAAAACTCTCTAAACATAATATAAATAATCGAGAAGATTTGGCGGATTTATCTGTTGATGAACTTCTGGAAATGATAGACTTGTCAAAAGATATAGCTGGTAAAATAATTATGGATGCAAGAGAACCATGGTTTAATCAAGAATAAGATTGTTAAAATGACTGAAAAAGATATAAAAAAGAGTTTGTCACTAAAAAGTCATAAAAGTTCTGCTAATAAACAGTCCAAGTCACCAGCTAATTCTAAAAATGTGACCATACAAGTCAAGAGAAAAAAAATAATAACAAATACTACCAACAATACTGTTAAAGAGTATTCTGTAAAAAACGAAAAACCTCAAGCACATCTTATTAAACCAAGTAAACCTATAGAAAAAACAGTAAGTACTAAAAAAAATAATATTAATCAGAGAAAAACAAGCGAACCATCTATAAAGAAGAAAATAAAAATAGATAAAGATACTAAAATGGAAAATTTTGATAGTAAAGAATTACATCTCAAGGATCCTAAGCCAAAAAAGATTGTTAAAGAAAAAGCTACTACTGATGACTCAGAATTAACAAGTAAACATCAATTTGAAAAGCCTACTGAACCTGTTAAAAAAGAAATAGAAATTCCTGAAAGTATTACAGTAGGTGACCTTGCTCAAAAAATCTCAATGAAATCATCAGAATTAATTAAAGTTATGATGAATATAGGAGTAATGGCTACTATTAATCAAACTTTGGATCATGATACAGCTATATTAATTGTTGAAGAACTTGGACATACTGCAACATCTAAAAAAGATATTATTAATGATGAGATGTCACTACAGCCAGATAAAATAAAATCAGCTGATTTAGAGCCACGCGCCCCCATAGTAACTATCATGGGTCATGTTGACCATGGTAAAACATCGCTATTAGATTACATTAGAAAAACTAAAGTTGTTAACAGCGAGGCTGGAGGAATAACTCAACATATAGGCGCATATAGAGTTAAAACAGACAAAGGAGATATAACATTTCTTGATACCCCGGGTCATGCAGCATTTTCAGCAATGAGGGCTAGAGGTGCTCAAGTAACTGACATAGTCATTTTAGTGGTATCGGCAGATGATGGAGTAATGCCACAGACTGAAGAAGCGATTGAACATGCTCAATCAGCAGGTGTTCCTATTATAGTTGCCGTTAATAAAATAGATAAAGAAAATGCAGACCCAGAAAAAGTACAGACAGAACTTGGGCAAAAGAATGTGATACCAGAAGAATGGGGTGGTGATACAATTTTTATAAAAATATCTGCTTTGACAGGAGATGGAATAGACCAGCTGTTAGAAGCTATAATTTTACAATCAGAAATTTTGGAGCTTAAATCTAGTAAAAAAGGAATGGCTATAGGATCTGTTGTTGAATCATCCCTTGATAAAGGCCGTGGACCGATTGCAACCATTTTAATACAAAGCGGCACACTAAATAAAAAAGATTATGTTTTAGTTGGGAAAGAATTCGGACGTATTCGGGCTATGTATAATGAATTTAATAAAGAAGTAGCATCTGCTGGACCTGGTCATCCTGTTGTAATAACTGGACTATCTGGGACACCAAATGTTGCTGACCAACTTATGGCCACAAAAGATGAGAGAAAAGTAAAAGATATTGCTTCTCTAAGAGAGTCAAAACAAAAAGAAATTGAGATGCAAGCAAAACAGAAAACATTTAGTATTGATAATTTTGGAAAAGACGAGTCTTCAACAAAACAAATTATTAATTTACTGATAAAAAGTGATGTACAAGGTAGCGCAGAGGCTATTAATACATCATTAATGAATATCAAAAATGATGATGTTGGCTTAGAGATAATATATAGCGGTGTGGGAGGTATAACAGAATCAGATGTCAATTTAGCGATAAGTTCGAATTCTAAAATTATTGGTTTTAATGTCAGAGCAGATTCTAAAGCAAAAAAAATAATTGAAGCTAGCCAGCAAGATTTATATTATTTCAGTATTATATATGAATTGATTGATAATATTAAACAACAGTTATCAGGTTTACTAGACCCAGACATTAAAGAGGAAATTATTGGGATTGCAGAGGTTAAAGATGTTTTTAGATCATCAAAAATTGGAGCGATTGCGGGATCCATTGTTAGCGAAGGTGTTATTCAAAAAGATCAGCCCATACGAGTACTACGTGATAATATTGTCATCTATGAGGGTGAACTTGAATCACTTCGTAGATTTAAAGAGGATGTAAAAGAGGTTAAAAGTGGTACAGAGTGTGGTATTGGGGTCAAAGACTATAATGATGTAAAGCCAGGCGATCAAATTGAAGTATACAAAAGAACAGAAATACAGAGAAAAATTCAATAACATAATTAATGGTTAATAGAATTCTAAAAGTTCAAGATCTAATTCATAAGGAAATAGCTTTTCTAATAATTAAAGACCTTAATAACCCACTGTTAAAAATGATTACAATATCAGGAGTGAAAGTAAGTAAAGATTTAAAATATTCAGAAATATATTTTACATCACTAGATAAAGACATTGATAAAATTCAGAGCGAATTAAATAAGGCATCAGGCTTCATCAGAAACGAATTATCTAGACGTATTCACCTAAAACGATTACCATCGATTAGATTCAAATATGATGATACTGCTGAAAAAAGCCAAAAGATTGATAATATTATCAAGAAGGTAAAGATTGAATAAATTTAACTTACATGGAATTATTTTACTAGATAAGCCTAAAAATATTTCATCTAATAAAGCATTAGCCATTGTTAAAAAAAAACTTAATATAAAGAAGGCTGGCATAGTTGGAATTCTTGATCCTTTAGCCACCGGGATGCTTTTGATTGTTCTAAATGAAGCTACAAAAATATCTCAATATATTGAAAATTATAGAAAAATCTATGATGTTGATATGATATTGGGAGCTACAAGTTCGTCAGGTGATTGCGAAGGATCAGTAACAACACACACATCCGATACATCCCATATATCTTTTAATCAAATCAAAAAAGTTTTAGAAAATCATATTGGTATGCAAGAACAAATACCACCAATGCATAGCTCGGTAAAAGTCAATGGTTTGAAATTATATAAATTAGCAAGAAAAGGCATTATCATAGACAGGAAAGCTAGAAATATAAATATACATAATATCACTCTTAATTCATATATTGATAATAAAGTATCTATAACTGTATCCTGCAGCAAAGGCACATATATAAGAACACTTGTAGAGTCAATAGGCGATGAACTCAATATTGGTGCTTACTCTCAAAATATTAGAAGAATAGGTATTGGTCATTATACAAGCGATATGATGATCCCTTTAAATGAATTATCAGTAATAAATAATAATATTATTTCCATGTCTTCAATATTAGTGAATATGAACTCTATTTCAATTAATGATACGGATGCGACTAAGATTCGTAATGGCCAATACGTATTTACAAAAAAGTATGAAAATCATGAAGAATTAGCTATTTTAAATTCAAATAAGAATCTAATTGGTATTGGTATCATAAAAAGCAACTATATTAGATTAAAAAGATTGATAAACTTTGAGTAATAAAGGATTGTATTAGAACTCACAGATGATAGAATACTGACGTTAATGGAGTAGTTTATGGCTTTAGACAATAGTGTCAAAGAAGAAATAGTTAAAAAATATGGTAAAACCACAGGTGATTGTGGCTCAAGTGAAGTTCAAATTGCATTGCTTACAGCAAATATCAATAGTTTATCTGACCATTTTTCAAAAAACTCAAAAGATATCCACTCAAAACGTGGGCTTCTAAAAATGGTCATGAAAAGAAGATCTCTAATTAAATACCTTAAAAGAAAAGATATTGATAGTTATGAGAATCTTATTAAACAATTGGGATTAAGGAAGTAATAATACATGCATACAAAAATATTTGACTTAGGTAGTCAATCTGTAAAGATTGAAACAGGATTAATTGCAAAACAATCAGACGCGTCAGTAATAGTAGATATAGAAGGAACAGTAATTTTAGCAACACTCGTTGCAGCCAAAGAAGATAGCGACAGAGATTTTTTCCCACTAACAGTTAATTATAATGAAAAAACATATGCTGCTGGAAAAATACCAGGAGGTTTTTTTAAAAGAGAGGGCAGGCCTACAGAAAGTGAAACATTGATCAGTAGATTAATTGATAGGCCACTTAGACCTTTATTCGATTCATCTTATACTAGGGAAGTTCAATTAATAGTTACATTGATATCATATAACCCAGAAGTTGATCCTGAAGTAGCTGCGCTAATCGCGTCATCTGCAGCTGTGAAATTATCTGGGCTACCATTTAACGGTACCTTAGGAGCCGTTAAAGTTGGCTATGATGGTGAGAATTATTTATTGAACCCTCACAATTCTGTTCTTGATAAATCTTTGCTTGATTTGACTGTCGCAGGAACTGAAAGTGCGGTTATGATGGTTGAATCTGAAGCAAAAGAATTAAGTGAAGATGTTATGCTGGGTGCCGTAAAATATGGTCATGAACAAATGCAAACTATAATTAAAGCTATAGATGAATTTACAACAGAGATTGGTGTAACAAAACTTGAATGGAATGCAGTCGAGATGGATGATAGTGCATATAAAGCCCTGAGAGACAAATACAAAGATAAAATTTCAGATGCTTATGCTATAACTAAGAAACAAGACCGCAATGAAGCATTATCTAAAATTAAAGAAGAAGTTTTAGCTAATGAAGTTAATGATGAAGATGATAATGAATCTGATGTACTTTCTTATTTCTCTAAAGCTCAAAAGAGTATTGTCAGAGATAGAATAATTGCTGGCGAAAAAAGAATTGATGGTAGAGATAGTTCTACTGTAAGATCAATTGATGTAAAGGTTGGGGTTTTACCTCGAACTCATGGTTCCGCACTATTTACAAGAGGCGAAACTCAAGCGCTCGTTGTTACAACACTGGGTACCAATAAAGATGCGCAGATGATTGATTCATTAAATGGTAGGATTGATGAACCTTTTATATTTCATTATAATTTTCCTCCTTATTCTGTAGGTGAAATTGGATTTATTGGTTCTCCTAAAAGAAGAGAAATTGGTCATGGCAAATTAGCTAGAAGAGGAGTCCAGGCTGTAATGCCAACTCTAGATGAGTTCCCTTATACCGTAAGAGTTGTATCAGAAATTATGGAGTCCAATGGCTCAAGTTCTATGGCATCTGTGTGTGGCTCGAGCCTATCCATGATGGATGCCGGGGTACCATTATCAGCACCTGTTGCTGGAATTGCCATGGGTTTAGTAAAAGAAGATGATAAATTTGTCGTCTTGACCGATATTCTTGGTGATGAAGATCATTTGGGTGATATGGATTTTAAGGTTGCAGGTACAGAGGCTGGTATAAATGCCCTCCAAATGGATATTAAGGTAGATGGTATTACTTCTGAAATTATGTCTCAAGCTTTAGTACAAGCTAAAGACGCTAGATTACATATTCTAAGCGAGATGGCTAAAGTGATAAGTAAGCCTAAAGACGATATGTCGGAATTTGCACCTAGATATACGCATATAAAGATTGATCCATCAAAAATAGCAGCAGTGATTGGTAAAGGTGGAGCAGTAATTAAATCTATTGTTGAGGAAACTGGTGCGGTGATTGATATTACAGATGACGGTGTTGTTAAAATTGCAGCAACGGATCAATCAATTAGTGATCATGCAAGGTCTATGATAGAAGAGATTACAGCTGGTCCGCAAGTAGATAAAATTTATGAAGGTAAAGTTGTAAAAATAATGGATTTTGGGGCATTTGTTAGTATAACGCCAAATCAAGATGGTCTGGTACATATCTCGCAAATAAGCCAAGAGAGAGTCAATAATGTTAGTGATGTTTTGTCTGAGGGCGATGTTGTTAAAGTCAAAGTTCTTGAAGTTGATAAACAGGGCAGAGTAAAGCTTACAATGAAGGGCATAAATTAACTAACAAAAAATAGAGGAAACTATGAGTGATGGTATTGAAATAGGTAAAGTTTATACCGGTAAAGTGAAAAAAATCATGGAATATGGAGCATTTGTTAATATTGTTCCTGGCAAGGATGGTCTTGTGCATATTTCTCAGATTAGCAATGAGCGTGTAAACAATGTGAGAGATGTTATGGCGGAAGGCGATGATGTTCAAGTTAAAGTTCTTGATATCGATGGTCAAGGTCGTGTAAAACTCACAATGAAAGATATAGATTAATTTCTTTATAAGATTAGAGTATATTCTGAAGTTGTTTTAAAATATCTTCGTTTTCAAGTGTCGAAGTATCACTTGATATTGCTTCGCCACGAGCGATATTTCTCAATAATCTGCGCATTATTTTGCCTGATCGTGTTTTAGGTAATGCATTAGAAAAAGATATCTTATCGGGTTTAGCTATTGATCCTATTTTAGTTTTAACCCATTCCCTTAATTTTTCTGCAAGCTCTTTTTTGTTTACTTCGCTATAACCATCCTTAAGAGTCACGAAAGCATGAATGGCTTCTCCTTTTATTTCGTGTTTATAACTAACAACAGCAGATTCTGCAACAAAATCATGGCTAACGATAGCAGATTCAATTTCCATTGTTCCTAATCTATGTCCAGATATATTCACTACATCATCAGCCCTTCCCATAATCCATATATTTCCGTACTTGTCTTTTCTTGCAGTATCTCCTGTAACATAGTATTTATTTTTAAATTTACTCCAATAGGTTTCTTGATATCTTTTTTTATCCCCCCATATTCCTCTCAACATAGATGGCCATGGTTTTCTTATTACTAAATAGCCACCCTGATTGGCCTTGTTAATTTCATTTCCTTTTTCATCCACTATTAATGCATCTATTCCTGGCAAAGCTTGAGTACATGTTCCAGGTATTGTTTCTGTTACACCTGGTAGTGGCGCAATCATATTGGCACCTGTTTCTGTTTGCCACCATGTATCAACAATTGGGCATGCACTATTACCAATTTTTGTTTGATACCAAACCCATGCTTTTGGATTAATTGGTTCTCCTACTGTACCTAGTAAACGCAGTGATTCTAGATTAAAGTTATCTGGCAGATTTTCTCCTAATTTCATTAAGGTCCTGATTGCAGTTGGAGCAGTATAAAATATTGTTACTTTATTATCTTGAATAATTCTCCAAAATCTATCTGGTTTAGGATATGTAGGGGCACCATCGTATATAAGAATAGTAGATCCAGTTGCTAAAGGACCATAAATTACATAACTATGACCTGTAATCCATCCGATATCAGCTGTACACCAAAAAATATCCTCTTCTTTTAAATCAAAAACCCATTTATTTGTAATAATACAGTTAAGTAAATATCCTGCAGTGCTATGTATAATACCTTTTGGTTTTCCAGTTGAGCCAGAAGTATATAAAATAAAAAGTAAATCTTCGGATGACATTTTTTCCGGGCAGACTATCTTATCTTTGTTTGGGAGTATTTCATCCCACCAGATATCTTGAGAATGATTAAACGCAATTCTATTTCCGTTATGTTTAAAGATTATACATTTAAGAACTGATTTACACCCTAATGCCAAAGCATCATCTACGGTTTTTTTTGCTTGAATTAATTTTCCATTTCTTTTAAAACCATCAACAGTGATTATTGCCTTAGCCTCACAGTCATTTATTCTGTTTGCTAATGATTCAGAAGAAAATCCTGCAAAGACAACAGAATGTATTAATCCTAATCTAGCACATGACAAAACTGCTATAATAGATTCAGGTATTGTGGGCATATAAATTATAACTCTATCGCCTTTTTTCAATCCAAGATTTTGTAGAGCCCATGAAAAATTGTTAACTAATACAAACAACTCATCATATGTAATTATATTTTTATCATTAGTTTCAGAAATATGTATAATAGCATTTTTACTTCTACCTATGAATCTATCAAGACAGTTTTCTGTAACATTTAGTTCACCACCCTCAAACCATTTATAATATGGAGCTACACCTGAACAGCAAGTTTCAAATTGTTTTATCCATTTAATTTCATTAATTGCCAAATCTTTCCAAAACTGCTCAGAATCATTTTGATAGTTTTTATGGAGGTCATCTAGTTGTTTTTTAGTTACATTAGAGTTACTAGCAAATTTAGGATTAGGTTTATAAGTTCTAGATTCTTTTAGGGACGATTCAATGTTTTTCATGGTGAGATAACATTTTTTAATCAATTTGGGTTTTTTCTAATCTCTCATGTCTTTCTTGAGCTTCGATACATAATGTAGCAATAGGTCTTGCTTCTAAACGTTTGATACCAATTGGCTCACCTGTATCTTCACAAAATCCATATAATCCATCTTCTATTCTCTGGAGAGCTTGATCAATTTTTTGTATCAATTTTCTTTCCCTATCTCTGGTTCTCAGTTCCAGTCTAAATTCTTCCTCTTGTGTAGCTGCATCATTAGGATCAGATAGTTTGGATGAATCATTTTTCATATGTTCTACAGTTTTATCAGCTTCTTTTAATAAAAGATTCTTCCATTCGAGCAATATCGTTTTAAAGTGTAATACCTGCTTGGATGACATATATTTCTCACCTTTAGTAGATTTATAAGGCTTAAAATCCAAAAATTTTGATAAGTCGTTTTTCATAGGTTCTAAGAATACATGTTAATTTGATATTCTGCTACTACATTCAATTTATATCAAGAGATTTTTTTAATAAGTTTTATTTAACTTTCTTGACATCTATTCTTCCATCACTAAATTCTGCGCTGAATGTCTCTAATTTTGCCAAATGTTCCTTACTTTTTAAAATTATACCTTTATGATCACGTAGAATTGAATAACCTTTTTTAAGAACATTATTCGGGTTAAAATTATATAATTCACTATGAATTTTTTTGTATTTAAGAAATTTTGCATTATGGTGATTCAGAGATTTATTTATAATTTCTTCTATGATGTTTTTTCTCAATCTTTTTGTATTATCCATCAACTCATTAATAAACATATTTTTTGTTTTTAAATTAGATTTTTCTATTTTCATGCGGGATTTAATATTATCTAAATATACCTTCATTGATTTTTTTAGATTTGTTGTTAATAATGTATATTCGATTTTTATTTTATTAACTATATGATTTGGCTCATATTCTTTCATACCCCTTTTTAAATCTGACATTTTTTCGTTTTTTCCATTAATAATAAAATTAAGACTGTTTTTCATTTGTTGTCTTGCATTATCTATTCTTAGTAAGATTTCATATTGATCTGGTGTTGCATACACAGCAGCAGCAGTTGGAGTTTCCATTGCTTTATCTGCTACATAATCTGCAATAGTTTTATCTGGCTGATGACCAATACCAGTTATCACTGGGATTAAAGATTTATTTATCATTCTGGCTAATTTTTCATCATTAAATACCATTAAATCTTCTAATGAGCCACCTCCTCTAATTAACAAAATTACATCGACATATTTATCTGTATTACATCTTTCTAATTGATTAATAATGTTAAATGTTGCTTGTGCTCCCTGCACAAGTGTCGGGTAAATTACCACATCAGCAATTGGAAATCTTTCATTTAGTTTTGAACATGCATCATGTAATGCATGACTATCAGGAGATGTAACTATTCCAATAGTTTTAGGGTAAAGCGGTATAGGGGTCTTGTTATCAAATAAACCCTCCTTTTCTAATTTAAATCGAGTTTTTTCTATAGTTTTCCTTAGAGCCCCCTCACCATATTCATTAATATCTATAACTTTAATTTGACAGTTACCATTAGCTTTATACATATCAACATTACCTGTAATCAAAACTTCTGATAAATCATAATTTTTGATATTTTTATTGGATTGGCCGTTAAATAATACGCAGTTTATACTATTGTGATTAGATTCATTACTATCACGAAGAGTAAAAAACTGATGTCCAGCTGGCGATATTCGAGTATTAGCAACTTCCCCTTTAATAGTAATTGGATAAGAAAATTCATTAATAATTAAATTTCTTAATACATTTTGTAACTCTTCTACTGTAAAAATCTTCATATTTATAATATATTTATTTCCTATAATAACTTTAATATGTATAATATAGAATGGTAAATAGAACAAATTCAAAAAAAACAACCACAATTATCAATGAAGAAGGTTTGGCCTTCGATGATGTCTTATTAGTTCCGGAGTATTCAGAAATTCTTCCTTCTGATGTTTCGTTAACGACCAATCTAACTAAAAAAATTCGGCTAAAAACACCTATTTTATCTGCTGCAATGGATACAGTTACTGAAGCACAAATGGCAATTACGCTTGCAGGTGAAGGAGGTATTGGTATTATTCATAAAAATCTAAGCGTTGAAGAACAAGCTAAGCAAATTCGAACTGTGAAGAAATATGAGAGCGGTATTATTAATGATCCTGTTACTGCATCGCCATTAATGACAATCGGGGAGATTAACAATATAACAAAAAAATATAATATTTCTGGTGTTCCTATTGTGGAAAATAATATCCTCGTTGGTATTGTAACTAATAGAGATTTGAGATTTGTTGATGATTTAAACCTAAAAGTTTCAAAAATAATGACTCCAAAAAATAAATTGATTACTGTGAGAGAAAATTTTACAAAAGAAGAAGTGATAAATGCACTTAGGAAGAACAGAATTGAAAAGATTCTAATTACAAATAAACAAAATGAATTAAAAGGTATGGTAACATTTAAGGATATACAAAAATCTACAACTTTTCCGAATGCTTCTAAAGATATATATGGAAGTCTTGTTGTTGGGGCAGCTGTAGGAACTGGAGATGACTCTATTGATAGAGTAGATGCATTAATAGAGCAAAAAGCTGATGTAATTGTTATTGATACTGCGCATGGACATTCTAAGCTTGTATTTAAGATGTTGCAATACCTCAAAAAGAAATACCCTGAACAAGAAGTTATAGTAGGAAATGTTGCAACAGAAGATGCGGCTAGAGATTTAATAACCAAAGGTGCAGATGCTATCAAAGTTGGGATAGGCCCTGGGTCTATTTGTACTACTAGAATTGTTGCTGGAGTTGGGGTGCCTCAATTAACAGCAATAATGAATGTCGCGAAAATAGCTAAAACTAAGAATATTCCACTCATAGCCGATGGAGGTATTAGATATTCAGGTGATATTGCTAAAGCACTCGCTGCAGGAGCAGATGCGGTGATGCTCGGTGGACTTCTTGCTGGGACAGATGAATCTCCTGGTGATGTAGAGATGTTTGAAGGTAGAACATATAAAGCATATAGAGGGATGGGTTCTATTGGTGCAATGCAACAAGGTTCTAAAGACCGTTATTTTCAAGATAACATAAGTAAAAATTCAAAACTCATTCCGGAGGGCATTGAAGGTCGAGTACCTTATAAAGGTACGATGAAGACAATACTACATCAGTTAACAGGCGGCCTCAAATCCAGTATGGGTTATGTTGGTTGTAAAGATATTAAGACAATGAAGAAAAAAACTAGATTTATAAAAATTTCATCTTCTGCAAAACAAGAAAGCCATGTTCATGATGTTACTATTGTAAAAGAACCTCCTAATTATCAACCTAGATAACTATGACTTTAAAAACATCTAACTTAGTTCTAATAATTGATTTTGGATCACAATATACTCAATTAATTGCAAGAAGAGTAAGAGAAAATGGTGTTTACGCAATAATTAAGTCAAATAAATTGGGATATAAAGAGTTTTTATCATTAGACCCCAAGGGAATTGTTCTAAGCGGCGGACCAGACTCAGTAACATCAAAGAAAATTCATAAAGTACCGGATTATATTCTAAAAAGCGGTATTCCTATTCTGGCAATATGCTATGGAATGCAACTAATATCTCATTATTTTAAAGGCAAAGTATCATCATCTGTTAAAAAAGAGTTTGGTCATGCATCTTTTAGTATAAAAAATCATAATATACTCTTTAATGGCATTAATGCTAAAAAGAAAATGAATGTTTGGATGAGTCATTCCGATAAAGTTGATCGACTACCTAATGGTTTCAAGGTGATTGGTAAAACTACTAATACCAAAATTGCTGGGATGTATAATATTAAAAAGAAAATATTTTGCCTTCAGTTTCATCCAGAGGTAACACATACAGATAATGGTAAAAAAATTATTAATAATTTTATCTACAAAATATGTGAGTGTAAAAAATCATGGACTATAAAAAATATCATGAGCGATATTATTTTAGATATTAGAAAACAAGTATCTAATAAAAAGGTGATTTTAGCATTATCTGGTGGGGTTGATTCTACTGTTGTAGCATCTCTGTTACATAAAGCTATCGGTAATAATTTAATATGTATATTTATTGATAATGGACTCATGAGAAAAGATGAAGTATCAGAAGTAAAAAAAAATATTTCATCTGAGCTTGGGATTAAATTAATCGTAGTTAATGCATCATCTATTTTTTTAAATAAACTCAAGCATATAGTTAATCCCGAGAAAAAAAGAAAAATTATAGGTGAAACTTTTATTAAGATTTTTGAAGATCAAGCTAAAAAACTTAAAAATATTGAATTTCTAGCTCAAGGTACTATATATCCGGATGTAATAGAGTCATCATCTGTCAATGCTAAATCAGACTTAATAAAATCACATCATAATGTTGGTGGATTACCTAAAAACATGAAATTGAAACTTGTTGAACCTATCCGACAGCTGTTTAAAGATGAGGTTCGAAAAATTGGCAGAGCTCTCAATATCCCTTCAGCTCTTATTGATAGGCACCCATTTCCTGGCCCCGGTCTTGGTGTCAGAATTATAGGTGAAGTTACAAGTTCGAATGTTGAGATATTAAAAAATGTTGATTATATTCTAATTCAAGAGTTAAAAAATCATTCTATATATAATAAAATAAGCCAAGCTCTTGCTGTATTTTTGCCAATTAAATCAGTCGGTGTTATGGGTGATAAACGACATTACTCTTATGTTGTATCTATACGTGCAGTTAAGACTATTGATTTTATGACAGCAAGTGTAAGTGAAATCCCATATAAAATTTTAAATAAGATATCTTCCAGAATTGTGAATGAAGTACCTGGCGTCTCTCGAGTAGTATATGATATTACCAGTAAACCACCTGGCACAATAGAGTGGGAATAAATGCGTGATAAAATAGCAGTTACAGGATCAGATGGTTTTATAGGCAGGTATATCTGCAAAGAGATTATTGAAGAAAATTTTAAAATTAAACGGTTATATAGATTCAAGGGGAATGAAAATTCTGATACAGATCATAATTTTGATTTATCAAAAAAGATTGCAAAAAATATACTCTCAGATGTCAAATGCATAGTTCATTGTGCGGCAAAAGTACACTCCAAAGAAAATAATAGCACTGACAATCATGCAAGCTTTATTGATCTTAACAATCAATCTACTATCCACCTATTGAAAGCTGCTGCAAGCAATGGTGTTGAACATATAATCTTTCTGAGTACAGTTGCCGTATATGGTAAAGATTATTTTTTATATCCTATATCTGAGTCTCATGAACCTAATCCTGTTACGAATTATGGTAAAAGTAAATTATTAGCTGAAGAGAGCATTAGAAAACAGTGTCAATTATTTAATATGAGTTTTACAATACTTAGGCTCCCATTAATATATGGACCTGACGCGCCTGGCAACTTCGGTCTAATTCAATCAGTTATTAAAAAAAACATACCACTTCCATTTAAATATGTGAAAAATATTAGAACAATGGCATATGTTGAAAATGTTGCTAATTTCATAACATATATCATCAAACATAATAAGTGTCTTAATAAAACCCTCATATTTAGTGATGGAAGTAACTTCAGCACAGAAGATCTTGTAACAATTCCTAGACAAAGTAATGGTAGACGAGAATTAATTTTTTACATACCCAAAATATTAATGAAATTAGTATTATTTTTGATAGGGAAGAAAAAAATTTATTATCAGTTATTTGAAGATTTACAGTTTAAAACATCTAGTGAAATTGCAGATATAGGCTGGAAGCCAAAAATATCCCCTAAAGATGCATTATTAAATTCATGCAATAATTAATTATGAAAATAGCTTTTTTTGATTTTGATGGAACTATTACTTATAAAGATAGTACGATAAATTTTATTCGATTTATTAAAGGCAATACTAAGTTTTTTATTGGAATATTTATTTTATCCCCCTTTCTATTATTATATAAACTAAATATTATTAGTAACAATGCAATCAAAAATATAATTATTAAATACTATTTTAAAGATATGTCTATTGAATACTTTAGGCAAATGGCAGAAAAATTTTCATTAAAATATATTGATGGTATAGTTCGTGATAAAGCAATTAAGAGAATAAAATGGCATAAAGAACAAGGCCATACTGTTGTCATTGTATCTGCTTCAATAGATTTATGGTTAAAACCATGGTGTTATCGTAATAATATCAATTTGATTAGTACAAAATTAGAGACTAAAAATAGTAAGATAAGTGGTATCTGCGATAAAAATTGCTTTGGAAGTGAAAAAGTGAATAGAATCAACAGGGAGTATAATCTTTCAAACTATGATTACATCTATGCTTATGGTAATAGCAAAGGAGATTATGAAATGCTGGAGATTGCTGACGAAAAATATTATAAGCCTTTTTGATAATATTATGAGTATAATTAATTACAATGAAATATTTAAACCTGAACTAACTCCTAATGAAATGTTAGAAGCTGGTGTCTTTGGAGGCTACTATTTTAAAGGTAACACCAAGGAATATCCGAAAGAGTGGTTTTATAATGCAAAAATCAGTAAAACAGGATTTAATGTAGATTTAAATTATTTTAAGATACAGTCTGGATTATCTATGGAACATTGGATTAGTAAGGGATGGATTTTCCCCGAGGATCCGCTAGGTTGGTTCCAATGGTATTGTAGATATTATCTTGGCCGACGTATACATGACATAGATAAAATACAAATAATGCGATGGAAATCCTATGGCCCTAGACATAAAGGCGGTATTTTAAAAAATTGCCCTAAACTTGATTTATCATGCAGACCTAGGCAAAGGCAAGGATTGCTTCAATGGGCCTATAATCCTTTTTTCTAATTAACCTGTTTGAATGTATATGTATTTATGGTACATTAGTAAACTCAAGTGAGAACTTTATGAGAACTATACTAACCGATAAAGAAACCAAGGTTTATAATTTTATCTTAAAATATCAAGAAAAATATGGTAGAAGCCCATTACTGAAAGAGATTGCAAAAGGAATAGGTATTAAATCTAAAGGCGTTGCTCATCGTTATATCAAATCATTGGAAAAGTCTAAGTTAATCAGTAAAGATCATAATAAGCATAGGGGATTACATACAATAAATTCTTTTTATAGCATTAATTCTCTCAAATTAAAGATTTTTGGAAAAATTGCGGCTGGTGGGCCAATAGAGGCAGTACAGGATAAAAATATATTAGAGCTAGAGCACATATTTGCAAATGAAAAATGCTATGCATTGAAAGTACAAGGGGACTCTATGATTGACGCGGGTATATATGATGGAGATTGGGTAATTATTGAAAAACAAAATAAAATAGCAAAGTCAAAGATTGCCGTCATCCTAATTGATAATCAAGATGTAACTTTAAAGTATATAAAACAAGTAGATAAGAATTATATGGAATTAATACCTGCAAATAAAAAACATACCTCAAAAAAATATAATATTAACAGGATAGCAATACAAGGTATTGTTATTGGTCAAATAAGAGTTTATTGATGCAGGAAAAATTTCCAGATTGGCCAAAAATTATTATGCATATAGATATGAATGCTTTTTTTGCATCAATAGAACAAAGAGATAATGCCAATTTAGCTGGGAAACCAATTGCTGTAACAAATGGAATTAAAGGATCCTGTATCATAACTTGTTCGTATGAAGCTAGAGCATTTGGTATAAAAACAGGGATGAGGTTTAATGATGCAAAAAAAATATGCCCAGGACTAATTAGATGTCCATCTGAACCAAAAAAATATACTCAAGTTTCTCTTTCTATTATGAATATACTAAACTCTATATCTCCTGATATAGAAATATTTTCAATAGATGAAGCTTTTATTGATTTAACAAATTGCAAAAAAATATATCCATCTTTAATGCATGTAGCACTTTTAATAAAAGATAAGATATTAAAATCAGTTAATTTGCCATGTTCGATAGGTATATCTGCGAATAAATCAAATGCAAAATTTGCTGCTAAAATTAAAAAGCCAGATGGCATTACTATTATGAATCCTGATAAATCAGAAGATATTCTATCAACATATAAAATTACAGAGTTATGTGGAGTATCAATCCGTATGGAGTCTTTTTTAAACTACCATGGTGTTTATCTTTGTGGTGATATGAAAAAGATTCCCATAAGTATTTTAGGAGATAGGTTTGGTAATATAGGAAGAAAAATTTGGCTGATGGCACAAGGCAAGGATTTTGATAGTTTAAAATGTATAGATAGTAATCCTAAATCAATTGGTCATGGTAAAGTGACATCACCAAACTTAATAGATAGATATGAAATTAAAAAAATTTTACTCCTTATGAGTGAAAAAGTTGGAAAACGTATGAGAACATACCATTATGAAAGCAAAATATTCCTAATTGGCATAAAAATTCGTAATGAATGGCTTATAAGAAAATTTAAAACAAGTAGTTTTATAAATAATGGAAATAGTATTTTTCAAATGGCATTGGATATCTTAGGAGAAGTTCCAGAAAATACTGGGATATATCAAGTGCAAGTTACTGCATTAGAACCCAGACCTATTGGACTACAATACGAAATATTCTTGAATCGTATTGGTAAATTGCATATTGTCGATAATGTTGTTGATCACATTAACAAGAAGTTTGGGGATATGTCGATTAAGCCAGCCCGTTTATCTGAAGATATAGGTAGCCCAGATGTTATTTCTCCATCTTGGCGACCAATTGGATATAAAAAATCAGTATAAAAAAAAGGCCGAAAGGGGGTAGAATTCGGCCTTTAGTATAAAGGGGTGGAGATATGACAGTGTGTCTATATCCTGTATACAACAATAATATAACAAAATCCTGTTGTCAATATTAATTATGAACAAAATATACTGCCAATCATGTAAATTGTTACTTGTTTGCATATAATTAAACAAATCCTTGACAAAAAGCCTTAAAAACATAAAAATGATGACAAAGAGTTACAAAGTAAGAGGTATTAATGTTGATGAAAGGTGATTTGTCCAAAAAACCTAGACACTTGATTCAAGTGGTAGGTAGAAGGACAGGAATAAGTTCAGATGTTATTAGAGCTTGGGAAAGACGATATGGGGCTGTGATATCAGAGAGAACAGAGACAAATCGAAGACTCTATACAGATGATGATATAGAGAAACTCACACTTCTTAAAAGGGCTATTAACGCGGGAAGAAGAATAGGTGATATTGCTCAATTATCATACGATGATTTGTTTGAACTTGTTATGGGCGATGAATCAAATGCCACCAAATCATATCAAAGACCCAGCACAGGTACCGTGATGGAGCTTTTCGATGAAGCCGCTGTTGCTGTAAATGAGATGAATTCAAATAGACTGGATATTGCACTATCTAATGCTGTTGCAATGTTAAGCACAACTGATTTTTTAATGGAATTTTTAAAACCTTTGCATAATTATATTAATGATGAATGTAGCAGAGGTACTTTAAGATATATACAAGAAAAGTTTGCCAAGATCTCAATAAGAAATTGTTTGTCTAATTTATCAACAAAGTTCAGATCTGCTAAAGAAGAAGGACCTAAAATGATTATTGGGTCGTTAACATCAGAATTCGAAAATCTTGATACTTTGATGCATATTATTATTGCTCAGAATATCGGATGGAGTGTCACGTATGTTGGCAATAATATCCCTCATGACGAGTTGACCCATATGGCAAATAAAATATCTGCTAACACAATCGTTGTAGCTCTTAATAACCCACGTGATATAGCTAGGAAATCTTATGAAATTAAGACTATTCAAGAAACTGCAGATTTAAAAGATAACATTGTTCTTATTGGAAGTCAGGCATCAAGTTATCGACAAATTGCAGACGACGTACGAGCAAATATATCTCAGGATTTAAGTTCATTCCGATTAACCCTTGAAAGACTTTATGGGTTAATCAGATAAACAGTTAAGCAATTCCTTTGCTGATTCTAATTCAGAAATGAAGTATTTTTGTTTTTGATAGTTGTTATCAATTACTTCGGAAGGCGCTTTTTCAATAAAGTTTTTATTATTAAGTTTAGAGTTTATTTTTTTAAGATTATTTTCAAGATTTTCTATATTTTTAATTAAACGCATTCTTTCTTTTTCTATATCAATAATATTTTTTATAGGTAGATAAATTTTAGATTTATTTATATTAACTATAATACATTCATCAATATCTAAAGTCGTAGCATTTATATGTATTTCCTTAAGATTTACTAGATGAATTATTAAGTCACTATTCTTATTGATGATTTCATTGAAATTATTATCATCTGATACAAAAAATGCATTGATCATCGATTTCGGGTGAACATGCAAATCACTTCTAGTTTTTCTTATTAAATTGACAACTTCTTTCATTAAACTAATTTCTTCATATATACTATCATCCTTAAAAATTTTTTGTTGCGATGGGAATTTAGCATTCATTAAGACTGTATCTGTCGTATAATCTTTTTTTAACATATCATTCCATATCTCCTCTGTTATATATGGTATAATTGGATGAGAAAGTTTAAGTATAATCTGCAATGTATATATCAGGACATTTTTTGTATAATCTTTTCCCATATCAATTTCAATTTTTGATACTTCAAGAAACCAGTCACAATATTCATACCAGATAAAACTATATAAAGATGATGCCATTAGATCAAACCTATATGATGTGCAGTGTTTCTTATAATCCGTTACAAGCTCATCTAATTTTAACAATATATATCTTTGGTATGACGTTAACTGATCAAATTTAATTTTATTTTCATATTGATAATTATCAGTTGTTAAAAATACATATCTAGATGCATTCCAGAGTTTATTACAAAAATTTCTATATCCCTCAATTCTTTTTAAGTCAAAGTTAATATCTCTGCCTGTGGATGCTAATGCACAAAAGCAGAACCTTAACGCATCTGCACCATATGAATTAATCCCTTCAGGGAAGTCATCTTTTGTTTTAGAAGTGATTTTTTCTTTAAACTGGGGTTGCATTAAATTCTCTGTTCTTTTTATTATAAGGTCATCAAGGCTTATCCCATCAATTATATCTATAGGATCTATAACATTGCCTATTGATTTTGACATCTTTTTGCCCTCAGAATCCCTCACTAGGCCATGAATATAAATTGTTTTAAATGGTACTTGATCAACGAACTTCATCCCCATCATTACCATTCTCGCGACCCAGAAAAAGATAATATCAAAGCCTGTGACTAATACGCTTGTTGGATAAAAATTCTCTAATTCTTTTGTATTCTTTGGCCATCCTAATGTTGAGAATGGCCATAACGATGAAGAAAACCATGTGTCTAATACATCATCATCTTGTCTTAGTTTTGTTTTATCACTTATGTTATATTTTTTTCTTACATCTTTTTCATTATTGCCAACATAGACATTATTTTCATTATCATACCAGGCAGGAATACGATGCCCCCACCATATCTGACGACTTATACACCAATCTTGAATATTCTCTAACCAATTAAAATAAATCTTTTCCCAATTTTTTGGGACAAACTTTATATTAGATTTTTTAACTGAATCTATTGCGGGTTTTGCCAGCGTCTCCATTTTCATGAACCATTGATCTGTTAGCAATGGTTCAACTATTTCACCTGATCTTTCACCTATAGGTATAGTAGTTTTATATTCATCAACATCACCTAGCGAACCTATTTCTTTTAACTCTGAAACTACTATATCCCTTGCATTATGAATATTCATCCCTTGATAATTCTTGCCACAGTTTTCATTAAGAGTTCCATCCTTATTTAAGATATTGATGAACTGAAGATTATTTTTTTTACCTACTTCATAATCATTAAAATCATGTGCTGGAGTAACTTTTACACAGCCTGTACCAAAATCCATATCAATGCTCTCATCAGTTATGACTTTTATAGGTTTATCTAAAATAGGTATAACAACGTTCTTACCTATTAAGTGCTTATATCTTTCATCCTCAGGGTTAATACATATTGCTGAATCACCAAATAGTGTTTCAGGTCTAGTTGTGGCAACAGTAACCTTATCATTGGTTTTTTCAACTTTATAATGTATATGATATAAATAGCCATTTTTTTCTGTATTTTTTACCTCTAAATCTGATATTGCAGTTTGTAATTTAATATCCCAGTTTACTAATCTATTACCACGATAAATAAGTTTTTCATCATATAGCTTTACAAAAACTTTCCTAACCGCATCACTTAAACCATCATCCATTGTAAATCTATTACGATTCCAATCAGCAGAAGACCCCAGTCTTTTAGTCTGCGATATTATTGTATTTCCAGATTTTTCTTTCCATTTCCAGATTTCTTCAATTAGTTCTTCTCTCCCAATTGACTTTCTATCTTTTCCAGACTTATTGAGATTATTTTCAACAACAAGTTGAGTGGCTATCCCCGCATGGTCAGTTCCAGGTTGCCATAATACACTTTTACCGAGCATCCTATTATATCTAACAAGAATATCAATTATAGTATGCTGGAATGCATGACCCATATGAAGTGTACCTGTCACATTTGGTGGTGGCAATACAATACAATAATGTGATTTAGAGTCTTTCGCTGAAAAACAATCGTAATCTATCCATTTTTTATATATTTTATTTTCTAGTTCTTTTGGTGAGTATTTAATTTCCATTTATAAATTAATATGTTTAACCATAATATTATTATTTTTATAGTAGAGGTACTTTCTTCTAGCAAGATCTTTATTTGCCTTATTAGTATCGACTACCTCTAATACTGTCTTATCAAATTTATCTAGATTTATCATATCACTTGTAAGATTAAAAAATATATTGTAACTATTATTATTGATGGATGTCTTAGCATCATTATAATTACATAACAGTACATCAGGACAAACGTCAATTTGTTTATCAGTTGAATGAGGGATAAAGCTAGTTTGCTCAAAAGTCCACAACATAGTATCTAGATTTTTCATTATTTCCATTTTATCTATGTGAACTAATATTTTACAGCCACTCAAATAGTATTTTTTGATGATTTTGCATATAGCTAAATTATAGTCATCATTTATATTCAATATATAGAAATGGGCTTCTTTATTCAATTTATTGATTTGTTAATATAAAATCCATTAATAAGCCCACTGGTCTTCCGGTAGAACCTTTTTCTTTGCCTACTTCCCATGCAGTACCAGCGATGTCAAGATGGGCCCATTTTATCCCTTCTGTAAATTTTGCAAGAAATGCTGCTGCAGTTATCGCACCGCCATATCTACCGCCAATATTTTGAATATCAGCAAAATTAGTTTTTAATTCTTCAAAATAATCATCATATAAAGGTAATTGCCATACCCTGTCACCTGTATTATGTGCAGAATTTTTGATTAACTGTGCTAGTTTTTCATCATTTGAAAATAGGCCGCTCGGATATTTTCCTAAACCGACAAGACATGCCCCTGTAAGTGTTGCCATATCAATCATAAATCTTGGTTTATATTTTCTGGCATAGGTTATTGCATCACATAATACAAGTCTTCCCTCTGCATCTGTATTCAGAATCTCTATCTTTATACCAGACATGCTTTGTACAACATCACCTGGTCTAGAAGCTTGGCTACCTGGCATATTTTCTGCACATGCTATTACTCCTATTACATTGGTTTTAACTTTCATTTCTGCACATGCATGCATTGCACCAATTACACTTCCTGCGCCTGACATATCAAACTTCATTTCATCCATATTTGCAGGTGGCTTTAATGATATACCTCCTGTATCAAAGGTTATGCCTTTTCCTACTAGAACTATAGGAGCTTTATTTTTCATAGGCATATATTCAATAGCTACCAATTTTGCAGGTTGTTTGCTTCCTTGTGATACAGATAGAAGTGACCCCATTCCAAGTGATTTCATCTTGGGTTCATCAATTACAGATACTTTAATAGTTTTGTTGATTTTTTTAAGTTTGAGCGCCTCTTTACTAAGAAATGTGGGATTGCATATATTTGGCGGAGTATTACCTAGATCTTTTGCAAGATTAATACCATTTGCAATAGCTTTGCCTTTAGCTATCGAATTATTTAAACTAGAAATATTTGAAGATGTTTTTGATATTAAATAACAAAGTTTTAACTTTGGATTGGGTTTTTTATCATCAAATGAATACCGATATAAGCTAGTTTCGATTGCACAGACTAATTGCTCTAATGTGGTTTTATATGTTCTTGATATAAAATTAGCTGTATGTATAGAGATAGTTTTATTATTTGTTTTACTTATCTTCTGTATTATAGCTTTTACTGCTCTATTAAGCATAAGAGGACCAAATTTATCTTTCTTGCCTAATCCAAAGAAAACAATTTGTAAATCATGTTCTTGATCATCAAAAGTTCTAGTATCACCGAGCTCACCAGTAAAATTGTTATTTTTGAAGCACTTTTTAACCAAGTTGAAAGCAGGTTTGCTTAACATTTTGTCGATATGTGAAGTTTTTTTATCCGTATATATGCCTACTAGTTGTAGGTCTATTGTTTTAGTTATCCTTTTAGACTGTATGCCTGTATAATCCATTTCATTACCTTTTTAGTTTTTTTATGAGAATATATTATAGATTAACATTTTTTTCAAAAACTTGTTAAAATTTGGTAAAATAAAAAGGCAAAATGCGCATTCTTGATAAATATTTGTTAAAAGAGATACTGAAGTCCTCACTTTCTGTTTTTGCTATATTTATGATTATCTTATCTTCAAATACAATGTTAAGGTTGATTGAGGAGGCATCAACAGGGTCTTTTCCAACATATTTATTGTTTCCAATTATATTTGTTAAAATCACACAATATTCTATATATATTATTCCTATAAGTTTATTCTTTGGAATCATCATTTCATTAGGAAGACTCTATAACACCAATGAAATGTCTGTAATATCATCATCTGGGATATCTCCTGTGAATATTGCAAAAACACTTAATAAAGTCATATTACCAACCGCTATATTAGTATCTTTATTTTCATTATATATCACACCCACAGCGACGGAATATCGATATAAATTAGAGCATCGATTAAACAGTGAGGAGAGAATTGAAGAGATAAGACCAGGCAGATTTACCTCATCGCAAAATGGCCGTGCAACTTTTTTTGTCAGTGATATCGAGAATAATAAATTAATAAATATTTTTTTTAGTACTTATGAATCTAATGGAGTTACTGTTGAAAATTCAAATAGTGCATCTTATTCTAAAGATGTTACACAAAGGAGATATATTATTTTGAAAGACGGGATAATAACCGAGCATCTCTATCCATATGAATCAAATATAAGGGTAACAAAATATCAAGATCATGGAGTGCAGCTTGGCCAAGACTTACCTATTTTTACAAATAAAAAACTTGAAGCAATGAGTTCGTTTCAACTAATTAATTTAGGAACCTTGGCCGCTACTGCTGAACTTCAAACTAGATTAATGTTACCCATTGCAACATTTATCCTTGGATTAATTGCAATACCTTTAAGTTACTCGTCACCAAGAAAGGGTAGATATAATAAAGTATTTTTTGGCGCGTTAATTTATTTCATATATTTTGTGGGCATGTCAATTGTAAAGAAGTTATATATGCTAGAAATTACTCCATCAGTGCTAGGGTTGTGGTGGATTCATTTAATTATAGGCACTTTGGTATTATACATATATTTAAGAGACAGTAGTATTATTCCACTTAGACAATAATGATTATATACATATATTTATTAAAACGATTTCTATTAGGTGTATTTGTAAGCATAACAGTCTTAGTATCTATTGAGATATTTTTTTCTTTTACAGCTGAACTAAAATATTTGAATCATGGCAACTATGACATGCTAACAATAATTAAATATACAGTTCTGAATTTACCTAAAAGCATAGAAATTATGTATCCATATGCAATCCTAATTGGGTCAATGCTCTCGTTGGGCGCGATGGCTTCAGATCATGAGTTTATAGCAATGCAGGCTGCGGGCATTTCAGTAATGAAAGTTATGTCAATTGTAATTGTGCAAGCATTCATCATATCATGCATATTCTATATTATCTCTGATTCAATCGTACCTGAATATTCATCTCAAGCAGAGCAGAAAAAAAATATTGCGTTAAATAAAAAAATTGTATTCAATAAAAATGGTATTTGGTTAAAAGATAAAAAATCATTTATTAAGATTGATGAAGTATATTCAGATAAAAATTTGAAAGGTATAACATTATATAAATATGATTCAAATAATAAACTTTTTTCCATTACATATATTAAAGATGCAACCTATAAAGATAAGAGCTGGCATCTATATGAAATTAATGAAACGTTTGTTCAAAATAATCCAGTTAAAAAAGATTATAATAAATATATTAAATCTAGAGAATTTATTGATCGGAAATTAATTAATATTAAAACACAAAAGTCCACTAACTTATCTTTATTAAATGTCATACAAAACATTCAATATTTAGATACAAATGGGTTAGATAATAGTATACAAAAAAAAATTTTCTGGGAAAAAATATTTAAACCTATTTCGACAGTTATAATGCTCTTCTTATCTATGCCTTTTATTTTCGGAAGACACCGAACTACTAATGCAAGCAAAAGATTAATTTTAGGTTTATTCATTGGTATTGGATTTTTTATTACTACATCTATTTTACCAAATTTAGGTATAGTTTTTGGCATCATACCCTTTTTAAATGTATTATTGCCTAATATTATATTTATAATACTGGGCAGATACTTACTTGATTATCATTTAGAGGCAGGCTTACGTTAATTATTCTATCCTAGCCATGTATGTTCCTGATATAAGGTCATGTAAAGATTTTTTATGTATTAAAAGTAATAGGTGTCCACCAAGCACTGCAAACAATATTCTCAATATGCATTTAGTTATAGTTATATTCCTTGTACCATCTTTATTTAATAATATTATTTTCCAGCTTTTCATGCCAAGAGTTTGATTATGATTTACCCAAAACCAAATATAATATGCTAGGATAATAATCAAAAGATATAATTGGTAGAATATATTATTAGATATAACTTCACCACTTGTAAATGATACTAATGGTAATGACAAAAAAAATAATATGGAAAAGAGTAACATTAAATCATAAATACATATTATTATATTTTTTATAAAACCTATTTTATCTTTCATTAATACTTCGCCTCTAATTATGATTAAACGGAATTATATCTACAATATCACCTTTCTCTACGTTATCTATTTTAGCTGATAACCGTATATAACAATTCGCTTTCGCAAGAGATGTTAATATGTTAGAACCTTGTAATCCCGATGATTTTACATAAAAAGTTCCTTTATCTTCATTAAAAATAGCACGTTTATATTCTGTACGACCCTTTTTCTTGGTCAATTTTTCTCCAGCAACTCCTTTTATAATAAATTTTTCATTATGAAAATTATTTATTAATTTATTTATAGCAGCCTCAACAAATAATTGAAAAGTTACTGCTGTAGATACTGGGTTGCCAGGTAATCCAAAGAAATCAGTCTTATTTATTTTTCCATATGCTAGAGGTCTACCAGGCTTAATAGAAATCTTCCAAAATTTTATTTTACCAACTTTTCTTAATGCACTTTTAATATAGTCCGCATCACCTACAGAAACACCACCTGTAGTAATAATGACATCGGATATTTTGCTACATTGTAACAATTTTTTAATGATAAGATCTTCTCTATCTTTAACGACACCCATATCTTTTATAATTATAGGTAATTTAGATAGTAAACCATGTAAAATATATCTATTGCTATCATAAATCATACCTTTTTTAAGTATTTTATTAACTGAAACTAGCTCATTTCCAGTAGAAAAAAAACTAATGGTTGGTTTTTTATATACTCTAATTGATGATATTCCAAGTGATGACAGTAAACCTAAATGGATATAATTTAATTTGATACCTTTTTCTATAACAATTGAAGACTTTTTTACATCTTCACCTATATCTCTTATATTTTGGTTATTGATAATTTTTTTACCAAATATGATTTTCGAATCAGATTTTTCTACCATTTCTTTCATAATTACAGCGTTACAATTTTCAGGTATTATGGCGCCAGTCATTACTCTAATTGTTTCTCCATTTTTCAAGTTACTGACAGAAGACATTCCTGCTAATGTTGTTGCCTTTTCATAAAGAATATAGTTATTTTTTTTTAAGTTATCTATATTGATAGCATATCCATCCATTGCCGAGTTTTTAAATGATGGAAGATTAATTTTAGATTTTATATTAGAAGCCGTTATTCTTCCTAAAGCCTTTTTTATACTTACCATTTCAAAACCCTTAACAGGTTTAATGTTTTTAAGTATATTAGTCAATGCAGTATTTTCATCAAGTGCAGAGGGATCAAATTCATTTATACAGCTATTTTTAATTCTATTCTTCATTTGATATATTTCTATTATTAATAAATCATAGTACAATAAATTATTCTTATAGGTAATATTATATGCATAATTCTCTAAAAGAAAACATAATTGAAAGATATTGCGATGCTATCTGGATTGAGAGAGGTTTATCAAAAAATACAATCGCTTCATACTCTTCTGACCTTTATCAATTAGAATCTTGGTTAAAAGATAAACATCAGCAATTTGATTCTTGTGATACTTCAGATATTAACTTATACCTTGCACGGAAAATCGATATGGGATGTAACTCATCTTCTATCAATCGTTGCTTGTCGTCAATTAAGGGTTTTTATAATTGGTTAGCGCGAAATAGTTATATAAAAAATAATCCATGTGAATTAATTGAATCACCAAAAATTGGTAGAAAACTACCCGTCAATCTTAGTGAATCTGATGTGGATTCAATTTTGGATGCGCCTGACTGTAAAACTGATAGTGGTATAAGGGATAAAACAATTTTAGAACTTCTATATGCAACTGGTTTGAGAATTTCAGAGTTAATAAACCTTGATTTGAATCAAATAAATATTGATAACGGTATAATTAAAGTTATGGGTAAAGGTGGCAAAGAACGTATAGTGCCCATAGGAGAAACTGCTAGTTCATGGTTGACTACATATATTAATTCAGCTAGAAAAGAGTTAGTTTCACATGCCAATAATTCGTTGTTATTCTTGACACCTAAGGGAAACAAAATTACAAGACAAGCATGTTGGACAATGATCAAAAAATACTCAAAAAAAGTGTTAACCAATAAAGACGTATCGCCACATTCCCTTAGACATGCATTTGCAACACATCTATTAAATAATGGTGCAGACTTAAGGTCTGTACAAATGTTATTGGGGCATTCTAGTCTATCAACTACTCAGATATATACACATGTAGCAAAAGAAAGATTAATTCAGTTCCATACAAAACATCATCCAAGAGGGTAACACTATGTACAGATTTTTTATATATTTTATAGTCTCTATATCAATTTTAGCTTGCTCAAAAAAGGAGGCATCACTAGATGATGCTCGTGTTGCATTTGAGGCAAAATATCCTAATGTAAAAATAGAATCAATTGATAAGAATACAGACTCTTTTTTTGAAATAAGAGTGGATAATCAATTATATTATTTGTCCTCAGATTTAAAATATCTAATTGCAGGAGCCTTAATTGATTTTGATACGGGTGAAAATCTTACTGAGGCTAGTCTAAAGAAAGCCAGAAAAAAATATATATCTACAATCAATCCTTCCGATTTGATTACATATCAGCCAGATGTTGTAGAACATTCTATTGTTATATTTACTGATACTTCATGCCCATATTGTCAAAAAATGCATAACGAAATAGAAAGTCTTCTGAATAAAAATATTGAAATAAAGTACATTCTTTTTTCACGGAATGGTAATGACAATGATGCCTACAGAGATATGGTTTCAGCTTGGTGTTCTGAAAATAGACTTGAAGCACTAGATACTATATTTGATAATAATTTTATAGAGGCCAAGTCATGTGATAATCCACTAGAAGAAAACTTCAATAAAGCTAGACAGTTAGGAATTGAGGGTACGCCCATGATCTTTCTAGAAGACGGCAGTGTTATTCCGGGCTATGTTTCATCCGAGAAAATTACTGATATTTTAAACACATTAACTATTAACTAGATAAGATTTATACTTTTCTTCTTCCGATTTAATATATTTCTCAATTTCATTTATATACCCCTTTAAATTTTGATTTGAGCTTTCGTTTTTTATTGCTTCTATTTCATTTTTAGCCTTATCAAGTGTACACCATTTTTCGTTACCATTATTGGAAAATACTTTTGCTGCGATAAAATCTTTTCTTTGATTCAATTCATCAGGAGTAAATACTTCAGGATATTTAGTAAATAAAAATCTATACGATATTTCCCTTAGTCGCTTATCATCATATTGTTTAGATATATTATATTTTTCTACTGGATTTGAAGTTTTTTTAAACGACTTAATTTTATTTTTATCAGAATCGCTATAAAATCCACCACCATATAGTTGCTTTTCTAATTCATGTGACTGATTATCAATTTGATAATCCGTTAGTCTATCTACTAGTGCTTGATTAATATTATTTATAAATCTATCACATTGGCTTAATTCATTTGTACGTTCATCATACATCATTGTATCAGCTTCATTATATATCCCCTTAGACTTAATAAAATCTGCGCTTAGGATTATACTCGACTTATTGGTCTTTACAATTTTTATAGGTTTATTTTTACCCCCAATCATAGATGAAATACTGGATGATTTTTCATCTAAATATTTAGACGGATTATGGTTCAAATCAAAGAATGCTAGTTCTTTATCATAATTAGGGTTTGTAGTGAGATAACTTAATGGCATAAATTTATCATTTGTTGCATGTGTTGGTGCAGCAAAGAAAAATTTATCAGAGCTTAAATAGTCAATCATATCATTAGGGTTATTCATATTCATACACTCTTCCCAATAGTCAGACTCATTTTTCTTTATCAGGTTTGCAACTCCTATTGTTGCATAGACATCACTGAGCGCATCATGCGCTTTTTTCTGCTCAATATTATTTTCTTTTGCTATCGATTCTAGTTTTAAACTTATTCGCCCCGTTGTTTCATTCATCGGGAACTTAATTGCATTAACATTTAGAGCTTTTAATCCTAAAACTATTTTATATAAATCTGCTCTATTATTACTATTAGTATTAGTTAAATATGGGTCATGTAGTGATTGATATAAGCTATTCCTTAGAAATTCCTCATCAAAGAAAATACTATTATAGCCAATGAACGTAGCAGGTGACCATGATGTAAGTTTTTCATGAATATTATCCATAAAATCATAGAAACATTGAGCAGATTTCAAAAGTTCAATATCAACTTTATTTACCAATAAAGCTCTTGGATTTGCTATAACGCCTTCTTTTAGCTTGCAGATTTCATTGATAGGTTCATCTAGAATTTCAAAATTTTCATTAGTAAGTATCGCCGCTAGTTGAATTGGTTGATCAAAGTTAGCATCTGTACCAGATGTCTCAAAATCATAAAATACATAATTCATTTATCTTCTCATTTATATATAGTAATATTGTTTTTAATTATACATCATCATCGTGAAAAAAAAATATACATCATCGGATATTGAAGTACTCAAGGGAATAGAGCCAGTTCAAAAGAGACCTGGAATGTATACCGATACATCAAACCCTAATCATCTAATTCAAGAGCTAATTGACAATAGTGTCGATGAGGCAATATCAGGATTTTGCTCAGAAATTAAGATTAGTATAAATAAAGATAGCACAATAACTGTCGAAGACAATGGTAGAGGTATGCCTGTTGATAAGCATCCAAAACACAATGTTTCAGGAGCTGAAGTAATTATGACTAACCTGCATTCTGGAGCAAAATTCTCAGAAAAAAATTATAAATTTTCTGGTGGACTTCATGGTGTAGGAGTATCTGTAGTTAACGCTCTTTCTGAGAAACTAGAACTTATAATTAATAGAAAGGGGGATAAACATGAATATTTTATGTCATTTAAAAAAGGCATTTTATCCCAAAAACTCATACCTAAAAATAAATCTAAAAAACAACAAGGAACAAAGATATCTTTCAAACCAGATACTAAATATTTTGATTCAGTTAATATAGATCTTGATGCTTTAGTTCATTTGATAAGAGCTAAGTCCATTCTTCAGCCAGAATTAAAACTAATACTATATGATAATAAAAATAACTTAGAGCCTAGAGAATTTTATCATTCTGGTGACTTAAAGGATTATCTTGTATCTGTAAACAGTAATTTAGGAGAATTATTACCTGAGAATTCCTATTATGGAAAAATTGAAACAGATAATTACATGATGGATTGGTCTGTTTTATGGATTGATGAAAATAATGATTTAGTACAAGAAAGCTATGTTAATCTCATACCAACTGCATTAGGAGGGACACATGTAAATGCTATGAGGTCAGGTTTAGTAGATGCTATACGTGAGTTCTGTCTTAAGAGAAAGTTACTTCCTAAAAATATTAAACTATCACCAGAGGATATATGGAAAAATGTATCCTATGTCTTGTCATTTAAAATGACCAATCCTCAATTCTCTGGACAAACAAAAGGTAAACTACAATCTAATCACCTTTCAGCTATACTAGTTTCACAATTGAAAGATAAGTTTGAATTGTGGTTGAATAAGCATCCTGAGTTAGCTGAAAAAATTGTAAATATTGCCATTAAAAATGCACAAAAAAGATTACAGTCTAATTCACTTACTAAAAAGTCTTCAGTTAAATCAATACTATTACCAAGCAGATTATCAGATTGCACATCAAAAGATATCAGAGTAACTGAGCTTTTTTTAGTAGAAGGAGATTCGGCAGGTGGTTCAGCTAAACAAGCAAGAGATCGTAGCTATCAAGCAATTATGCCTCTTAGGGGCAAGATACTTAACACATGGGAAATTAGTTCAAATAAAATTCTGGATTCTAAGGAAGTGAAAGATATAACTACAGCAATAGGTGTTGAACCTGAGTCAGATGATTTAAGTGGCTTAAGATATGGAAAAATATGTATTTTAGCTGACGCAGACTCAGATGGTTTACATATTGCAACATTATTAACAGGTTTATTTTTTAGGCACTTTCATAAACTTATTGAAAAGGGACATATATACATAGCAAAACCACCTTTATTTAGAATTGACTATAAAAAAGATACATTTTATGTGGTTGATGAAAAAGAGAAAGATAAATTACTTAAGAAGTTAAATATAACTGAAGATGATGTTTCATTATCAATTACTAGGTTTAAGGGGCTTGGGGAGATGAATCCTAAGCAATTAAAAGAAACTACTTTATCAAATAAAACGAGAAGACTAATAGAGCTAACATTGTCGTCTGGATCAAAAGATATGAAGTTAATGGATATGCTTCTATCAAAGAAGAAATCTACTGATAGGAAAGAATGGTTAGAAAGAAAAGGTAATTTAGCACAGATTGATTAATTTATGAGTATTGATTTAGAAAAAATAATAAAGGAGTCTGATAAATCTATAGAAAAATTACCTGTAAAGGATTTTTCAGAAAAAGCATATTTGAATTATTCAATGTATGTAATTCTTGATAGGGCATTGCCTCATATCTCAGATGGTTTAAAACCAGTTCAAAGAAGGATCCTTTATGCAATGAGTGAATTATCGTTGAACTACACGTCTAAATTTAAGAAATCTGCTAGAACAATTGGTGATGTATTAGGGAAATTCCATCCACATGGCGATACTGCATGTTATGAAGCCATGGTAATGTTAGCTCAAGATTTTTCGTATAATCATCCTTTTATTGAGGGTCAAGGGAACTGGGGCACTCAGGATGATCCTAAATCTTTCGCAGCAATGAGATATACAGAATCTAGGTTGACCAAATTTTCAGACCTTTTCCTAAATGAGATAGACATGGGCACTGTTGATTGGAGCCCTAATTTTGATGGCACTCTTGAAGAACCTAAAACACTTCCTTCAAAAATCCCAAATATTCTAGTAAATGGTAGTTCTGGCATTGCTGTAGGAATGTCTACAGATATTCCATCACATAATTTAGGCGAAGTTATTGATGCTATCAATAAAATATTAACTACTGATAAAATATCTCATAGTAATCTTACAGATATTATCCAAGGACCAGATTTTCCTACCAGGGGCCAGATTGTTCTAGATACTTCAGATTTGAAAAGTATCTATGAGAATGGAAGTGGAAATGTGACTCTTAGATCGACATATAGCTCAAATGGCAAAGAAATTATAATTGATTCTATTCCATATCAATCTACAACAACTAAAATAATTGATCAGATTCAGGATCAAATATATCAAAAAAAATCAGTTTTTATAGATAGTGTTCTAGATGCATCTGACCAAGAAAATCCTGTGAGAATTATAATTAAAACCAAAGGGAGATCATATAGCCATGATGAGATTATGCTACATTTGTTCTTTACTACAGACTTAGAGAAAAGTATTAGGGTAAATCTAAATATGATAGGTCTAGATGGCAAGCCTCAGATTAAAAATTTATTTGAGATATTATCAGAATGGATTAGTTATAGACTCGCAACTATAAAAAATAAACTAAAATGGGAGCTGAATAAAATTACAAAACGCATTCATATTCTAGAATCATATATTATTGTCTACAAAAATCTTGATGCAATTATAAATATCATAAGAAATCATGATAATCCTAAGCAAAAATTAGTTTCCAAATATAAATTTACAGATATTCAATATGAAGCAATTATAAATATCAAGTTAAGGAATTTAGCAAAACTTCAAGAAAAAAATATCCGTGAGGAACTTGGTGAATTGCGCGCATCAGAAAAGAAAATATCATCAATAGTTAAATCTAAAATTAAACTCAAAAACTATCTCATCGAAGAACTTAATGAAATTAAAAAAGAATTCTCAAGAGATAGACAAACTAAAATCTCAGATCTCCATATTTCTAAGGAAATAACCATCAAGCAGGTGATAAACAGTGAGAAGGTTACTGCGGTTTTATCTAAAAATGGCTGGATAAAATTTATTAAAGGACATGTCGGTGATATTTCTAGATTTACATTTAAAACAGGTGACGAATATTTTCAACATCTTGAAACCTCTACTGATATTCCTTTAGTTTTTATAGATGAAATGGGTTATATCTATAATCTCGATTCATTAAATATATCTGTGTCTAGGGGTCAAGGAGAACCTCTGGGTAAGTATTTCCAACTTAATGATGGCATATCTATAATGGGCATGCAGCCTTTGACAAAAAGCCAAAGTGTTTTATCTGTAACAAATCAGGGATATGGTTTCATGTCATTATATGATGATCTTTTGGTTAAGAATAAAAAAGGTAAATCATTCGTTAAAACTAAAAACGATACTATTATTTGCTTCTGTGCTGTTGATTTAGATATACATACTCATTATCTAATTATTAGTGCTGATGGATACATGCTAGTTAATAGTTTATCTGAAGTACCTATCCTCTCAAAAGGTAGGGGTGTAAAGTTAATTAATTTGCCTAAGACGAGTGATGATAAAGTTAAATACGCTAATGCTATCAATCAAAGCCAATCTCTGTGCTTTAATTATGACACCAAAAGAAATAAGGTTTTAGAGTCTTCAAATCTAAAGGATTTCCATATGGCCAAGAATAGACGTGGCAAAAAAATTGATAAAAAGTTTTTGCTTGAAAAAGGTAAAACAACCTATAATATTGAATAGAGGAATATTATGAAAAGAATACTGTTTTTTATTATTACAAATATTGCGATACTAGTCGTTTTAAGCATAGTGCTGTCTCTTACCGGTTTCACTGGTATCTTGCAAAGTAATGGCATTGATCTAGATTATAATCAGTTAATGCTATTTTCACTTGTGTTTGGCATGGGTGGTGCATTTATATCACTTTATATGTCTAAATGGATGGCTAAATCCATGGCAGGTGTCAAAGTGATTGCTAAACCCTCAAATGAATTCGAGAAATGGTATTTTAATGTTGTGGAAAAACAAAGCAAGATTCTTGACATCAAGATGCCAGAAATCGGAATTTTCCAATCTCAAGGACCAAATGCTTTTGCTACTGGCGCATCAAAAAACAGTTCACTGATAGCATTAAGCACTGGTCTTGTCCAAACAATGTCAAGAGATGAAATTGAGGCTGTCATAGGACATGAAATGAGCCATGTAGCGAATGGAGATATGGTAACATTAAGTTTAATCCAAGGCATAGTTAACGCATTTGTAATTTTCTTCTCTAGAGTTATTGGGCATTTTGTTGACAGAGTGATACTTAAAAACGATAGAGGATATGGAATAGGTTACATTGTTACAACAATATTTGCACAAATAATCTTAGGTATACTTGCAAGTACAATCGTATTCTGGTTTTCCAGGCAGAGAGAATTTAGAGCTGATATAGGTGGAGCTCAGCTTACTTCAAGAGAGAGCATGATTTCTTCTTTGCAATCGCTACAGAAACATTCTGCCGCTAAATTACCTGACCAGATGCTAGCATTAGGCATATCTAACAAAGGACACAGCTCTGTTATCAGAAAACTTTTTTCATCTCATCCTCCATTGGAACTAAGAATTAAAAGACTTCAAGATGCTGAAATAATTAATCTAAACCACCAACAACATGTAAATTAATGGCAGATAATTCATCACTGCTAAGAAATGGCAATAAAATACTTGTTGATAATGAGCCCTATCTAATATTGGAGAATAGCTTTGTTAATCCAGGCAAAGGACAAGCATTCACGAAAGTAAAAATTCGGAATTTATTGAATAATAAAGTTCTTGAGAAGACCATTAAAATTGGTGAATCTATTGATGAAGCTGATGTAATAAATACTAAAATGCAGTATTTATATAAAGAAGATCAGAACTATATATTTATGGATTTAATAAGCTACGAACAACTAACAGTAAATGAATCACTTCTTTCTGAAAATTCAAAATGGCTCATTGATGGAGATGAATGCGATATAATTAAATGGAATGAGAAAATTATACAAGTTGAACCCCCTAAATTTGTAAACCTTCTTGTTAAGTCAACTATTGATGCAATCAAGGGTGATACAGTATCTTCTACCCTTAAAGAAGCTGTCTTAGATAATGGAGAAACAGTAATGGTTCCAATTTTTATTAAACAAGGAGAAGTTGTAAGAATAGATACTGAAAATAGTGTATATACTTCAAGAGTTAAATCGTGAATAAACAAAAAATGCAACATCAAGAAGAACTTCAAACAATGAAGGTTAAAAAAAATGCAAAAATTATATCGGTACTATTTTGGTTTGGCGCCAGTCTGTATATTTATTCAACAGATGTAGGGTTTTCCGATGTTTACTCTTGGAAGCCTTTTGTGTTTTTTGTTTTAGGACCTCTTTTTGCAGCTATTGTATTTGGAAATATAATATTTTATTCTCAAAAAATTATTGAGAGGATATTAATCAAGTTTCTTGCTAAAAATAAACCGATGTTGATACCACCACTCATCGTTGTAACTTTCTTTTGTTTCTTGGTAGCAATATTTCTTGTAATATTTGAGTTCGCAAAACTGCTTCAATACATATTACATTAATCAAGATATCTATATGTCAACTTCAAATATAGATATTACTAAAGAATTTCAAGAGATTATCAATTCAGTTAATAACACAACGGAATCTATATTTATTACTGGCAAAGCTGGTACTGGCAAATCAACATTAATTAAATATCTTGCTAAGAATACTAGTAAAAATATGATTGTGTTAGCACCGACTGCTGTAGCTGCACAAAATATCGATGGAAAAACTATACATTCGTTTTTTAATTTCCCCTTTCATGTATTAACAGAAAAAAATATTGAAATAAATTATTTCAAGAAACGTCTTATCAATAAGATTGATACTATTTTGATAGATGAAGTCTCAATGTTACGCCCTGATATCATTGATGCAATAGATTTAACATTAAAATCCAATAGAAAAAGTAAAATACCCTTTGGTGGAGTACAAATGATTTTCGTTGGTGATTTATATCAATTACCACCAGTTATTACAACTGATGAATATGATGTTATGAATAAGCTTTATCCAAATGGATTCTTTTTTTTTAATTCTAATGTTATTAAATTATTGAATATTAAATTCTTCATATTAACTAAAGTATTTCGTCAAACTGATAAAAACCTGATTCAACTTCTTGATAAAGTACGTAATGCCCAAATAACAACTATGGACTTAAAACTATTTAATGATAGATTGATAAAAACTTATGATGATATCCCGGATGAGACACTAACATTATCTACAAATAATAATAAAGTTAATTTAATAAACTCATCTAACCTAGATAAAATTAAGACGAAAGAGTATCAATACAATGCTGAAGTAGATGGAAACTTTTCTGGTAATCCTGTAGACAAGAATCTTAGACTAAAAGAGGGCGCCCAAGTAATGTTAGTAAAGAATAATGGGAAACATTGGATGAATGGTTCATTAGCTACTATTGATAAACTTCATAAAAACAAAATTACTATTAAAATTAAAGATAAAACATTTGATTTAGAAAAAGAAACTTGGGAAAGATTTGAATATACAATATCTGAGAAAGATAACAAGATAATAACATCTGTAACTGCTACATTTACTCAGTACCCATTGAAATTAGCATGGGCAACAACAATTCACAAATCTCAAGGCCAAACTTATGACGATGTCGTTCTTGATATGGATTCTGGTGCTTTTGCTCATGGTCAAACCTATGTGGCATTAAGTAGACTCAAAACATTAAATGGATTATATTTAACTAAACCTATCAATAAAAGCGATTTTATTTTTGATCAACAAATTAATAATTTCCTACGTAATGTTATTTAAGAATATAATTATACCGTATATCAAAACTATTATATTTAATGTTGTCGAAAAATGCTCACTCGTAATCTTTTCATAAATAGTTTTTGCAATAAAAAAACATATAATAGGAAGATATAAATAATTTATACTTTTTAAGTCTATACTTGGTCCACTAATATTTATGAATATAAGTTGAACAGTACCTAATAAGAAATAACCTAGAGCAATATTATGTCTTATAGAATCTTTTGAGTTATTGATATTTGTTGATATAAGGGTTAGTAAACTTCCTCCTAGATTTGTTAAGCCATGTATAATACCAAGAATTATTAAACTAGTATTCATTCTTATATTTGAATTATTAATAATGAAGTTTTTAAAGTTACTCAAATTTATTATTGAAAATATAATTATTGTGATAGATGTCAGTAATATGAAGTTAATACTATATTGATATTGAATCATAATTATTAATGATATTAATAGAGCAGGTACACAATATATAATTAGACTCGATGTAAACTTTTTATCATTATTCTTACTAAATAATATCTGCAACAAACTGATACTTATTGAAAATGGCAGTAGAATGTTCAGCACTTCTATGAAATCATAGCCTAATATTAGGAATGTGGGTGTGCCAAATACCAATAAGCCAATCCCAAATATTGATTGAAATATTGATAATATTACTAGTATTAGCAATTCTGTTAATTCCATGGTGTGAATTGTAAATCATATTATTGCTGTCTTATAGATATTTCTTCGTTTTTTATAATTATGCAGTAGACATTATAAAATACATGTATTATCTTATGTTAAAAGGGAGGATATTCAACGTATATGGAGGTTGATATGAAAAAACTATTATCCTATGTAGCTACAGTATTTACTATAGCACTCTTACCGTCAATTGCTTTTGCAGGAGATCTAGCGGCATCAGATTTAGTTGGTGTAACATTCTGGATCATCTCAATTGCTATGGTGGCAGCAACAGTATTTTTTATTGTTGAGAGAAGTCGCGTTTCAGGTAAATGGCAAACATCTTTGTCAGTAATTTCACTTGTTACTTTAATTGCGGCTGTACATTATTTTTATATGAGAGAAGTATGGGTCTCTACAGGCGAATCGCCAACAGTCTTTAGATATATAGACTGGGTTTTGACAGTACCTCTTCAAATGATTGAGTTCTATCTAATCCTTGCTGCAGTAACGACTGTAAGCATAGGTGTATTTAATAGACTTTTAGTAGGCACATTGGTTATGCTTATTGCTGGCTTTGCTGGCGAAGCGGGCATGATTAATGCAGTAGTAGGATTCATTATAGGTTTAGCTGGATGGTTCTACATTCTTAATGAAATATTTAGAGGTGAAGCTGCTCAAATCAGCAACACTGTAAGTGCTTCTGTTCAGTCAGCATTCTCAGCTTGTAGACTAGTTGTATTAGTTGGTTGGGCAATCTATCCTTTAGGATACTTTTTTGGGTACCTCATGGGTGGAGTAGATGCCGCAAGTCTAAACTTGATTTATAACTTAGCCGACTTTGTAAATAAAATCGCTTTTGGTGTATTTATTTGGTCAGCTGCAGTTCAAGATTCACAACAGACTGCATAATTAATTTACATATGGGGCTCTTAGTTAAGTGCCCCATATGTTTATCTCATGAAAAAAGCAATAATTATAGGTTCCGGATTCGGAGGTCTTGCTATCGCATGCAGATTGAGAGCTTGTAATTATGAAGTGACGCTTTTGGAAAAACATTCTAATTTAGGTGGAAGAGCAAGAACTTTTTCTCATAATAACTTTAAATATGATGCAGGACCTACTGTAATCACTGCTCCCTATCTTATTGATGAATTATTTGAAATGAATGGCAAAAAAAGTAAAGACTATTTTAAACTGATGAAAGTAAAACCTTTCTATAGATTCATTTTTTCTGATAAGTCTCAATTTGATTATGGAGACAATCTTAGAGAGATGATTAGGAATATTGAAAAAAAATATTCTTATGACGACGCAAAAGGATACATAAAATTACTGAGACATTCTAAAAGAATATTTAAAACAGCCTACACTGAGCTTTCTGATAAACCTTTCGAGTCTATATTTAGCATGATTCCATATTTACCGGAACTTGTAAGAATTAAATTTTATAAATCTGTACATAGCACTGTTTCTCATTTTATCAATAATGAAAATCTAACAAAAGCATTGAGCATGCATCCACTGCTTATTGGTGGAAATCCATATACTACGACATCAATCTATACATTAATACAATATCTAGAATGGAAATGGGGTGTGTATTATGCTAAAGGTGGCACTAGATCTATCATTGAAGGTCTAGAAAAACTCATGAATGATATAGGTATAAATATTAAGACAAACGAAGAAGTTATAAACCTAGAATACACTAACAAAAAGATATCAAAAGTTATCACCTATAATTCTTCTTATGACTCTGATATAGTCATAAGTAATGCTGACCCAACATTATTCTATAAAACAGTATTAAATAGAAAGCCCACTAAAATATTTAATAATCCAAATATTTTAAAACATTCAATGAGTTTATTTGTAATATATTTTTCATCGAAGAAAATCTATGATTCTGTTCAACATCATACTATTATCTTTAACAAAAGACACAAAGAATTACTTGAGGATATCTTTGATAAGAAAATATTTATAAATGATCCAAGTTTATATTTACATAGACCTCTCGCGACCGATAAGAAAGGAATGCAAAATAATAGTGATTCATTTTATGTTTTAGCGCCTGTTCCAAATAATTTAAGTTCAATTGACTGGAATAGGCATTCCGAAGCATTTGCAAATCAGGTATTTACTATATTAGATGAATATATATTGCCTGGTATTAAAGAAAATCTTGTTGATCATTTTTATATAACACCTGATTACTTTGAAAATGATTTAAATACTTTTGCTGGTAGTGGTTTCGGCATTCAACCTATCTTTAGACAGTCAGCATATTTTAGATATTCAAATAAATCTAAAGAATATGATAATTTGTATTTTGTAGGTGCTAGTACACATCCTGGAGCTGGAGTACCAGGTGTCATATCTACAGCAAAAGCAACAGAGAAACTTATACTGAGAGATTACGGTGCTAGCTAAGAATATTGACATCATTAAGAAAAACAGCAAAACTTTTCATTTTGCCTCTGCTTTTTTGCCAAAAGAAATTAAAATAAATGTATTGTCAGTCTATGCTTTTTGCCGTTTTTATGATGATAGTATTGATGAAAAATACAACCATGATTTAACTCTAGTTGAAAAGAATATTAAAAACCTCAAACTGAATCAATTAGTGATTAATGAATTAAAAAAAGGTATAAATTCTGATGATAATTTTAAAAGGTTCCAAACTATAAATGAGCTTATTAGATACTCATATAGGGTAGCTGGCTGTGTTGGTTTATTAATGTGTGAGCTTATCAATGTTAATAAGCAAGAAGAAAAATATTATGCTATTGATTTGGGTATTGCAATGCAGCTAACAAATATATGTAGAGATATAATAGAGGATTATTATAACAAACGAATATATATCCCATTTGAGATCTATCCATATAATAAGATTGATAAAAATAATACTGATATCAAAGATAGTATAAATAAGCTTATATCTATATCAGAGTTGTATTATGATAGTGCATTAAAAGGAATACAATTTATACCTATTAAATCAAGATTTTCAATATTATTAGCTTTACGCTTATATCAGGGTATAGGTAAAAAAATTAAAAATAATAATAAATTAATATATCTAAACGAAGCAAACACAAATAGATTTGAAAAAACTCTAATTTTTGGTAGATGTATTATCGAGTTTATTCTCTTTCATCTCATACCCTATAAAAAAGAAGCACATAATTGTAATCTTCATGAGGCATTGAAAAACTTGCCATTTATTCATGAAAAAGTATGACATTATTATAATTGGAGCTGGCTGTTCAGGCTTAAGCCTTGCTTATAGACTTATCAATTCTAATTTAAAGGTATGTCTACTTGAGTCAGGCAATCGAAATGACAGGGTAAGAAAAACATGGTCTTATTGGGATATATATAACCATCCTTTTAAATCTTTAGAAAATAATTCATTGACTAGACTTGAAGTTAATCATAATGCGTCAGCTTTGATTGATTGTGAGAAATATAACTACAAATCTATTGATTCATATGATTTTGATGATTTAGTTTTTGAGGCAATTGATAAAGCTGAGAATATTGAGATTAAATTTAGCAGTTGTGTAAAAGAAATAAATGAGAAGAACAATCTGATTATGATAAATAATAATGGAACTATATATCAAGCGCAGAAACTATTTGATAGTAGACCATTGCAGTCAGCTGCCTCTATGTTTCAAGTTTTCTTAGGGTATTATATTACTTCTAACTCATTTCTTTCTAATACAAAGGCTCAATTGATGGATTTCACTGATGGTCATGAATTTAGTTTTTATTATGTATTACCATTTAAAGATAATACTGTTTTATGTGAATATACATTCTTTACATCTAAAATTTATACTTCTCAAGAATTAGAAAAAGAATTAGTTAATTATATCAATAAGAATCTTACGACTACTTATGATATAGTTAGATCAGAGTATGGTATTATACCCATGACATCTGTCTTGCCAAAACAATCATTAACAAATAATATTTTTAAAATTGGTATTACTTCTGGTGCTACAAGAGCATCTACAGGCTATACTTTTTTGAATATTCAGAAACAATCTGATTATTTTCTGAATATGATTAATAATATTAAATCAGCAAATCCACTATTTACTCCGACTGCAAGAGTTTTGAGAAAAATGGACAATGTTATGCTTGAAATTGTTAAAAATGAACCAATAGTAGCAAAGGATTTAATGTTCCAAATGATGAAAAAAAATAAAGATGAAACTATTATAAAGTTCTTATCAGATATCCCTTCGTTATTTGATCTACTTAGGATAATATTTAATATGCCTAAACTAATTTTTATAAAATATGCAATCAAGTCTATCTTTCGTCAAAAAACTTAATCGCATTAGAGTTAATGTACTAATAAATGTGAGTTTATTATTTCTGGCTGTATATGTATTAAACCCGACTATTATTAGTTATGACTTTCAATATTACTTTTTACTCATTGCCGTTACAATAATTGGCATACCTCATGGCTTCTTCGATTACTCCATTGCTCAAAGATTATTTAATAAAAATGTTAATTGGATTTATCATTTCACTTTTGGATATATATTCTTATCAATTTTATATTTTTATCTATGGATTATGATGCCATTGCTAGCATTACTGATATTTTTAGCGATTTCCGCATTTCATTTTGGTTTTGAGGAAATTCCTACGATGAAGTATGATATTAATAATTATATATTAGTCTTAATATTAGGTTCTATCCCGATAATTTTACCTATATTATTCCACACTGATCAAGTATTTTTTATATTTAACCAGATAACCGATAGTAACCTTGCTATGATTTATGTGAGCATTTATATATATATCTTATATTTTTTCTTAGTATTATATTCTCTATATTCTATTGGTATGCGTCACTCAATGGTGTATCTAATATTAATTCCTAATCTTATTATTCTTCCACCATTGATATCTTTTATTTTGTATTTTTGTTTTCATCACTCAATTAAACATTACATAATATCTATATATGATGATGATTTAGTTCCAGAAAAATATTCTATTAAAGGATATTTACAGATCATTATTATGGCTTCAGTATTTTTTACTATCTTAACTATATTTGTATTACTTAAATTAAGTTCATCTAGTATCGATATTATTATAGCTAAATATATATTTATTCTTCTTGCCTGTTTGACATTGCCACATTTATTACTAAATATTTATTATGATATAAAAACTGCTAAATCTTTTTCTATTAGATAATTAACATTTACTTTACAAAAACCGTAAGAACAATACCAATTAGCATCACAAATGATAGACCAGCTAGGACAGGAATTTTTTTCATAAAACCTCTTCTCCAGAAATCTGTTTCTTCATATGATACAAACTTCCCATCTAGATAAGCTATTCTATTACTTTTTTTATTTTTATTCTTCACTCTGTTGACTTCCAGGTCTATATCTAATAATTAAACATGCTAACGCTATAAGGACTATAGCACTCGCCTCATATACTAAAGCACTAGGGTCCATGTCTTTACCTTGTAAAATTATTAATCTTGATAATGCAGTCATAGCTATGAATAGTGGAAGGGTAATTGGTATCTTATTGCTTGTATAGAATACGCCTATCATTCCAAGAACTTCCGTATAAATGAATAGTAATAGGAGATCTGGCAGATAAACCCTTCCTACGGCATAAATTTTCATTATTTCTTGGAATGTTGCAATTATAGTAAGGAATGCAATGATGCCTAAAAGTCCTTTTTCAATTATTTTTATAATGTTCATAAATTAATCCATTAATTATTTTTAGCATATCAAGATATCTAATCTAAATAAATACTTAATATCAATAAATATTTTCTATTAAAACTTGTATTTAGTACTAATGACCAACCAGTTCAAATCCCTAGCATCTGATTTCATTTTGCTACGGTAATTTACATTAATTTTCAAAGAATTAAAGAATACGCGGCTTACGCCAAAGCGAAGATAGTCAAAAGATGATCCAGAGCCAACTGGGGTACCTTCATTAATATCTTCTCCAATACCTACCTCGCCAAAAAGATTATAATTATTATATTTAAAACTTTTGCCAACCTTTACATGATGCGAAGTTTTATAGTAGCTAGAGTCAGAAAACCAAAGTTCCTGTCTTGTTGCAATATAACTATCAGCATATAAATCTGGGATGATAATTATCCAAGATAACAATAAAATAAACAGTTTATACATATATTTCTCCTTTTTAAAATTTATTAAGCTTCCATAGGCTTGCATTACTGTTAGAATTAATTAAAAAAATTTCACCTTTACTATTTACTTCAATATCTCTAATTCTTCCAATCAAATCTTCAAAAACAATATGTTGTTGTTTTACTACTTCGTCCTCAAAATCAAGTCTATATAATGTTTTATATTTTAGTGACGTAACTAGAATATCACCATTCCATTCAGGATAGACATCCCCGTTGTATATTAGAATATTACAAACGGCAATAGATGGCGTCCAAACCCATAATGGTTTTGTGAAACCAGGTTTCCATGCACTACCGTCACCAATTTTAGTACCACTATAATTCTTACCTCCCCATCCTATAATTTTCCAACCATAATTTTCAGCAAATTTAACTTCCCCAAAAAAATCTCCTCCTTTCGCTCCATGGTTAGAGATATAAACTTTATTATTGATTGGCGAAAGATACATACCCTGGGGATTTCTAACTCCAATCTGATAAACTTCAGGAAGCCAAGTTGGTTTACTGATAAACTTTGGATTATCATTAGGTATAGATCCATCTAAATGAATTCTAATAATACTACCAGGATGATTGCTTACATCTTGGGCAATCATACCAGCACCTCGTTCACCTATTGATGCATATAAATAGGTATCTTTTATAACTACTCGTGACCCAAAATGATATCCACTACTAATAGGTGGCTCTGCTCTAAAGATATTCTTAAAATCAATTTTTTGAGTATTATATAATCCTCTAGCTATAGATGTAGAGGTTAAACCGTCCCCTCTATCTTCTGAGTAACTCACATATACATAACCATCGTTATATAAGATGTCTAACAATCCTCCTTGCCCATAATAATAAAAGTCCAGCTCATGATCTATCGAAGATTTTTTGCCTGTTTTCATATCAATTCGTAATATTTCGCCTGTTTTCTCGGTTATAAGTAAATTATCGTCATCTACAAATGTCATACCCCAGGGTTCATTTAGGTGTTTCGTTATTTCAGTAACGTTAACTGTATCATCGGAGAAGACAGATGAACAAAAGACTATGAGAGTGAAAAAAGATAAAAGTATTTTATTCATCACCTTCTTTTACAAATACCCCATCAATCATTTTACCTTTTCGATCTTTAATATCGTTATATGCAGTAGACAAGCATTCTTGAATAGTTAACTTATTTCTCACCATTATGTTAATCAACACAACCATCATATCTCCTATATCATCACGAATATCCTTTCCTTTACATAGGCTATCGGATAATTCTCCTGCTTCTTGAATTAATTTCATATACTGATCTTTATCAGTGCTACCCTCTATGAGGTTTCTTTCTTTATGCCACTGCCCAATTAGTTTTTCATAGTTAATCTCTGTCATTTTTATTCCTATAGTAATTTATTAACATTTCCATAATATTTCAATGATAACAATATTTATAATTTTTTAAATCTAATACTATCCAAGTTATTAAGTAATATATCTTTCATATATGATTAAGTATTATATAATATATAAAAAACAGGGAGAGATATAGCCACAAGGAGGTTTGTGATGGCAATAAACATAGGTGATACAATCCCAGATATTAACTTTCAATTTAGAGAAGGTGATACAAGACCAGATCAAGGTACCTGTCCAATAGGCGGTAAGTTTGTAACTAGATCTAGTAGAGAACTATTTGCAAACAAAAGGGTAATTATATTCTCACTACCTGGTGCATTTACACCAACATGTTCCACGTATCAATTACCTGGTTTTGATCAAAACTTTGAAACTTTTAAGAATGAGGGTATTGATGATATATTTGTAGTATCAGTTAATGATGCCTTTGTTATGAATGCATGGGCGACAGATTGTGCCATTAAGAATATAAAAACAATTCCTGATGGTAATGGAGATTTTACAACTGCAATGGGTATGAATGTAGCGAAAAGTAACTTGGGCTTTGGTCAAAGAAGTTGGCGTTATGCTGCTATAATCAATGACTGTAAAATTGAAAAAATATTTGAAGAGCCGGGTAAAGCTGATAATTATGGAGATGATCCTTATGGCGAAACATCCCCAGAAAATCTTTTGACATATTTACAGAATACATAACATCTATAAAATGACTAATAGAAGTAACGCTATGATTTTGGTTTTATTCTCACTAGCTGCTGCATTAGCATCACAGTATGTAGTAGCTTTCTTGCTTTTAATAATAGCTATTAAAACCTCCCTTAATTAATTCTCCTTTACAAAAGCCTTCTCAGCCACATCCACATCTTATATAATTAGTATAGTGAAAATTACAGATTATAATCTAATCCTCATTCTTACGGGTATGATTCTCAGTTTGATAGGGCAATTCTTTAATAATATGAATTTGGTTGCTTTTGGACTTGTTGTATTTCTTTATTCGCTATATCGAATTTATATCAAACCCAGATAAAGCTTTACCTCCCCGCCCGGGCTCGAACCAGGAACTAAACCTTAGGAGGGTCTTGTTATATCCAGTTTAACTACGGGGAGTTACATCTAAAA